>Ga0307990_1000161_pt1 | contig 64570 bp, 43 predicted proteins | sample EllFjometagen129_FD_203168 | JGI IMG/M metagenome (GOLD analysis project Ga0307990, IMG submission 203168) | Marine microbial communities from Ellis Fjord, Antarctic Ocean - #129 | ecosystem: Environmental > Aquatic > Marine > Unclassified | place: Southern Ocean | collected 2014-10-08
ACCTCTAACCTCTAACCTCTAACCTCTAACCTCTAACCTCTAACCTCTAACCTCTAACCTCTAACCTCTAACCTCTAACCTCTAACCTCTAACCTCTAACCTCTAACCTCTAACCTCTAACTTCTAAAATCTAACCTCAAACCTCTAACCTCTAACCTCTAACCTCTAACCTCAAACCTCTAACCTCTAACCTCTAACCTCTAACCTCTAACCTCTAACCTCTAACCTCTAACCTCTAACCTCTAACCTCTAACCTCTAACCTCTAACCTCTAACCTCTAACCTCAAAATTCTTACATCAAAGAACGTCCTCTTTTACCCGCCACGCCTTGTATCCTCCGTATATTGCACCGGCCATCAGTAGCAGCAGTGTGCCGTTGCCGAGTGGGGCACCGCCACCGGGCGGCTGATTACCAGTTTGTCCGTGCTCGCCGGGGGGCGGTGGCGGGTCGCCGTTTTGGCCAAAAACAAAAGCCGGATTATAGCATACAAATACTGCCCAAAGGAGGATCAGCGAAGCGATATGTTTGAAGCTTGTTTTCATTTTTTAAATCTTTTTTAATGATTATTTAAAAATGCTTGAAAGCAAAAGAATCAGTGGATTAAGATTTTTTTGCTGAAACTTTGCTGTCCGCTACTTAATCGCACGAGGTAAAACCCCGATGGTACATTCAGGCATAGGTGTGTTTCGCCGTCCAGCCATAAGCTTTTGCCATACACCTGCTGGCCGGTGAGGTTATAAACTGCAATGTTGACGTTTTGCGGTTTGCCGGTTTCAACAATCAGGGTGTTGCCTTGTGTATTCATGTTAATGGAGGCTTCGTCCGAGGCTTGCCCGATGCCTGTGGTTTTGATAAATTGTATGCTGAACCTTTGGCTGGTTTCATCCTGAACAGCCTGAAAAACATATTCGTTTATTTCTTTAAGATTGATTTGTCCACCGGTTTCGGCATCATACAGATAAAGATCGGTTTCGCCGTCGAAGCTGTTGGCATTATCGGCACTGATGGTAAATTCGCCATCGAAAAATGATTTATAACCAAGTTGCACCGTGGTTTCCCCGGTGATTTCAGGAATCCTGTTTGTCGAAAGTATTTCGTTTTCGGCGGAGTAGGAAAAGAATTGGGGTGCATTGTACATACCTCCAAAAAACGTCATGTCGAATTTTTGGTCATATTCTGGCGTAGCGCTATCCATCGCCTGTATCCAGGTTTCGGCATAATAACCACTGCCAGCAAGCCGCAGGGTAAGCAAATCGGGCTTTTGGCTTTTATAATAAGGCGTAGCATCGTGAACCCTGGCTTCGGCAGGTATAGTAATGCTGTTGTCGGCATCTTCGCTTACCTGGACAAAGAAACCCTAGTTGGCAGGAATATATTCATTGGCACCATCTTGTATAATGTCGGTGTAGGTGCCTCCCTGGTTCAATATTTTGGCACCGCTACTTACATCGTTCAAATCCCAATTGTCTTCGTCCCAAAGCAGGGCACTTTGAAAGGGATTGCCCAGCAGGTGCCAGCCATCGCCCATGCCGATAGTTTTAACCAGGTCGATGTGTGTTACATCCGTACAATGAAATATTCCTTCAAAATCTCTGCTTGCATCATCCTGGTAAGCCACAAGATAGCCTTTCCCGATCATAAAATGCGTGATGTTGTTGGCAGCATCTTTATAATTGAGCCATTGGTAATTTTCTTCATCCCAGGCATACATATCATCATAGATGCCCGGTTCAAAATCCGAACCAGCAATTTCAAAGCTTTCTACCGGTGAAGCCAGCAAATGCCAGCCTCCTGCTCCTTTGGATTCGTACCCGGGGATATATCTTTGCATGGTACCTTCCAACCCTGCCGAGTTGTGGATAAGCGATGCGGTGCCACTTTGGTTCGACCCGATTACAAAGCCTGAAGCACCTGCCTGATTGTTGAACGTGCCCTCCACATCAAGATTGACTGATGGTGAAATGGTGAGGCTGGTGCCCGGTTCGATGCTAAGGTCAACAACCGTTTGGTTTTGATTGATAGCAGGATAATTTGCCAATCCCTCCGGAATATAAACACTTGAACCTAATGGCGGAACTATATTGTCGAGCCAGTTGTCGGCTTCGTTCCAATCGGTGCTGATTGCTCCGGTCCATTTTGGACAGCCTTCGCTGATAAAGCCCTGCCAGCTTAAAAAGGGATATTGGTTGTTGTGGCTCGAATTGACACCCCAGATATACTCTTCACCATTATCGGTTTCGCACTGAAAGTCCCAGCCTGCGTTGATAAAAGTTGCTCTTGATTGCATTTCTGCGGTTGAAATGCCGCTTACGTCATAAAAGCCATCTCCCCCGCCAGGATCATTTTCGCAGCCTACAGTTTCGTTATTGTAAAATGAATTCGAAACAATAGCTTCTTCTTCCTCATAAGTTTCTTCATCAAAGTAATAATAATTCCATCCGGCAAATGCCCCGACAAAATTCTCTCCGCTAACCGAACCTAAGGAATAACAGTTTATGATTTCACAATTATACATATCCTCATATTCTTCCCAGAATACACCATTTACACCAACAAAACCACCTACATAATTTTGCCCACTTACATCTCCTTTGCACCATGAGTCGTGAATTGATCTTCTATTCCATCCAACAAAACCCCCAACATAATCGGAGTAATCATTATCAATAACATTACCGGTTGAGAAAGATTTATTAATATAACCTTCATTATACCCAACAAAGCCTCCTATACTTCCATAACCACTTATGATGCCTGTCGCATAGCATTCAGAGATTTCATTCTCGAACATATTAATACCCACCAGACCGCCCAATTCACTATAACCAGTAACTGAGCAGGATGATCCGGATTGAACAATTTTACCCCCTGCCCCTCCGGTGAGTCCTCCGCAATCATTATCACCTATTACAGTTCCCTCGGTAAAGCAGTTGATTATTTCTCCAGAACTCAATCCAACAAGACCTCCAACATTATCATGTCCTTTTACATACAGGCTTTTTATACTTAGGTTTGATATTTTCCCATAATAATTGGTAAAGCCAAACAGTCCCATATAATCTTCGTTTTGATTGTTAATAAACAGACCAGTGATTTTTTTACCCTGACCATTATAGATTCCTGAAAAAGATTCCGTTTGCCAGGAATTATAATTTCCAATAGGAGTCCAGCCTTTACAATTGTTCCATTGGTTTATTTCCGGTGGAAATGTAATATGCGCAGTTTGTATGTAATGTTTGTCCCAGCGGTCAACACTTTGGCTAACCCAGTAAAGATTTTGCCAGGTAGCAATTTGATAAGGATTAATCGTGCTGCCATTACCAACCGCAGGGGCAATGGCGGTTTGTGAATTAACTGCTGTGATCCAAAACAGAACAGCAAAAAGAATTGTAAATGTCTTCATAGTTTTTTTCGATTATTTGATGAACAATAAATTATGTTTATGCTGATAAAATTACAACATCGCAAAGGCAAAATGTTGACAGATGTGTGAACGCCGGGGATAAATTTGTGAACGCCGGGGATAAATGTATGAACGCATGAAAAAATTGTTATTTATCATTCGTTATTTGTTGTTCGTCAATCTGACATCAAAAAATATAGGATAGCCTGCTCCGACCCTTTGGAGGCCGAATGCCTGCCCCGTTTTTTCGGGGTATGATGCCCGCCTTGTCGGCGAGGCAGGTTTGATCTTTGATTTTCACTCCACATCTAAAATCTAAAATCTTACATTTGATTTCTGACATCAATAAAATATCAGATAGCCTGCTCCGATTCTTCGGAGTCCGATGTATGATGTTTGATATTTCCCCACATCTTAAATCTGACATCTTACATCATATATCAAAAAATATTAGTTGTCCGATGTATGATCTTTGATCTGTGATATTCACTCCACATCTAATATCTGATTTCTCCTATCTCACTGCCGGGCTTTGCCCGTGCATCCTCGAAAAATTACGAAAATTGAAAATTTTCTATTTTTCGGGACTCTCACCTCTCGCTTCCCGCCCGCCGCCTCCACCCGCGAAAGCAGATGGAGGGTCTTGGAACGGGTTTAGCCTGGAGAAGTGTAGGCTATTTTATTACCACAATCTTCTCGAAAGTGGTGGTGTTGCCAAAGGTTAGTTTGCAGAAATAGATGCCTGCAGCAAGATTGTTGGTGTGGAGGATATATCTGCAATTTCCCGTATCAAAATACCCATCAGTTATTTTTAAAATTTCGCAGCCCTTGTTGTTGAGCAGGCTGAGTTCGGCATTCCCGGGTGTATCCATGTGCCAGGTTATAGCTGCCGATGTTGTAACCGGATTGGGTTTAATGTTAAGAATGCCCAGTGCTGACAGGGTATTTATGCCTGTGCTGTTTTTCAACGCGGTAACTTTCGAGATTCCCCATTCGCTAAAATGGTCGGTGAGGCCAATATCTGTATCAAATTTGGCTGCCAGCCTGGTAAATTCAAGCGTTTGTACATCGAGGCAGGAGAGGTAGATTTTTTCATCGGCAACAAAACCATCTACATCTTCGGTAGTGGGATCATCTCCGTTGGCAATCAGAATCAATGGCAAAGTATTGTCGGCGAGTTTGGTGGTGCTTAGGGTTTTCCCGTTTTCATTTTCAACTGCAAAAATACTCCCGTTGTTGAAATCGACCAAGGCATCGGGCGAAATAGCCACAACATGATATATGCCGGTATTATTGGTAATGTCGGGTTGGTTGGTTTGTTGTGAATTTGGGAGTGATGATTTTTTGCCGGGAATTCCAAAATCAACTGTTCCATTTGCTGACATGCCAACCAGATATCCATTCCCGGGTAAAAGCTCGGTAAGTGTATATAATTCGCCTTGTGGCCAATAAACCAGCATGTTGCTAATGTCGAAAACATAGTGCAGGTTCTCGTTCCCGATTTGATTAAAAATGGCGGCGGCTTCAACGGGTTCGTTAGATAATACAGGCATGTAATTAATGCCCTGTGAAAGTTCTACGGTTTTGTCCTGGTACATCACACCCGAAATATCCATATTGAAATTTTCGGCAGCTTTGATTTTCATGGCTTGTTTTGTCCACCAGTATTTCATGGTGTTGATGTTTTGGCCGGGCCAGTATATGCCATTTGAGTTAAGGGCAAATATTACCTGTTCGTTGCCGGATGGTATTTCAAATATTTCGTCAAGCATCGGATTGGCCGGCATGAGGTAGGATGAAATCAAACTCCAGCCCTGCTCAATTTCGAGTGTTTGGGTGGCGGTGTTTTCCTTCCAAACGCCGTTAATAAAGCGTAGAGCCTCGGCCAGCGGTTCGGCAATATCAAAATGACCGCCGTTGTAAACAAAAAATTCATAGTCCCAGCCATATTTATCCAGGGTGTCTTTGAAGGCGGCGGCTGTAGGATAGGGCGAAACATTATCCGCAATTCCCTGCCCAAACCAGTATTTGGTGTTGGCGGGCTGCACGGCATCGGGGATCATCAGGGCAATATCATCCTGCAAGTATTGCGCTAATACAGCAGACACCATGTTGCCATCGGCATCCAGCGGAACATCTACAAAAAACGGCGGGTTGGCCATATTGGGGCAATAGGCTCCGAGCAATGTAAACCAAAGTGCCGAAAGCTGACCGTTTGCCGGGCTGTAGTTGTAAGGTGGTGCTCCGCCGCTTTCGGCAAGGATGACACCTGTCATCAGGGTATTTGTCATATTCAGGTGCTTATAGCCGCCAATGTCGGTAACTGCTGCAAACAGCTCCGGGTAGCGAATCGACATACTCCATCCGGCATGGGCACCCATGGAATGCCCAAGGTGGAAACGGTATTCCTGGCCGGGCAGCGCCCTGTAATTATTTTCGATATATCCGATCAGGTCATTGCGGATCATATCTTCATAATTCCCGTACAGCGGCGAATTGTACCAGCAACTGCCGAGGTATGGCGGCGACCAGCCATTGGGTTTTACGATGATAAAGGGATCAATTTCTCCATCGGCCACCATTTGGTTGAGGGCGGGCAAAAACCACTCGTACTCGTTTTCGTTGCTAAATGCTTTGTGCAAAAGATATATTACCGGATAATGCTGATCGGGATTTTGCATGTAAGTCGGCGGCAGCCACACATCCACCATTTCTATTTGTCCCAGCGCATCGCTATAAAACTGGTCGTTTACAATGGCATATTCTCCCGCTTCGTTGTCGGGATTGAAAGGCAGCGTAATCTTGGCCGTAACAGCGTGGGGGTCGGCGATATGGGTGTCGTGGCAGGTTTCTTCGCCCAGGATGGTGTGCATGTTGGCCAGGGTAGCATCGCCGGTAAGGTATTCGTACAGCACTTCTTCTTCGTCGGGGTGCATCATCCGGTCGAACTCATCGGCGATAAGGGTGAGTTGTACCCCATGCTGTGCTTTGAATATTCCGGCATTGGCGCTTATTCTTGCCCTGTACGGATATGGCAGCCCCGCCGGTATTGGCATTCCGTTAACCTGCAACAGCATGGGGGCAGGTTCTATTCCAACATAGTCGAGTGCTGTGGCCTGAGCCGGGGTAGGTGCTCCCGGAACCGCGTTGGGAGGGAAATAGCAGCAGGTATTTGTAAATAGCGAAAAAACCCATGCTGTAGGCGGCATATTGAGGATGCTACCGTAGCCCGGAACGAAAAACTCGGCATAAGCCAATAATCCTTGCGCAAGCGGGCTACCAATAAACGACCAGTCCACAGGAGTCGGAATGGCGGGGGCGAGCAGGATGCAATTGTTTATGCCAAACTGCTCTTTGAGGTTGATACCCTGTTTTACAAGGGTATCCTGCAGCTTAAGTGTCAAAAGGCCACCGAGGCTGTGCCCCATGATGGTGCGGGGATAGATGTCCATTTCGTTGAGATGACCGATCACTGCAAAGAAAATGTCGAGGTAATGCTCAACGTAAAGTTGATCGTACACAAAGCCTCCCCCTTCCGGAATACCACTCAGGCCCTTGCCGGGCGAGTCGATGGCGAAGAATTCGTTGATTTCCATCGTTGGATCGGTGTTTTCGAACAATGCTTCGGCCAATGGCTTCATGCAGTTGGCGGTGTGTGCCATACCTTCGATGGCAATGATCTTGCCGGTGTTGGCCTGGCTTTGGGCGTTCTCGTTCACATACACATTCACGTTGATGTCGATGGTAACGCCGGGAAGGAATTCGATGTCCTCGATTATGATGTTATAATCCTGAGAGGGTTGTGCCGATGCTGCAAAAGTGAAGCAGCAAACGCAAGCAATTGCAATTAATTTGAATAAAGTTTTCATAATGTATTTTTTGTTTTAGATGAATGAATGAATTGCCACAGGCTTCAGCCTGTGGATTGAAATAATGAATTTTAATATTTGGGCTTTTGCCGAAGGCATCGGGAAGCCCTTAAATAAATCAAAGAACTTGTCCAAACTCTGACACCTGGTTTCTAAACTCTGACAGGGTTTAAAACCCTGTCAGAGTTCAGGATTAACGGGCTAAAGCCCGGGGTTTCTTGCGGTTTCCGGATTACCCCCACGCTAAAGCGGTGGGGTAATTCAAAAACTTACTGTTGGGTTAGTATTTGATTTACCACAGGCTTCAGCCTGTGGATAAAAGCAGGAATAATAATTTCCGGGCTTTTGCCGAAGGCATCGGGAAGCCCTTTAATAAATCTGATAATTTCAAAGAACTTTTCTAAATACTGTTGGTCTGTTTCTAACTCTGACAGGGTTCAAAACCCTGTCAGAGTTATAAGCTGGTGGGCTAAAGCCCGGGGCTATAGTTTAGGAATTATTGTTTCACAATTTTCTGAGTAAATACCTGCTCATCTACTTTCGTGCGGCAGAAATAAATCCCACCGGGGAGGGTTGCGCTGTTCCAGTTCAGTTGATGGTTACCGGCCGGCAGGGATTTATTGTTTACAACGCCTACTTTTTCACCCACAACATTATACACTTCAATCTCGACCAAAGATGTATTTTGCAGCTTGACGCTGATGGTGAGATTGTAAGTGAATGGGTTGGGATACATTTGAATACCATTGTTCAATAGCGGGTTTGGTGTATTGATTCCAACAGGAAGCGGACATTCATAAGCACCAATATCTATCCTGCCAAATAGTATTCTGGTTGAATCACCCAAACAAGTCACGGGCAGATATTGTGGGTAATACCATGCAGAGGTGTCGGGTGTGCCCGCATTGAAACTGGGTGATGCAGGATTTTCGATGGAATAGGGATGATCTTCGTTTCCACTAAAAAGAGGATCGGATTCTTTGTTTGCAAAATAATCCCCGTTAATTGGATTACCTCCAAATCCAGCCTGGCCGCCTTCTATGTCGCAATAGTAAAAGTCGGGGGCGCTATAAAGCGTTGACGAAAAAACCTGGTTTCCTGAAGCGGTGGCTTCATTTCCCCAAAGAATGGTGTTGATGATTTCAGGATTTGAGGCCCAAAAAAAGTGAACAGCACCACCCTGGATTGCGGTATTTTCTACAAAGGTGTTGTTGATGAGAATACCGTTTCCATGGTCATAAAATGATATTGCACCACCGTTGTTGGCATGATTATCATAAAAAAGACAATTGGAAATAATCGGGGCAGAATATTTATAACATAGTATGGCGCCACCGAATTCAGCAGAGTTGTCATAGAAAATACATTTTTCGATGGTGATGTTGCTGTTTTCAAAGGCGAAAGCTCCTCCACTCGGCGGGTAGCCGCCGTCTATATCAGCCTTATTATGCCTGAATGTTGAATTGGATATGATAAGATTATCGTAGTTGTCTATAAGAAATATCCCACCACTATTATGTTTTTCGATTGTACCCTGTGCATACCCATATTCAAAAATACAATGGTCGAAAATTGATGTGTCGGTTTCAGCAATGAATGCACCATCGTAAGCAAAACCATCCCACCACAGATTTGGGTTTGAGCGTGTAAAAATGATGTTTTCCTCCGCCGTTCCTTCAGCCTTCACACAACCTTCCACATTTATAACATAAGGCCCGCGCACGGCAACTTTTACCCCGGGTTCGATGGTGAGGGTTTCGCCATTTTCAATTGTCAGATGTCCATCTACATAAATGGGTGAATCTTCGGCAGACCAGGTGCCGCTTACCGGGCCTTCGGGGACGAAGGTGGCCTTGGCATGGATGCCAACGATTGATCCTTCGCTTATTTCATAAAATGCTCCATCCCTACCATTACCGTTAAAAAGACTTACATAATGTATTTCATCTGTAACTGTTTTTAAAAAATGAGATCCCAAATCCTTCAGGAATGATTGAGCTACAAATTGCGCTTCGGGTGAGGCATTCTCCGAAATATCATAAACCTTCCCGATAGAACTGCTACTCCTCCAATAGCTCGGCATCGAAACCAGCTTACTGGTATCCCCAAGCACATTTAAAATAGGCTCCCCTTCCAGTTCAATGGTGATTACATTGTTGTAGTAGTTACACCAACCGGAACCCCAGTCTTCGCCCTCAACATCGGGCCCGAGGCTGTTCAGACCAAGTTTTAGTTTAAGATCACCGATTTCAAATCCGCGGTATTGCAGTTGAAGCATAGTATTAAGAAATCCTGTTGAGCCATCAAGAAAGTGCCCAAGGCAGGCATCGGGATCAGGGTCGATGCCATCGTAATCCAGGGAGGCCACGTAATAAAGTTGTGTGCCATGTCCATTTCCTGCTGGTTCCAATCCGCTGCCATCGGCATCCCAGCCGGCAAAGCCTTCGTGGTCGGCATTTAAACCCTGATAGGGAACGGAAGGATTCCCGGCAGTAAGCATGCCATTAAACAGGTTAAATGCATATCCCGACCGATCATTACCTGAGATAGCTTGAGCAGCCACCATCTCACTATAAATGAATAGTTCCTTTCCGCCAAGGTTATTTAAAAAAGCAGTTGCAATGTCTGACGATACGCCACCAGCAGAAACATTAGTGAGGTTGGTAAATGAAGAATTGAGATACCAATAATTTTCCGTTCCGGTTCTCTGATGATTAATATACGTCAGATGTCCGGAGAGCATAGGTTCCCCATCAATTTCGAAGCTCAGACTGAGGTTGTAATGATTGGCATAATAGTCCTCCTCCAAAGTCAGCCAGTCGAGACCTTCAATATCCTCTTCGTAGCTGCCAAGTCCGAGTTTTACTTTGACATCTTCAGGGGAGTAGCCATTGTCGCTTAGAGCTTGCTCGAAACCGGAAAACCCGGTCATTCCCGACAAAAAGTGAAATCCTGCATCTTCCGGGTTTTGAGTGATATAATCAACTGATGCTGCATAATACTGGGATGGAATACCAGTTAGGGGATTGATGTGGCCGGTAGCTTCCGGCTCAGGAGCATCCGGGCCAGCATTCCAGCCAGCAAATCCCTCTCCCTGGGATAGATATCCCTCAAATGGAATTTGCTGTTGTGCGTTTGTTAAAAATGTTACCAACATTAAGGTAACTAAAATTGTAAATGTTTTTGTAAAAGTTTTCATTTCTCCTCCTTTGTTTTAGGTTAAAAAATTTGGGTTTATAATGACTGAAAAATGATTCCATAAAATTACAACATCAAAAAGGCAAAATGTTGACAGATGTATGAACGCCGGGGAAAAATGTGTGAACGCCGGGATTTTTTGTATTAACGCTGAAATATTTTGAGAAAATGTGCCCATATTATTTCATTTTTTTTGCTGATAATTAAATATTCCACAAAGTTACATCCGGAGTCATGCACAATCCATAGCTGAATTCTGCTATAAAAAAGGTTGGTGGTTTTCGGGGAGAGGGAGGGGAGAGACGGGAGAGAACGAAGCGAACGAAGCGACTTGAGAGAATAAAGCGACTTGAGCGAACGAAGCGAAGAAGGCGAACGAAGAGAGGAGTGATGGAGTGATGGAGGAGTTTAGATGGTTGAGATGGTTTAAAAGTTGAGATGGTTTAAAAGTTTAGATGGTTTAAAAGTTTAGATGGTTTAAAAGTTTGAGAGGGTTTATCCAGTTTAGATTCCTTAGCGTCTTTAGCGTCCTTAGGGAATGACAGAATGACTGAATGATAGAATGATTGTCCGAAGGACTCCTACGGAGAAACAATGAGTGATGGAGTGATGGAGTGATGGAGTGATGGAATGTTGGAGTGATGGAGTAATGTTGAGCGAAGCGAAATCCCGCTTCTGCGGGAGAGTGGTGGAGTGTTGGCTTTGGTAACATCTAACATCTGACATCTGACATCTAACATCTGACATCAAAATTCAGGGCTTGACTTTAAGTCAAACCCTGAATATGAAATATGGCAAAACCCTTACCCAACAGGAATCCTAAAAACCACCTTTGTTCCCCTGGCTTCGCCCTGCTCATCTTTCAGGTCAACAATATTTAGTGTGAATTTGGAATTGTTTTCCAAATATACGGGTAAACTTTTTTTGTTGGTTGTAGCTATGCGGTTTCCTAATCTTCTTCACCCATGTATCCAAGCAGCCATTTCCAGGCAGGCAAAACATGGATTGTCATGCCTTTTTGCAATATTGTTTCTTCTTCATCTTCGGTGATAACAAAACCGGTTTGAAGCTGATAATCGTTCATTGCTTCGAGCAATCCATTTATTTCTCTTTTTCTTGTGGAGTCATTTTCCATAGATTGGCACACCTGGATGGCATCGCTTACTTTTTGGTTTTTTCGGGTAATGAAATCGCACTCATGCTTATTTTTATGGTAATAGATTTCCTTGCTTTGCCTCCTGAGTTCCAAAAATACAATGTTCTCCAATTGCCTTCCAAAGTTTTCGCTGAACTGAAAGGAAATGATATTGGCCAATCCTGTATCGATGGTATATATTTTCTTCGCGTTAGCAAGTTGCTTTTTAAGTGAATAATCAAATTTGTTGATCGAAAAAAGCAGGTAGGCATTTTCAAAATAGCTGATATATTCTTTTACTGTGTTTGCGTTTGAAATTCCGAATGTGTTTTTCAGTGCATTATAGCTTGTTTCTTTGGATATGTTGCTAATCAGAAAATGAAGCATTTCGATAAGTGTCCTGGTATTTCTTATATTATATCTCGCTACTACATCTCTGTAAATGATGTTTTCGTACAGGCTTTTTAGATACTCCTGGTTTTTTGTCTGTAAAAATTCAGGAAAGCCACCCTGCCGCACATAATCCCTGAATAATTTTCTAAGAGATGTGCTTTTTGTAGGGGAATAGAAATTGTTTTTATCGATCCTGATTTTATTAAATCTTAAAAATTCAGCAAAAGAAAACGGGAACAATTCGGTTTGGATGTGCCTGCCCGTAAGATGTGTTCCCAACTCATGGCTGAGCATCCGGGCATTCGATCCGGTGATATATACTTTTTGCCCTTCATTGTGCAATCTTCGTACAAATATCTCCCATCCTTCCACAATTTGAATTTCATCGAAATACCAGGTACTAATTAGTGTCCGTCTTTTTAGTAATTTTTCCCGCAGATTTCGCTGATTAGCGCAGATAAAATCTGCGCTAATCAGCGAAATCTGCGGGAAACTTTATAGCCTCTAATCGAAAAAGTCGACTCTATGGACAAGCACTAATTAGTAATTAGCAAAAATAACAATTATCTTTAATTAGCAATTAGTAAATATCGGAATTTTTTGCTGCTTGAAATTCAGGGCTTGACTTTAAGTGAAACCCTGAACGTGAAATACGGCAAAACCCTTACCCCACAGGAATCCTGAAAACTACCCTTGTCCCCGCAGCCATTCCCTGTTCATCTTTCAGGTCAGCAATATCCAGCGCAATTTTCTTTTTTAGTTTTTTGTTGAGGGCGCTAATCCGCTGCCGGGTGATTTGGGTGGCCATCGACTTATGTTTGGGACTTAGTGCTTTTAGCGATTGCATGGCCGCCTCCCTGCCGATGCCGTTGTCGATAATTTCGATAAATAAGACAGATATTTTTTGAAGGATATTGATTTGGATATATCCCTTGCCGGCACTTTTTTTAAAACCATGCTCGATGGAGTTTTCGATAAAGGGCTGGGCAAGCATGGGCGGGATACGGGTAAGTTCAGGATTGATCGTTTCATCTAAATCAATAGAATATTCAAACTTTCCCTGGTATCTTATTTCTTGGAGCGCGAGGTAATTTTCGATGGTGCTGATCTCCTTGTCCAGCGAAACAAATTCCTCCGTTGAATTATCGAGGATATTCCTGATGAGCTTTGCAAACTTTGTAAGGTACTTGCCGGCACTTTTGGTGTCTTTCTCGATCATAAATCCCTGGATGCTTGCCAGTGAGTTGAAAATAAAATGGGGGTTCATCTGGGCGCGAAACAGCCGCTGCTGCAAAAGCAGGGTTTGCTGGCTGCTTTTGAGTTTGTTTTGGCGGATAAGGACAATGGCCAGCAGCAGGATCAAAATGACCAATCCGCCCAGCCCCAGCGATAACCATCGGGTTTTTTGCAATTGCAATTCATTCAACTCTTTCTCTTCCGAAAGTTGTTGAAGTTGCTGTTCTTTTTTTTCGGTTTCGTAGCGCATTTGTAAATCCTTCTGCTCTTTGGCCCGCTGGTAATCATTGATGTTGTCTTGTATTGCCATCCAGGGGGTATTTAGTTCTGCCGCTTTTTTATACTGCCCTGTTTGTAAATAAATGCTGTATAGGATTTGGTAATTGTTTACCATTACACCCCAGGCATAAAACCTTCGGCGGGCTTTTGAAACCATGAAAAAGATCTCCTCCGATTGGCCAATGTAATTTTTCAACGAGTCGATCTGATAGTAATATCCTGTCGAATCAACTATCCGGGCAAAATAAAGTGATGAATCAAAATGAGGTAGAGCCATATCCATGTTCTTGTGATTAGCATATAGCCTCCCAATATAGAAATGATCATACATTCTGTTGAAAGCATTGAGGATGGGCCTGTCCAGTTTCAGTGCCTCTTTATAACAAAAAAAAGCACTGTCCGGTAAATTTTTGTTTTCGTAGCATGTTCCCATGTAACCCAAAACACGTGCTGTTAACGAGCGGTCTTCAATATTTTCCTTGTCATAAGTTTTTATGGCCAAACGATAATATTTGATCGCATTTTTATAATCCTGCAATCCTTGATATAAATTCCCCAAAAGGGCATATCCTGTACCCAGCACAATGGGAAAATCCCCAATACTGGCGGCAATTTGCAGATACCTCTGTATGTATTCCATTCCATCTTCACAACTCCCTAAGCGTAATAAACCTCCTGACAGGTTAAAGCATGCAATGGATTCGCCCGCCAGGTCGCCACAAGCACGATATTGTTTTATGGCAGTTGAAAGATAATCAATAGCTCCCGCTTGATTTGTTGCTGAGAGAAACAATGCAATGGCCATTTGTTGATTGGTTTTCGCAAGGTTTTGTATATCGCTGATGGCCTCAAATAAATTGATTGCTCGATGATAATAGTCGATGGTTTCGAGGTAGTCCCCTTCAAGGTATGCTGCCTGGCCATAATTATACATCACCATTCCTTCGCCCCGCTTATAGTTAATTTTTTTGGAAAGGGAATCGGCTAACTGGATGTATTTTTTAAACTGGGCGGGATTATATTTTGTATAGAGTTCGGCCAGATTGTTCAGGATATCAATCCTTGAAGTATCTTTTGATAAGGGCAGGAGGGTCTCAAGGCTGTCGATCTTCTGTTGGTCCAAACGGTAATAATACTGTGCGGATGAGCTCCCAAAAAAAATCAAAACAAACATCGCTGCTAAGCATATCCGTTTCAATAATTCATTTTTAAGAAGAGTATCATATTTGAACATACCGTGTAAATTGGATTCATCATTGAAAATATTATCGCTTCAATCCTTCATTCTAATCTGTAAGCTTCCCGAATAATTCCATCAGCTCATCCTTTTTGCGTGATGCCACCGGGATCCTGTCGTTGTTTTCCATCACCAGGAAGCCGCCATCGGTTTTGTCAAATTTTGTGATGGTAAACAGGTTGACAAGAAATGATTTGTGTACCCTGAAAAAGCCAAAACCTTTCAACATGTCCTCAAATTCGCGGAGCGTACGTGAGATGATAATTTTTTGGCCATCCAACAAATAAAATTTGGTATAGCTAAGATCGGATTCGCAATAGCTGATATCCCTCACCCGGATAAGGTGAACGGCATCGCTTGTTTTTAATAGGATTTTTTTATCCTTGTTTTCAGCCGTTTTCAGGTTTTCATCCAACACTTTCAATTGGGTAGAAAAATCCTTTTGTATCAACTTTTCGGTGCGGTTCACGGCTTCCACCAGATCATCAGCATCTAAGGGTTTGAGCAAATAGTCGATGGCGCTAAACTTAAAGGCTTGAAGGGCGTACTGATCGTAAGCTGTGATGAAGATTATCTTAAAGTTTACAGGTTCCAATTTTTTTAGCAGGTCGAAACCCGTGCCGTCATCCATTTTAATATCCAGTAAAATTAGGTCGGGGTGGTGTTTATTGATGGCTTCCAGTCCGCTTTTTACACTATGAGCCGTGTCCATAAGTTTTACATTGTCGCACTCGTCCCTGAGCATTTGCGCCAGGCTTTTGCGAATATGCGCTTCATCATCGATGATTATGGTACGTAACATTTTGTTTTTTTTATGAGCGTTAAAGATAGTCATAATGATGAAATTGCGATGGATTATTTTGGGTGGACGGCAAAATTCCTTATGTCAGAATAGTTATCATCGAATTAAGCTGATTAATCGAATAATCATTTGAGGGTTATCATCGAATTACGCTGATTAATCGAATAATCATTTGAGGGTTATCATCGAATTAAGCTGATTAATCGAATAATCATTTGAGGATTATCATCTGATATTTGTCGTACGCCCATTATTTTCTTCCCGAAATGATGCCTGTCCTTTTAAAGTAAAACCTTATCATTTTTTCAGACCTATTATTTAACTCTTTCACAAATTAAGGTTCTGTTTTGAGGCAATCAACTTTATGGATGGTGAGGTGCAGAGCACCGGTAACCTGCCGCCAGAAGGGCGAGCATGCTCGATGAAAAATCGGCATTTGTAGAAAAGACGAACCCATAAGAAAAACCAAGGTGCAGCGCACCGAAATATTACATTTCCGGAATTAATATTTCGGTGCGCTGCACCTTCCGTGCTTCAACAAATCAATTTTTGCTACAAAGATTTCGCGGCGCTGCCGCTTTTTGCTCTTCGCTCTCCGCTATTTAACTTTTATTATTTTCTTCGTTGCCGTTTTATTTCCAACCTTCACCTTAACGAAATAAATCCCTTCCGGTAAATCCTTCATGTTCACATTTATTTGTTGCCGGCCACCTGATAAAATGTTTTTTGAGGTTTCGGATATAAGCAGCCCGATGGCGTTATAGGTTTGAATGGAAATATATGCCGTGCGTGGCAAATCAAACTCAACGACAGCATATTGGCTGAAAGGATTAGGGGAAATGGTGAATATACCACTATAATCCGGATCTTCCACGCAGATAGTTAGGCAGGCTTCTATCACCTCTTCCGGGCTGTTGCAGCCGGAGGCATTAAATTGGATATTAATAGTTCCATTTGGTGTGGCAAGGTATTCGCAGATGCTTTGCACTTCACACGTAGAAAGAGATTTGTTATTATAAATCTTTAAATTACTAATGGATGCTGCATCCACATTCTCCAGTCCGACCAGCGAGGTCAGAGCAGGGTTGTTTTCTATCAATAATTCCCCGCCGATGTTGGTCACCATTTCCAAGCCAGCCATCGAGGTTAAAGCACCGTTGTATTCAAGAATTAGGCCTCCGCCGATGGAAAACGTATTTGACAGGCCGGATAATGAACTTAAGGCATTGTTGGAGGTTAATTTAAAATATCCTCCAACAGAACCCAAATTTTCCAATCCTGCCAGCGAGGTCAGGGCAGGGGTAGAACATAACCAAAGGAATCCGTTGATGGAAGCAAGATTTTCCAATCCGCATATCCTACTTATGATATTGGATGCTATCCGTAGATTTCCATTGATGGAAGTTATATTCTCCAGGCCGGTAAATGAGCTTAGGGCATTGTTGTATATAAGATACACACTTCCGCCGATCGAAGAAAGGTTCATCAACCCAGCCAGCGAGGTAAGGGCAGCATTGCTTTCTATCAATAATTCTCCACCTATGTTGGTTACTATCTCTAATCCGGTCAGCGAGATCAGGGATTCGTTAAATTTTATATAAATACCTCCCCCAATGGAAGGTAAATTCTCCAATCCAGTCAACGAGGTAAGGGCAGCGTTAAAATAAATTGATAGGCCACCACCAATGGAAGTCAGGTTCTCCAATCCCGCCAGGCTGGTCAGAGAATTATTACCTGCTAATCCAAGGGAATCGCCAATGGAAATTAGGCTCTCCAGGCCATTCAGGCTGGTCAGGGAAGGATTTTCCCAAATAATATACCCTCTTTCATCAGTTATATCCACCTCATCAGTTATATACACAATACCAATGTGCAAGCTACCCTCAAGCGAATTCAAATTAGTCAATGTCATCAGTTCGGTCAAGGAGGCATTGTCCATAATAATTATATCACCACCAATATAGCTCAGATTATCCAGTCCCGTCAGGCTGGTCAGTGAATTATTATGTCGAATCATGATACGGCCTCCTATATTAGTCAGGCTCTCCAATGCCGTCATTTCGGTAAGGGAGTCATTGTACATAATAGCTAAATCACCGCCAATATAGTTCAGATCCTCCAGGCCCGTCAGGCTGGTCAGGGAGGGGTTTCCGTGAATTAACCACCAAAAACCAGTCCAATAATAATAACGAAAGCCGATATGGAAATCGCCTCCAATGAAATTCAGGTTCTCCAATCCTGTGAGCTTGGTCAGGGAGTAGTTGCTTCCAAGATGAAAATCGCCCCCGATAGTCGTCAGATTGTCCAGGCCTGATAGATTTTCCAGCAAAGTATATCCGTATGAATACTGATCCGGGTTTGCTCCTATTCTCAAATTCCCGCCAATCGAGGTTAATACATACAGTCCGGCAAGGTTGGTGATGTCGCCTTCAATGGCCACATCCCCTTCAATCTCTGTACACCCGGGATAATTGGTTTGGAAATTATCTATCTGCTCCTGGGTGGTAAAGGTGATACCTTCGGGCAGGCAGGTGGTGCAGGTCTGGTCTGTTTGTGAATTTGCGCTACCTATCAGCAGCATTGCGATTAAAATAAATGTATGTTTTTTCATGATTTTTAAATTTTGCCACTGCTTGCCCGACTGCTGGCGGGATGCACGAATGCCCGAAGGACTCCTATGGAGAAATTGAAATCAGGTTTATTCATGTCCCCCGAATGATCGGGGCAAGCGTGGGCGTTAATAATTATCAAGTTTATTTTATAATGTTGATGTTGATGAATGTATGACTAGATTTAAAAAAAAATCAATCTCGGGGCTTTAGCTCATCTGCCAGCTAATCAATGAACTTTTCTAAAAGCTGACACCCGGTTTCCAAACTCTGACAGTCCCGCACCTGCGGGTCTGTCAGGGTTCAAAGGTGGCAGGCTAAAGCCCGGGGTTTCTTTCGGTTTCTGTATTACCCCCACGCTAAAGCGGTGGGGTAATTCAAAAGCCTTGTTTATTTTTTCACAAATTTGCTTGTATAAACTTTGTTTCCCGCTATCAACTTAACTAAATAAATACCTGCCGGATAGTGTGTCATATCAAAGGTTGCTGTACTACTTCCGGCTTGTAGATTGCTGTTGGTTTCAACCACTTTTCTTCCGAATTGATCCATGATATAAATGCTTGCTTCGCCGAAGGCATCATGCGGGATTTCGATATTTAGCATATCCGAAACCGGATTTGGATAAAGTGCTACGTGGCTCTGCCTTGTTTGCATAGCATCGATTCCAACACTTAAAAATGAGCGATTGATGATGGAATCCATCCAATGAAATCCGGCTACCCAGGTTTGGTAATTGTACTCATGCCCTCCTTCAAAAAAATGGGTGTCGTAGCCAATCGCATAAGCACCGAGGCTATCCATAAACTGAAGATAGCCCGGGTAGGTCATCATTTCATCTGTAGTGCCGCAACCCAGAAACCAGGCCAATTCATCTTCCTTGGGCAAGTTTTTCACTTTGCGGCTGGCGTCAAACTGTCGCCATTTATTTACAAGCGAATCAACCCAAACCCCCAGGGTATCAAAAGGGAAGTCAACATACAGGGGGGGATTATCCATATTTGGCGAAAGTCCGCCGCACATGGTTAAAAGCAATTGTGTATAATAACCAGAATTATTTAAAGGTACATAAGTGCTATTTTCGTTGTAATACAAATTTTTCCACGCTTCAAGAAGCGTATCGGGAATGGCAGGGAAACCAATAAAGGGAAATGAAGCCCTGAACATTTCGGGATATTCAACGCCAAACCGTGCCGAAGCAAAGCCACCCATGGAAGTGCCGCAAATCATTCTGAAGTTTTTGTCGGATGAAGCCCTGAAATTTGTCTCCACAAAGTTGATGATATCCTGCATAATGTAGTCTTCATAATTCCCGTACAAGCTTGAATTTACATAAGCACTTCCCATGTAGGGTGGTGAAGAACCATCCGGACAAACCATAATGGCCGGAGGTGAGGTGATGGTGGTGTTCTGGCTGTGCAAAAAGTAATAGTTGTTTGCATACGTTGTGCCTTCGTTCTGATTACCGCCGGCACCATGCAAATAATAGATGGTGGCATATTCCTGATCCGGGTTTTGGTAATAATCGGCGGGCAGGTAAACGTCCACATTTTTTTCGACACCCAGGGTATCGCTGTAAATGGTTGCCTGAATTTTGATGTACAACTGTGCTTGTGAAACATTGCCTGCCATCAAAAACAGGGCGGCCATAATCCCGATCGCTATCGGGAATGATTTTGTAAAACTTTTCATTTCTCCTCCTATGTTTTAGGTTTAAAATTATTTGGGTTTATAATCACTGAAAAAACTCGTGGCATAAAGATACAACACCAGAGAGGCAAAATGTTGACAGATGTATGAACGCCGGGGTTTTTTATCTGAACGTTGGGGTTTTTCTAATGAACGCGGGATTTTTTTTACGAACGAAGCGAAGTAGGCGAACGAAAAGAGGAGTGATGGAGTGGTGGAGTCAGGGATGTCCGATGTATGATGTTCGATTTTTACCTACATATCTAACATCTGAAATCTGAAATCGTACATCTGACATCTGACATCAAAATTCAGGGCTTGACTTGAAGTTATTCAGGGCTTCACTTAAAGTGAAACCCTGAATGGAATCCTGAAGACCACCCTCGTCCCCGCTGCCTCGCCCTGTTCATCTTCGAGGTCGATGATCTGCATGGTGATTTTTCTTTTTAGTTTTTTATTTAAGGTGTTGATTCTTTGTTGGGTTATGGTAGTTGCAAGAGATTGATGATCCTTGTCATGGGTTTTTAGTATTTCCATTGCCTTTTCCCTGCCGATGCCATCGTCTTCAATTTCCACAATCAGTCCGTTGTTTTGTTGTTTGAAGCTAATGTGTATATGGCCTGTGGTTTCTTTGTGCCGAAAGCCATGCTCGATGGCATTTTCGATGAAAGGCTGGGTGAGCATAGGCGGGATATGGGTATTTTCGATATCTATTTTTTCATTCACATTTATTTCATAATCGAATTCATCGCGGAATCGGATTTTTTGCAAAGCGAGGTAATTTTCAATGGTGTTAATTTCCTCTTCCATGGTAATTTGTTCTTTCAGTGAGTTGTTCAAAATACTCCTTACCAAAACCGAAAAGCGCGAAAGGTAGATGCTGGCATTGGTGTCATCCTGTTTTACAATAAAATTCTGCACACTGGCAAGTGAGTTAAAAATAAAATGGGGGTTCATTTGGGAGCGCAACAACCTTTGTTCGACAAGCAATTTCTCATGTACTGCAGAGATTTTGTTTTGGCGAATAAAAAATATTCCGAAAACAATAATCAACAATGCAATAACCAGAACCAATATTAAAATAAGTTGGTTTCGTTGAAGAAGGAATTCTTTATTTTCATTTTCTTTTGAGAGTGAGTGTACTTGTTGTTCCAGGTGTTCATTCTCATACCTTGCCTGAATTTTATGCAGTTCAATTTCATTTGTCACCAATTTTAAGGAATCCAAATATGGAAGTTTATGTTGAATATAAATCAACGCATTTGAAGAATCTCCGGTATTCAGATAATAATTATAAAGATTATCAAATGTTATGGTCATCAGTTTGTAATAAATCTGCCTGGTCTCAGTTTCATTGATATTAAAAAAATATTGATATCCCCCATAAACAATGGGTTTAGTAGTATCTCCAATTGATCCGAAATCCTTTTCGTGCATTTTTTTTAACAAGCGAAGGGACTCTTGAAAGTAAAACAAAGCAGAGTCAGTTTTCCCAAGCATAAGGTAAGCATCGGCAAGGTTGGCACTGCTTGAGGAAGCATAAGGATACGAATCCTCCGATTCGTCATCCACCATTGCAAATTTAAGTACAGGAATGGCGGCCGATGGATTTCCATTACTTAAAATCAAATTGCCAATTCTCCTTTCCCTTCCCGTTTGTTCTGTTTGAGCCTTATTGTTGTTTTCAGGATAAAAGGAGCGCCCGAGATAATAATACTTCAAAGCAGAATCATATTTTTGGTCGAACTCATAAGATTCAGCAAGTGAGAAGGTCATCATGGCATTTAACCTAAAAGGAAATTCGTATTGTTTACTTAATGCTATGTATTCATAAAAATATCTGTATGCCAGTTCGTAGTCTCCCTTTTCACGTGCAGTGCCGCCCGATAAACCAACTATTATTGCATATTCAAGTGGAGTTGCTATGATCAGTTTTTCGGTATTTCGCTCTTTATAAAGGGTTTCAAATTTTTTAGCGTAGGCGATTGCCCTATCATAGTCACTCAGATCATAATTGAGCTTACCAAGATCAAAATAGATTTCGGCTGTTCTCCGGTAATCTTTATAATCTTCAAAAATTTTTAAGGCCTGGTTTAAATAAAACAAAGCTCTCCCATATTTTGCTTCAAGTGTATAGGCATTCCCTAAATGTCGATAGGCATTTGCTTGTTGAATAGGGTCAGGATATCTTTTTTCTAATCGAAGCGCCTCCTCAGCATAGTAAATAGTAGAATCGAAGGATGAAAATGAAAAGTAAAATGCCAGATTATTGTAAATCTGAATTTTTTCCTTTTCACTTGCACCGGATAAATTTGAGTAAACAGGTTTAGCACGATGACCGAACATATTGAAATGGTATTCTGCCCTTATAGAATTACCGAATAGAATAATGCAAATAATAGGGATATAGATTAAAAAGAAATATTTAGTAGTTGATTTCATTTTCCCGCGATTTCATTAAATAACTCCAAAAGCCGCTCCCGCCCGCGTGTTGACAGGGGGACTTCAATCTCGTTGGTCATTACCACGAAGCCGCCATCTTTTTTCGACATGCGCTGGATATGCTTCAGGTTGATGAGGTGGGAACGATGTGCGCGGAAAAAACCCGAATCGGATAAAAGCTCATCATATTCCTTGATGATGCGCGAAACCAATATCTTATCTCCATTTGTTGTTCGGAAAACAGTATAGTTCCCATCCGAAGCACAGCAGATAATATTTTGCACATCCATCAGGTAGATATTATCCTGGTTGCGGAGGATGATTTTCTTGATCTGCTTATCAGGATTTTCGATGTTTTCGCGAAGTGTGGTAAGCTGGGTGTTGAACGAATTCTGGACTAATTGTTCGGCACGGATAACAGCTTCGGATAGTTTTATGGGATCGACAGGCTTGAGTAGATAGTCGATGGCACTGAAACCAAAGGCGCGGATGGCAAATTCCTCGTAAGCCGTAATGAAGATGATTTTGAAGTCGATGTTTTCAAATTTATTGAGCAGGTCGAAGCCGGTGCCATCTTTCATTTTTATATCGAGCAACACGAGGTCGGGAACTTTTTCCCTAATTGCCCTGAACCCGGATGCCACGCTTTCGGCCTCGCCAACCACGTTAAGTTGCGGGCAAAACTTTCGTACCAGGTGGTTTAATGTTTCCCTGATATGCGGTTCGTCATCGATGATGAGCGTTCGGAGCATTCTTGTTTTTGTAGTATTTTTAGTAAAAGTAAACATAATGGTTTAAAATCCAGTTGTAAAATTTCATAAGATGAAAAAAAACAAATTTCAAAAGGCAAAGCACAGAGCGCGTAGAGCAAAGAGCAAGGTAAGTTCTAAGTTCTATGGATTTGTCATAAATAACGTGACTCATTGCAATAGATGTCTCACTTCGTTCGACATGACCTTGTTCACGCGTTGATGTGGGAGGAGTGGAATCGGGCGCGAAGCGCCCGATTCCACTCCTCCCACAACTCTAACGACAGCATTGTCACCTCGAAGGAGCTTGCAGCCTGCCCCGACCATTCGGGGACTGAGACCCGCTTCGCAGCGAGGCGAGCCTGCCTCGCCTGCACCATTGCTTACACCAGCGGCCCGCTTCGCAGCGAGGCGGGCAAGGCGGGGGTCTGTTTAATATGTAGGTTTTCATCATCTTACAAAAAACTGTCATTGGTAAATATAATAGAACCTCTATAGCATCAAGTTATTTAATAACAAACCCTATGCACTCTGCTCTAATCAACCTTAACGATCTTTCGTGTAATTACTTTGTTACCGGCCTGAAACCGACAGAAATATATCCCGGAAGGCAAATGTGCTGCATTCCAGCTCACTTTTTGCTTGCCCTTGTCCTGGTGACTTTCAACCAGTGTTTCGATGAGGTTTCCCTGCAGGTCGGTAATTTCAATGTTAATATTTGATGGTTCGGATAATTCATATTCAAAGATTACATTTGATTGCACCGGGTTAGGTAGAATAACGGCATCCAGGCTGTTGTTTGATTGATCAGTTTCACTCACTGAAACAATTGCTGTGTTTACCAAAATAGTATTGGAAAAAGCCCCGGTATCGACTTCATTGTAAGCGCTGAGCCTATAGTAATATGTTGTGTTTTGTGTTAATCCTGAAATGGAATAGCTGGTATCCAATCCCACATCCAGGTTCTCATAACCTGGAATAAAATCGTTAAAAGCTTCATCAAGGGCAACATCCAGAAAATAGCCGCTTGCATCGGGTGCAGATTGCCAAATTGCAGTAAATTCATCAGGTGCAATATCGCATGCCGGTTCTGCAATAACAAACATTGCGGCATAATCGAAAAGTCGCTTTTCGATATTATACATATAATGTTTTGAGTTTGACACATAAACCACTCCTGTTTTATCATTTTTACATAATCTTATAATTGCGGCATATCCAGCGTTTCCTCCTCCCCTTTGCCCCCAGAGGTTGCGCAGAATTGTACCGTGATAATTCCAAATATTAGTGTTTTGAATACCGAAACCCTCGGATGCAGTTGGTGGCTGAACGGTTAACATTGAATCTACGGTAGCTTGATTGAGTATTTGCATTCCATTGTACATTCCGCCATTCATTAGCATAATCACAAAATTTGCAAGTTCTTTAGCATTTGAACGTAAACAAAGCATGGGATAGGCAGCAAAGCCATAATGCGGGTATGGAACAAACTCTCCCCCGATGAAGTTATAACCGATTGCCAGGTTTTCAATATTCAGTTCGGCAAGAAACCATGCTGAACGTTCCATCCCCAGGGGATTTAGAATTTTTTCTGCAGCATATTCCCTAAAGTCCATCCCGCTTAGTGTTTCAATAAGGTAGCCATTCAGCGCCATGCCGGCAAGAGTTTTCTTGTAAGTAGTTCCCGGTATTGCGCTACTAAAATTACCGCTCCTATAATATATGCCTCCCGGGCAAAGATAGTTTTCAAGAAAATATCCAAGTGTTTCAGTTGGATCGCCAATGGTAGCGTATTTGTAGAAATCATAATCGGCTATACTGGAAGTACCTGTCAACAGCATCCTCGCAGTAATGCTATCAGGTACGAAGTATGGGTTGTCAACTTGAAAAGGCAAACCCCCATTTACATTCTCATCTAAGCCAAACAGTTCCTCTTCCCAGGCTTTAAGCACACAAGTTGAGGTTACCGGTTTTCCAACGCAAAACACACTAAATAAGGTGGAGTCGCTTACCAAAAGGCTGTCCTCAAAATTAGCATAACCAAAATTACCCGACCAGACAACAGCATCACCTTTAATAATGCAGGCAGCAAAACCCGGTTTATGAACCGCCTCCATTTCGTTGATGATAAATTCGTCAATATTTGCCAGGCTGCTGACGGGGTTTTGACCGCTAAGGTGGATGATGCCGATGAATAAAAACAAACTGAATAATAAATTAGTTTTTTTCATAACGAAAGATTTATAATGTTAATACTTGATTAACTTCTGCAACACCATTTCATCCGATGCATACATGTGAATTATATAGACGCCTGCCGGAAAATTATTTAAGTCCAGCAAATAATCATGTACCCCGGCTTGTTCAGTTTTAAATTGCCAATTCTTCAGACAAACGCCCGTGGTGCTGTAAACACAAATCCGGATATTTCCCGGAGTGGAATTATTCAGGGTTATTGTGATGTGATTGTTAAAAGGATTGGGTGAGATAGCCCATTCTTGTTTCTCACTATTCATATTTACAGTTAAGATTGTATCACAGGCATCTTGTACCTCTTGCTGGTTGTTGCAGCCGGTGGCGTTATCGTGGATTGAAATATATCCATTGGGATCAGCAAGATAATCGCAGATACTTTCAACAGCACAGGATTGCATTAGCGTATTATAACTGATGGATAAACCTGTTATTGAAGCTTCGTTAATATTCTCCAGACCGACAAGGTTTGTTAGCAATACATTCTTATAAATAACGAGAGGTCCACCTATGGAAGTTAGTCCGGCCAGGTCTGACAGACTGTTCAGGGATATGTTGTCTCTAATATCCAGCTTTTCACCGATGGAATCCAAATTTTCAAGACCTTCAAGGGTAGTAAGGCTGGAGTTATCCCCAATAATCAGGGATTTACCAATTGTAATCAGGCCTTCAAAGCCTTCGATACTGGTTAAGGCGGGATTGCCATCGTCAGGATAGTAACCAATTATCAGGCTGCCATCCAGGATAGTCAGGTCTTCTAAACCAGATAAAATTTGTAAGGCGGAGTTGTTAAATATCTTTATGTCTCCCCCAACAGAACTAAGGTTCTCCGGTCCTGAAAGGTTGGTCAGGCTGGGGTTATCATCAATAGAAAAACTTCCGCCTATGGAAGTCAGGCCATCCAAACCTGCCAGGCTTTGCAAAGAGGAGCTGCTGATAACCCTTAAGTTTCCCCCAATAGAACTAAGGTTCTCCGATCCTGAAAGGTTAATTAGGCCAGGGTTGGACTCAATTAAAAAACTCCCACCTATGGAAAACAAGCCATCCAAGCCTATCAGACTTTGCAAAGAGGAGTTACTAATAACCATTAAATCTCCTTCAACAGAACTAAGGTTTTCTATCCCCGAAAGGTTAATCAATTCAGGGTTTGCTTTAATAGAAACACTCCCGCCTATGGAAGTCAGTCCATCCAAACCTGATAGACTTTGCAAAGGGGAGTTGCTGATAAGCATTAAGTCTCCCCCAACAGAACTAAGGTTATCCGGTCCTGAAAGGTTAATTAGGCCAGGGTTGGACTCAATTAAAAAACTCCCACCTATGGAAAACAAGCCATCCAAGCCTATCAGACTTTGCAAAGAGGAGTTACTAATAACCATTAAATCTCCTTCAACAGAACTAAGGTTTTCTATCCCCGAAAGGTTAATCAATTCAGGGTTTGCTTTAATAGAAACACTCCCGCCTATGGAAGTCAGTCCATCCAAACCTGATAGACTTTGCAAAGGGGAGTTGCTGATAAGCATTAAGTCTCCCCCAACAGAACTAAGGTTATCCGGTCCTGAAAGGTTGGTCAGGCTGGGGTTATCATCAATAGAAAAACTCCCACCTATGGAATGCAAGCTATCTAAACCTGATGAATTTTGTAAAGAAGAGTTGCCAATTACCATTAAATCTCCTCCAACAGAACTAAGGTTCTCCGATCCTGAAAGGTCAATTAGGCCAGGGTTGGACTCAATTAAAAAACTCCCACCTATGGAAAACAAGCCATCCAAGCCTATCAGACTTTGCAAAGAGGAGTTACTAATAACCATTAAATCTCCTTCAACAGAACTAAGGTTCTCCATTCCGGAAAGGTTAATCAGCTCAGGGTTGGTCTCTATTGAAAAATTCCCGCCTATGGAATGCAAGCTTTCCAAACCTGATAGACTTTGTAAAGAGGAGTTGCCAATTACCTTTAAATCTCCCTCAACAGAAGTTAGGTTTTCCAGCCCCGAGAGGTTAATAATGTTAGCGTTGTTACCAATATAAAAATCCCCGCCTATCGAAACGAGGTTTCCTATACCCATAAGGCTGGTTAAGTTATAGTTATTAGTAATCTCTATTGTCCCATCAACTGAAGTTAAGGCATCCAGTACTGCAATGCTGGTCAGTGCATGGTTGTTAAGAATCTCAAGGTTCCCCCCTATGGAAGTTAATGTTTCAAAACCTGTAAGAGTGGTTAGGGTCGAATTATAAGAAATCAATACGTTTCCTTCAATCAGGGATAAAGATTCCATACCAGATAAACTGGTAAGGGCATCGTTTTCAGATATCTCAAAATTGCCGCTGACAGAAGTTAGGTTCTCCAGTCCCAGCAGGTTAATTAGCGAGGGATTCCCAAAGTCTTCATAAGCCGATTCTTCATACCACCCTATAATAATATCCCCTCCAATATCTGCTAAGCTATTTAATCCAATAAATGAAGTTAATGATGTAAGTCCCAGAGTAAAGTCCCCACCGATTGAAGAAACATTTTCCAATCCGGATAATCCTGTTAATATAGGATTCCCAAGAATATTGAAATTCCCGCCAATGGTCGTCAGTGCGTTAAGTGCAGACAAATTATTTAGTGAAGGATTATCAATAATTACAAATTCGATGCACCAAACCTGTAGAACTCCAAACGCCAGGTCTCCCCCTATAAAGCTCAAATTTTCCAGTCCGTTTAAGTCGGTTAAATAATAACAACCAAATATTTCTAAATTTCCACCTATGGTTTCCAAACTGTCTAATCCGGTTAAAGTGGTAAGGTTAGGGCCATTCTCCAGATCTCCAATTATCAGGTTTCCTTCAATCGAAGTTAATACAGCCAAACCATTCAGGTTGGTGATGGAACCATAGATTTTTACATTTCCTTCGATGACAGTGCAGCCGGGGTAATTGCTTTGGAAATTATCAATTTGTTCCTGGTTAGTGAAAGTGATTCCATTGGGCAGGCAGTCCTGGGCATCCAATAAATTGCAATTGATTGTAATTATTGCGATAATTAAAATGAGTTTTTTCATGATACGTTCATTTTTGGTGAATAAATTATGAATTTAAAATTTCAGGTAAAGGTACAATCCCGGAAAGGCCTAAATGAACTGAATGTATGAACGCATGGATTTTGCAGATGAACGCCGGGGAAAAATAAATAAACACAAAAAAAACAGATTCCTAAAGAAAGGGGAGAGAACAAAAAGACTTTAGCGACCATAGAGAACGAAGCGACTGGAGAGACTGGAGAGAACGAAGCGACTGGAGAGACGGAGTGATGTGAGTGGAGAAATGAGAGGGGAGAGAACGAAGAGACTTTAGCGACTTATGCGACCGAAGCGATGGAGATGAGAGGGGAGAGAGGAGTAATGCATTGTTGGGAAAGATAAAATTAAGCCGGCAGCAAATTGTCCTTCGAGTCTTTAGAGACCTTACTGTCCTTAGCGACCGAAGCGATTAAAGCGACTTTAGCGAACTAAGCGAACGATGAGACTTGAGAGATGTAGAGGTGAGGGATGAGTGATGAGAGATGAGCGATGAGAGATGAAAAATGAGAGATGTCGTGGTGGAGTTTTGGAGTGATGGAGTCAGGGATGTCCGATGTATGATGTCCGATGTCCGATGTATGATATTTGATGTTTACCCACATATTTAACATCTAAAATCTGACATCTGACATCAAAATTCAGGGCTTGACTTGAAGTCAAACCCTGAATACAGACCTTGATAGTTGTTTTCTTCTTGGTTTATTTTTCTGCCTCTGCTACCATTTCACCTAATTGTTTTTCGCACAGCAATGCTTCGTAGTCTGCACAATAATTATCATAGCGGCAAATCTGTTCGTTGTTTTTATTGAAAACTATTGTGCATGGAACTGTTCCCACATTCATGGCGCGTTTCAAATCACCGTTGATGTCCACGTAGGTTTCAAAATCATAAGCTTTGCCTTTTACAAAAGGTTTTACATGACTCCACGATCCGTTGCAGTCAACACAAATACTGATTAGCTTTGTGCCCGAATGTTCCAGCGAATCTTCCCAAACAGCCTGAAGGCTTTCCAGGTTTTCACGGCATTTCTTATCGCTTGACTTCCAAAATACAATTACCGTTGCTTTGTTGATACCGGTAATATCTTTTATTGAAACTGAATTGCCGTCGAGGTTTTTTATTGTTGCATCAGGTATTGCTGCGGTTTGAGTCCTTGCTGTAAAAGAGATAAAAATTGCTGCGATTAAAATTGCCAGTGTTTTCATGATCTTGCTTTTTAAGTTTAACAATAAGTTAATTTGACATTACTTTGAGTTATCATTGTTGCAGCAAAATTAACATGGCACAACTTCAAAATCATGGCAGAAAACCATGATAAAAAAAAATAGCGGATTTCTTTAGAGGACTCTTTTCGGCGTTTTCAGGTGGAAATGCTTTCGAATACACTTAGAATCCGTTATTAAATAACTTGATGTTTGAGAGGTTTCATTATATCTTTTCATCCATGAACATAGATTCCTTTCCGTCAGCCGATGGATACCAATGACAAGTATTTGAATGGAGTTGGGGTACACTTTGTGAGAGAGACCTCTCAGTCTCCGCCAGATGGCGGATCCTTCGAGGTGACAAGGATTTGGGGGATTTGGGGGTGGGTGAAAGTGGGCGCTTTGCGCCCACTTTCACCCACCCCATACATAGCCCGAGGCTCTGTTATTTCGATGCCGCACCTGCGGCAGGAGAAATCTTTCAATCTAAGTGAGAAATCTATTCCATAATGTCATTTCACTATGAGATATCCGCCAAATGGCTGGGGCTTGGAACTCGAAAACATGGCACACCGGCCTAATATCCTATCCCGAAAAGTTATAAAATTCCAATAATAATTTATAAGATTATTGAACGATGAAATTGCAAATCTTATTAATTAACATAATTAGAGGGCTTTATGTATGGTTGGAGGTTTGGGGTCTAATTTCCTGATTTTTTTTATTACTTTAGCTATGCAACCATTTATTAGCTTTGTAATCTTATTTGCAAGATTTCGGACAACTATTTTACGATCATCTTTTTAGCAAGCAAATCCTGCTGAGAAGTGAAAATAAAAACTAACAAACTAATATTTATCATTATGAATAAAATTTTTACATTGGTTCTAACTGTTATTTTTTTACCGTCTGTACTATTAGCAGAATGGGTATCGGTTGATAACAGTACTTCTAAAACTAATGCTCCACAGGTTACTTTAATCAGTGACTCAGATAATAGTACAGTTTTACAAATCGAGCTTAGTGGATTTGAATTGAAAGATTTGCCAGCCGATGGAAAAACATTTCAATCTATTGATTTATTTACTGAAATATTTACAACAAAAGAAGGCTATCCTGAGCTACCCTACATCGCAAAAATATTGGCTATTCCTGATCAATCGGGCATTTCGGTTGAGGTGATTGAAACCGGAGAAGTTCAGACTTTCCAAAATATAAATATCCCCCCTGCCAGGCAAAGCTGGTGGGAAGGCGATCCCGAGCCTTCTTATGATATGAATACAGATGCCTACAGTATGGATTCTTTTTATCCTGCCAAAATGGTAAGCATTGAGGAACCATCAGTATTTAGAGATTTTCGTATTTCACGTGTCTCCTTATTTCCGGTACGTTACAACCCGGCCAAAAAAGAACTTCAGGTGGTAAGCTCAATGACCATAAAAGTTACCTACGGAAAAGGAAAAATAGTAAATCCTAAAACTTCACAAAAAAGAGCAATCGCACCATCCTACGCCAAATTATACAAAAGCACTATTTTTAATTATAAAGAAGTTTTAAATCGTGTGTATGGCGGCCGTGAAGATGGCGAAGAGTTGATGCTATGCATTATGCCCGATGAGTTTGTTGAAAGCTTCCAAACTTATGCCGACTGGAATCGTCAAACAGGAACCGATGTGCATATAACTAAATTTAGTGATATTGGTGCCACCGCCAACAACCCGAATACTGTTAAAGATCATATCTCGGATGCCTATTACAATTGGGAAGTGCCACCAACTTATGTGCTGGTAATCGGTGACAAAGATGTGTTCCCCTACAAAACTGTATCCTATCCCGACTATTCGTTTCCAAGTGATAATTTTTATGTAGAAATTGACGGAGGTGACTATTTTCCGGAAATGATGATTGGCCGTTTTACCAACCAGGGTGATTACAGGATGCGGGTGATGATCAACAAATTTCAGTTGTATGAACAATATCCATACACCGATGAAACCGATTGGTTTAAAGAAGGAATTTGTTGCTCAAATAACGATTATGACTCTCAGGTTGAAACCAAACGTTTTGCCTATAGATGTATGACCATTGACGGTGGTTTTACCCACGTTGATACTTTAATGAGCGATGGTAATGGTTGGGGTTATGATTGCTCTATGGATGTGGGTGATATAGTAAATGCTATTGAAGATGGTCGAAGTTTCCTCAACTACCGGGGCGAAGGTTGGTATAGCGGCTGGAGTGCTACATGTTATAATTTTGACCAATCGGATGTTAAGGATTTAGAGAATGGACAAAAATTTACCTTCGTAACAAGCATTGGTTGCGGTGTGGCGGGATATCAGTCCAGTGGGGGTAACTGTTTTGGAGAAGAGTGGGTTCAAATGGGAACAATATCGGAACCTCGTGGAGGTTGTGCATTTATTGGCCCAACATCAAATACCCACACAACCTATAACAACAAGATCGATAAAGGTATTTACGTGGGGATGTTTCGCGAAGAAATGGATACACCCGGCCAGGCTATGGTAAGGGGAAAATTGTATTTATACAATGTATATGGAAACGACTATAATACCGAATACCATTACCAGGTATTTCATGTTTTGGGCGATCCAAGTCTGCATATATGGAAAGATGTGCCCCTTGAAGTAAATGTTGACCATCTGGCCAGCATTCCGGTTGGAAATAATCAGCTTGAAGTTACGGTTACTTTCGAGGGTTCGGGATTGCCGGCCGATAGCGCCATTGTTTGTGTTACCAACAATGAAATTTTTGCTACCGCTTATTGTGATGTAAATGGGGTTGCAGTGTTAGATATTGTTCCTACTGTACAAGACTCACTTACAATTACAGTTCGTGGTGGAAATGTATATCCCCATCAGAGTGCAATAGAAGTTACACAGCCCGAAGAACTTGTAGAACCCGAAGGTGAACCCGAAATGGTTGACCTTGATGGCAACAATGATGGATTGCTAAATCCTAACGAAAACTGCGAAGTAACTTTTACACTCAAAAACTGGGGCGTTATTTCAGTAAATAATATTCAGGGTACTATATCTTCAACCGACCCGTACGTTCAGATCATCACCACATCACCGGTTTCTTTTGGAAACCTGGCTCCCGGAGCTATGGCTACCGGCGACCCATTCGAGTTTCATGTGGATGAAAATTGCCCGATTGGACAAAACATCATTTTTACTCTCAATGTAAGCAGCACGCTAAGCTCCTGGCAATATAGTTTTCATGCTGTAATAAAAGGGTGCGCTTTAGCATTCGATAATTATATGGTTGGTGATGAGGGTTCACCCGAAACAAATTACCGTATGGATCCGGGTGAAACAGTGAGGTTGTTTATGTCGATTACAAATCCTGGTGAAGATGTTGCCCCCAACGTAATGGGTGTGCTTTCAACCAGCGACCCATATATGACCATTGATGATGAAATGGCTACTTTCGGTACAATTGAAATTGACGGTGAAGCCATCAATACCGAAGATTATTTTGTAGTTTCTATCAGTCCTGGATGTCCAACAAACTATATGGCTCAATTTACATTGGAACTCTATACCCAAAACGGATTTTATCCCTACGAAACAGAAATTATTCATGGATTTCCTGTTGCTCTGCCGGTAGCTTCCGACTATTCCGGCCCTGATGCGTACGGGTATTATGCCTATTCTAACGATGATTCATTTTACGATCAAACGCCCGCCTATAACTGGTTCGAATTAGAAGGAATTGGAAGTCAGCTTAACATTTTTGGTGAAAGCGATTATACCGAAACCGTTGATTTGCCATTTAACTTTATGTATTATGGCCTTGAATATTCAAAGCTGCGTATAAGCACTGATGGCTGGATGGCCTTTGGCAATGGAGTACAAACAGCCCCGGTAAATTATTCGTTACCGCATAACGACATCATCAACAATATGGTGGCCGTTTTTTGGGACGATCTTTACAATGTTGAATATGAGGATGGCGAAATCATGTTTTATCATGATCAGGATAATAACAGATTTATTGTTGAATGGGATAGCATAACGCTCAATAACCTAAATCCTGAACCCATTCGCCAGGAATTTCAGGCCATTTTGTTAGACCCCGCCTATTACGAAACTACCACCGGTGATGGTGAAATTTTGATGCAGTACAAAAGAATGGAAGACGTAATTACAAGTACTGTTGGCATCGAAAATAATAGCCAGGATATTGGACTGCAATATGTTTTTAATAATAATTATAACCCTACCGCTTCCGAAATTAAAAATGGTGTGGCCATTAAATTTACCACTGAATCGCCTTTCGTTACAATAATAGTATCGGTTGATGAAGATGAAGGGATAGCTGCAAATGAATTTGGATTGATGCAAAATTCGCCTAACCCTTTTAACTCTTCTACCCAAATCGACTACATTCTTCAAGAAGACGACAATATCAGGGTTGAAGTTTACGATATTCGTGGGGAGCTTGTGAGCCGCTTATTCGAAGGGCCACAGCAAGCAGGTAAACACAGATTAACCTGGAATGGTGAAAGTGATCAGGGAATTGAAATAAATTCCGGGGTTTATTTTATCCGGCTATATTCAGGCAGCTTGTCGCAAACAATGAAAACACTAAAGCTGGACTAACATCACCTGTGAATTAGCGGATCATGTACAGCTTTTATGTTTTACTTACCATCATTATTCTTGCTTCTATTGCCGGGGTAATCGAATATGCCAGGCATCAGAAAAGGGTAAATTCCATCCCGATGCGCATCCATATTAATGGCACCCGCGGAAAATCAAGCGTTACTCGTTTGGTGGGTGCCGGCTTGAGGGCAGGGGGTATTTCTAATATTGTAAAGGTTACCGGAACATTTCCCCGCCTAATTCTTGAAGATGGTACTGAAACGTACATTCACAGGAAATCATCAGCAAATATCATAGAGCAATTGTCGATTGTTGAATTTGCAGCAAAACGTAAGGCAAAAGCACTCGTTATGGAGTGCATGGCTTTGCAGCCGCAATATCAAACCATAACCGAAAAACACATGGTACGGTCTAACATTAGTGTTATGACGAATGTGAGGTTGGATCATACCGATATTATGGGTCATACCCTTTCGGAAATTGCAGAAACCCTGGGGCGGACAATCCCTAAAAAGCAGCACTTCTTTACTGCCGAAAATATCATTCCACAAGAATTGAAAAGGATCGCTGATCGCCGAAAAACCGAATTTCATTTGGTTAACGGGGATATGGTGTCTATTGATGAGATGAAAGGCTTTAGTTATATCGAACACCGGGATAACGTGGCGCTTGCTTTGGCTATATGTAATCATGCAGGTGTTGATCGCCAAACAGCGCTGTTGGGAATGTATGATGCCATCCCTGATGCAGGAGCTTTGAGGGCCTATAAGATTGATGCTTTTGGTAAACGATTGGTTTTTTACAATGCCTTTGCCGCCAACGATCCTGATTCTACCATGATGATCTGGAAGAAGATTCGGGATGAAGTAGGCCTTGAGGGTGTAAAAATTGTATTGCTCAATACCCGGCAAGATCGCCTTGATCGTGCTAAGCAATTGGCCGAAATGTCGGCTAAACATCTAAAAAATGGAGCAGATTACTTGATGCTTATCGGGCAATCCACCGAAGTGGTGGCACACATGGCTATGAGCTATGGGTTTCCACAGAAAAAAATTGTGAACCTTGGATATACAACTCCTGTAAAGATTTTTGAAAAAGTACTATCACTAACTGATAAAGAATCATCGATTGTTGCCATAGGAAATATGGGTGGTATGGGCGCCGAAACTGCTGAATATTTTGAAAACAGAAGCATATAAAAAAAATGATTGAATTAGCCATAACCTTAGGTTTGATTTTTAGTTTGTTGTCGTACGAAGTATTTGGCCTTGCTGCCGGAGGAATCGTTGTTCCGGGATACATTGCACTACAACTCTCGCATCCCGACCGGCTCGTTGGAGTCCTGGTGGTGAGCTTTGTTACTTTTCTTATTATAAAGGTTTTAGGTAACTACACCTTTTTATATGGGCGTCGCCAAATGGTGCTGGCTTTATTGATAGGTTGCCTGCTTGCCAATTTCTCACGCTATTTTCTTGCTATCGACATCGGTGGAAGTACCCTCGAATTGCAGGCTGTGGGTTGGGTTATTCCCGGGCTAATTGCACATTGGTTTGGAAAGCAAGGCGTTTTTAAAACCATTAGCGTGTTGTTTGTATCATCAGTACTTGTAAGGTTAATTTTGATTTTATTTTTTGCAGGTGCGCTTTTACCATAATGCTTAAAGAGAAAATTAATGTATAGATTCAGAGCAAAATCCAACATCGTATTAAGTGTTTTGTCCTTACTGGCATTGCTGGCATTTATTGCCGTCGAAAATGGGAAGGTTGATGTTAAACAGGAGTGGTATCAGGAAAAGCTCGATGCTGCTGAATTATCACAGCTTGCCGCAAATCAGCTTAAAAGCCATCGGCTGGAAAAAGGTATTTTTATCGATGTGATAAACGATCCTAACCAAACCGCCCTAATTGGTCAGGAGTTTACTATGATTACCACCGACCGTGGTGATATTGATGCTAAATTATCCTCAACAAATCCCAACTTTGCTGCAGTTATTATTCAGCTTTTAAAAGATGCTGATCTTGAGGATGGCGACCATGTGGCCATTGCCTTCACCGGTTCATTTCCTGCATTAAATATCTCGGTATTGGCTGCCATCGAAACACTCGATCTTGTCCCGATTATAATTACATCAGTTGGGGCTTCAAATTTTGGCGCTAACGATCCGAATTTTACCTGGCTCGACATGGAGCATGTATTGAATGAGTCAAATATTTTTCATAATCGTTCTGTAGCTGCTTCAATTGGTGGTGGGCAAGATATAGGTCGTGGCTTGAGTCCCGAAGGCCGTCAATTGATTACCGATGCCATCAAAAGAAACGATATGGAGTTTATTGATGAAAATCACCTCGAAAACAGTATCAGCCAAAGGCTTGACATATATGAAAAACACAGCAAGGGAAAGCCCGTGAAAGCTTTTATTAATGTTGGTGGTGGTATTGCCAGTCTGGGAAACACAATCAACGGTAAGCTTATTAAGCCCGGATTAACTGAGTATTTGCCAATGCAAAATTTTCCTGTAAAAGGAGTTATTATCGAAATGGGACAAAAAGGAATTCCCATTATTCATCTGCTGAATATCAAAAAATTATTAGCCGAATTTGACTTACCTTACAGCCCGGTGCCTTTGCCTGTACCTGGTGATGGTGGAATATTTACTCAGAAAAAATATAGTCTTGTAGTAACAGCCATAGCTACTGCCATTCTTGTGCTTGTAATAATCCTTGTTTATATCAGCGAACGTAAATACCACCAACTGGGAAGCGACGTGGTAGCATTTACCGAAAAACAAAAAACACATCAAAATGAGGCGGAGGATGTTCCGGTTCTGTAATTAAACTATAAATTGAGAATATAAATTAAAACAAAAACACTATGAAAAAGAATTTACTTCTCCTGCTATTAATCGTTTTTCTTAGCTCATCATGGGCATTTGCACAAAAAAGCAGCAGTAAAAAAACACTGAAACCTACAATGTTTAATGAAAAGGTTTCGATAAAAAGTGGGGATAAAACCAGGAATTATTATTCCCTTGATGCAAACAAAGCTGCCATGGTCTTTCTTAAAGGTCCCGGAGTGCTGCGTGTAATTACACGTTGTGCTTTTGCCAAAGGGCAGAATAATAAACTTAACTATGAAGTGTTCTACACTATTAATGGTGGCGAACAACAAACCGCCAAAATAAAAGGCGCACAGCGGACAACAAAAGCTTCTTACAAGGATGCAAATATGGGGACTCCCGGGCAGCTCGAAGACTTTGAAATTGAATTGGGACGAGGTGATCATTCTATTCAGTTTCTATCTGTAGATGGCCAGGTTTCGCTTGCGGCACGCTACATTTTTTCGGCCGGAAAAGTGAAAAAGAAAAAGTGGATAGCCTTTAACCCGGTTATGCCCAATCAACCGGTCGATCTGATAACACGCGAAAATATTGTGAGTTACAGCCGTTTTTCTCTCGATAAACCGCTCAGGATTGAGGTAATTGGACCAACACAGGTACGCGTACTAACCCGCGTTGAAAATCACTATCAGATGCGTGGAAGAATCCAATACCGAATTCAGGTGAAGGAGGAAGATGAAGTAATTAATACCTATTCACTCAGTAGCAAACGATCGCAGGTTACTGTTTACAGCAACGACAAATCATTACTGCCAGGAACAGCATGTGAGTTTGTAATCGATGTGCCCAAAGGAAAACATACCTACGAAATTATGCCTTTGGATAAAGATAAGAGCACTGTTTTGGGGAGGTTTTTAATTCCTGAAACGGATGTGAAACTCAGTAATTAGCCTACGTATTTTTTTCGGAAATATTCCGGATAGCTAAAGTTTAAACTATGAATAGAAATTTGATAAGCAGGAATTTCTCCGGAAGTTTTCGTGGGATTGTACTTCTTTTAATGTTTTTGGTGATTTCAAACAGCGGAGTTTTTGCCCAGAAAAAATCCGGCAAACTGAAACCTGATATTGACCTTAGTTTTGGCGTGGGTACTTTTTACGATGATAATATTCTTAAATATTCAGAGAAGTATCTGGAGCGCTTTATGAATAATGAAGACCAGGGTAGGTTTCATATCGAAACTTACGATGATATGATCATTAGTGCGAATGCAAATGTATCAGCAACTTTTCGTTTTTTTGGTAAACTGAAAACGGTACTTAATATTACTGGCAAGTACAATCGATACGCTGTAAATGATGTAAAATCATGGGGCACTTTTGGCTTTGGACTTCGTCAGAATATCACAAAAAAACTCAGTGTTAAAGTGTTCTACGATTATATCCCCGAATTTTATGTTCGCCATTTCAGGGATGACGATTGGACCAGTGTGTATGGATATACCGAAAAAACCTTTAAACCCTACATATTTTCCAAGGATAATTTTGGGTCTTGGGCAAATTACACTTTTTTTAAAAATACCGGTGTAAGGGTTTATTATTACTATTCCAGGTATTACCACAATGAATATTATACTGAGTATGATTGTAAAAATAATTTGTATAGGATAAAAATCACACAACCAATAACTAAAAGTTTTGAAGTTGATGCGATGTATCAATATGTTACTTCTGATGCTAAGGGCTATGATGAATCCGGTGAAATCAAAGAAACTTCTGATGATGCCGATGCTACTTATGTAGAGGATGGATTTATTGTGGGATTGAAATGGAAAATGCCACGAATAAAAAAACGCTTTCACTCTTTAAAACTCGAAACTGTAATTTATAACCGCTACTATCAAACTGATAAACCAGTGGAAGTAGATTATCTTCATGCAGGCCGGGTTGACAACAATCTAAGGTTTTACCTTACCTATTACCTGAGCGTTTCAAAAGCATTAAAGTTTAAGGCATATTACAAATGGTATGGTCGCGATTCGGGGACTACCTCTCCCCTCAACGAGCAATATGTGTCCAACGAAAAGGATTATATCCAGAACCAGGTTGGAATAGAATTTACTTATAAGTTGGGTTTATAAGATATGACTTTTTAAGAAAGAAAATATATAAAAATGAATAAAATATTAAATATGAAGATGAACAGATTATTTGTTTTAATGCTGATATGCATGGCCATTTTAAGTAGTTGCGGTAAGCCAAACGATCCAAATACAATCGAACCGGAAGATAATTCCGGGGGATATAAAGTTGTTTCAAAATTGATGACCTCAGGCGTATCGCAGGATGTACATAAAAATGGCAACCTGCTTTACATTGCTCAAGGCGAAGGTGGTTTATTGGTAGTTGACGTTTCAGATCCCAAAAACCCGGAAGTGCTTACACAAATTGTTGATGGCGTAAGAGGATATTCCGCAAAGGTGGCTTTTAAAGATAGTTTGGTTTATCTTGCTGCAGGAGCATGGGGAGTTACTGTTGTTGATGTAAGTGATCCCTTTGTGCCCAATATAAAACAATGGTACCTGGCAGTTATTAAGCCTGCGAAGAGTTTCGATATTTTGGGTGATTACCTGTTTACAGCCATTAGTGGAAACGGTATTCAGATTGTGAATATTCAAAAGAATTTAGGTTTACCCGATACCAGGTCAATTATTATTACTCCCGGTTACGCTACCGGACTTAAAATTTCTCCCAATGATTCCACATTGTTTGCAGCATGTGGTGAAATGGGTCTGGCAATGTATGATTTGTCAAATTTTGACGATGGATACGCTAATTATCCAATTATCGGTTGGTGCGATACACCCGGATATGCCGAAGATGTAGTGCTCAATTATGATGCTTCGATAGCTTATCTGGCTTGTGGTACCGAAGGTTTACAAATGATTAACTATGCCGACACAGCAAATGTTGAACTTGTGGGTAGTTATGCAACCGAAGGATATGCTAAAGAACTGAAATATGAAGGCCAGACGATTTTTATAACAGCCGGTTTGCAAGGTGTTCAAATTATTGATGTGTCCAATGTTGCATCACCCACTATTATTGGTGTGGTTGAAACCGAAAATGCACGTGGTTTTGATATGGATGAAGACTATCTTTATGTTGCTGATGAAGTTGAGGGTTTGATAATTATTTCCACGCCGAAGTAAAAAAAAGTCATTGATTGTCATCCCGAAAAGTAGAAAATCTTTGATTTTCGTAACTTTTCGAGCCCGCCTTGCCGCCAGCGTTGGCTTTTGATAAAGCGAGGCAGGGATGTTGCAAATCCGGGATTCGTGAATCCTGGGCTCGAAAAACTATGAAATCGTAGATTTCTGTCCCGAAAGCTTTCGGGATCGGCATTGATAGTCATTAAATACTTAGGTGGTAAAAAAAAAGGTCATTGATAGTAATTGGTGGTCATTGGGCTACGCCGTCATTAGTTGTCATTGATGGTCATTTGGCTTCGCTATCATTAGTCCGCCAGCCGGCAGATGAATTTGTTTGGCCTGCCCCTTCAGGGCTTAGGGGTGCGGGTGCGTAATTAATGGTTATTTATCCATTGCAAGGATTGTCTATTCAGTTATGTTTTTGTGGCATTAAAGGAATATTTCTTGAATAAATAGCTATGGCTGGTTGCCGGAAAAATGACGGCGAAACCAAATAACAGTTAAGCGATTAACTTCCGCTGGCAGGCAGACAAATTGTAACCAAAAGTGAACTATGAGCAAAAACGAAGTAGTAAAAAAACGCTTTGAATTTATCGACCAGTTTCGGGGCTTTGTGGGAATCTTGATGCTTCTTGGGCATAGCTCTTATTATTTCAACGCCATTTGGAATCAGCTCGATCCGCTCGATCCGCTTTTCCCAACATGGGGACAGTTTATGTTGCGCTATGTGGGCTATTTGTGTGCTCCCGGTTTTTTAATGATGAATGGTGCTATGGTGTGGTGGTCGTACCACAAGCGCATAAAAAAGGGAGTTGCCGATTGGATCGTTCGGTGGCACCTGATTCAGCGGGGACTTTTTTTGATCCTGGTGCAAATGATTTGGGTAAACTCTTCCTGGGGAGGTTTTGCCGAGTTTAAACCCGGGCATTTGGGAATTATTTCAACCATTGGTATTTCCATGATTTTCCTAACCTTTATCATTAACTTAAAATGGCAATATCGAACATTCATTGCAGTATTTATTTTGATTGCTCATGCGTTTCTGCTTGAAGTGCCTTATGATGCAGGAGTGCCTTGGCAGAAAGTAGTCATGCAAATGTTTGTCGATTCAGGCGGCTTCAACAAATACCCGGTTTTACCCTGGTTTGCCCTGGCAATTTTGGGCTCAGTGATGGCCAATGGCTGGCTTAGTGCATGGAAAACCGATAAACAAAGAATTATTATGGGGCTTACCGTTTCCTTGAGTGTATTTGCTGTGGCCATAATTATTCGCATTGCCAATGGCTTTGGCAACATATTTCCATTTTCCGAATTTGGTCACTATTCCTTTTTCCTCGATCAAAAATATCCACCCAGTTTATTTATCAACCTGTGGTCTTTTGCTGCTGTGGTAATGGGTGTTACGCTTTTTATTGTCATCGGGCGGGTAGCTCCGAAGCTCTTGGTTGTTTTTAGCATCCCGGGTAAAGTGCCCTTGTTTTTCTATGGAGTGCATCTGGCTATTCTTGGGGTTTTTGTTAAGCGCCTCGATATTTTCTACCGACAGGGTGGGGTAGTGGAGTCGCTGATTGGCCTGGCAGTAATGTTGCTTATCATGTTGCCCCTTTGCTGGTGGTTTTATGGTGTGAAGCGCCGGAGCAAGAATTATTTAATTCAAATGATTTAGATAGGAAGGAATAGAAATGGATAAGATTAAACTGCCTTTTGTATGTCTGTTTTCCCTAACATTAATTCTGTTTGCAGGATGTTCAGGTCGGCAGGATCCTCCGGTTTCACTGGACGATGGAACATTTGCATATCACTTGTTTAATGCCGAAGATGCACTTGCAGACATATCATTTTTCAAAACTGAAAATAAAAAAACTGGATTACCGCTGAGGGTAGATACGATTTTTACCTTAAATGAAAAGGACTATTTGCGTGTACGCATTCCGGTTGACAAATTTCAAAATGAAAATTGGATCAGTATGATGTTTCATCTCGATTGGGTGGGTCCTGATGATAAATCGTTTTACACCAAGCGGATTGATTTTAGCTCCAGTGATACCTCATTCATTGTCAACAGCTCGGTTTCACTTTCGCCGGATAAAAGAGATACAGGAAGGCATACTTTAAAACTATACTATTTCAGAGAATTGATAGCGGAGAAGAGTTTTGTATTGCTACCCGAAAATTCCATTAATCATTCCCTGGCCAAATTAATAAGCCCTGAAATAGTTTTTTGTGAAAAGGTAAGCAAAAAAACCGGTGAACGATCTGGTATTGATTCCGTTTTTTATTTGGCTAAAAAAGCAAGAGTTCGTGCATTTGTTGATATGAATAATATCAAGGGTTTTAAGGATAAAAAGCTTTTATTCGATTTGGTATGGATCGATCCGGATGGTGAGGCTTTTTACAGTAAGGATATCGAATTATCATCAGCGGATGATGAGCCCCAACTTTACAGCTCTATCTCCATTCCCACCAATAAACGCGAACCCGGAAAATATACTTTAGAAGTTTATCTATTTGACGAATTGATTGCAATGAAAACATTTACATTAAAGTGACACGATGGTGTCCAGGTAATTTTAATAGATTCTTTCCCGAAATTTCGGGATTCAGAATGACAATGCTTTAAATGAATTTATGGACGGGAGGGCTTGGGTGGCGGCTTTGCCGCCACCCAAGCCCTCCCAAGAAACATAATCATCTGTCATTCTGATCCGCCATTTGGCGGAGAAGAATCTACAAATGGCATAATACTTTTCCCCGGATAAAAATGAAAGTGATACAATATTTCCTCTCCTGATGAAGTGTTATTTTTCATTTTTTTCTGTTATTCGATAAAAAGTGCCTCTTTCCTGTTCCACTGTTTTAATTTTTTCTTCCGACTCCAGCACATCCAAATATTTATTGATTTCGTTGATGTGCAAACCCAATATCTTCGTCAAGTCATCAAGGGTGCAAGGTCTTCTTGAAATGGTTTCTATGATCGCTGTTTCAATATCGCTCCTAAATGATGGTATATCTCTCCTTTCCTGCGATGAACTAATTATTTCAACATTGTTTAAGTTCCAATAATCAGCCACTCGTTGTAATTCTTTTTTTGTTGCACCCCGCAAATTTGAAATAGTGCCAGGGCGGTCTAAAGTGTTTAATTGAATGGAATCAGGTTTTATTTTTAAGATCACATTTTTGAGTGCCACTAATTCATTGTCAGTGTCGTTAAAACCAGGAAGAATAAATACTTCAAGCCAAATTTTGCCTTTAAATTCTTTGCTGAAATCAACCAATCCTTGAACATATTTATCAATACTTAAATCTTTAACCGGACGGTTTATTTTTCTAAACACATCCTCAGTGGCAGCGTCAAGGGATGGGAGAACAACATCGGCATTTAAAATTGCTTCTCTTACTTTCTTGTCGTAAAAAAGAGTTCCATTCGTCAACACTGCAACAGGAATACCGGGTTTGTTTTGCTTAATGAAACGGAGTATTTCGCCAATGAAAATATTCAGGGTTGGTTCGCCCGAGCCCGAAAAAGTAATGTAGTCAGGGTCGGGGTTATGATGAAAATAATGGATGAGTTCTTCCTTTATTTTATCAATCTTAATATACTCTTTGCGGTCGAGTGTTAGTTTGGTGGTTTTGCCTACTTCGCAGTAAACACAATCGAGCGAGCACACTTTTTTTGGGACTAAATCAACACCCAACGACATGCCCAACCTTCGTGATGGAACGGGGCCAAATAAATATTTATACATTTTGTTTTGTCTTAGGATTAGTTATATTTTTTCCTCAAATCTTCTGCAACCAGGGTTGGTTTAATCAACTCCTGCCATTCGTTAGTTTGCCATGTTTCAAGATTTTGGTGGGTGAGATAGTATTTTTGTGGGATGGGGTGGGTTCCAACCACAACTTTTATTTTGTATTTATTTTCTATAAATTTTTTAAAATGAGAAATGTAGGGACATGGCGGGTAACCAACCACAAGACCTGTGGCTAAGTGAATGGCTTCTGCGCCGTTTTTAATCATTTCTTCGGGAGTATATTCAATGTTTCCACCGGGGCAAGCACCACAACTTGTGTATCCAACTATTTCCAATGCTTCATTTTTGCTGTAAATATCAAATGCTCCTTCCCTGTTTTGCATGGCTCTGAAACATTTTCCGCCGGCACAGCTTTTATATCTGTCGCAAATTATAATTCCAATTTTCATTTGTATAAAATTAGCCACCGATGCACGGATAAATTTAATGATGTTTTATGCCTGTCAGTGGGTGTTAATAATTATTATGATCATTTCAAGTTAATAAATTCCTTTATTCAATTTTGAGATAAGGTTTTATTATTTTGCTTTTGTCCCCCAAAAGTATTTAAAGAAATTGAATATGAAAGAAAAACAGTGGATTTTTTTTAGGGATGGCTGCTGGGAGAATGATTAACAGGTATCGCATAGTAAAGGAAAATCTTATCAGTATGTGATAACAACCAATAACAATTAATCAATAACGATTAACCAATAACGCTGGGCTTTGCCCGAGCCCAGGATTCAAGAATCCCGGATTTGCAACATCCCGCCTCGCCTTAACAAAAGCCTGCGCTGGCGGCCCGCTTCGCAGCGAGGCGAGCAAGGCAGGCTCGAAAAGTTACGAAAATCTTAGATTTTCTACTTTTCGGGACAATTAACCAATAACGATTAACCAATAACGATTAACAAATAACAATTAACCATTAACTAATAATGCCGGGCTTTGCCCGTGCACCCCTGCCTCGCCTAAACAAAAGCCTACGCTGGCGGCAAGGCGGGCTCGAAAAGTAATATAAATTGTCCGAAGGACTCCTTTGGAGAAAATTTTCTACTTTTCGGGATAACCATTAACCAATAACCAATAACTAATAACCCAATCCCCTAATACCCAAACCTCTTAAGCGCCTGCTCGTTATCGCGCCATTCTTTATCCACTTTTACAGTGAGCTCCAAAAAAACTTTTTTGTCGAGAAATTTTTCGATGTCTTTGCGGGCATCGGTGCCAAGCCTTTTAATGGCCTGGCCGCCTTTACCCAATATTATCATTTTTTGACTTTCGCGGGCCACATAGATGTAAGCATTAATTCGGGTCATCTTGCCTTCCTCCTTGAATTGATCCACAACTACTTCAACAGAGTAAGGAACCTCTTTGCGGTAAAGCAGCAATATTTTTTCGCGGATTATTTCTGAAATAAAAAACCTGTAACTTTTATCGGTAAGTTCATCCTTTGGGTAAAAAGCAGGATGCTCGGGGAGGAAATCAAGAATGGTGTTTAAAACTTTTTGAATGTTGAAAAGATGTAAGGCCGAAATAGGAATAATCTCAGCCCCCGGAATTTTTTCAGCCCAAAACCTGAGGGCATTTTCAACAATTATTTGTTCGGCAGTATCAATTTTATTGATTACAACAATTAACTTTTGCCCACCGGATAAATCCAATTTCGCAATTCTTTCGTCCGGCTCGGTTTCACCAATTTCAACAAGGTAGAGCATAATATCGGCATCCACCAGGGCCTCATCTACATTTATCATCATCGATTCGTGCAGCTTGTAGTGAGGTGAAAGTATGCCGGGGGTATCAGAAAACACAATCTGATAGTCATCGGTGCTTACAATTCCTTTTATTCGGTGCCTTGTTGTTTGGGCTTTGTTTGTGATTACCGAAAGTTTTTCACCTACCAAAGCGTTCATAAGTGTTGATTTACCTACGTTTGGTTTCCCTAAGATGCTTACAAAACCGGCTTTATGTGCCATGAAATATTTTTTTAAAATTATTTTGCAAAGTAAGTAATTATTTATTTATCTTTGCAAACCCAAATTTTGAGGGTAACATTGAGTTCTTAGGAAATAAAAATATATTGCGGGGTGGAGTCCCGAAAAACCCGAAATCTTTGATTTCATAGTTTTTCGAGGATGCCCGACCGAAGGTCGGCACAGGTAGTTTGGAAAAATCATCCTCTTGGGAATGATTTTCAAAAATGTACCTACTGATGAATCGGAACGGCACTCGTCGGATTCCATTTTTTAAATTTAAGCAATTAAAAATATATTGCGGGGTGGAGTCCCGAAAAACCAGAAATCTTTGATTTCATAGTTTTTCGAGGATGCCCGACCAAAGGTCGGCACAGGTAATCGTGAAAAATTATCCTATTTGGATTGATTTTTCGAGGATGCACGTTCCGATGAATCGGAACGGCACTCGTTGGATTCCATTTTTTAAATTTAAGCAATTAAAAATATATTGCGGGGTGGAGTCCCGAAAAACCAGAAATCTTTGATTTCATAGTTTTTCGAGGATGCCCGACCAAAGGTCGGCACAGGTAGTTTGGGAAAATCATTCTCTTGGAAATGATTTTCAAGAATGCACGTTCCGATGAATCGGAACGGCACTCGTTGGATTCCATTTTTTAAATTTAAGCAATTAAAAATATATTGCGGGGTGGAGTCCCGAAAAACCAGAAATCTTTGATTTCATAGTTTTTCGAGGATGCCCGACCAAAGGTCGGCACAGGTAGTTTGGGAAAATCATTCTCTTGGAAATGATTTTCAAGAATGCACGTTCCGATGAATCGGAACGGCACTCGTTGGATTCCATTTTTTAAATTTAAGCAATTAAAAATATATTGCGGGGTGGAGCAGAGGTAGCTCGTCGGGCTCATAACCCGAAGGTCGTAGGTTCGAATCCTGCCCCCGCTACCAAAGAAAAGCCGGTCATTGTGCCGGCTTTTTGCATTTATTGTAAACACCAAATCTCCAAATTACATTATGGCAAACATGTTAGCAATTGTTGGAAGACCCAATGTTGGGAAATCTACATTATTCAACAGGCTCACCGGCCAGCGACAGGCCATTGTGGAAGAGACCAGCGGAGTAACCCGCGACAGGCATTATGGAAAAAGCGACTGGAACGGAAAAGAGTTTTCAGTGATCGACACTGGTGGCTACGTGGTTGGCTCCGATGATATTTTTGAAGGTGAAATCAGAAAGCAGGTTGACCTTGCCCTGGAGGAAGCTGATGTGATTATGTTGGTGGTGGATGCCCGTGAGGGTTTATCTGCGCTTGATGAGGATATGGCAAATGTGTTACGTCGCGCCGATAAATCCGTGTTTGTTGCGGTTAACAAAGTGGATAGCAACAAGAACATACACGATGTAGCCGAATTTTATAGCATGGGGCTTGAGCATGTTTTCCCCATTTCGGCAATCAACGGAAGTGGCACAGGCGATATGCTCGATGAAGTTGTAAAGCATTTTACAGTTGTAGATGAAAATATTAATGATGAGTTGCCAAAATTTGCCGTTGTGGGAAGGCCTAATGTTGGGAAATCATCGCTGATAAACGCACTTTCAGGAATCGACAGAAACATTGTTACAGACATTCCCGGAACAACCCGCGATTCGATAAATACTTTGTACAAGGGATTTGGATTTGAGTTTTACCTTGTGGATACCGCCGGACTGCGCAAGAAGAGTAAGGTGTTTGAAAATATTGAGTTCTACTCGGTAATGCGGTCAATCCGCGCCATCGAATACAGCGATGTTTGTATTCTTATGATTGATGCCACTCAGGGTTTTGAGGCACAGGACATGAATATTTTACACCTGATCGAAAAAAATAGAAAAGCACTTGTAATCGTTGTAAATAAATGGGATATGATCGAAAAAGGATCAAATACCCATATTACTTTTGAGGATGAAATCAGGAAGAAAACTGCCCCATTTACCGATTACGAAATTATTTTTACCTCGGTGCCCAATAAACAAAGGATTTATAAAGCCCTTGAAGCCGCCAACGAAGCTTATCAAAGTAAGAATCGCAAGGTTACCACATCTCAGCTTAACGAGATTATGCTCCCCATCATCAGCAATAATCCGCCGCCAATGATAAAAGGAAAGGTGGTTAAAGTAAAGTATGTTACACAATTACCTACAAAATTCCCCGCATTTGCTTTTTACTGTAACATGCCCCAATATGTTAAAGAGCCATACATGCGCTTTGTGGAGAATAAACTCCGCGAAAATTTCGATTTTAAGGGAATGCCGGTGCAGGTTTATTTCAGGAAGAAGTAGCGGAGCTATTTTTTGAGTTACTACTACTATTTTAGTGGATACAAATCATGACACTTAAAAAGTAGATTTCTCAGTCCCCGAAAAACGGGGCAGTCTGCTGCACTCCTACCAATGACATGTTTGTGTAAAAGGCTGAAAACCTTACTATTAAACAGACCTCTCAGTCGCTTCGCTCCTTCGAGGTGACAATGCTTCCGTTTGGGTAGTGGGAGGAGGGGAATCGGGCGCAAAGCGCCCGATTCCCCTCCTCCCAAATCAACCCGTGGACGGGGTCATTTCGACTAAGACACACAGCGGAGCGGTGTGTTGCCGGGAGAAATCTATTCCTAATCTTTTTAATAGTCCACAGTCCGGTTAGCAGTCCATAGTGGGTAGAAATCTTTGGTAGTTCTCTATTAAGGAACGGACTGAAAACTGAAGACTGATCCCGATAGCTATCGGGACTGAAGACTGAAAACTGCCAACTTTGTTTTTAGATAATAAATCGTTGTATCATGAAAACTTTAAATTCCCACCTTTTCCCTACTTTTGTCCCAAAATATATAATACTATGCCGTATTTAGTAATGGATATTGAAATGACCGGCCCGGAACCTGATTACAACGAAATTATTCAGATTGGTGCTGAGGTTTATGATGACGATTGGAATAAAAAAGGTGAATACCTTACCAACGTTTATCCCGAGAATGAAGATGCCTTTTCAGGTCATTCGGAGGCCATACACGGAATTTCGCTTGATGATCTGGACGAAGCACCCATGATGTATGATGTGCTCCCCGAGTTTGAAACCTGGATAAGAAAAAGCCTGCACTGGCCACCGGATGAAAAACTCTGGAAAGTAATTATCTGCGGACAAAGCGTGATCAACGACATCAACTTTTTGAGCTATGCCTACAAAAAGCAGAAACTCAAATGGCCCTTTTCTTTCCAGCTTATCGATTTGCATACCATTTCATATTATGGATTTATGATTTTGAAAAAGAATGGACAGCCCGTACCCAAATCGTTGAGCTTAGAAAGTGTAGCCAAATACTTTGGTTTTACCCGCGAATCAGAAACCCACAATGCACTCGAAGATTCCAAACTCACCGCGCAATGCCTTAAAGCATTTTTTGATTTAACAGGAGAAATGGTTATTAGCCCCGAAAAATAGAAAATTTTAATTTTCGTAATTTTTCGAGGGTGCTCGGGCAAAGCCCGGCATTAAAAGTTATTGGAATATTTTCAGTAGAGACAAGGCATGCCTTGTCTCCGAAAATAATGGGGAATTAGTTGATGGTCAATGGTAATTAATTTTCATTGAGGGAAATTATCCAACTAAACTGATGACTGCTCGCTGAGGACTTCAAAAGTTACATCATTTAATTTACGAAAAGAGTAATTATAAAATGACCGAAAGCGTCCGAATAGATAAATGGCTTTGGGCTGTCAGGGCTTTCAAAACCCGCAGCATGGCAACCGATGCTTGTCGCTCAGGAAAAGTAACCATCAAAGGCCAGGAAGTAAAACCATCGAGAGATGTGAAGATTGATGATGAAATTAAGGTTGTTATCAATCCACATTTTACACGATCGTTGAAAGTAATACAACTCCTGGCAAACAGGGTGGGGGCGAAGTTGGTTGCAACTTATGCCGAAGATATAACACCTGTGGAAGAACATGAACGTTTCAAGAAATACAACGAGCTGAATTGGGAACGCCGTGACCGCGGTGTTGGTCGCCCTACAAAAAAGGAACGTCGCGACATCGAACGATTGAAGGGAGATGAATGATAGGTGGGATGTGCCATTATCCAATTAATGCTGATTTTGCCGATTATGCCGATTATGCTGATTATGCCAATGATGCCAATGATGCAGTACAGACAAGGCATGCCTTGTCTCCTGTAAAAAAGACAAGGCATGCCTTGTCTCTACACCATCAAAATCATCCCCACAATTTTAATACGAATTCATTCCAATACAACAAAAAACATAATAATAGAAAATGCGAACACAACGACAATTATTTTTCGACCATCTGGCTCTGCCATCGGTTTTCCCGATGGAGCTTGAAATAGATCATGCCAAAGGAATTTATATGTATTCACCTGATGGTAAAAAATACATCGACCTGGTGTCGGGAGTTTGTGTTTCAAATCTTGGACATGGACATCCTGCGATAATTGAGGCCGTGAAAACGCAGGTTGATAAATACATGCACCTGATGGTTTACGGCGAGTTCATCCAGTCGCCACAGGTAATGCTGGCCCGCGAATTGACGGAATTGTTGCCCGATAAACTTAACTCGGTCTATTTTGTAAATTCCGGAAGCGAGGCCGTGGATGGGGCTTTGAAATTAGCTAAAAGGTTTACAAGCCGCACCGAGTTGGTTGGTTTTAAAAATGCCTACCATGGCGGAACACACGGTGCATTTAGCATGTTAGGAAACGAAGATATAAAATATGCTTACCGGCCTTTGCTCCCCGATACACGATTTTTAAGCTTCAATAATTTTGACGATTTAGAGCAGATTACCGAAAGAACTGCCTGCGTTTTGGTAGAACCGGTGCAGGCTGAGGCCGGCATCATTGTTCCTGAAAATGATTTCCTGAAGGCCTTACGTAAAAAATGCAACGAAACCGGCGCTATGCTAATTTTTGATGAAATCCAGGTTGGCTTTGGCCGTACAGGAAAATTATTTTGCTTTGAGCATTACGATGTTGTGCCGGATATTCTATGCCTGGCAAAGGGCATGGGTGCTGGAATGCCCATTGGGGCTTTTGTTGCCGATAAAAAAATGATGTTAACGTTTACAAAAAATCCTGATTTTGGTCATATTACAACCTTTGGGGGGCATCCGGTGAGTGCAGCAGCAGCACTGGCAAACCTTGAGGTTTTATCGGATAAGAAAAGTCCTGTAGCCGAAGTGGAAGAAAAAGGAAGACTTTATGAAGAAAGCTTACGTGATCATCCTAAAGTTGTAAAAATCAGACGTAAAGGCTTATTGATGAGCGTTGAATTAGAATCCCTGGAAATTAATAATAATGCCATGAAGGCCTTGCTTGAACATGGCCTGGTTACCGATCCCTTCTTTTTTATGCCACAAGCTTTTAGGATTGCTCCTCCCTTAACTATAACGAAAGAGGAAGTTTTGATGACCATCGATTTAGTCAATAAATCGCTGGATTCTCTATAATAATTAAAATTGTGATTATAAAAGTTGTTTTTAGAATTTGCTCCCCTGGCTGACTTTTACCAATTACAAATGATTTTTGTCTTGTTTAACCCTAACTTGGACAAGCCAAAACCAAACAAGGTGATCATGTAAAATTTATGGTGTATTCCTGTTTTGGTTTGTCCAAGTTAGTCGGCAAAATTTATAAATGCATATTTTGCAATTAAGAGCTTTATTATTTATCTTCCTTTCATATTAACAACAATGCATTTTAAATTTTGCATGGGTATCTTATCTCTAATATTCTGCCAAAAAATGGCAGAATATTAGAGATAAGATACTACGTTTTTCCCGGGGAGAAAAAAGCCTTTCAGGGAAAAAACCGCAGCATAAATATCGTTAACATGTTAGCATTAGTGGTTTTTTAAGAGCCTAACAGAGTTTAATCCCGCACATGCGGGACTGTCAGGTTAAGCATATTTTCCAAATAAGTTTTGCAGGCTGAAAGCCTGGAACATCAAAGAAAAGATATTATTGCTGTAAAAAATACCAGGCTGAAGGCCTGGGACAAAAAATTGTATCAGGCCTTCAGCCTGAATTTACTATTCCTTTTGTGCTAAAGAGGAGCGTTGCTCCTCCTTTTGATATTTAAGGCTTTCAGCCTTTTTTGTAAAATCCACTTACTCAAAAATCACAAATATTTCCTTAACCTGACGGCTATGCACACGTGCGGGACTGTCAGGGTTCAAATAAGAAAGGCCATTATGCAGCTTATGTTCCTGATTTTTAAACCTATTTATACTTTATAAAATTAAATCCCACACTGATCCCAACATAGTAATCATAGATTTTTTCTTTTGAAAATGCCAGGCTGTTGTAGGTATCATTATCCGAATTTATAAGATAAGTGTCGGTTTTGGACGAACTTGACCGGGTAAAGGGAAACGAAAGCTGCAAACCAACGAAAAGCGTATTGTCAGGATTCTTTCTGTTGAGAGGGAAAAAGCCGTTTAATTTAATGAATCCTTCTGCCAAAAATGATTTGTAATCCACAATATCATTGTATTCCTTGTCGCGATTTGTGTAGTAATTGTAAAAAATATCATCGGTAATGATTTGTCCGTTATATTGCGGATATTCTCCAAATCGCGAAAATGCTCCACTTGTCTCATACTTGCCCTGGAATGGCACCATCAGGTTAACCCCTGCTTGTAAAGAGAAAGATGTCATTCCCAGAAATTCTTTCTCAAATTTTTTGCGCAGTGAGGCAAAAACAGGTATCTTGAACATATAAGTCGAAATCGTTTCTTCAAACCCACTTCCTGAATAGTGGATCAGGCATGTGTCGCCGGCACGGTCGGAAAAGGCGTAGGGTTTCTGATTAAAATTTGTACTGGAGATATGGAACCGGGTATAATGCAACGAGATCCCAATACCCAGGCCAAAAAGAGGTTTTGTTTTGTTTTGAATCCATTTGTCGGGATTCCGGTATTTTGTGATTGTAAAACCTGCACCGGCGCTGTAGCCAATATTATTTTCAAAATCTGAATCAGCAGAAAACTGAGCAAGGTTGTTGGCGGATTGTATAATCCCACCACCTTCCAGGTAAACTGCATAAGCGTTTCCATTCCATTTATATGGCTGGAGTGCTACCTTAAATCCGCCATCGATCACTTTTTTACCATCTCTTTTCCATTCCAGAGGAACACGGTATTTTTCGCTATTTAACCCGTAAGCACTATCGATATAAATTTTGGCACGATTTGAAATAAATCCCAAATTTAGTTTCCCTTCCTTATCAAACTTCACGGTAAGATTTCGGTCATACACATTTTCTTCAAAATCAATTTTTATTATTGCAATAATTTCTTTTTGGATGCCATTGGTTAGGATCACCTCATTTTTACTCTGGCCGGGATCACTTAATCTGATAGAAGAAATTTTTGCTTGCTGCTTGTTAGTGGTAATCGTAAACAGGTATTTTTGGGATGCAGCTTTTGACCAGCTTGTCTTTGAAAAACGCTTTTCAATTTCAAAAACAATCACTCTATCCGAGCTAAGTTTTGTTGTATCGAGACCTGTTTCCAGATATTGATACCCAATTTTACCAATGTTATATTGAGCATAAATTGCCCTGATCAATTGGATGTACCTTTCTACCGATACGAACTTCAAGTATTCGTCAATCAAGGGATTTTTTTTCGACAAATTCATACTTCTGGCTGTAGTGGTATCTGACCCTTCATTTACGGGAATGTCGAAAATTATATTTTGGGTTTCGAAGCAATCTTTGAAAATGCTTTCCCACGAAGGCTCAATTATTCCGGGCTTTGAACTTTCAAACATTGAGGCATCCCTGTAATCATTCATTAATGAGCGGGCCGCTATTAGGTTCGGGTTTTCTTTCTTCTCCTGCCCATAAATGCCCTGCGTGAACAGAAAAGCTGAAAACAATATTATTAATAAGTTTTTTATCATCATTTCCGGTTTTATTGCACCACAATTTTTGAGTTATAAAATTTGTTTCCGATTGCTGCCCTAAAAATATAGACACCCGGACGAAGGCTTTCGGTTTCATAAATGGTAAGTATTTCAGCCGGATTTATCTGCTTCCATTCATTGGAATAAACCACCTGATTTGAAGTATTTATAATGCTGCAACTTACTTTATCATTGCCCGATAGGTTAAAAAACTGAAGCCTGATCTGTCCATTTGTTGGGTTCGGAAAAATCTTGTAGGGCAGTTCCATCAATTCATTCATGCCAACGGGGGTATTGTTGTCTAAAAATGAAACTGACTCGCAGCCGTTGCCATTTTTAAATGTTAAACTCACAAAATATTTATAGATTGCAGGATCGAAAGTGTGATCAACAGGCAGTCGGCAATACCAGTCATTTTTATCGGGAATAATGGTTTTCTCATTGAGCTGTCCTGATGGCTCCATCGTGTACCAGCCCCATTGGTAGTTGTATAGTTCAACATCCGAATTAAGACATAGCAACATGTTATCTCCCTCTTTCTTTTGCACCGTTGTTTTCGGAGGAGCATCTTCATTAGAAACAGAAATAGTATTAACATTTGAAACACCGCAAGAAAATACGTTGTAGGTGAACAGTGTAAGTTCGTAATCGCCGGGAGGTCCATCCCAGTCTATTACGGCAATATTGCCCGGGTATTCTTTAATCATGTTTTCCTGGTAGCTAAGTTGCCATGAAAAATATTCACCGTTTTCAAAATCGGATGCAGCATAAATAACGCCGGCCTGGTTTCGGCAAACAGTTGGCGGGCCTTCAATATTTCTTGGTGTAGGGGCGGGATTTACGCTTATTGTAAAGAAAGTGCTGTCGGTGGTGCCATAATTATAAATCACAAGAAAATAGGTAGTGGTAAGTTGTGGTGAAAAAACCTGGTTGGCCGGGATGGCCAGGGAGTCTGTGTTTAAATTTGGATCGCCGGGCTCCGAAAACCATTTATACCATCGTGCCCCAAAAGTTCCGGTAACACTTATAGTTGGATAATCAGGTGAAGTGGTGTCGATTTGCTCGCCCGGGCATACGGCCAGCGTGTCGCCTTCATTATTAAAAATAATTTTTGGGCCAATCTCAAAGGCTGTAAAATCGATGCTAATGTCTGCCTCCTGGGCATTATTGTAAACTGCGTTGGGTGGATCAAAGAAATATCCGAATTTTTCCGGCCTTACTATGCCCACCCATCCATAAGGTTTTTGATGAGAAAAAAGCCGTTATTATCAGTATGCAGGGTATCATAATCGATAATTATATCAACATTCGTTAAGGGAACTTGCTGATCCCTTTCAACGGATACCGTTCCCGAAATATTTATAAAATTAAAACTGTTTTTTCCCTGCTGGAAATAAAAGTAATTAATAAAGCTGCTGTCCGGCGAACTGAAAATTAAATAGGAAGATCTGCCATAATATCCATTTTCATTTGGATTTACACGTAATTGAATAGAATCGTTATGGATGCCCGAATTTTTATTCAAGCTGTACCAGGTTGGGTTGGGTTCGGTGGGCGACTGCTCCACCATATAATTATCGAGGTTTGAAAATGTGTAAATATTTATCGAATCAATATCCGATGAAAATCGATAAAAGGTTGGGTCGATGATTATGAAGGGTTCGAAAGGCGAATACTGATATACATCAACCACATCCCCAGCATTTGGATATGACCAGTCCCAAAGTATCGGTACCGCTAATTATTGTTTCTATCCAGGTTGTATCTCCACCAACAATTTCGGCTTGCCAGGTGTTCAGGTTTACTGTATCCACAACAAAGTAAAGGGTATCGGTAAGGTTTCCTGTTATGCGCTCACGCGGTGAGGCCAGCAGGTAATGATCCAATCCCGAATATTGAAAAACAGAAACAATATCCTCAACAGTAGAACCAATAGAGTCGGCAAAAATCCTAAGGTTTGCTTCTCTGGTGAGCAGGCTTGTGTTGGGGTCAATTGTCAGAGCCAAAACATTGCCCGCTATGTTGTAGTCCGAAATCCATCCGGGAATAGCTGTGGTATCCAAACCCCAAACATCAACATTCACGGGTGTTATCTCAAAAAGCATAATTCCACCGCTGTGTACTATTTTTTGTTCGCGTGGAGTGGCAAGAAGGTACTTTTCGGGAGCAGCATACTGGAAAATGAAAACCGAATCGCTGATGTCAGGATTATTTTCATCAAAAATCCAAACAACAGTATCGCGGGTTTGTGCTGTAAAATTTGTATCCACATTCAGTTTAAGGATGGAATTGTTGGTTATCGAATATTGAATCCATTCGGGCAGTGTGCTTTCATCAACTTTTAAATTGCCTGCAAGGTTATGGGTCATGATATTGAAAACAACATTTGTATCACCCGAAAATAAAACAGTATCAGCCCGTGGTGAGGCCAGGATGTATGACTGATTGGCGGCGTACTGGAAAACAAACAGGGTGTCGCAGATATCCTGATTTGAAACACTGCAAACCAAAAGTGTATCCGAGCGGGATTGCTCCGTAGTATTTTCCGGAACAGTAATACTGAGAGTGTCATTACCTATTTTTATAACATCTCCGAAGAATGAGGTGGCATCAAAAACAATACTGTCAACATTGTACCTGGTGATCTGTACATTGAAAGTTTCACCTTCGTATGGGAGCAATTTTTCGCGGGGATCAAGGAGGATGTATGATGCTTCCTGGACAATCCGGAAAGTGTCAGCTGGAGAATTACTGCCCACAGCCTTAATTCTACCATCAGCAATCCGGGATGTAGTTCCCGGATTTTCTGTAAACTTTATATTAACGGATGACGGGGTAGCAAGCCTTTGCTCAACATACCATCCGGGTTGTTGAAAAAATCAGTTTCCCATGTAACGTTAGCATCTACATTTAAAGTTACACTGTCGATATTCGAGCCGACATAACTTATTTTTGGTGATACAAATAGATAAGGAGGCGAGCTTCCCTCTTGAACAATTACTATTTGTGCTGAAACATCAGGATTATCAATGCCATTTAAATAAATTTCCGCTGTACGTGAAGTAGTATCTGCATTTACTAATATCTGGAAACTAACCGTATCATTGCCGGCACTAACAAAGTAGTTGCTTATCATACCCTCAGAAACATTGGTTGTATCGTCCACCGTCCATTGTATGTTAGCATTTACGGCAACTTCAAAAACAGTACCTGAACTATTAATAGTTCCTGAGGAGGGAGTTGCAATGATATAATCCGAAGTATCCACATACTGTATTATGGTTAACTCGTCTTTTACATCAGGATCATCAGCATCCTGAATTTCGATAGTGGCATTCTGCAAAATATTTCCTGAATTTGGATCTACAACAAAAGTGATGGATTCGTTAGTTAGACTAGTTAAATCCACATGAATCCAGATTTCTGAAAAAACAGCAGTCCAGCTTTCCACATTGAATGTTGTTACCGTAAAAGGTTTTGTTGTGTCTCCCTGCGGTGAAACAGTCTGGTATTTTGGCGAAACCAGGATAAAATGTTGAGGCTTACCTGCCTGTAAAACATATGCCGTGCCTGGAATTGTATCTAAATTGAGAATTCCCTTTATGAAAATTTCGGTGGATCGGGGTGTGATATTCGGATTTTCAGCTACGTCAATGGTAATGGTTGAGTCTGTATCATTTACATCAGGATTGCTGAGCCAATCGGTGTTTTCGGGAAAGGTAACGATAATAGTATCAAACGTGCTCTCTGTAAAATATTGAAAAGCAACACTTGATTGGTTGTATTGTGCAAAAGCAATTTCAGGCTGGGTAAAAATAGTGTCTCCTCTATAAGTTAGAGGGCTACGAGTACTTTTGGTTTTTTCATTTATGAGATAATTTAGGATAGCAGTCCGGTCGAGTCTGCCTCCGCTGAGATCAGATATATCCTGAATGGCTTCTTTGTATGTGTCTCCACCAAAATCGGGATTTGCTTGCTGTGCAAAAGCTAAAGTGCCGGCCATCAAAAACATGATATTTAAGAGTCCGGCCAAAAATATTTTAGAGTAAGCGTTTTTCATTTTTCATTGTTTTAATTGAGCATGGCGTTTTGAATTACAATTTTACAATTCGGCAGCTTTTCTTCGAGGGTTTCCAAATTGCCCGAAACTTTGTCGGAGCTTAGGTAAAGTAATTTTAGTCCGGTTATTTTTTCAAGAGATTCAGGCAGTGCATCAAGCTTGTCCATCCATAAATTCAATTCCTCTAATTGAACCAGATCACCAATTTCATCCGGAATATTTGTGGCTACCGCAGATGAAATATGCAATATTTTAATATTATTCAAATTACCGGCTTGCGATGGAATAGCATTTAGTGTTCCGGTATTAATCAGCAAAGTCTCCAATTTTGGAATTTTTGAGAGAATCCTGAAGCTCTCCTCCAGATTATTTAATTTGTCAATTTCCAAACTAAAATATTTGAGGTTTTGAAGGCTGTCGAGCGATGTTGGCAATGTTGTAACAGGGTTGCCATCTAAAACCAGGTGCGAAAGATTCGTAAGCAGTCCAAGCTCAATAGGCAATACTGTTAACTCATTATTTCCGGCAAAAAGGTTTCTTAGTTTTGTTAGTTTACCGATTTCAGGTGGCAAATTGGTAATCTTGTTGCTGCCAATATCCAACCTTTCCAATTCAGTTAAATCCTTTACATCCGACTGTATAATTCCACCGATTTCATTTTGACTTAAGTTGAGGTATTTTAGTTTTTTTACTTTCCACAATTCGGGCGGTATCTCGGTAAGGTCTGTATTACTTAAATCGAGTCTTGTGAGGTTTTTTAATTCGTAAACTTCTTTGGGGATGGTTTGCAGAGTATTTCCCGAAAGGTTTAGCTCTGTGTTTTTCCTGAGTTCGTTTTTATTTAATTCCATGAACAGGAAGCCATCCATGTTGATGGTTGTTTTGTTTCGCATGCCCAATTCAGGGTTTATTGCAGATGAGAACAAAATTTCCCTCCCGGGTTTATTGGTGATTTTTCTAATCGAATCGGCGTTTATATTTTCATTACCCTGGATATCTAAAAGCAACAAATTTGGCATTTGCTGCAAGGCCAATGACAGGTGGGTTGGTGGGTCTATCCTGATAAGTGTAATATTTTCGTCCACAATGTTGTTAAAATCATTCTTACTTGCTGCAATAATAATTTTGCGTGTTTAATTTGCGAAAATGTTACAAAGGCTATCAAAATCAAGATGTCTGTTTCCACGCAGGTCGAGTATTTTCAAACCTGAAATCCTCCATAACTCCGATGGCAAATCTTCGATGTTATTATCTTTAAGCTCCAGGTGGGATAGCTTTGCCATTTTATAAATTTTGACCGGCAAAGTGTTCAATTGATTGTTGTTTAGTTTTAGGCTCTTATCTCTAATATTCTGCCATTTTTTGGCAGAATATTAGAGATAAGGTACCCATGCAAAATTTAAAATGCATTGTCGTTAATATGAAAGGAAGATAAATAATAAAGCTCTAAATTGCAAAATATGCATTTATAAATTTTGCCGACTAACTTGGACAAACCAAAACAGGAATACACCATAAGTTTTACATGATCACCTTGTTTGGTTTTGGCTTGTCCAAGTTAGGGTTGACAATGCCAACAAACCTGAAATACTTGCCGGAAGCGAAACCAAATTATTATTACTCAAATCAAGGAAGGTAAGTTTTTGTAATTTGCCAAAGGATTCGGGTAAGGCGCTTAAATGGTTTTCCGATAAATCAAGCCATTCAAGTTGGTTCAGTCCCCCGAAATTAGCGGGTAAAGTTGTGAGCTTATTTTCAGAAAGGTCAAGTTGCGAAAGATTAACCAGCCAATCAATCTTATCATCAAGCGTTTTAAGTTGATTGTTGCTGATGTTTAAATTGTAAAGCGAATATAGTTTACTGATTTGCACGGGGTAATCGGCGAATTGATTGTTAGATAAATTGAGCCTGTTAAGATTTTGAAGCCTGTCAAATTCTTTTGGTAAATCCTTAAGTTTGTTGTTGCTCAAATCCAGTTCATCCAAAAATTGCAATTGTGAAAATTCATCGGGAAGCTTTACTATTTTGTTGCCCTGCAAAAATATTTCGCTAAGTGATTTAAGCGTGTCAATTTCGGGTGGGACAACTTTTATTTGATTATGACTTAGGTCGAGCGAAGAAAGATTTGCAAGTTGATACAGGCTATCGCCGGGAATATTGGCTATTTTATTGTTGCCAAGTTTTAGAATTTTTAAGCCCTTTAAACAAAAAATCTGATTTGGAAAATTAACGATTTCATTAGCTCCTAAATCCAATATGGAAATATGTTTAAGTTTCCTGATACTTTCGGGAAGTTCGGCTATTTTATTGCCACCCATATCGAAAATGTTCAATTGCTTACAATTGCCAATTTGTGGTGGAATAAATCCGATTTGATTATTGGACATCGAAAGTACCTGCAAATTTTTTAGTTGTTCTATTTCATCGGGCATGGTTTCGATTGAATTTCCGCTCATATTTAGCCAAACCAATCTGTTTAAAACGCCAATATCGCCGGGTAGTTCAGTTATTTGATTTTCGCTGAGATTAAGTTCCTCCAGTTCCCAATAGTTAAAAATTACTTTTGGAAATTCTTTAAGTTGGGTGCCATTAATTTTGAGAGTCCTGAGGTAAGCAAGACTTTCAAGTGCATCGGGAAGGTTTCTTATTTGATTGTTGCCCAGATCAAGATGTGTAAGATAAAATAATTTATAAAAATTCGCCGGTAATTTATCAATATAGTTATCATTTACATAGAGATCACGCAAACTGGTAAGTTCACACAATGCAGAGGGAAGCATTGATAATCTGTTTTCACTCACGTCAAGTAAAGTGAGAGTATCTAATTTATTGATGCTGTCGGGTAAATTTATAAGCTCGTTTTTGTTAAGAACAAGGATTTTCAGGTTCCTCATTTTATTGATGGATTCAGGGAGCTTACTAAAATAATTCCCACTCATCAGCAGAATATTCAAACTTTGATATTCAAGCACTTTTTCCGGAAATATATCATATTGTTTATTACTGTCGTCAAGTACACGGATTCCCTTCGTCAGATTGCCGGCACCATCGGCCAAAAGGTACTCTGTTTTTGTAGTGTCGAGCAGATAAAAGTGGTTGCTGCGCCTCACCCGGGCTAATCCATAATTGTCGAAAGGCCGTGCTTCGTCATATTTGTAAGCAATTTTTGCCTGTCCAAGCGTATCAATAAATCCGTATTTATTGTCTTTAAACGCCAACGCTAATTTACCATCAAAAAAGTAAAATGCACTTATAATATCCTTGTTGGTTTTGTTTGCCATTTCCAGGCTTTCGCGCTGCTGCAAAATCAAATTGCGGCATTAATCCTTGAATTTACCGGCTCTTTTTTTCTCCTCTGTAATGTTTGTCCATTCAAAGGCTTTGTCGAAATACTGAAAAACGATAATATAATCGGGCTCAACACTATTAAACAGTTTCATGCCCTCCTCCATATTAACCTGGTATGGACTTTCGGCCTGCGGAAATGCTATGAGTACGGAGAATAAATAAAATATCGTGGCAACTATTTTTTTCATCTTTCCTCCTTAGGTTTCATATTTTGAAAATCAAGTAAACGCGATGCTGCCCACGCCGCTTTATCCTTATTTTTTACTTCGTCCTGGTAAAAGGCTACCAGGCTTTGGTAGGCAACGATGGCTTCGGCCAGGATGCTGTTGTATTCCTTTATTACATCATTCCTGTCTTTGTCCTTTTTGAGCGCTTCATTATAAACCTGTAAGGCTTCGCGATATTTGAGGCTTTTGCGTAAGGCCATCGCCCTGTTTTTATATTGCCCGATAATTACATCCGCATCAATTTTCTCCCGCACTTTTTTAATGGAATTGTTAATTTCGATGGTATCTCGTTTTATTCTGCTTATTGTTTGTATTGTGGTATCGTTGAAAGTTTCCAGGCTAACAACTGTATTTTTTTCATTATCAACCGAAGAAATAACACTTTGGAAAAAGCTAAATATACCACCTGCCACATCATTTTTTTTTGATTTTTCATTGCTAATAATCGAATCTGCACTTAGGGAATTGATAACTTGTTTTGCTTTTTCAAAGTTGTTTATGGCATCTTCATAATCGTTGTCGCCAATTAGATTGAAAGCATTATCCTTTGATTTTTGAATCTCTTGTTTTGTATTTGTAATAAAATAGTTCACGGCTTTTTGCTGACTTATAATGGCTTTAGTTTTTTGTTCCTGGGCTATCCTGTTGGACGAAAATGCGAGAAAAACCAGCCCAATGCTTACAAGTAAAAACAGGGTAACAATAAGCGATATTATTCGCTGAATACGGAGCTTTTTCTGCCTGTCTTTTTCGAGTTGCGCTTGTTTTTCAAGGAATATACGTTGTTTTTCTTCCTGCTCCTTTTCAAGTGCAATTTTTTCCTGTTCGTCCTTATATTTTTTTTGCGATTCGAGAATGGGTTCAATAAGTGTATCGTGGCTCAATTCAAAACTAAAGCGCCCAAAGCTGTTTTGCTCAGCACGCAGCAGATGCGTGTCAACCAAAGCTTTTAGCTGGTGCTCATCAATATATTCTTTACAAATATTTTCGTCAAGCGAAATTCTTTGTTTGCTTCTTATCAATTCATCTTCGATCAGACGATTGGCGTTGTGTTGGTCTTTGGAGGGGAGTTTATTGATGGAGTCATTATAGAAATTTAAAAATATATTTTTAAACTCGGGCAGGTCGTTCACCTCAATTTCTACAGTGCTTTCGTTACCGGGAGTTTTGCTTTTTTCTTCGGCAATTTCTTCAATTCTGTGGCAAACAATCTACAATTGTGTTGTTTCGATATTTTGTTTTCCGCCATCGGTTAGTTCATCGATTATTTTGTTGATTGCATCTTTTTGATGTCCCGATCCCTGCCATAGAAAATTCCGGACTGATCGCTCCGGAATGGTGTTGCCCCGGGATATCTTCTTTGTCCCATCTTATTTGCTTATTCGTTTTTTGAATTTCTCAATTTTTTTAGGTGGATCCAGGTCGAGTATAAATTGCAACAGGCGGTTATACCATTTTTCAAAATCGAATCCAATGAATAGAAAATGATTGGCATCCTGAATTTTTTTCTTGATTTCGGGTGGGATAACAACCTTCTTCAAATACTTATAAAAATTTTCATGGGTATAAATGTATTTGCCATCAGCGGTTGCATTTCCCAGGATGTTATAGATTACAGGGGTTTCATCATCATCAGGATCCATTTCCTGTATGGTTCCATTGTATGTTATAAAATTATGGTCGATGGCAAAATCATCATAAATTCGATGCATGGTGTCATCAGGGCAAAGTGAAACAATCAGATTAAAAGGAATCTGTGCAAAATCTTCAAGCAGGCTTCTACCGATCTTATTTTGCACGAGGAAATCGGATTTATAGTATTCCAAGGCAAATGCCGAAATGATCTCATCCGATTGCGGTGAATAGAAACCTTCATTTTCGATATATTCCATGTCAGGAAAACCTTCTGCTATCTGATTAAAAAACTCCCGGTGCAGTGAATTACCCTTATCGTCCACAGAAATTTCAGGACCAAGAAACAAGATACATTTCATTTGCTTGAGCGCCATTTTAAGCATCATCCAGTTTATCTTCCCATAATCCTCATCATTAGGCGGGTCAAACTCCCCGGATTGTTCTGGAGGCGGTAACTTTTCGATAAGCTGTGTGAGCTACTCAACATGTCCGTTTACCACCTTTTTCAGGCTTTCTTTTTTTTTGCTTAACATCCGGATCGAGATTACTGGCAATATTAATTGTTATATCACCGGCATTGATGTCCTGTAAAACAAGGTTATGATCGCCCTGGATGCTGCTGGTGTTATCGCTCATCTTACCCGATACTTATATTTCCGCCCGAATTGATATCCTGCAACGAAATGTTGTTGTTGCCTGTAATTGTCTGGGTGTTGGTTTTGTTAACCATTGGTACGCCTTCTTGTTTTGCCACGGTTTCAACTTCTTTGAGCTTGGCAGAAAGCTGACGTTGCAATTCTTCGTTGTCTTCGAGTGCAAGCTCAAGATTTGCCTTGATGCTGGTTACTTCTTCTTCAGTTATTTCGCCGCGTTCAACTTTTGCGAGTTTTTCCTGTACCGATTTTTTTCCACCCAAAGCATTTCCTATCCAACTAAATACTCCGTTTACTGTTTCGGCAACGGCAGGATTTTCCATAAGTTTTTTTCCTCCGCTGATAATTGCTCCTGTAAGTGCGATAATTTCTAACATATATTTTCTGTTTTTATTTGTTAATAAACAACCTGGCTAAATTTAAGTTCTCAATAGCCAACAAATTAACTGTATTTTAACAGTGTTATTTATTAATTCCTTTGATTGAAAAATTAGTAATCATCGTAAAATGTCTTATTTTTGTCGCCGATACAAGCGGTAGTAGCTCAGTTGGTAGAGCATCAGCTTCCCAAGCTGAGGGTCGTGAGTTCGAGCCTCATTTACCGCTCAAACTGCAAGGGGGTTTAAGGAAAGACTTAGCCCCTTTATTATTCATACCAAAATGCAAGAGGATATTGCAGCAGCAAATCAGTA
>Ga0307990_1000162_pt1 | contig 64563 bp, 58 predicted proteins | sample EllFjometagen129_FD_203168 | JGI IMG/M metagenome (GOLD analysis project Ga0307990, IMG submission 203168) | Marine microbial communities from Ellis Fjord, Antarctic Ocean - #129 | ecosystem: Environmental > Aquatic > Marine > Unclassified | place: Southern Ocean | collected 2014-10-08
TGGATGAAAAAGTAAATAATTACTTTCCATAACTTGTCCCAACTGTCCCAAAATTTGTCCCACAACAAAAAAGACCCCGCATCAAATGCGAGGTCTGTCATGGGTAGAGGTCGGTGGCGGATTCGAACCGCCGTACCTGGTTTTGCAGACCAATGCCTAGCCACTCGGCCAACCGACCATATAAAAAGAACCGCCGTACCTGGTTTTGTCCCGATCTTGCATCGGGACCTAGCCACTCAGCCAACCGACCTTGTCCTCCGTAGCTTTAGCAAAGGAGGGCTTTGTCCCTCCATTCAATGAAGCTCCTGACTCATTCGGAATGCAAAATTAACAAAATATTTGCATTGATAAAGTACAATATAACTTTGACACACTTTTTCCGTGCTTAGCGCCCTGCTGTCCTAAAAAATATCGTACCTTTCTTATTCACTCCCAATCAACTAGAAGATGAAGCTAAAACAACTCCTTCTGCTTATCCCGGTATCAGGAATCCTTATTCTTACATCCTGTAACACCGCTGAAAAAAAAACATCCTTCCAACAAGTCCTTAATGATTCAATTGAACAGGTAGCCACTGAAACAGATGGACAAGCTGTTGCCAAAGCAATGGAGCAAACCGAAAAAAATCCGGAACAACAACAAACAAAAGAATCACTAATTCTGGACATCAGAAAAGAATACCAACGAATAGAGGCTGCTAATCTTAGAGCAAATCAAGTCCACTACCAGGATCCCGATCCCAATAAATACTGGAACCAGGCAAATTATATGGCATACTACGAAGGCGACGACCTGGTAAAACTATGCATGGAAATGGGAGAAGAAGGCTATTGGAGTGAGACCGAACTCTATATGAAAAACAATGAGGTTTTCTTTATATTCCGGGTTTCCTCAGACCCGGAGGGGTTCGAGACCCGGGGAAGATTCTATTTCCATGAGGGGGTGATCATTGAAGCCCTGATCAAGGAGGGTATGCCACCGCTTGACGAGATGAAAAACCAGCCTCACCCGATACTCCAGGAGAACCTGGTTTCAGAAAGTGCAAAGATGCTGGAATTCTATAAAAAATACAGGGCCGAATATGAATCAGTGAAATAAATTATTTATCATTGCAGGAATCAATATTCCTGCATATGACCTCCCTCAAATCACTTATCCTCAAAAACCGCAGCTACCGTCGCTTCGATGAAAGTCATATAGTTTCCCGTGAAGAGCTTCTAGACATGATCAACGCGGCTCGCTTGTCCGCCTCAGGCAGAAATGCACAAACTACTACTGCGACGACGGTATCGCCGCGCAAAGCATCCTGCTCACTGCCGTTGAAAAAGGCCTCGGCGGATGCATCATTGCTTCAGTGAAAAAACAATCACTCGCCAAACTCCTCCAGCTCCCCGAGCACCTCGAGATCTTGCACGTCATCGCCCTCGGTAAACCTAGGGAAGAGGTAGTTATCGAAGATATGAAAGACGGAGACATCAAATACTGGCGCGATGAAAATGAGGTGCATCATGTGCCTAAAAGGAATTTGGATGAGCTGGTGATAAACTGAGTATAATCCACTTAATAATGGGGGAGAATGCTGCGCATTCAACATCCTGCTTTCGCATGCAGCTCCGCCGACCGCTTACTGGCTTCAGCACATAAATCACAATCCTCCGGGCAAGGACAATTTTTCAAATCATAGCCGCAAATTTCGTAGTGTAGCTGGGACTGAAATACCATCTGGTGAACAAAAATTTCATTTTTCATGAGATAAGTTTTAGTGAATAATAAATACTCCTACCCCTTAATGTGTCCACACAGCAAATTATCGCACCTAAGCATGAAAAAAATGACAGAAGAATATCTGAACTTTTATAAACATACGCTGTTATAAGAACATTAAATAAAAATTCGCAACATGCCCTTATCACAAATCTGTTGAATATGTATCAGAATATTCTTAATTTGAAGAAGAATAGAAACCAATACTTAATCCAATGGAAAACACCAGGAGAGATTTTCTTAAAAAGATGATTGCTTCAACTGCAGCAATCAGTTTGGTTCCCTTATTAAGCTCATGCGCTACTTCAACAGGTCCGGTTATTCCACAACGCCTCCTGGGAAAAACCGGAAGAAAAGTTGGCATATTTAGTCTTGGAGGTCAGGCCATCCTTGAAACTCCGGGCAAATCAGAACTGGCGATCGAAATTATTCATAAGGCCCTGGATATGGGCATTAACTATATCGATACAGCTGCGGCATATGGAAGGGCCACCGAAACCCTTGAAAAGAAAGATGCTATGGGCACCAGCGAGAGAAATTTTGGCGAGGTACTGAAAACCAGGCGTGATGAAGTTTTCCTGGCAACAAAAACCCATGACAGGACCTATGATGGTTCCATGAGATTGCTGGAAAAATCATTGAAGAATCTTCAAACAGATCACCTTGATCTATGGCAGGTACACAATGTAAAGAAAAGGGAAATCGATACCCTGGATATGATGTTTGCCGATGATGGAGTGATCAGGGCGATGGAGAGAGCTAAATCTGAAGGAATAGTGAAACACCTGGGAATAACAGGTCATGAAGATGCACTGGTACTTAAAACCCTCTTGGAAAGATATCCTTTTGACAATATACTCATGGCTGTGAATGGTGCAGATAAACATTATGATTCATTTATCGATAAGCTTATGCCTGCAGCTGTAGAACGGGAAATGGGTATTGTTGGAATGAAAATCCCAGCCAGGGACCGGATCTTCACCCATGGTGGAATCCTTACAATGAAAGAAGCGATGGAATATGTGCTAACTCTCCCCGTAAGTACAACAATTATTGGAATAGATAAAATTTCTGAACTGGAAGAAAACATACAAATTGCAAGCGAATTTAAGCCCCTGACTGAAGATGAGATGCTTGCGATCGAAGCCAAAACCAAACCTTATTTTGAAGAGCTGATGTTCTTTAAAGGATTGTCAGATTGGCCAGTATCCTGGTAGTAAAGTAAAATTAATTATTAATATAAAAACAGATATGGAAAAATTTAATGTAACACCCGAAGAATTATTTGATCTTGCAGCGAAAATTGGAGGCAAATTATTGCTTGCCTTAGCAGTCCTGATTATAGGTCTGATTGTTATTAAACTCATGACGAAAGGAATCGTAAAAGTCATGAAGAGAACCAACCTCGATGCGACTTTAGTGCCATTTTTGAAGAGTATCTTCAATATTATACTTAAAGTACTTCTTGTCATAAGCGTTATGGGTATGGTGGGTATTCAAATGACCTCCTTTATTGCCCTCATTGGTGCTGCTGGTCTTGCTCTCGGCCTTGCTTTGCAAGGTACACTCCAGAATTTTGCAGGTGGCGTAATGATCCTGATCTTCAAACCATTTAAGGTGGGAGATTACATTGAAGCGCAGGGACATGCCGGATCGGTAAAAGAAATACAAATCTTTAATACCGTGCTAGCAACCCCTGATAATTCGTTAGTAATAATTCCAAATTCCCCTTTATCAACCAATTCCATGAAAAATTACTCTGCGATGGAGACACGTAGAATCGATTTCTCTTTTGGTATCGGTTATGGTGATGATATTGACAAATCGAAAGCATTGTTAATGAAACTGGCACAAGGAAATGAATTGGTGCTAAAAGATCCTGCAGCAATGGTTGTTGTTGAAGCATTAGCTGACAGCTCAGTTAATTTGAAACTGAGAGTCTGGGTAAAATCACCCGATTACTGGAACCTTTTCTTTGGTATGACTGAAGACGTGAAGAAAGCATTCGACAAAGACGAAATTTCAATTCCCTATCCTCAACAGGATGTGCACCTTATAAAGTAAAAAAAACACCTGTTTGTAGAGACGCGCCATGTGGCGCGTCTTTTTTTTTATAAATTTCAAGATTCTTTTTACTAAAAACCTGCCTACTCCTCCTCACATTCCCGTATATCATATTCAAAATACATGGCAAAATTGCCATTTTTGTTAAACTCTTTTCCATGAGCCCAGCAGGACTGATGCTGGCCCTCTCCATGATGTTGTCCTTCGCCATGACCTCTTCTTTCATCCATTTCAACCTTGACAGAGACAATCACCTTTGCATCCAACTCAGACAGGGGAATACTCAATACATGCTGGTAGGTGTCTTCAGAGAAACTAAATTTATAAGGAAAATGTCCCCACTTGGAATTCCCGGGTTTATTGTATGGGAAGTTCTCAAAACTTCCTACATACACCTTGAGATCAGATAAAGGAAAATCCTCAACAGTTGACGTAATTTTCACCGTAAGATTTTCTGCATCATTATACAACTCTACAATTCCAACTACATCATCATTTTTAAGAACTAGGTCGACAAGCATATTTGTCCCACAGTAATTTACGACAATAATATCCGGGGTAGGTGCTGCGCTTTTTGTAAGATTAAAACTCCCCATCGAAAGAAGAAAAATCGCAGTCAGTATTAATAGCTTTTTCATACCTGTTAGATTTGTAAAATAATACATCTGAATGAACCCATTAAATTACATTAGTTCATACAATTCAGACCAATGAAAAGTTTGAAAGGTTGTAAATATTTGACAAATATATAACTGAAGTAGATGAAGAAGAGCTTTCTCTACTCTCTTTCATACTCTTTTAAACAGTTGGGGCAGAGACAATCGGTATAAAGCTCCATGATTTCAATCATTTCCTTCTTATGTACTTGTACCTTTTCGCACCAGCAATCATTATCTCCTTCACACCTGAATGCCGCTCCGCATTTCGGACATATTTTATTATCCATTGCTATCTTGTCATCGTTACACTCACACACTTCATAGGACCTCCCATAGGAGGATTCATCTTCCTGATTTTAATGGTGGCTTTTTGTATCCCCCCTAATTCCTCATATAGCACATCGAGAATTCGCTTTCCAATATTTTCCAGTAAATTTGATTTGTGCTTTTTCATTTCATTCCTGACTAACCTATATGCTGCCTGGTAATTCAGTGCATCCTCCAACTGGTCACTCTCTGATGCTGCAGTCATATCTGTCTCAATATCCAGGTCAACCAGGAAACGATTGCCCACAATCTGCTCTTCTTCATAATGGCCATGGAATGCATAAAATTCCATTTCTTCAATCTGTATTAATCCCATGAAATTATTTTTTTGTAGTGTAAAGATACCGTATTCTCAATTATTTCCTTACTCTAAACACTCAACACTCAACGCTCAACGCTTATCGCTCAACATTTATTACTATTTTTATACCCTAAATCGATAAAAATGTCAGACAAAGCCGGAGATACAGCAGAGAAAAAATCAGTGAATTTTATACATTCATTTGTAGAAGAAGATATCGCTGAAGGGAAGAATGAAGGAAGAATTCATACACGCTTTCCTCCGGAACCCAACGGGTATTTGCATATTGGTCATGCCAAAGCGATCCATATTGATTTTGGTACTGCAGAGAAATATGGAGGCATGTGTAACCTCAGGTTCGACGATACAAACCCGGTCAAAGAAGATGTAGAATACATCGATTCCATTAAAGAAGATATCAAGTGGCTGGGTTACAATTGGGAAGGGAGAGAGCATTATGCCTCAGACTATTTTGGCAAGTTATACGAATTTGCAGGTGAACTAATAAAGAAAGGCCTGGCATATGTAGATGATCAAAGTTCTGAGGTGATTGCTTCTCAAAAGGGAACACCAACGAAGCCGGGGATGGAAAGTCCCTTCCGGAATCGGTCATCAGAAGAGAATCTTGATCTCTTCGACAGGATGAACAAAGGAGAGTTTCCTGAAGGAGCAAGGGTGTTGAGAGCTAAAGTGGATATGGCTTCTCCCAATATGCACATGAGAGACCCGGTTATTTACAGGATCATTCACCATCCGCATCACCGCACAGGAGATGCCTGGAAGGTATATCCAATGTATGATTTTGCGCATGGTCAATCAGATTTTTTCGAGGGTATCACACACTCTCTGTGTACCCTGGAATTTGAAGTTCATCGTCCACTATACGACTGGTTCGTGGATCATTTGATGTTTGATGCTTATCGTCCGAGACAAATTGAATTCAACCGGCTGAACCTCACTTATACCGTTATAAGTAAACGGAAATTACTCGAGATGGTGAACGAAGGATTAGTGAGTGGTTGGGACGATCCAAGAATGCCTACACTCAGTGGAATGCGAAGAAGGGGATACTCATCTGATTCTATTAAAAACTTTATCAATAGCATTGGCTACACCAAGGTGGAAGCCATCAATGATTTTTCTTTATTGGAATTTGCAGTTCGTGAAGACCTGAATAAAAAGGCCCCCAGGGTAATGGGAGTACTCGACCCGCTTAAGGTTATTATCACCAATTATCCGGAAGGAGAATCTGAAGAAATGGAGACCATCAATAATCCTGAAGATGAATCCATGGGTTCCAGGATGATCCCCTTTTCACGTGAAATATATATAGAACGAAACGACTTCATGGAAGATCCTCCAAAGAAATTTTTCCGCCTGGGTCCCGACAGGGAAGTACGACTGAAGTCTGCCTATTTTATCAAGTGTCATGATTACAAGAAGGATGAAACCGGAAAGATAACCGAGGTTCATTGTACATACGATATAGAGACCAAAAGCGGTGGAGCAGAAGCCAACCGAAAGGTAAAAGGAACCCTTCACTGGGTGAGTGTTGCTCATGCCGTGAAAGCAGAGATAAGGTTGTATGATCGCCTGTTTACTGATTCTGAACCCGATGGCCATAAGGACAAGGATTTCAAGGGCTTTCTTAATCCTGGTTCATTGGAGATCATCACCGGGTACCTGGAGCCGAGCCTGGCAAATACCAAACCATTAGATTTCTTTCAGTTTACCCGCTTAGGGTACTTCAATGTAGACAAGGAAAGTACAGCTGAGAAGCTTGTTTTCAACAGAACCGTTGCATTGAGAGATACGTGGAAGAGGTAGTGAGCAGTGGACACCTACTCACATGTATAGTCAAAAGTGATAACCTGGATTAAAATACCTTCTTTTATATTGATCTGTTGGGGGTACTGACTGGCATTATAAATGACCTGGTAGGTGTACACTTTGTCGTTTACCAGGTCTTCTCTTTGAAGAACATTATTGATAAAGCTCTCCCCATTGAAATAGAGCTTCAGGGCATTAAATGGATTTTTATGATAGTCATATGAAAACGTATAGGCCTCGGCGGTATCTCCGGAAACAACATCCATTGAAACCATGCTGCTGATATTACCCGACAGATCATAGTCATATTCCTTTTTAAACCTGAGTGTAAAATCCTCAGATTCATCATTTCTGATATAAACCTCTTCTTCAGAGACTTCGCCGCCACTGTGATCAAAGGTATGATAAGCCAGGTAAGACGTATCCTCTTCAGTCCGAGTTTGATAGTCCAGCCGTGAAATAAATTTATCTACCCGCATTAACTGATCCCCCTCATAATCCATTCTCAACTCTTTCTTAATGAGTTGCTTATAGTTAAACTCTTCTATTTTAACCAACTGGTCTTCTGTGCTATATGAAAAATAATGGGTTTGGGAATTACTCCAAACGATGTGGTCAAGCAAATTCCCCTCATATTTATAATCAGCTGTTATTGTTGCATCAGCTCCACTAACAGTTTTTACCCGCTGGGGATAACACATCACCTCATGTTCAATCTCACATGCGTTGATGAAGAGTAAAAACAGGATGCTGATATAAAATAACGGTCTTTTCATTTTCAGGGTTACCAAAACTAGTTATAGTACATCTGAAGTGCAATTATTGTTCACTTGATTACATGGGACAATCCTTTTTTAGGATGAAAGATATAATAGAGCTGATAACCGTTTGAATATAGCATACCTAATTGCAATTAGAAAAAGCTCAGCTCCACCAGAACCGGTATGTGGTCGGAGAAAAATTTCCCCTCTTACAGCCCACTGCTCACTGCACACTGCCCGCTGCATACCGGCCTCTCGTTCTACCAAAATATCCTATCTTGCACCAATGTACACCTACGAAACCTTCAATGTGCGACTGATGGCATGGTTTCTCCTGTTGATGGGGATTTATTTTACTATTTCAGGGATGTACATAGAAGCCGCTATTTTTGGTACTCCGGGTGGATTGTTTGTTATTTCTTTTAAGGGATTCAAAATAGATGTTGAAAAAAAAAGGATCAAACATTATGATCGCTTCCTTTGGTTTTATTACGGGAAATGGCATGAATACCCAACACCACAATATGTAACTGTTGTAAGTATAAAGCTTGGTTCAAAACGCAATGCTCCCATCCCTTTAATATTGCCCGAAAGTGGAAAATCCTCTCAATCATACAAGATGAACCTGGTTGTTGAAGGCCAACAAAGATATATCGCACTTACCAGGGGGAGAAGGGAAAAGCTGCTGAAGGAGGCCCTGGTAATCGGAAAACTATTGAATATAGGTGTTCTGGATTACACCACACCCGATAAGCAGTGGTTGAAGCAATAAATCGTTAAAAAATTCAGAATAAAGCAAAAAAAGACCGGCTTTGAAAAGCCGGTCTTTTTAAAATATCTTTTTGTCTAGAACCAGTATCCCACAGAGAAGATCCACGATGCAGGTCTTGCATCAAGTGGATAACTTGTTCCTGCGATTTCCAATGATTCACCAAATCTTGAAAGGGTACCCTCATAACGTACATCAATGGCAAGTTTCTTGAAGAGATCCACTCCAATTCCTGCCTGAAAGCCCCATGTGAAATTATTACTCAAACTTTCAGCTCCACCACTGGCTAAAGCAATCAATTCGTTTGTTGAGCTAATTACAGCTGTTCCTACCGGACCTGCGTTTATCCTGGCCGGACCGAGCTTAACACCTACTAAAAGAGGAATGTCAATCCTGTTAAATTTCACATCTAACATGGCGCTTGTTCCATCATCAAACACCTGTTGAACAACTCCACCGGCTGCATTAAAATAAACTTCCGGCTGAACAAATAGAAAAGCAATATTTATCCGTGTCATAATACCTGCCTGGTAACCTGTCACAGCATCACCAGTTACTAAATCATAAATCTCTGTACCTGTAGTTATGTTAGTAACATCATCCATCGATATGGTGGAGGAATTCAAACCTAATTTCAGGCCATATTGAAATATTTGTGCATTGGACGCGGTAAACAGAAACAATGCTGTTATCGTAAGAAAAAATAGCTTCTTCATAATGTTTAGATTTTTATTGTGCAATAAATATACTTCTATTAAACGTTAAAAGTCGATTAATAGTTGCACTAAAATATCAATTTTTGAGATATAGTGTACTATATAGCGGTAATATCCTCTACTACAATAGATGCCAGCATATGTCCGAATATTGCCGGGATATAAGATACGGTTCCGAGTGTAGATTTCTTATTTTGCTCATTTTCAACAGGTAATATCAGTGATTTATCAACCAATTCCGTTGAAAATACTACCCTAAAACCACCAGTTATATCCAGTTTCCGTAATTTTTTTCGAAGCAAATATGCCAATCGGCAATTATAGCTTTTTTTAAAATCGGCAATTTTTATCTTCGATGGATCAGTTTTCCCGGCCGACCCCATTGAACTTGCCAGCCGGCCATTTGATTTCTGAACCTTCTCTATGAAAAGTATTTTTGGAGTAAGTGTATCAATGGCGTCCACGATATGATCGTATGAAACAGAGAGCAAATTTTCTAAGGTGTCTTCATCAATATACTCTTCACTAATATGCACTATCAGATGAGGATTAATATCCATTAGCCGGTCTTTCATAATAGATACCTTTGTCTTCCCAAGGGTTGAATGCAAAGCCGGAATTTGCCTGTTAATGTTGCTGGCCTGAACCATGTCACAGTCTACTATGGTGATCTCCCCGATACCTGCCCTCACAAGACTTTCTGCAGCAACAGGTCCAACACCACCTAATCCTGCCACAAGAACATGTGCATCCATTAATTTATGAACCTTCTCTGGTCCCAGCAATTGAACTGTTCGGTTCATCCACTCCGGAATATCTGTCTGTTTCATATGAAAGAATCTGTTTTTAACTTCCCTAAAAATCTACTTGCCGCTGTAAAATTTTGGTGGCATTCTCATTAATTTTAGTCCTTAGCAACTTTTTTGATATCCCCCTGATCTCAGCTACTCTCTTGTACAGGAGCTGAATCTCCACATCATCCTCATCCGATTCCAGGAAAAGCTTTTCCAGGGGAAGCATCGCTGCAACCTCGGCCAGTGTTGCTGATACTAAGAGTGGACTCCCCAATGAAAGGTAAAATCCTGCTTTAATCATCTCTTCCGCTACCCGGGTCCCACCTCTGAAACCATGGATTATCATTGGGACATGAGGTTGATGGACTTTTACAAAATCCTTCAATTCGTTAAATGATTTTACGGCATGAATAATAAGGGCCAGGTCTGTATGCTCTGCCAATTCAACCTGGGCTTCAAATATTTGAAGCTGCAACTTCATGGGAGTCTTAATGGCTTTATCAAGACCTGTTTCACCAAGAGCCAGGACTTTTATATTCTCTGTTGCCAACTGAACTTTCTTCAGCAATAACTCAACATCAAAACCTTCAATATGCCAGGGATGTAATCCTACCGAATATTGTGCATCCTCGTATCCATCAGGCGGATAATCCTGGGCCAATACGTTTGTAAGGACCCACTCATCCATGGAAGAAGCCCTCCGGTGAGCATGAATATTTACATATTTATCAGGACCCGGCAGCATATTTATTGAAGTGTATTGATGCCACGAAGCATTCTATCAAGAACCTCTTCTTTTCCAAGAACCTCCGCAATTTGAAACATGCCAGGGCCCTTGGAGGCGCCAACCAATAAGAGTCGCCAGCCATTCATCACAACTCCCATTCCCCATTCATTGGCTTCAATAGCAGCTTTTACTGTCTCTTCAATCTTGCCAGCAGTAAACGGCTCACAGCCCTCCAGTATGGTCATTAAGGAATTCATTAAGGCAGGAGATTCATCTTTCCATCGCTTCTTCACTACCTTTTCATCATATGTTGCGGGCGCCTCAAAAAAGAAATAGGATTGATCCCAAAGCTCTGAAACAAAATTAACACGTTCCTTCACCAATTTAACGATGGAATTTATCTTGAGGGTATCTGCACTTACCTGCTTTTCCTCCAGAATGCTCATAAAGCCAGAAGATAGCTCATCATCTGATGCAGCTTGCAGGAACTGGTGATTATACCAGCGTGCCTTATCCGGGTCAAACTTCGCCCCGGCTTTTCCAACCTTTGAAAGTTCAAAATCAGTAACCAGCTCGCTTAAAGAGTAAAGCTCCTTTTCCGATCCGGGGTTCCAGCCAAGGAAAGCCAGGATATTTACACAGGCCTCTGGAAAATATCCTTCCTCCCGGTAACCACTTGATACTTCACCTGATTTTGGGTCTTTCCACTCCAATGGAAAAACCGGAAATCCTCCTTTATCGCCATCGCGTTTACTAAGCTTTCCTTTCCCGTCTGGTTTTAAAATCAATGGAAGATGGGCAAACTCAGGCATTTGCTCTTCCCAGCCAAATGCTTTGTACATAGATACGTGCAAAGGCAAAGATGGCAGCCACTCTTCTCCCCTGATTACATGTGATATCTTCATACTATAATCGTCCACAACGTTGGCAAGATGATAGGTGGGCATCCCGTCTGATTTAAATAATACTTTGTCGTCTAACGCAGAAGAGTTTACTTTTACCTCTCCCCTGACCATATCTTTCATTTCAATAAGTTGGTCCTTCTGAAATTTAAACCTTACCACGTAAGCCCTACCTGAAGAAATGTGTCCCTGGATTTCGTCCTCCGACATACCAAGGGCGTTATTCAATTGATCTCTTGTAGAGGCATCATAGGTAAAAGTTTCCTTTCTTGCTTCGTAATCCTTGCGAATGCCATCCAGCTCCTCCGCAGAATCAAAGGCGTAGTATGCGTGTCCTGAAGAAACCAGCTTCTCTGCGAATTCCCGGTACATTTCTTTCCGTTCTGACTGCCTGTATGGACCATATTCTCCTCCAACACCTACACCTTCATCCGGATCCAATCCACACCATTTTAATGCCTCGATAATGTAGTTCTCAGCATCAGCCACAAATCTTTTCTGATCGGTATCTTCAATCCTCAATATAAATTTTCCACCCCTGCTTTTTGCAAATAGATAATTAAATAAGGCGGTTCTCAATCCTCCAATATGTAAGGGCCCTGTGGGACTTGGTGCAAATCTGACTCTGGTCTCGCTCATTGTTTTTTTTATTTAGCGCAAAGATAGCTGTTTTTGATTGATGATTGCACCCTGGGCACTCTTCACTCCTCACTCCTCACTCCTCACTATACTTCCTCCTAAATGAAGGATAGACATCATCTCGAATCCAAACAAATGCTGGTTCGATGCGAAGAATTTTCCTATAGGTTTGATCTGCCTTTTTTACCTGGTTTGTTCTTACATATGCAGTTGCCAAACCACTCAAGGTGTTGAGATATAGCCAGCTATTATCTAGCTGTTCGGGATCTTCCTCAAAAAGATCAATGGCCTTTAAATAATGTCGAATTGCCTCGTGTTTATTACCTCCAAAAATGGCGGGTTTATAGAGCTCAACATTCCCCTTCTCCATCCAGATATGCGGATCACCGGGATCTAATACAAAGGCCTTATTAACCTCTTTCATTGCCCGGATACCAAGCACCGGTGCTTTATACGGTGCCTGTCCTGCTTTGAAACCATAAATGGCTCCCAGGAGGGCATGTGCCCTTGCCCACTTATGATTATAATCGAGCATCTGCTTTGCATTGACTTCTGCCTTCAAGACATAGCTTTTTGCCTTTTTCTTCTGTTTCATCGACATACAATATGCAACATATCCATATTGTGCCACGGTAAGATCAAGCAATGCTTCTTTGCTTTCTTCAGCAGTAAATTTCCTCTCCATGCTATCCATATTTTCCTTCCAGGTATCCATCTTGTTGGATATGTAGGCCTTATATAATTCTTCATTCTGACCATATGAAGTGGACAAGACAAAGAATAGAAAGAGACAGAAAAATATATTTTTCCTCATTATGCGTATACTGATTTTCTTATGAATTATTTATTTCCCAACGAATAATGCCTGGCTATATGATGATCGACATACATGGCAGAAGCAATGCTCATTGGAATTCCTCCTCCTGGATGCACAGTTCTGCCTACGAAGTAAAGCCCATGAATATGATTCGCAAAATTGGGATGTCTTCTGAAGATTGAAAGCCGTCGATTATTATTGCTCCCAAATATATTGCCCTTATATGCAGCGTAGTTCTTTTCAATGCTGATTGGATCTGATATAAACTCCTTTTTAATGTGATTTCTAATATCTGTATTCAGCGTTTCATTTATTCTTGCAATGACGTGTTTCCTAATAACATTCGCTTCAGTTTCCCATGCTTGTCCTTTATTCACAGGCACGGGTACCATAATAGTCCAATTTTCACAAGCAGGCGGGGCATCCCTTTCGGCCACTTTTGCGCTAATATTCAGTTGAATAGTCGGGTGTTCATTTACCCTTCCCTCCATTAAGCATTTATATTCTTTTTTCGGATTAGGAGAAAACAGGATATTCCGGAAACTGAGTTCTGAAAATTTTTTATCCACTGCCCAGTAAAACATAAGCGCAGAACTTGAAAGCTCCTGCTTCAAATATCTTTTTGGTAGATGCTCCGGCAGCAGGTCTTTATAAAAAAGGTGAATATCGGCGTCACTAATTACGATATCGGATTTGTAGAAACTCTCAGTAGTCAAAATTCCCTTTACGGTACGGTTTTTAAATTCTATAGTCTTAATTTTCTCATTAAAACGAAAATTTACCCCAATTTGCAAAGCAAGTTGATAAAGCTCTTTCGTGATAATATACATTCCCTTCTCTGGGTAATATACTCCAAGATTATGTACAAAATGTGCATTGAAATTTGAAGTAGAAGGAGTCCTATATGGATTTCCACCCTGACTGGATGCCAGTAAATCGAATAATTGTACCAGGTGTTTTGACTTGAAGGATCTTCTATTCACACCATGGGCCGTATAAAAATAATCGTTAACGACAGCAAGCAAGTATGCCCATATTAAGCTGGGGAAGAGCAATACTTCTTTCAAAGTTACATTATAGCGCATTAATACTTTTCGGGTCCTGTCGTATCTCTTTCTCAACCGGTTAAGGTAACGATGGACTTTCCCGGCAGGTTCTCCGGTCTTCTGTTGCACCTCTTTTGCAAAGCTGTCGACATCTCCATAAGCATCCAATACCATTCCGTCGGTATAGAAGTACCTGGAAGTTATATCCAGCTGACTGCACCTGACAGAAACCTTCATTTCTTCGCCCGCCAGGAGAAACAGTTCTTCCAATATCTCAGGCATTATTAAGCCAGGGGCGGCTGTATCCCACCGATATCCCTCCCATTCCTTCTGCTGAATCATTCCTCCGGGTCGATCTGATTGTTCAAACACAGTTACATCGTGTCCCCTGACAGCCAAACGGATAGCTGCAGCCATTCCCCCAATTCCGGATCCCACTATGGCTATATTCATTTTCACCCCTGCAATTTATGAATTCTAATAGATATCTGCTACCTGTTATATGTTGATAACTCAAAATGTCTCCTGGTCCCGATGAGAGAAACGATGTCGGCAGCCATTTATCTAAACATGTTCCAAATCATTTTTTAAGGCTAACTATTATCCTAATTTCGCAGGGAGTTAAATCAACACAATCTATGGAAAAAATTCTGGTCATTGGAGCCGCCGGTCAGATCGGTTCTGAATTGGTTCTCGAGCTTAGAAAAGTTTACGGAAACGGCAATGTTTTTGCAACTGATATAAAATCTGCCCCGGCAGATATAATGGAGGATGGACCATTTCAGATCCTCGACGTAATGGATGATAAGCAGCTGATACATTTTATAATTCGACATAAAATCACCCAGATTTATCACCTCGCCGCTGTTTTATCAGGAAATGCGGAAAAACTTCCTGTTCAGGCCTGGAATATAAATATGGATAGCTTGATGAACATCCTGGAAGTGGCCAAGATGGTTGATGATGTAAAGAAAGTATTCTGGCCAAGTTCCATTGCTGTGTTTGGACCCACTACACCCAGGGTAAAAACACCGCAGTTAACAGTAATGGAACCCATCACTGTTTACGGTATTTCAAAACTTGCAGGAGAGCGCTGGTGCGACTATTACTACAATAAATATGGAGTTGACGTGAGAAGCATACGTTACCCGGGATTGATAAGTTATAAAACCGAAGCCGGAGGAGGAACAACTGACTATGCTGTTGAAATTTACTATGAAGCGATCAGGAATGGTAAATATGAATCGTTTCTTGAAGGACATACTGCTCTCCCAATGTTATTTATGCCCGATGCCATTAAAGCAACCATTAGTTTAATGGAAGCTGAACGATCAAAACTGACCATACACAGCAGCTATAACCTGGGGGGGGTTAGCATCACACCTGAAGAAGTAGCCACGGAAATCAAAAAACATATTCCTGGTTTTCAAATTTCCTATGCTCCGGATTTCCGGCAAAGAATTGCCGACTCCTGGCCACAGAGTGTAGATGACACCATTGCCAAAATGGACTGGGGATTTAACTCACAATACGACTTAGAAAAAATGTCGAAAATCATGCTGGATGAAATCCAAAAAAAATTAACCCATTGACTCATTAACCCATTGACTCATTAACTCATTAACTCATTAACCCATTGACCCATTAATACCATCAAACATGTACGGAAAAATCAAATCACATCTCCAGGCAGAAATCGCATCAATAAAGGAAGCAGGATTATATAAAAGTGAAAGAATTATCTCTTCTCAACAGAAAGCTGAAATAAAACTGGAAAGCGGACAGGAAGTGTTGAATTTCTGCGCCAACAATTACCTTGGCCTTTCCAATCATCCTGAACTGATAAAGGCAGCCAAAGAAGCCCTGGATACCCATGGCTTTGGAATGTCTTCAGTGCGTTTTATCTGTGGTACACAGGATCTTCACAAAACGCTGGAACAAAAAATAGCAGAGTTTTTTGGAACAGAGGATGCCATTCTGTATGCAGCGGCATTTGATGCCAATGGCGGGGTTTTTGAGCCATTGTTTTCCGCTGAGGATGCTATAATTTCTGACAGCTTGAATCATGCCTCCATCATTGATGGTGTGCGCTTATGCAAAGCCCAACGCTACCGGTATAAAAATATAGATATGCAGGACCTGGAAAAACAACTTATAGCAGCCCAGCAACAGCGATTCAGGGTAATTGTCACAGATGGTGTTTTTTCAATGGATGGGAATGTAGCTCCCCTGGATAAGATGATTAAGCTGGCAGAAAAATATGACGCTATGGTAATGGTTGATGAATGTCATTCAGCCGGCGTAGTGGGTCAAACAGGCAGGGGTGTAACAGAATTATTTGATGTTCGCGGAAAGGTAGATATCATAACAGGAACGCTGGGGAAAGCATTTGGAGGTGCCATTGGAGGGTTCACAACCGGTAAAAAAGAGATTATAGAGATGCTTCGTCAAAGATCAAGGCCTTATCTCTTTTCAAATTCCTTACCCCCCTCTGTTGTAGGAGCAGGAATTCGCATGTTTGATATGATGTCCGAGACAACTGCCTTGCAGGATCAGCTTCACGAAAATACAGATTTCTTCATGAAGGAAATGAAAGCTGCCGGCTTTGATATCAAACCAACTGCTTCAGCTATTTGCGCCATCATGTTATATGACGCAAAATTGTCACAGGATTTCGCCAGTGAATTATTGAAGGAAGGGATTTATGTCATTGGATTCTATTTCCCTGTTGTGCCAGATGGACAAGCAAGGATCAGGGTACAGTTATCTGCAGATCACAAGCGTGAACACCTCGAAAAAGCTGTTAAGGCCTTTATAAAAGTAGGAAAACAGTTAAAGGTCATTGACTAAGTTTTGCTCCTGTTTAAACCGGCATCTGTCAATACCAGGATAAGTACTGCTATCAAGCCCGCAAGGACAGCTGATGGCATCTTCAGGTTTATGTCAGGAAAATGAAGTTTCCAATCAGAAATACCCGGCAAAGTAAACAAGGGCTCAGCTGTTTCTCCTGATCCTAAGAACAATGCGGAAACAACGATGGCAATGATGAAGAAGATGATGAAAATTCTTCCTCTTAAACCAATAATTGGTTTATAGGCAAGAGGAAGGGAGGCGTCCTTAATCTTTCCCAACACACTTTCGGTAAAGTTATCCGGTGTGGTAAGCAGACTGTGCTCCTTAATTAATTGTTCAAGTTTTTTATCCCTTTCCATATCACAAAATTGAGTTTAATTCCTGCTTCATAATACTATTCAATACCACATACATCTTCTTCCTGGCACGGTGAAGCCGGATTCGTACATTATTGTTGGTTTGTCCCGTTACCTCGCAAATTTCTTCTAGAGATAATTCTTCATAATAAAAGAGGGTCAGTATAAAAGCATCTGTCTCGGGTAATGCCTCAAGGCCCTGCTTCAAATACATTGCCCGTTCTTCCTGCCTTAATTTTTCAAAAGCATCGATGGAACTTTCATCCACTTTCGACTCCGGCAATTCATCTACAAGGTCAATCAACTTCACTTTTTTCCTTATTATACTGATACATTGATTATAAGTTATCCTGTATAACCAGGTGGAGAACTTTGACTTTCCCTGGAAGCTGTTGATTGACTTATAGACTTTTACAAAAACATCCTGCGCTGCTTCTTCAGCGTCTTCTTCTGAAGATAACATCCTGATACATAAGGTATATACAAGGTCTTTGTACTTGTCCACTATCCAGGAAAAGGCCTCATGGTCTCCCTTCTTAATCTGCTCAATACAATGTAGCTCAGTGTTTGCATGCATACAGTTATATGACGCAGAAAGTAGAGAAATGTTACAGGGGAAGTGACTAAAAAAGTACTTCGAGTACTTCAAGTGCCTTAAATAAGGAGTAACATTAATCGCTTTATTTTGTAACATAATTTCGTGAGACTGCGTCCAACTAACAAAACACAAGTAAAACCAAATTTTAAAACTATGGTATCAGATATCTTTATCTCAATCAGTGCCTTTGGCGCAATGTTCGGAATTGTTTACATTGCTGTTACGGCAAAAAACCGTGAGCGGCTAGCGATGATTGACAAAGGAATGAATCCTTTTGAAAACAAAAAAGTAAGGTCAAATACTTACACGCTGCTCAAATGGGGCCTTTTAATTATCGGTCTGGGTTTTGGGGTCGTTATGGGAAGTATACTTGATATACAAACTGTACTCTCTGCAGTGGCGGCTTATTTTGGTTCTATCCTCTTCTTTGGAGGTGTTGGCCTGCTGCTCGCTCACCTGATAAGTAAGAAAAAGACAGTTGAATAAATTGCTCAAAAAAAAGGATGTCTCAAAAAGTTGAGACATCTTTTTTTTAGGGTATTATATCATTGCTTATCCACATTTAGAAGAGCCACATTGTTTACAGGTCAGGCATCCTTCAGAGTACACCACATTGTGACTCCCACACACTTCACATTCAGTTCCGCTTGGAGCTTTGGTATCGTCATCAATATATTTCTTAAGGACCCTGGCAACACCGGCAGACCAGTTGTTTATGGTATCATCATCTAATCTTAAAGATGCTATCAGGTTCACGGCATTAGCAATGGGCATGCCGTGGCGGAGTATTCCTGAAATCAGTTTAGCGTAATTCCAGAATTCTTTATTAAACTGGTGCGACAATCCACCCATTGTAACTTTATAGCCATACCTGTCGATATACTGGAAGTCATAGCGTGTAACTCCATCCTCATCTTTCAGCTTGATTATTTTTCCTTTCTCGACAGACTTTGGGATTGGGAAATTATCATCTTCTTTTTTACCAGTAAAAATTTCATAGGGCTTGCCATCAATAAGCCCGAGGAATGCTATCCACTCTTCACTATTGTTCCTGAAGGTCAGGATATCTGCGTCTATTTCCCTTGGTCGCTTATTGGGGAGAGTATGATTTTCTTCTTCACCACTATCATTTGAAATCAGAACCCCGGTTCTTGATCCATCTCTGTATACAGTAACTCCCTTGCATCCGCTTTTCCATGCTTCAACATACAAACCTCCCACCATTGATTCATCAATATCCTTTGGAAGATTAATGGTAACACTAATTGAGTGGTCAACCCATTTTTGAATTCTTCCCTGCATCTTAACTTTAGAGATCCAATCCACATCATTGGAGGTGGCCTTATAATAAGGTGATTTTTCAATCAGTTTTTGAAGTTCTGCATCAGGGGCATTTTTTACCTCTTCAGGATCCATTCCATTAACCTTTACCCAGGTTAAGAAATTATGATGGAATACATTATACTCTTCCCAGCTATCTCCAACTTCATCGGTAAAGTTAACTGTAATATCCTGATCGTTTGGATTTACTTTTCTTCTGCGTTTGTATACCGGGAGAAATACTGGCTCGATACCTGAAGTAGTTTGCGTCATCAAGCTAGTCGTGCCAGTTGGAGCGATGGTCAGCAGGGAGATATTTCTTCTTCCATATTTTGCCATGTCTTCAAGCAACTGTGGATCTTCTTTCCCGATCCTGGCGATAAAAGGATTATCCTTCTCTTTCCTGGAATCAAAAATCTTAAACGGTCCACGCTCTTTTGCCATTGATACAGAAGAGCGGTATGCCTCAACAGCAATTGTTTTATGCACCTCAACAGAAAAGTCGATGGCATCTTCACTACCGTATCTTAATCCAAGTCCGGCAAGCATATCGCCTTCAGCAGTTATACCAACACCTGTGCGTCTTCCTTCCAGGGCTTTTCTTTTAATATTTTCCCAGAGGTTGATCTCCACGTGCTTGATATCTTCATCTTCAGGATCTGAAATTATTTTATCAAGTATCGCGTTAATTTTTTCCAGTTCAAGATCAATGATGTCATCCATCATTCGTTGTGCGAGCCCTATGTGTTTCTTAAATTTATCCCAGTTGAAAACTGCATCCTTTGTAAAGGCATTATCTACATAGCTGTAAAGGTTTACCGCAAGCAGCCTGCAACTATCATAAGGGCAAAGGGGAATCTCACCACATGGATTTGTTGAAACTGTCTTAAAACCCATATCTGCATAGCAATCTGCAACTGATTCATTGCTTACTGTATCCCAGAAAAGAATTCCCGGCTCAGCAGATTTCCAGGCGTTATGTACAATTTTTCCCCACAATTTTTCAGCGTCAATTTCCTTTGTAAAGCTTGGTTTATCAGAATCAACAGGATATTGTTGCACATATTTTTTCCCATCTAAAACAGCTTGCATGAACTCATTATCGATTCTTACAGAAACATTCGCACCCGTAACTTTTCCTGCTTCCAGCTTTGCATCTATAAATTTTTCTGCGTCCGGATGCTTTATGGATATACTCAACATAAGGGCCCCTCTGCGTCCATCCTGGGCTACTTCTCTTGTAGAGTTAGAGTAACGCTCCATAAATGGCACCACTCCGGTAGAAGTAAGCGCACTGTTCAAAACAGGACTGCCTGTTGGACGAATATGAGAAAGATCATGCCCAACACCGCCACGACGCTTCATGAGCTGAACCTGCTCCTGGTCAATCTTGAGAATTCCTCCATATGAATCTGAAGGTCCTTCATGGCCAATAACAAAGCAATTTGACAAGCTTGCAATTTGGAAATTATTTCCGATACCAGTCATTGGTGATCCTTGGGGAACAATGTATTTGAATCCCTTCATGAGATCAAAAAGTTCATCATGTGAAAGAGGATTTGGATATCTTTTCTCTATCCTGCCAATTTCACTTGCCAGTCGATGATGCATATCATCTGGTGTACATTCGTAGATATTTCCATAAGAATCCTTTAGAGCGTATTTATTGATCCATACCCTTGCAGCAAGTTCATCGCCATTAAAATATTTAAGCGAACCTTCATGTGCTTCTTCATAAGAAAAGGTTGTTCGCTTCTCCTGTTCAACGACCTTCTTTTCTTTTACAATTTTTGCTTCAGCTTCTCCTTTTTCAAAAAACACCAATCCCTTCTGCGAGGCCTCTTTTTCAGACATAAATTCTCTTTTTTTAGCGGTTCCTTACTTTGCGTCAATATGCACCATCCAAATTAACACTCCTTTAGGTCCATTGCAACGCTTAGTTATTAACAAGTCAGTTTCTTTTTTCAACACCCCGTAACACGCTGACAATCAGTTCAATATAATCTCGTCATTTTCATATAAGGATAAAAAGGTCCTGTATTCCTAAGTCAACATCAACTTGCCTGTTATATATGTATGGAAGACCTAACCTTTGGGGATATCCAAATTTCAGGAAATGAAGTTAGGAAGAAATACAACGAAAAACCTCTTATAAAACTTGGTTTTATTAACAAGAAATTAACGATATTGATAACTTGGTCACACTCAACAATATGACAAATGTCATTCTAAATAATAATATTCATAATATGCAACTAATTGTATATCTGTGACTTACAAAATTCGCCTTTGACAAACCCTTCTGGATGCCTTGTAAACAATCAGATTTTGCTGATGAAAAAATCAACCCCCTTGAATTGACATCAATCCAAGGGGGTGAAAAAAGTGGTCATTTGAAATAAATCAAAAATTAAAAAGCATTTTGTTTCATTAATCAAAAACAAGTTTCACTACAAATTGAGCGAACCAGGTTTGATCAATACTGATGATTTGTTTGAAGACTTACACTTTTCAACCGTGCATGCTAAAAAGGCAACAAAAAGTTCAATTAAAATTTAAAATAATAAAAGGCTTCATTTATCTTTAGGGTATAAAACTTCATGCATGGTGATGCTTTTTACCGCTTAGTTCCACCGTTATACTATTAATAAGATTAGAATGCAAGAAATTATTAACTCAAAAAGAAACTTCTCATGAAATCACTAAATTACAGCGATGTTTACCTGATACCTTCATACTCTGAACTTGAAAGCAGGGCTCATGTTAACCTGTCTGTCAAATTGTTCAGGCACCCTACATATCATACTCTTGGTATACCTGTGATTGCCGCAAATATGAAGACTGTGTCTGGCCCCAATTTGCTTGTAAAATTACATGAACTGGGAGCCATGGGAATATTGCACCGGTTTCATGAAACCCTGGATGAACACCTTAATGATTGCGATTTTATTCTTGCCAATAAATATCCCATTGATCTTTCTGTTGGGGTGAATAACCTTCAGTTATTGAAAGCTTTTGAAAGAAGTGAGAAAAAAAGTTATCTAAGAAGTATCACCATTGATATTGCCCACGGTCATCATATAAAAATGGAACAGCAGATAGGCCAGGTCAGTGACTGGATTCATAAACACGAGCTGAATGAACAAGTGGATATTATTGCAGGAAATGTGTGTACAGAAGAAGCTGTAGAGCAATTAGCTACATGGGGTGCCAACATTATTAAAGTAGGAATTGGACCTGGTTCAGCATGTACAACACGAATCATGACCGGGTACGGAATTCCGCAATTTTCAGCTGTTCTCAATTGTTCTAAAATGAAACATGAGCTAGGTGTTAAAATCATTGCAGACGGGGGAATTACCTCTGTAGGGGATATTGCTAAAGCTTTGGCTGCAGGAGCAGACGCCATTATGACAGGAAGTTTATTCGCCGGAACCAAAGAAAGCCCGGGACCCAAATTAAGAAGAGGGAATTATCCTAATGAAATCTTTTACAAAAGCTACATGGGAAGTGCTTCGTATGAATCCAAACTGAATACAGGAAATACAGGAAAACATAACGAAGGGGTGAGTATGGATATCCCATACAAAGGAGCTGTCAAGTATGCTATTAAAGAAATCCATGATGGATTATGCAGTGCTCTTAGCTATGCTGGTGCTTTAAACCTGGAAGAATTTCATTCGAAAGTTAAATGGACCATTTAATACTTATTATAAAATAGGATAAAGGATAAAAAACAAAAAAGGCTGCCCTTTCGATGGACAGCCTTTTTATTAATTTAATTTCTTTATTCAGAAATTAGAATAAGTAACGTGCTCCGAGCTTAAGTTGCCAGCATTGATTATAATTAAAATAAGTTGAATATGTTTCTGTCAAGAAATTTCCATCATCATCTTGAACCATTGAAAAGCTTGGAACATTGCCTGCATCCATGCCTTCATATGTCAGAATCTGTCCGTTGTTTGAAACAAAGTTATTCTTGCTAACACCCCATTCGCTGTTTAACAAATTACCGAAGTTCAAAAAGTCAAGGGTTAATTGTAAAGTATGTTTGGTGCCACCTGTGTTTATGCTGAAATTCTGTGCCACACGTAAATCAAAGCTATGCACCCAGGGAGCTCTCGCAGCATATGCTTCAGCATATTCACCTTTATGCTTGCTCAGATAACTATCTTGTTCCATAAATGCGAAGAAAGCATTTTCGTCTGCAGCACTTACAAAGTTGATGTCGCCCTTAGCTTCAGGAATGTATATCAGATCAGATCCATAACCATCACCATTCATATCATTTGTATAAATAAAGCTATATCCGCTAGCATAATATCCGCCAGCTGAATATCCAACATAGAACAAATTAAATGATGTAGACATATGATCATTTGCATAAGGGAGCATGTAAGAAACCGAAGCAATAGCTTTGCTTGGTACAACATATTGTGAACGCTGAACCATGGGCATATGTGGACCATTCACCTGAATCTGACCATTGTAAGCAGACCATGCGGCGCTACCAGGCATACCTGAAACCTCTTTTGACTCGGTATGGGTAAAAGCAGCCATAAAATTCAGGTTTTCAACAGGTTCTGCGGTAATTGTAATATTACCAATTGCTCCCCATCCTTCGCTGTTATTGGCCAATACGTATGCATTTTTCGAAGTATACTCAATTAAGTCATCATCGGGATAAATATATCTGTCATCATCCCCGCTGAAACGATCCCAGGTAGCATCGGCTTGTTTCAGGTTGTAGTTTTTCAGCATTACACCATGTATATTATTCGTGTAAACACCTTCTAGTGTAACCGACATCGGAAATGATACCGGAACATCATAATCTAAAGCCAGTGAAGTTTTCCACACCTGAGGCATTTTAAAATCGGGGTCAACAGCATTGACATCACGCGGTAATACGCCTTCTTCAGGAGTTATTGTATTTGGCAGGTTCAATGTATTGATCATCTCATCCACATCGGTAATCATTGGTCCGGCCAAAGATGCTAAAACAGGATCAACTTCGTCTATCGTCCAATCTTCATTATACGTGGTAACAGCATTATAGCTGCCCTGTACCATTCCTGAATTGGTTGGCATATTGGTGAAGAAAACCAGTGGTAGCCTTCCTGCAAAAATACCTGTACCTCCGCGAAGCTTCAATGTCTGATCACCCATTACATCCCATGTGAAACCAACTCTTGGCGAAAACTGAACATTTGCCGCTGGCCATTCACCGGTATTAATATTTGTACCACCATAATCCAGATCAAGGATTGCATTGTTCGTGAGAATGTTATCTACATATCTTAAATAATCGGCACGTACACCATATGTTAATTTGAGATCAGAATTAAGGTTCCATTCATCCTGAACATAAATGCCAAACTGATTAAAAGCAACTTCCGCAGACGGACTTACTTCTCCGTCATACCCATAAGTCAATGCAAAATCTCTCGGTGCAGCTTGATTTAAGAAATCGTCAAGACTGGCATAACGATAATATCCCGTACCGTTACGCATGTAAGAGTTGTTTGCCATTTGGTGTTCAAAACTAAACCCTGCAGTAAATTTATGGTTATCTAAATGATAGGTTATGTTGTCTATGATATTGACAATATTGTTATTTACACCGTTGTTCCATGTGAACAATTCATAACCTGCAGATATATATGGCTCAACTATCTGTGATCCATCCGTATTAACTCCATTCATGATGTCAATAAACGGGAACTTGTCAGAATTAGATCCACGGATATCATTGATTTTTGTATATGTGGCCAGGAATTGATTTGAAACCTTATCTGAAATCTGGCTGTTTAAGTCCACAGAAATCGAATTAACAATGTTATCACTTGAATAAATGGAATTAGAGAAAGCCATAGAGTATTGAGAAATTCGATCCATATCCCTGTTACGGTAACCGGCATTGTTTGAATTTCCATTTGTAGGGTTCCATCCCTGATTCTTGGTATAGTTATACCGAACACTCAATTTGTTGTTATCATTGATATTCCAGTCGATACGGGCTAAAAGCTTTCTATTGCTTTCATCTGCAGGATAATCAGTGTAAGAGCCAGGATCATACCCATAATTATCGATTAAATGCTGCTTAACTAGTTCCATGTCCGAAGTGCTAGCGCGCGAAAGCATAAGTTCGGTATCGGCTATGCCGTCTTCCGATGGCCTCCAGCTTACGACCTGTCCCGGACGTAATTCGTATTCTCCGTTAACGAAAAAGAACAATTTGTTTTTAATGATAGGCCCACCCAAAGTTACACCGTAAACATTACTCGATTCTATGTCGCGATCTCCGAAATCAACATCTCCGATTTTATTGCCTCGTAGATTTTGATTGGTAAAATAGGTGTAAGCAGAACCCTTGAAGGTATTGGTTCCTGATTTTGTGATTGCATTGATACCGCCTCCAATAAAATTTGTCTGGCGCACATCGAATGGCGCAATTACTATCTGTATTTCCTCAATAGCATCTAAAGAAATAGGGTTCCCACCGCCAGGCAGGCTGGAACCTAAGCCAAAGTTGTTATTAAAATTGGCACCGTCCACTGTGAAGTTGGTAGAACGGCCATCTCCACCTGAGAAGCTCATACCATTTGCATATGGCGAAATTCGGGCAATGTCGGAAATACTCCGGTTAATAGAGGGCATAGAATTCATCTGTTCGTTCGAAATATTGGTTGTTGCCCCGGTCTTACTGGTGCTAAATTTCGAAGGCTTAGAACCTATAATCATAACTTCAAGAACATCAATAGCACTTTGCTTAATTTGTGAATTTAAACTAAATGATTCACCTAAATACAAAGTAATATCAGTATAAGAAACAGTTGAGTAGCCCACAAATGAAACCTTAACAGAGTATGGCCCACCGGGTCTCATACCCTGCAAATTGAATCGGCCTTCGGCATTGGTAACAGTTCCGTATTGTGTTCCCGAAGGTTCATGAACAGCTACTACCGTAGCCCCAGGAAGTTTTTCGCCTGATTCTGATAAAACTGTACCATTCATACCTGAATTGGTAACTTGCGAATAAGCAGGAAATGTTATAAGGCAAAAAACAAAAAATGTAAGTAATAACTTTAGCATGTTTTTCATAGATGAATAGTTTTTAGTAAATATTTAAGGTCTTTCTGATTTATAAACAAACTCATATAATATTGTACATCTGCATGGTTGAAATGATGCAACTACATGGTTGAAATGATGCAACTATAAAACTATGCTAATTCGTAGAATTGAAGGGTAGATTTCACCCTTGTTTTATAAACACGAAATCAACAATTTTATCTGTTGCTCCAAGCTGTTTAATAATATAGTTCTCAGCTGTTTCGGCAATAGATTTTCTTTTACTCTCATTGTTAACAAGGTCCTCTATTATCGCAAGACCCTCCTGGGTATGTTTTATAACATATGCTGCGTTGACAGATATCAGGTCTTTGGCTTCCTGAAAACTCTCAAAATTCGGTCCGAAGAGAATTGGATTTCCAAAAGCTGCAGCTTCTAAAATATTATGAATTCCTTTACCAAATCCACCACCAATAAATGCAATATCTGCATATTGGTACAAAGAAGAAAGATGTCCAATGGTATCGACAAGAATGACCTCTGACTCTATTTCATCTCCATCCTGAATCTTAGAATATAAGATGCTGTTATTGAATTGATGCGACAAACGATCGAGGTTCTTCCATGTTGGCTCATGAGGTGCAATGATCCACCTGCACCGGGTTGAAAACTGCTCGTAAATACCATAAAGCAATTCCTCGTCTTTTTCCCAGGTTGAACCCGCTATAATAACAGGTTTGTCTTTGGAGAATGATAAGAAATTTTGCTTCGGCACTGCATTCTCAGCTATTTTGGCAACACGTTCGAACCTGGTATCTCCAGCTATAGTAACATCTTTTAAACCAGCCGAATACAGCAGCTTTTCAGACTCCTTATTTTGAACAAAAATATGAGTGAAATAATGAAGAAATTTCCTGTACCACCCCCCGTACCATTTGAAAAAGATCTGATTGGCCCGGAAACTTCCAGAGGCAAGATATACGGGAATATTTTTTCTATGCAGCGCTTTCAGCAGGTGAAACCAAAATTCATATTTAATAAAAAAAACTTTCTCGATGGGAACTAGGTCAAGCATTTTTCTCGCGTTTCCCGGAGTATCTAATGGAAGATATGAAACATAGTCTGCTCCGCTGAAATTCTTTCTTTTTTCATAACCGGAAGGGGAGAAAAAAGTAAGCAGGATTTTATATTCAGGAAAACTTTGTTTTACTTTTTCAATAATTGGTCTGCCCTGCTCAAACTCTCCCAGTGAAGCACAATGAAACCATATTACACGGTCATTCTTATCAAATCTGCCTTCAAGTAATTCTGCCCAATTCCTCCTGCCATGAATCCATTTCCTTGCCTTTTCGTTTCCCGTCGAAGCCAGGAGGACAAGCAAATAATAAATTCTAATGCCAAGATTATAAAGTAGGCGCATTTCCGATTTGTTTCAGCCAACAAAAGTAAAATAAAACAGGTAGATTTCTTAACATTTTAAACGATGGTTTTGCGAATATTCTTGTGTTACTTATTTTTTGAGGTGAGCAGGCTCACTATCCAAACTACAAGAAACGATAGTACAAACGAACCAAAGCGTACACTAAGAACCTCATCCAGCACCGTGATCTCCGACCAAATAACGGTTACCATAAAACCGGTAATCAATCCACCCACGGCTCCTTGCCATGTTACCTTTTTCCATTTTAACATTAACAAGAGCAGGGGTCCAAACGACGAGCCCAACCCGGCCCAGGCATATGATACCATTGAAAAAATTAGCTTATCAGATGTTATGGCTATCCCCAAACCGACCAGCCCAATAACAACTGTAATAAATCTGCTGGCCTGCAACATAAATTTGTCTGTTACTTCCTTCCCCAGTGTCTGATGATAGAAATCTTCAATAACAGAAGAACTGATAACCAATAGCTGGCTATCGGCTGTTGACATCATCGCCGCAATAGCACCACTTATAAGAATTCCAGCAAGCCATGCCGGCAAGAGCGAAGTGGCCAGGTGAGGCATGATCTTCTCTATATCATCAAAGTAACCTTGTCCATACAATGAGATTCCAACTATTCCAATTAACAGGGCTCCGGCAAAGGCAGGAATGGCCCATGCTATGGCTATGCGACGAGAAATTTTGATTTTATCAGCTGATTTGATGGACATAAACCTCGTGAGCAGATGTGGTTGTCCCATATAACCAAATGCCCAGCTCAAGCCACTAATTATCAATGCAGCTGCTGCCCACCCGGTTTTTCCCCCGGTAAATGAAAGCATGGAAGCCCCATTCTCATTTGTGAGACCTTCAAGTCCGCCACCAAGGGTCATTCCCTGTTCGGCCAGTTCAATAAATCCTGCAATTGGAAGAATCACAAGTGTAGAAATCATGATGATACCCTGTACCATATCTGTCCAGGCCACTGCAAAAAATCCCCCCATCATCGTGTAAAATATTATCACCGCCGAACCCAGCAACATCCCATGTATTTGCTTGATGCCAAATGTTACATTCAGGATTTTTCCTGCACCATTAATTTGTGCTGCCAGGTAAAAGATGAAAAAGAAGATAATAATTATTGTAGATAGAATTCTAATTGCTGATTGACCCTTCAGGTACCTGGCAGCAAGAAAAGTGGGCAAGGTAATGGCTCCCACTTTTTCCGATTCCTGCCTGAGATCCTTGGCTATCACAAACCAATAAAAGATAATGCCAATGACACATCCAAGCGCTGTCCATAGCTCCAATACACCCAGGGCATATGCTGCTCCCGGCAGACCAAGTAAAAGCCAGGCGCTTTCTCCTGAAGCCCTTTCTGAAAAAGCTACAACCCAAGGATTCAGCTTCCTGCCTGCAATAAAAAAATCGCTGTGGTTTTTATTTGACCGATAGGTTCGTATTCCAATAACCAGGATCAAAACAAGATAGAGAAGAAACCCAATCAGTGTAAAATTCATGAAGCATTAGTTTAGTAGATCATGAAGATATATGATTGAGAGCGAAAGCACAAAAAAAAGAAGCCGGCTGAAATTTTGCAATTCATATCTACGGCTTAGAATGCTGCCATCAGAAGCTCAATATCTTTAGATGGAATACCAAATCTTTGTCCGATGACCTCATTGGTTAGTATACCATTGTAGATATAGACTCCATGACGGAGGCCTACATCTTCCTTGAGTTGTGATGACATCCCCCCAAGGTTGCCGATACTCTTCAGCATGGGAGAAAATACATTACTTATAGCTATAGATGCTGTTCTGGCAACCCTCGACGGAATATTTGGAACACAGTAGTGAATTACACCGTGCTTGATAAAAACCGGGTCTTTTTGTGTTGTTGGTTCAGAAGTAGCAAAACATCCTCCCTGGTCAATCGAAATATCAATAATCACTGCTCCCTTCTTCATACCTTTTACCATCTCTTCCGTAATCTGAAATGATGTATGGGTGTCGTCGCTTCTCACAGCGCCTATTACAACATCAGCCGATTTCAAGGCCTTTTCAATAACGCGGGGATGAAAAATGGAAGTAGGAATATTAGAGCCAACAGATCCCTGTAATCTTCGCAACTTATGAACAGATTGATCGAATACCTTAACAAATGCCCCGAGTCCCATAGCTGCTCTTACTGCGAATTCAGCTGCTGTTCCCGCGCCAAGAATAACGACTTCGGTCGGGGTGATTCCTGAAATACCACCAAGCATAACACCTTTCCCGCCCCTGACATTACTCAGGTACTCTGAAGCAATAAGGATTGCCGTGCTCCCTGCTATTCCACTCATGCTTCTTATTACCGGGTAGCTTTTATGTGCATCTTGAATTCTCTCCAGGGCGATGGCTGTCACCTTCTTTTGCATTAGCTTTTCGATATACTGCTTATCCCTGTGGGTATTTACCTGGAAAGAAGAAATGATGGTTGTACGGTCTTTCATCATCTCAATATCTTTGATCGATGGAGGATTAATTTTCAAAATAACATCAGCCCTGAAAACATCCTCGCGTTTGTCAGTTAACAATGCTCCGCTTTCTGAATAGTGGTTATCCAGGTAGTTGGCAGATTTCCCTGCTCCTGACTCAATAATTACCTGGTGTCCATTCCCCGTAAGAATTTCCACCGCTTCCGGCGTGAGAGGCACCCTGCTTTCCAGTTCCGGATTTTCTTTAGGTATTCCGATAATCATTTCCTGTTGCTTCTTGGCAACTTCCAGCATCTCCTCCTGAGGTAAAAAACCTTCTTTACGAAGTGAAATAGAGCTTTCGCCTTTCTTGTTCATATCTGCACTGTTTTAGAGAACCTAAAATAATACAATTCGCCAGCAATGTCAAGGAAAGGAGAAACAAGATGATTAAATTAGAAAATTAACTAGGTAGTATGAATGATCCGAGTGCCATTTTCCAGTACATCGATGTTCAACAATAGCGCATCATCTGGTATCAATTCCATGGCTTTTTCAGGCCACTCAATGAAACACCAGGAATCTGAATAGAAATAATCCTCATAACCCATGTCATACAACTCCGAGATATCCTCTATGCGATAAAGGTCGAAGTGATATATCGATTCACCTGCGGTAGTGAAATACTCGTTGATCAAAGCAAAAGTTGGACTGTTCACAATATCCACAACGCCAAGCTGCTTGCAAACTGATTGGATAATTGTTGTTTTCCCGGCACCCATCTCCCCTGAAAATGCTATCTTTCTATATCCCGCAAAAGATGCTACGATTTCAGCTGCAGCACTCTCTAAATCAGCAAGTGACTTTAATTCGATCTTTACCATAATTTATGAGATAGGAGACATAAGAATACATGGAATAATCATCTCTTCAAGCGAAATACCTCCATGCTGAAATGTGTTTCGAAAATGGTTAACAAAGTGATTGTAATTGTTTGGATATACCATATAATCGTTGTTGCCGGCAAATATATATGATGAGCTGATATTGGATTTTGGAAGATGTACCTTACCCGGATCAGTAATCTCAAATACATCCTTTGCCGGATAATTGAGGTTTTTTCCCTGTTTATACCTCAGGTTTGAAGATGTTTTTCTGTCGCCAATTACCTTCACCGGGTTGTTTACCCTTACTGCTCCATGATCTGTTGTTAGAACAAGCTGCATATTATTCTCTGAAATCAGTCTGATTACATCCAGCAGGTAAGAGTTGTTGAACCACGATAGTGTAAGCGACCTGTATGAGCGATCATCATACGCCAACTCTTTGATTACATTCATCTCTGTCCTGGCATGGGAGAGCATATCCACAAAATTGTACACCAGGACATTCAGATCATAATTAATAAGGTCGGAGAAATGCTCAACAAGTCTCTTTCCATGTTTCTGATTGACCACCTTCTCATAATGGAATGAACTGTTGATTCCCTCTCTTTGTAATTGTAATTTGCAGAGGTCCTCCTCGTGCATGTTCTTCCCGCCCTCTTCCTCTTCATCAAGCCATAAATCCGGCATTACCTTTTTTATATCGGCAGGCATTAATCCGGCAAACATGGCATTTCTTGCAAACTGTGTTGCGGTTGGAAGAATACTGCAAAACATATGTTCTTCATCTACCCTGAACAACTTGTTGATTTCCTGTTCAATTAGCTTCCATTGATCGAACCTGAGATTATCAATCAGGATAACCACCACCTTGTTCTTTTGTAACTGGGGGAAAACATACTTTGAGAATATCTGGGGAGACATAACAGGCCTTTCTGTTTTCTTATCGCCAAACCATTCAATGTAATTGGATTTTATAAACTTCATAAATCCTGAATTTGCATCCGTCCATTGCATGGTCAGAATCTCATTCATCCCTGATTCATCTAAGCTCTCCAGCTCATGTTCCCAGAACACCAGCTTACGGTATATCTCAGCCCATTCTTTAAAAGTCCCGGCAGTATTTATCATGGACCCAATTTGACTGAATTGCATCTGATAGGCAGATGTGGTCTTTTGTGTAACGAGCCGACGGTTATCGATATTCTTTTTTATAGTCAGAAGAATCTGCTTTGGATTAACCGGTTTGATAAGATAATCAGCTATCTTACTTCCAATAGCTTCGTCCATTATATTCTCTTCCTCGCTTTTTGTAATCATAACAACAGGCACAGAAGGTGAAATATCTTTAATTCTGTCCAGGGTTTCAAGTCCGCTTAACCCGGGCATATTCTCATCCAGAAAAATTAGATTAAATGACTGGCTTCTAACTAAATCGAGCGCTTCTTCACCGTTATTGGCAGTGGAGATGGAATATCCCTTTTCTTCCAAAAATAATATATATGGCTTCAACAGATCAATCTCATCATCTGTCCAAAGTATCCTGATTTCTTTCATCCATGTAATGTTTTAATCATGCCCTGCACAATTAATTATCCACGTAAAATTTTCTGTAGAATAAGAGGTAAGGTACAAATTCTTTAGCTTTCAAAAGACTTTGATAGTTCTCAATGGAGATGAGGCATATTTCATATGAGCTCTCCGGTATTTCGCCCAATATCACACCTATGTCCTGGGTCACTTTTGCGGCATATCTGCTTACGCCTTCAAAATCGGAAAATGCTTTTACCATTAGCAAGTTATAATTTTGCTCCAGCTCTGTCAACTCAATCTGCAGATCATAAGCATTGAAATTGTCAAGGTTGTAATTCAAGAGGTTAAAATTAACCAGGTTTAAATTTTCCGATGAATTAAGTGCTATAAGGAGGTAGTGATTTGCAGTTGAATCGAAAATATATATCTCTTCTGCAAGCTTTACCTGGTCTGCCTCTTTGATGACCGGAAAAGCCACATACATATAATCGATTATCTCCTGCGCCTTTCCGGCAATCTCTGTCCCCGGATATTGAGTAACTATTGAATCTAATTCAAGCTTCATCTCCTCTTTACCCATTACAGAACCAAGAGATATTGCCTTCAGATATCTCAATCGAAGTACCAGGTCTTCATCATCGCCGAATTCAGTGAAACCACGTTCTACACCGGCTATAACAGCTACATAATCTTCATTTTTATAACTGTTATATACAGACTCATAATACCTCTCAACCTTATTCGCCTCTTCTTCCAACTCATTGATATAGTTGGGGTTTGTAAGAAGCTTGGCCATATGGCTATCCGGGTATTTGCTACTTAGCAGATCTTTGTAATAATTTGCTCTGGATGCTTGTTGCTTGCTATTGTATAGCTCGTACAGGTGGTAATAGCTACCCATGGTAAAATTACCACCAGGATATCTTTTAACCACCTCTTCCATAGACTCTATTGCTTTATCATAGTCAAGCAAGTCCTTTTGATAGATCAGTCCCATATTATACAATGCTTCTTCAAGCATAATATGCGATTGGCCCATGGCAGAATCTGTCAATGGAATATTCCTCAGATAATATTCCCTGGACTTATTATCGATAATTACAATTTCTTCTTCACCATTCCCATTCAAATCATTTTCGCCATTTTCATCGATCAGTTCTGTAATTTTCTGTTTGTTGCTCCTCCTCCAGTTGTCTTCCAGCTTTCGTTCACCCCACTTCATTCTGAATTCCGGTTGCCCGAAACTCTTGGCATTCAGATTATAGAAATAAAACTTTCCTCCTGCTTGTGTGTTACTTGTTTCAGTGGAGTTGGAATAGAATCCCGACCTGTTATACTGCAAATCCTGCATTGCCTCCTGCTCCTTTCTCTGTTGCTCTGACTCTGCCTCTCTCACATCTGAAATAATTTCATCAATAAGCGCAAACCTTTCTGTTTCAGTCATCCCTGCCAAAACCTGCACACTATCCTGAAGTTCGTAAACATTCACATTTCTAACAAGGTTGTTGAGACTTTTTGACCTGAGCATCAAATTCGAATAGTCTGGATATCCTGTTTCCAACAAATTTACCGCAGTATCGTAATATGCAGCAGACAGTGTATACATTGGTTGGTTGTAGTAAATATTGGCAAGCGTTACACAGGACTCTCCTTTCTGGAAGTTGTTCTGAACGCTTTTAGATACTGACAAATGGTAATACTCTATGGCCTTTTCCCTGTCTCCATTCTCCATATAAATATTTGCCAGGGCGTAATATATCTGGTCAAGGTATTCCTTGTTTTTACTATCCCGGAGCATCCTGTTTAATACCTTTTTGATATCACCACTACCAGCTCCTCCTGCTTCGAATGCTCCAGCCATACTAACCTTTGCATTAAAAGACATCACATAGGGAGGATTCATCCTCACCACCTTTTTGAAATTTTTAACCGCTTGATCGCTGTTTTCCAGCTCTGAATATAGCTGCGCAAGAATGTAAGTATACCTGATCTTTGTATTCTTCTTCATTCTTATATCCAGGGTCATCTCAAGATATTTAGCTGCCTTCTCATAATCTTCTGTCCTGAGATAATAATCGGTAAGTGTTGTATAAAGCTCGGAATAAAAATCTTCAGGAAACTCATCCAGGTCATGAAGATTAGCCAATATCTCCTCTGCTTCCTTCAATTCACCAATCATGTTATAAGCCCTGGCTAACCATGTTAGAGCCAGGTAATATGTATCTTCTTCGGGAAATGTCTTAATAACATGCTTAAAGGATTCTGTAGCAAGGAAAAATTCTCCCCTGTGCATATATGCCTTGCCAATAAGCATATAGCAATCATCCATCCATTTATTGTATTCTTCCTGATCGTAGAAATCTTTGTCCTTTTCAGTCTGTTTCCCTGATTTTACTTTCGGCTTGGCTTTGATAGAATGAAAGGTAGCTACCTTGGATGCTTTATCAATCGCTCTCTGCATCTGTGGTGAGATGCTTTGTTGAATGGATTCATCTTCGTAATAAAAGAGAGGAAGTATCTTGGTATAGTTATCTACAACTGATTCCTCTGCCCTTAACAAGCCCATTTTATAACTCTCCTTACCGTTAAAATAAATATTGTAATGGGAGCTTAGATTATGAAAGTTCCTGGTAGCAGAAGTGTTCTTCTCAACACTACAGGAGGTAAGAATTAAACCTGCTGCAAAAAAAATGAGCAGTAATATGTGTGAATAGCGTCTCAGGGGCAAAGTTATATGTGTTTATCCTAGCTATTTAACTAACTCTGTTTAGAACCATATATTTTACACGAGTATAAAAAAAATAAAGGACTCGTGAAACTAATTCCAAAAATATAGTGATCAGCTTTTTAAAGATTAGTTCTTTTTTGAATGGGTCTTTCTAAATATAACTAATCTCCTGTACCTCTTTCACTTCGGGAACATCGTTTTTCACCGCCATTTCTACCCCCGCTTTCATGGTCTGCACACTAAAGGGGCAACCATGGCAAGCTCCGGTAAGCCGGACCTTAACGACCATGTCTTCAGTTACCTCAACAAGTTCAATATTTCCTCCATCGGCCACAAGGTACGGCCGAATTTTTTCCAGTGCAGCTTCAACGCGCTTATTAATATCCTCCATAATCTCTAATTCTAGCGGGTAAATATTTTATTTTGTTGTTATTTCAACTTTTTTCGTGGGTTCCATCTCAGCATTGCGCTTCTCGGTCAATTCAACAACCCTGTTTGCCAGCGCATTGAATGCCCTGCCTGTTTCACTTTCCTTATCAAAAGCTACAGGGTTTCCAGAATCACCGGATTCACAAATGCTCTGTACAATCGGAATTTGCCCCAGGAGCTCTATACCCAGTTCTTTGGCCAAATTCTTACATCCCTCCTTACCAAAAATGTAATACTTATTTTCGGGAAGTTCCTCCGGTGTAAACCAGGCCATATTTTCCACAATACCCAACACGGGAACGTTAATTCTCTCGCCTGTAAACATGTTGATCCCCTTTATCACATCGGCCAGGGCAACTTCCTGTGGAGTACTGACAATTATTGCTCCAGTAACTGGAACCTCCTGAACTATAGTCAGGTGCACATCTCCGGTTCCGGGAGGTAGGTCAAGCACAAGGTAATCCAATTCTCCCCAGTCTCCCTGGGTAATCAATTGTTTCAGTGCACTTGTTGCCATTGGACCTCTCCAGACGAGTGCGTCTTCCGGCTTTACAAAAAATCCTACCGACAAAATCTTTATTCCATTCTTCTCAACAGGGGTAATCCACTCAACATTGTCCTCAACTCTGGCAGCAGGCCTGACACTTTCAAGGTTAAACATCTTTGGGATAGATGGTCCATAAACATCAGCGTCTAATAAACCCACTTTAAACCCGGCATTTTTTAAGCCCACTGCCAGGTTTGCAGCAACAGTAGATTTTCCAACACCACCCTTGCCTGAAGCAACAGCGATAATGTTCTTAACACCAGGCAATACCTCAGTTTTTACGGGCCTTTCAGGTACTATTGTCCCAATATTTCCCTTAATTTTCACATCGTCTCCTAATTGAGACTCTATTGCACTTACACAAGATTTCTTGAGAGATTGAATAAACGGATCATTCGGACGTGCAAATTCTAAGGCAAACATGACTTGCTTCCCGTCAATAGAAAGGTTTTGCACCATTCCTAATTCAACAATATTCTTCCTTGATTCAGGATGAATCACCCTTTTAAGTGCTTCAAGCACTTTTTCATTTGTCAACATGTTCTTAGATTATTTCTGCAAAGATAGCCAATTTTTTTATTTAGATTTAATCTTTATAAACCTAATTCCTTCACCGGATCCCAATACAATTCATTGAATTTTAAAACCTGGTCATCCACAATTTCAACGCCTTCGTTTTGAAGCAATTCCACCATTACTTTGCTTCCGCTGAAATGATGCTTCCCTGTGAGAACTCCAACGCGGTTTACTACCCTGTGGGCAGGGACGAATCCGGGTTGAGAATGTGAAGAGTTCATGGCCCAGCCAACCATGCGTGATGACTGTGGCGAGCCAAGATACCTGGCGATAGCTCCATAACTTGTTACTCTGCCATAGGGAATTAAGCGGGTAACATCATATACTTTTTGAAAGAAACTATCATTCTTGCTCATGGTCCGGTATTTCCTCTATGCATTGTTGGGAGGGAAGCTGAAATGAAATGTAGGTAATCCTGGAGCCCTCATTAAGAAACTGATTCTCATAAAAGGTCTTGATGCTAAGAATATCATCGTCAAATCCTGACCTGTAAAGATCATCAGATTGCTTAAGAATATTGAGCTTATTATGCATCACCAATTCTTTTGTATACTGGTAAAGAATATCACTATCAGTTTTCAGATTAATGGTACCCATATCCGTCAGAAAATTTCGGTAGAGGTTCAAAAACCTGGAACTTGTTAGTCGCTTTTTATTTCTCTTCTTTTTTAGCTGTGGATCAGGAAAAGTGACCCATATCTCTTCAACTTCACCAGGAGAAAAGAACGATTGAATAAGCTCAACCCTTGTTCTGAGGAAAGCAACATTCTTAAGATTCAATGCATTGGCTGTTTTGGCTCCTTTCCATATCCGTGCTCCTTTAATATCCATACCAATAAAATTCCTTTCCGGAAATCGCATCGCCAGGTTAAGCGTATATTCACCTTTCCCGCAACCCAGTTCCAGGGTAATAGGATTATTATTATGAAACGCCTCCTCTGCCCATCTTCCCTTAAGTGCATAATCTACTTTATACACCTCTTCGAAAGCCGGCTGATATACCCGGTCGAAAGCCTCCATTTCCTTAAATTTCTGAAGCTTATTTTTACTCACGACGCAATATGATTATGGGATTATTTTTTCAATTCGTACTCCAATATCACTTACAGGAAGCTTTGGCTCTCTCATGGCCTGCTCCAATGATATTGAATAAGTGCCCGGTTCCGGGAATATGGTCTTCTCTCTATACAGATAACGGAGCTCCCTCAGGTGTCCGTTACCTTTACCAATCCATTTACCGCTTGGTTCAGCAAGTATGTAGTTAATTGTATCTTTCAATGATTGCCCGGATGGACCTTTTACCTCAACAAAAAGATATAGGTTACTCATGGGGTAATCGGTAGTATGGCGCAATTGAATAAGTATATCATGTTGCGCCTCGATATCGTCAATTTCAAATGCGAAATTCTGAACGTCGTCCCATGTCCATACTGAATTGTTGATGTGTCGATACGCATCAACGACAACACCTTTGTCGCAGGCAACAAAGAGTATTGATAACAAGAAAAAAAGAATTGCTGCACTGATTTTAGACCTCATTTCTTTTTCGATTGTTTGTTCGATCCTCCATGTCTGGGTTTTCGCTTTTTATTTGGTTTCTCAAAACGAGTAAGACTTTCCTGTCCAACTACGTTTAAATAGTCTGAATCCTTAGCTGCAGGTTCTATTTCAACAGGTTCGCTCAGTATTTCTGGCAACTCCCCCTTTTTATTCATATCAATCACCTGCTTCACTCTCTCTGCAGACACCGGTAATAAGCTGGTTCCTTTTTCACCATCAAGGAGATACCACATCATCCCCCTGTAAATATCTGTCTTTTGATGAGAAGCATTCCCTTTAGTTGTCTTCAATATGATAGAGCGATCCGGGAAACTTTTTCGAGCATCATTATAACTTGCCACTTCATAGTTCAAACAGCACTTTAATTTACCACATTGTCCGGCGAGTTTTTGTGGATTCAATGAGACTTCCTGCATGCGTGCAGATTGTGTAGAAACTGAAACGAAATTCGTAATAAAAGTGGAGCAACATAATTCCCTTCCACAAGTTCCTATCCCCCCAATCCTGCCTGCTTCCTGTCTTGCCCCGATCTGCCTCATCTCTATCCTGATCCTGAAGCTCTCGGCCAGGACTTTGATCAATTCCCGAAAGTCGACCCGTTCATCAGCTATGTAATAGAAGATAGCTTTGGTTTTATCTCCCTGGTATTCCACATCACCAATTTTCATGTTCAGCTTAAGATCCTCAGAGATTTTTCGTGCTTTCAGCATCGTCTCGTGTTCAAGATCAATGGCTTCTTTCCATTTATCCAGATCAGCTTGTTTAACTTTTCGATAAACTTTTTTCAGTTCATCAATCCTTGGATCAAACTTGGTTTTACCAAGCTGTTTCTGTACAATTTCACCGGCAAGTGTAATGATCCCGATATCATGCCCTGGAGAAGCTTCCACTGCAACAAAGTCACCTCTTTTGATTCGCAATTCATTTACATTGGCGAAATACTCCTTCCTCGTATTTTTAAACCTTACCTCAACTATATCAGGAATATCTATATCATCAGATATCTCTCTCAGCCAGTTAAAGGAATCCAATTTCCCACATTGGCTGAAATAATTACTTATGCGATCAGTATTATCGTTACTTATTTCCAGATTCTTCTGAGAACAACAACCTCTTGCTTGTGCGCTATCCATAATTCTCACTCTAGATGTTAGCTAATTTGCCAACCAGACAAAGTTAATTAAAGACAAAGGGAAAACAAAACGTGATCAATCTGTAGTTTAGGCCTGCTCTACGGGCTGTTTTAGAAGCATGATAACTTTTATGGAAAGATCCATTAAAACAAGTCGGGCATAGCCATTGGCTTCAATATGATGAATAGCCCTGTCAAACTCAGATGCAAGTAGATGCACATTACCCTTATGGATAAAAGCAGAGAATTTAATGGAAAAATCTTCCTCTTTTCGTGACAGGAAACTAATTTCATTTTGTTTAAGATTCAACATAAAATTCTCACGTATCATTCTTAATCCATAGGATAAAAACAATTTAAGCCGTTCACGTCCAACCCCAGCAATTTTCTCAATCCAGGCATTTATTTCGATGATCTCACGCATATAGCATTTTCTCATGAAAAAGGTAAACTCTTCGAAATGGAGATTCTCCATTTCATCAGATTCAATAATTTGTAATGCCTCACTATAATTTCCGTTTGATCGTCGGATTACATCCTCAAAAAGTTCTGAAGAATCGGGATATTTCCCGCTCAATCCCTTTTTAATGCTTTCCTTGTCGAGTGGAGCTACCCGAATCAATTGTGTGCGACTTAAAATGGTCGGCAGTATCACATCGGTATTTTCAGATATAAGCAGAAATATAGTTTTATCGGGGGGCTCTTCAATCAATTTCAGCAGACTATTTGCAGCTTGTGCATTCATCTTTTCCGGCAACCAAATGATCATTATTTTAAACTCCCCCTCATAAGATTTCATGCTCAGCTTACGAAGAATTGAGGTGCTTTCGTATCTAGAGATAAGACCCTGCTTATTTTCAGCGCCAATTATATCATACCATTGATTCTCGGTAACATAGGGATTCGATACAATAGTGTTTCTCCACTGCTCAATATAATGGTCGCTCACCGGCTTTATCTTAACCTCATTGCTTGTAAATACAGGATATACAAAATGGAGGTCCGGATGTACCAACTTCGAAATTTTTATGCAGGAAGGACAGGTTCCGCATGAATCATTCTCACCACGATTCTCACAGGAAATGTACTGTGCATAAGCAATCGCCAAGGGTAGTTTTCCCACTCCCGAAGGACCGAAAAAGAGTTGTGCATGACTGATCCGCTCCTCTACTACAGTACGAATCAATCTTTGTTTAATTTCCTTATGACCTAATACATCTGCAAATTTCATCTGTCTCTTTTTACCCCTGAATGGTGTAAACAAATGTAGTAAAATTATAGTTGAAGTTTCTCAATTATCGTATACCTTATTTGAAACATTTTGTATAGTCGGGGGCATGCCCCCGACATACAAAACCTTGTCCATCTCATCCCATTTTAGATCGGAAGCATACCAGAGAAAAAAACCTTATAGACGGTATACTTTTTTTGGAACATTCAACACTTTTTAAAATCATGCAATCTCGCGTATATTTTTTACCTTTGCGGTTGCTTATAATAATTTCAATTATTCACACAACACATCATAGTATGCAACTTATTGAAAATTACAATTTTAGCGGAAAGAAAGCAATCGTCAGGGTAGATTTTAATGTGCCTTTGAATGCTGAATTTGAGGTTACAGACGACACCCGTATTCGCGGAGCTCTTGCTACCATAAAAAAGATACTAAGTGATGGCGGGTCTGCCATTCTAATGTCTCACCTGGGAAGACCAAAAACTGGTCCTGAAGATAAATTCTCGTTGAGACATGTTATTCCAACATTAGCCGCTCACCTGGGAACCAATGTTCAGTTTGCCAACGACTGTTTAGGTAACGAAGCTGTTGAAAAATCCGCTGCATTGAAAGCGGGTGAGGTTTTGCTGCTGGAAAATCTGCGTTTCTACACAGCCGAGAATAAGGTAAAAACTCCTGAAGAACAAGCTGCTACACGTACTTTCGCTGAAAAACTTGCCGGCTATGCTGATGTATATGTTAACGATGCCTTTGGAACAGCTCACCGTGCTCATGCTTCCACTACTGTTATTGCTGATTTCTTTCCCGAAGATGCAAAAATGTTTGGGTTCCTTATTATTAAGGAGCTCCTGGCAATGGATAAGGTATTAAAAGAATCAGAAAAACCCTTTACCGCGATAATGGGAGGAGCAAAAGTATCTGACAAGATCGAGGTTATTGAAAACCTGCTTGACAGGGTAGACAATCTCATTATCGGTGGAGGCATGACTTATACTTTTATCAAAGCGCAAGGTGGAGAAATTGGAAATTCACTTTGTGAAGAAGATAAGCTGGCCCTTGCTCTTGAGGTTATTCAGAAAGCAAAAGATAAAGGTGTAAATCTCGTACTTCCGGTAGACCAGGTATTGGCTGACGATTTCAATAACGATGCAAATACAGAATTGGCGTCTATCATGGAAGGTAAAGTGGGTTATATGGGACTTGATATTGGGGAAGAAACCATCAAATTATTTTCTGAAGTGATTATGAATTCCAGGACCATTTTATGGAACGGACCAGCAGGAGTTTTTGAAATGACCAACTTCCAGAAGGGAACAGTTAGCATTGCTAAAGCCATTGCGGCTTCTACCTCACAAGGGGCTTTCAGTCTTGTTGGTGGTGGCGACTCAGTTGCTGCAGTAAACAAATTCGGACTGGCTGACCAGGTTAGCTATGTTTCTACAGGTGGTGGAGCTATGCTGGAATACATCGAAGGAAAAGAACTTCCGGGTGTAAAAGCTATCAGGGGATAATCCAAAACTTTTTTTATTACAAAAGGCCGTCTCAATTGAGATGGCCTTTTTTATTGAATTACAGCTCCGTTAGGAGCGACATGTCTGTATTCTCTTTTGTATCTTTACCCCATCTTATGATTAGAGCCGAAAAAATATTCAGCATCTCCAACAAGAGTGAATTTGATTCCCTCACCTGGGAAATATTCAGGTACCAGCTGAAAACCAACCCAGTTTACAATAGCTATTTCCACCACCTGGGAATCGGGCTGGAAACAATTAAAACCATTGAGCAAATTCCATTTCTTCCCATCGAAATGTTCAGGGATCACCAGGTTATTACCGGAAACATGATGCCTTCGATAATCTTTGAAAGCAGCGGAACAACCGGGCAGAAAACCAGCAAGCATTATGTTGTTTCAGAAAATATTTATCAAAACAGTTTTCTCAAGGCCTTTCAAAGCTCTTATGGAGCTCCTGAAGATCTGTGTATCCTCGCGCTATTACCCTCATACCTTGAAAGAAACAATTCCTCCCTGGTTTATATGATGGATCACCTGATCAATAGAAGTCTGCATCCGGACAGCGGATTTTACCTGGATAATTTGAAACCATTAAGTGAAATTCTTGAGAAACGGGGGGCAGACAATCATCCAACCTTACTTATTGGAGTGAGCTTTGCCCTACTTGACCTGGCAGAAAAATATCCTATGCCCCTTTCTAAAAATGTTATTGTTATGGAAACAGGTGGTATGAAAGGGAGACGAAAAGAGATGATAAAAGAAGAGCTTCATGATATATTGAAAAAAGGATTAGGAGCTACTTTCATTCATTCGGAATACGGTATGACTGAATTACTTTCACAGGCATACAGCAAAGGAAACAACAGGTTCACTCCGCCTCCCTGGATGAAGGTGATGATCAGGGATATGTATGATCCATTTACAATTCTCCCTGCAGGACAATCAGGAGGAATCAATATCATCGACCTGGCCAACTTAAATTCCTGCTCATTTATCGCCACTTCAGACCTGGGAAAAGCATACGATGATGGCACCTTTGAAGTTACCGGCAGATTCGACCAATCAGATGTGAGGGGGTGTAATTTGATGGTAATTTAATTACGTAATTAACCGATCTTTATCAATTGATATTAAGCTCCTTATAAAATTATTTTCTTTAATATTTTGTAAAATTATTCTCCCCCCTTTCTCAGCTCCTCCTTCAACTTCCCCGGCAGACTGTCTAAAACCAGCTCATAAGAATGGTCGATCAGGTCCTCGATCAATTCCCGTGGAAGGTTTACAAAATAGACCGAATTCCACTGTTCCTTATTCATGTGCCATCCGGGCTTGATATCCTCATACTCTCCGCGCAATTCGATAGCTTTTTCAGGATTACATTTCAGGTTCACAAAAGGAGGCACTCCGTTCAGTCCGGTCAAGGCAAACATTTTTTTCATCACCTTGAATACCAGGGTAGTTTCGTCAAAAGGGAATCCTTCGGTTACACCCGGTTTGGCAAGGCAGTATTCGCGTATTTCTTCAATGTTCATTTAATGAAATTTGGTTCTGCAATTTACGCCATTTTTACATCCTTCCGCTTCTGAACATAGAAAGCAGAAGCCAAAATCCCATCACAGTGGCTGCAAGGAAACCAACTAAACCTATGACTGGAATTTCATGCCATAAAGGGGGAACTTCAGCCAGGACCAGAATGGAAGAGCCCAATGTGATAGATGCTAAAATAATCGCCATGGTAATCCGGTTGCCCATCCCTTCATGTTTTCTGCTTATCGTATTCAGGCCCTTGTGCTCCATATTAACCGTCAGTTTACCATCCCTGGCTTTCTCCATCAGTTCCCTGATCTCATAAGGCATCTCCTTAGCAAGTCGTAACATTTCCTCTGAGGAAATCGCCAGATCTTTCACATACTGCTCCGGTTTAAAGCGCTTTTTCACCAATTTCTTGAAGTATGGAGCTACCTGCTCAGCAGTATTAAACTCCGGATCAAGAATCTCCCCATCTCCCTGTAAAAGGACTAATGCACGAGCGAAAGCAAAGAGATCACCCGGAATAACAAGGTTATTCTGTGGGAAGAAATTCACCAGGCTGGCGAATAATTCTGTCATGTCAATGTTTTCCAGCGACTGGTAAAAATAAAGATCCACCAATTCGGTGACCTGTAACTCGAGCCGCCGCATATTTACTTCCCCTCTCGTTTCACAGATTTTAAGAATTGTCCGTGTGATTTTATCATAATCCCTGTTAATCGCACCTATTGCCATGCTTATAACAAGATCACTTGTGCTTCTGGAAAGTGTGCCCATCATTCCGAAATCAAGGAAACAAATCACATTACCAGGTAATACCAAAATATTCCCCGGATGAGGATCTGCATGAAAAAAGCCATACTCGAAAATCTGTTTCAGCTCCAGGTCAATACCACGCTGGGCAATCAGTTTTGGATCAAATTCCATTTCTCTGAGCCCTTCAACATCCGTAATCTTTACCCCTTCAATGTATTCCATTGCTAGCAACTTTCCCGTACTCAACTTCCTATAACAAACTGGTACATAAATGGTGGGATCCTTGCGCATATTGTTCCCAAAACGTTCAATATTGGAAGCTTCTGTGGAAAAACTTAGTTCTTTATGAATGGAAATATCAAATTCCCTGACAATATTCACCAGATTGGCATTGGACAGATCAGAAACATGTTTCTCCAGAGCAGCTGCCAGCTGTGACATAATCTCCAGGTCAGTATCGATGATTCGCCGTATGCCCGGCCGTTGCAATTTCAGTGCAAGCTGTTCACCTTCAGTAGTAGTTGCCTTGTATACCTGTGCGATAGATGCTGAAGCAATGGGAGTTGAAGAAAACTCGCTGAAGATTTCTTCAATCGGCCTCCCAAGTTCATTTTCGATCAACTCCATAGCTTCCTCTTCAGGAAAAGGGCGTACTTCATCCTGCAGTTTTTTCAACTCCTCCACTAAATCAGGAGGAATCAAATCTCCCCTTGTGCTTAGTATTTGTCCAAACTTGATAAAACTTGGCCCAAGTTCCTCCAGGGCCATGCGAACCCGCTCCCAGCGACTAAGCTTCAATACCGAATCCTCCGGTCTCTTCAAGCTGATCCTCTTGCCCAGGGTACCCAGGAGGTCAAAACCCGACTGGGAGATCAAATCATAGAAGCCATACCTGGAAAGTACCCTGAGCATCTCCAGGTAACGCCGCGTATGACGGTGGGTCTTATGAACAACCTGAAGTCCGGTCATTACTTAGCTGCCTTTTTTTGACTGGAGAGTTTCTTCATTTCCCTCTGTAATTTCACAATTTCCTTTTTCAAGCCATCCACATCTTCCTTCGTTGCAAGGCCCATACGATCCAATTGTTTGCGAACGCGTTCATCCACTTTATCATCTAATTTCTGTTTGACTTCTTCTGACTGCCCGATGAGCTCTTCGGCAAGTTTGCGTGCTTCCCCGGTAGACATATTAGCTTCCTCGGCGATTTTTTTTGAGTATTCCATGATCTTATCATTGGTAACCAGGCCTAATCCAATGCCGGTTAATACTCCTTTTTTAATTTGTTCTAACATGATTTTATTGTATTAAATTTCTGTTGTTTACTTTTTTTATAGTCGGGAGATCTTGTCCATATCAGCCTTTCCTTGGACCATGGGCTCAAGAAGGCTCTGAAAATGCTGTCTGGTAATATTGCTCACATCAGCATCAAGCTTCTACAACCTCTGCAATATTTTGCTCCTCGTTATAAGCGCATATAATTATACTTAGATCTTTCATCTCCGTTTTTATTAAATACTATCCAATACTTTAATTGCACTTTGTCTGCCCAACTCCACCATTTCTTCAGCCCTAAAAAAGTCATATGCAAGGCAAGATTCACGAGATATATTGATCAATACATCCGGGGAAATATGCTTGAGCTTTTCTTCTGACATATGCAGAGTCATCATATCAAAACTCTTAGTGATCAGAGAAATAGAGCCCAGCTTCTCTTTGGCTGTGGAAGAGGAATGGTGAATATGATTGTAGAATTCTTTGATTTTTGCCTGGTGTAAGGCTCGCTTTTTAAGGGCTTCTTTGGTCATAAGCGGTTTCTCCGGAGGTATATTGGCATTTACATGAACTGCAATTAGCATATCGCCTTCTGTGCGTTCCACCAAATCAATAGGAAGATTGTTCAGCAATCCTCCATCAACAAGCAAACGGTCCTCCTCCTTTACAGGGGTGAAAACGGTGGGAACAGAAATGGAAGCTCGAATGGCATGATAAAGACTTCCCGACCGATATACTACCTCTTCTTTACGAATCAAGTCTGCCGCCACAGCTACATAAGGGAGTCTTAAATCCTCAATAAGCATCTCAGGTACGTATTTCTTCATTTTATTTAAGACCCTGTCCCCTTTAATAAGTCCATCGCGGCTTAGCGTAAAATCAATCAAACGAAAGGCCTTGGTTTTGTCCAGCGTATAAGTATACCTTTTTAGTTCTTCCATTTTTCCGGAGGCATATGCACCCCCGATAAGTGATCCCATAGAAGCGCCGGCTATAGAAGTAATTTCATAACCACGCTTTTCCAGCTCTTCTATAACCCCAATATGTGCAAGACCCCGGGCCGCTCCGCCGGAAAGAACTAATGCTACCTTTTGTTTATCATGTACTTTCATGTTAATTAACTTTCGTACAAAGTGTGAAAATGCATCAAGAAATTAAGATGCTTTTGCCAAGACAAAATCTTTAGGATTCTTCCCTTTGACATCTTTATACATATCATTTATTTGCATAATCACCTCATCGTAATTCTCTAAATCGTGAATTATTCCCTTAACACCCATTTGCTTCTTTTCATAATCCAGATACCCCACAACAATGGGCACCCTGGCTTTTACTGCCATATGATAAAATCCCTTATTCCAATCTTTTACCTTATAAATGCGACCCTCGGGTGAAATAACTACATTCATTTCATCACTTTGTATTAGCATATGAGCCACCTGGTAAATCGCATTTTTGCCTTTCACTCCTCTTACAGGAATTGAACCAAATTTTTTCATCACCAGGTTCATCGGGAAAAAGAACAGTTCCTTTTTTGAAAGAAACACATATTTGATACCTAATTCCGTAAACCCCAGCTTTCCATAAATAGCGTCAATATGAGCAGTATGGGGAGCAAAAATGATTATTGATTTTTTAACGTCAGGGAACTCTCCTACAATCTCCCAGCCTAACTTCGATAATACTTTACCAGATCTTGTTTTCATAAGCTATTTTTATGTTTACAAAATTTCAATTAATATTTATATACTCTTTTCGTTTTATAGTCAGTTCTAATGCAAAAAAAACTACCTCATTCCTTTTAACAACATGCTGGCCATCCCTTCCATATGTGATACATATTGCTCATATTTTCCCTGAACGAATAATGGAATCTCAAGACCTTTAAGAATCATGATGAAAATGTCACTCAAAGCATCTGTATTCATCTCGATATGAAATTCTCCTACCTCGACTCCCTTGTTGATAATGGTATTTAGTTTTTTCTTTTCCCAAGCATCAAAATCACTCCTGATGTCTTCCATAAAATCGAAATGATCAATTTCACCCGGCTTAATGGTTTCATGATAATTGATTGCAAGTTGCATCAATTCCATTCTGGTTAATACATACTTTTTTAACTTTCCTTCAGCCGAATATTCACGATTGTTAACCACAGCCGATAATTTCATTTTTATTTCATAAACTTCCTTTTGCACAACCTCTCTGAATAAATCTTCCTTACTTGAAAAATGGTAGTACAAAGAGCCCTTGGCTTTCCTGGAAATTTTGGCAATCTCATCCATGGAGGTCCTCTTAAAACCAAACCTTCCAAACAGTTTGTCAGCTACGCTTATTATCTTGTCCCTGGTTTCGTTTATTCCCATTTACTTTTCGACTTTTTTTGTTTTCTGGTACAAAGATGAGGCAAATTATTTACATAGACAACTTTTTACATTCTTTTTACTGACATGGATTATACCAGGAAATTTTTCATCGTTCATCCAATACTATTTACCAATAGCAAAATGGTCATCACACCCTTGCTCAAGCTCTTTCATGTATTTTCTTGATATCGACAAAACATGGGGTCCGTCATTAATCAATTCACAGGTCATTGTTTTTCGGTCTACCAGTGACAAATAGTTGATGTTGATAATGGTGGAGCGACTAATTCTGAAAAAACACAAATTAGGCAGAATCTCTTCTACTTTTCCCAGGTTCATAGAAACCGTATAAGTTTTGCCTGTTTCAAGCTCAAATATTGTATAATTTGAATCAGCCTTGCAATAGAGAATCTCGTCAGGATCAATCATGTAAAATCCTGTTCTGTTTTTAAATTTCATCTTTTTATGATCGCTCAATTGAAAAATTAACTGATCAAACTTCTCCTTCATGTTAGATTCCTCAATCTTCTGGCTTAGCTTTCCAAGAGAAAGAACTAAATCCTTCTTTTTTACCGGCTTCAATAAATAGTCGAATGCTGCAATTTTTATGGCCTTGATAGCATACTGTTCAAAAGTAGTAATGAAAATAATTTTTGGCTGAACATCATTAGCATGCAATTTTTGAATTAAGGAAAACCCATCCTCCCTGGGCATCTGGATATCTAACAAAATTACATCCGGTCTAATCCTAATAATTTCTTTCAAAGCGGTTTCCACACTTTCGGCTTCCCCTACAATTTCTATTTCCTTAACGTCGCATAAAAGATTTATTATCAATTCACGAGCAGAACGTTCATCGTCAACAATATAGATTCGAAGTTTTTTCATCATAAATTAGTTTTTCCTGGATAATCAAGAGGTATCCACAATGTTACCCTGGTACCGTTAGCATTCCCACGCCCCTCATTGTTTCTCTCTAAACTCTCGGCAGCTACCCTGCCAATACCATTATCCTTCACTACAATAATCATATGGGAATCATCTTCGCCGATAATCACCCTTAGGTCGAATCACATCAATAAACTGGTCCCTTCCCTTGAAGATTTCCACTGCAGGGAACCCTCCCGGAATGTATTTCACAATCTAAAGTAGATAGTTAGCAGGAATTTTGCAAGGAAAGCTGTAAGAATGTATGATTAGAAAGATGGGGAAATGGGGGGTTACTCCACCCCCGGATAGAACGCTTCTTCAATATGCTCAATCTCAAATCCCTCTTTTCTAAACACGATGGCTATCAGGTCGAAACGTACTTGTATCATAATATTATTTCTGCGAATATACCCTTCTGTGGCCAGGATAATCCTGCGCTCCTGCATCGGCGTAAATACATCCTCCGGATGAGGAAATATGCTCCGCCGCCGGGCTTTAACCTCAACAACAATAAGTTCTTTGCCATCTGTACAAACAATATCCAGTTCCAGGTGCCCATGATGCCAGTTCCGATCCAGCATTTGATAGCCCTTTGAGATAAGAAACTCAGCAGCGAACTGCTCCGCTTTTTTTCCTAATTCATGTGATTCCGCCATAAGGATTCTTTTAAGGATTTTATAACAGGGACTCACCGTTTGGTGCATCACTGTAAAAAATCGCATTAATATTATCAAACCATCTTAAATCGACAGGAAACTACCTTCCTTCTTAACCCTTAATGTGACGAGACGGCCAAATATCAGCGTGTAGTTTGATTTTTTATGTCCGGCAGGAAAGCCAAACATGGTTGGAACCTTGTATTTATGGGCTCTTTCAGCAATAATCTCAAGTGCATTTTTTCCGAAAGAAATAGCATTGTCATGCATATCAGAATGTTCACCAATAATTAACCCGGCAATTTTCCTGAAAATATCTCTCTGCTCAAAATTCAGAATCATCCTGTCAATATGATACAGGTACTCATCCAGATCCTCGAGAAATAATATTTTCCCTTCATAATCAGGTTCATATAGAGTCCCTGCAAGAGAGTAGAGTACAGATAAATTTCCTCCTGATAAAATTCCTTCTTCCTCCCCCGGAAAATTGAGTGAATGCTCAGGAATAGAATAATTTAATTTTTCTCCCTTTAATGCCTTCATCAATGTATTAAAAGACGCTTCATCCTGAGGTGTTTCCATGGCAAATGAATAAGGCATCACTGCATGCATGGATTCCATGGTTTTATTCACCACTGAATGAATGGCTGTCATATCACTGAAGCCAATCAGCCATGTTGGATTCTTTTGTAGCAAATCCAAATCAAAGCCGGGCAATAATTGTGCAGTACCATACCCACCTCTGGCTGCAAAAACTGCTTTCACCAACGGGTCCCTAATCATGTCATGCAGATCCCTCAATCTCTCCTCAATAGTACCTGAATACTGATCCTTTTTCCCAAATAGATGGGCGCCTAACTTGCAGTCGATATTGGCATCTTTCATATAAACAACAAATGCCTCAATTTCACTTTCAGAAATACTCCTTGCAGGCGCAACTATTCCAATTGTATCTCCCGGGCTCAGATAGGATGGCGTGATCATAGAATGCTTTTAAGCGAAGATAAGAAGGTTTGTTGAAATATCCTTTTTCATAGCTATACGTTGAACGCTAAACACTCAACTTTCAACGTTCAACCTTCAACTTTAAACATTATCTTTGCATCCATTATAGAGAATCCAAACAATGAAAAAAGATTTCAAAAGATACCTCATAACATCTGCGCTTCCATATGCCAACGGTCCAATTCATCTTGGTCACCTCGCTGGCGTTTACGTACCTTCAGATATTTATACAAGATACCAGAGATTAAGAGGAAAGGACATTATCCATATATGCGGATCAGATGAGCATGGTATACCCATCACCCTCAAGGCAAGAAATGAAGGTCTTAGTCCACAGGACATCGTAGACAGATACCACGCGCTTAATAAAAAGGCGTTTGAAGACTTTGGAATTACTTTTGATATCTACTCACGCACATCTAATACAGTGCACTACGAAACCGCTTCAGCGTTTTTTAAGACACTTTACGACAAGGGAGAATTCCTCGAAAAAACCAGCGAACAATACTACGACACGGAAACCAATACATTTTTAGCCGACAGGTATATCACAGGTACGTGCCCACATTGCGGCAACCAGGGCGCTTATGGAGATCAATGTGAACAATGCGGTACCTCCCTCAGTCCTACAGAATTAATTAATCCCACATCTGCAATTAGCGGAAATAAACCGGTATTGAAAGAAACTAAACACTGGTACCTGCCACTTGATAAATATGAGCCATGGCTTCAACAGTGGATTCTTGAAGAACACAAAGAATGGAAACCAAATGTGTATGGGCAATGTAAATCATGGCTCGACCAGGGACTACATCCAAGAGCAGTAAGCCGTGACCTGGATTGGGGAGTACCTGTACCCCTTGAAAACGCTGATGGAAAAGTTTTATATGTATGGTTCGACGCACCTATTGGATATATTTCAGCTACCAAAGAGCTAACTAAAGATTGGGAGAAGTACTGGAAAGACGATGATTCCAGGATGATTCATTTCATCGGAAAAGATAATATCGTATTCCATTGCATCATCTTCCCCGCTATGTTAAAAGCTGAAGGCTCGTACATCCTTCCAGATAATGTTCCGGCCAACGAATTCCTCAACCTGGAAAACAATAAAATATCCACTTCAAGGAACTGGGCCGTCTGGCTACACGAATACCTGGAAGACTTCCCGGGAAAACAAGATGTAATGCGTTATGTTCTCTGCGCTAATGCACCCGAGAACAAGGACAATGATTTCACCTGGAAAGATTTTCAAAACCGAAACAACAATGAGCTGGTAGCTATCCTGGGAAATTTCGTCAACAGAACCATGGTGTTAACACACAAATACTTTAATGGATTTGTACCTGCCAGAGCCGCTCTTACAGATTTTGACCAAAAGGTATTGGACGAAATTGGAACGATCGCTTCAGCTGTAGAAAAAAGCCTGGAGGCATTCCGTTTCAGAGAAGCTGTTAAATTTGCTATGGACCTGGCCCGACTCGGGAACAAATACCTGGCTGATACAGAGCCATGGAAGGTTATCAAGACGGATGAAGAAAGGGTGAAGACCATCCTGAACATTTCCCTGCAGATAACTGCAAATCTCACTTTACTCTTAGAACCATTCCTGCCCTTCTCAATGGAAAAGCTAAGAGGATTCATCAACTTCGATCAGACATCCTGGGAATTGCTCGGGAATAAAGATCTGCTTGAGCCGGGTCACCAAATCAATAAAGCAACGCTGCTCTTTGATAAAATTGAAGATGACCAGATAGAAAAACAACTTGAAAAACTACACAATACAAAAGAGGAAAATATGAACGAAATTTCGGTCTCTCCCCAAAAACCGGAGATCAGTTTCGACGATTTTACCAAAATGGATATCCGAACAGCAACTATTCTTGAAGCAGAAAAGGTTCCAAAAACCAGGAAGCTCATCAAAATGCTGGTGGATACGGGAATTGACCAGAGAACCATTGTTTCCGGAATCGCCGAATATTATGATCCTGAAAAGCTTCCGGGACAAAAAGTATGTGTTTTGGTTAACCTGGCCCCCAGAACTATCGTAGGAATCGAATCACAGGGAATGATATTACTGTCGGAAAACAGTAACGGACAATTGTATTTCATTGAACCCGGTGAAGAAGCACACAACGGAGCAGAAGTTAATTAGTGTTGAGCGTTTATTGTTGAGCGTTTAGCGTGACTTGCGAAGCAATCTCATAACACGAGCGTAGCAAGTTATCTTGACCACACCCAGCAGCTTCCCAATCCGGGATGTGCTTTTATCCTTGCCAGGTTATCAACGGCCTGCTGTTTTTCGGGATACGATTGAACAGATACCCGGTATAATCTGCTTTCGGTCATAATGATCTCAGCGGGAAATCCTTCTGCTTTCAAACTCTCCATTAATAGAGTGGCATTCTGGAGTCCCTGGAAACTTCCTGCAATAATGAAGAATTTGTTTGTGGACACAACAGGGGTTTGTGTCTCAGTAACCTTAACATCCTGGTCAACCTGGTCAAGTTCATCAGTTACCAGTTCGTTAGTCTTTTCAACTACCTGCATATCATTACTTATAACATTTTCTTTAAGTACGATACCTTCTCTGTTGAATTCAATACCATAATTGCCGTTCTTCGATGGGATTAACAAGATCAGTAGTAAAACAATGATTAGCGATCCAACGATGATCCAGATAATTTTCCATTTATTAACCGGGGCTCTGCTTGCCATATGTTTCTTCATTTGGATTTGCTCTTTTTGTGCCGGTTTTGACTCCTTTTGAACTGGCAAAGCTTCTTCTTTTTTCTTGGCTGTATCTTCCTCTTCAAGCTCCAGTAAATCCAATGAAGGGAGACCAAAAAGATCCGGATCGATGATCCAATTTGGATCTTTATCAAAATGAATCCTGTTGTCGTTATCACGCGTAAATCCACCAACAAGATCAAGCAAGAAAGCTTCGCCTTTATCAAGCTTAAACTTAATGGCATCAACCAGCTCAAGCACCTGCTGTTTTGCCTCTTCCATATCTATTTTCTCCCCGGCAGCGTATTCCGCAGCTAGCTTCCTATCGTCTTTGGGATGCTCAGGATCAAATTTTATTAATGCGCCCGGTGGATCAATTTTCCCGGCAGCACTTGAAACATCGACACTTTTGCTGATAATGAGACTCCCAAAACCAGGGAGAATCACAGGCTCTTGTCGGGATAGAATTTGACGAATATACTTACCTAAATATGCCATAATTGAATATTCTGAATTATTTCTTAGGTATAAATAACAAATTTATACAAATGAAAGCATATTTTAATACCATGAGAACGATTTCTACATATAGTTATCAACGCAATAAAGTCGCTTTTTATAAGCTCTTACCCGCAGATTTATTATTATCTTCGTCTCCTGTAAAGATTTTATGCAGCATGAAAGAAATTAAAATGGTCGACCTTCACGACCAGTACCTTCAACACCGTGATGAGATAAATAAAGCCATCCAGGATGTGCTGGATTCTACTGCATTTATAAAAGGCCCTCCTGTAAAAGAATTTGAGCAGGAATTGGCCAAATATATTGGTGTAAAGCATTGCATCGCTTGCGGCAACGGTACGGATGCACTCCAGGTTGCCATGATGGCCCTTGATCTGCAACCCGGCGATGAGGTAATCACTACACCATTTACCTTTATTGCAACCATTGAAGTAATTAAACTTCTTAAGTTGAAACCGGTTCTGGTTGATATCGATCCACATACATTCAATATTGATCCTGCAAAGCTGGAAACAGTAGTTTCAAATCGAACAAAGGCTATTGTCCCTGTTCACCTGTTTGGTCAGACAGCTGACATGGAAAAGATCAATTCCTTCGCAAAATCTCACCAACTATTTATCATTGAAGACAATGCACAAGCTATTGGTGCATGCTACACTTTCGCAGATGGCAGCGTTTTAAAGGCAGGAGCGCTTGGTGATATAGCTTGTACCTCCTTCTTTCCAAGTAAAAACCTTGGAGCTTATGGAGACGGTGGAGCCATGTTTACCAATGACGATAAACTGGCGGCACAGATGCGATCAATGATTAACCATGGAATGTCAAAAGAAAGGTATTATTATGATCAGGTTGGGGTGAATTCCCGCCTGGACACATTGCAGGCAGCCATTCTCAGGGTTAAACTCCAGCACCTGGATGAATACATTAAAGCCAGGCAAAAGGTGGCGACAATATACGATGGAGCATTTGAAAATATTGACCTCCTCAAAATCCCGGGAAGAAACCCGGATTCAACGCATGTTTTTCATCAATATACCTTGCAGGTTAGTGGAGAAAAACGTGATGGACTGAGGCAGCATCTTACAGAAAAGAAGATTCCGGCAATGATTTATTATCCTGTTTCTCTACATCTCCAGAAAGCATACCTTGACCTGGCATATAAAAAGGGAGATTTCCCGGTAACAGAAGAGATATGTACCAAAGTACTGAGTCTTCCCGTTCATACTGAAATGGATGGAGAACAACTTGATTATATCACGTCAAGTGTAATAGAATATTTTAATTAGCAGATCATGGAAATATCTTATTTTGCCCACGAAAGTGCTGTAATTGATGATGGTTGCCAAATAGGTAAGGGTACCAAAATCTGGCATTTTACACATATCATGTCCAATTCTGTTATTGGTGAAAATTGCAATCTTGGACAAAATGTTGTTGTCTCTCCCGATGTTGTTCTTGGGAATAATGTAAAAGTGCAAAACAATGTTTCTATATATACCGGGGTTATCTGTGAAGATGATGTTTTTCTCGGCCCCTCAATGGTATTTACAAATGTCATTAATCCAAGAAGTGCGGTAACAAGAAAAAGTGAATATATGAAAACCGTAGTGGGGAAAGGTGCTTCCATCGGAGCAAATGCCACCATTATCTGTGGTAACGATATTGGCAACTATTCATTCATTGGTGCCGGAGCTGTAGTAACAAAAGAAGTTCCCGATTATGCACTGGTCATTGGCAATCCGAGCAGACAAATTGGGTGGATGAGTGAATACGGTCACAAGCTGAATTTCAACCACGAAGGAATCGCTGAATGTCCCGAAAGCAAAGAAAAATATAGATTTGAAAACAATAGTGTAATAAAAATATCCTAAGAATATATGAGTAAGAATTTTTCTATGATTGGGATCGCGGGCTATATTGCCAGCAGACATGTGAAAGCGATCAAAGAGACAGGAAACGATCTTGTGGCTGCACTTGACAAATTCGACAGTGTGGGATTCGTTGATTCATTCTTTCCTGATGCCGATTTCTTCGTTGAATTTGAAAGATTCGACCGCCATATTGCCAAATTGAACCGTACTGGAACGCATGTAGACTATGTTTCTATTTGTTCTCCAAATTACCTGCACGACTCTCATATCAGGTTTGCGCTGCGAAATGGAGCAGATGCTATTTGTGAAAAACCCCTGGTATTGAATCCGTGGAACATCGATGCCCTGATTGATTATGAGAAAGAGACTGGTAAAAAGGTCTTTAACATTCTGCAGCTCAGAAACCACCCAAGCATCATTGCACTGAAAGAAAAAATTAAAAACGGTCCGGCTGATAAAATCTATGATATCGATCTGTCGTATATCACCAGCCGCGGAAACTGGTATCACTTTTCCTGGAAAGGAGACATACATAAGTCAGGTGGAATTGCCACCAATATTGGCGTTCACTTCTTTGATATGCTTACCTGGATCTTTGGAGATGTTAAAGAAAATGTTGTGCATATCCTGAAAGATGACAAGGCCTCCGGGTATCTTCAATTACAGAATGCCAGGGTACGCTGGTACCTGAGCATTGATTACAATGACATCCCCGAAGAAATAAAACAGAAAGGACAACGCACTTTCCGTTCAATTACTGTTGATGGAGAAGAAATTGAATTCAGCGATGGATTCACTGATTTGCATACTGTTTCGTACCAGGAGATCCTGGCCGGAAGAGGTTATGGAGTTGAAACTGCCCGTAAATCAATACAGACGGTTTTTGATATAAGAAATACAAGTCCGGTTGGACTGAAAGGAGAATTTCATCCCTTTGCGAAAAAAGCATAAACAAAAGTAAAGATGATTAAAGAACTTATTGAGAAGAAATACACATTGGCAGTAATTGGATTGGGCTATGTCGGTCTGCCAATTGCACTGGAATTTGCAAGGAAGATTAGAGTGATCGGCTTTGATATTAAAGAGGATCGTATTGAGAAGATGAGAAACAGGATCGATCCAAGTAACGAGCTGGAAGCAGAAGCATTTGATGATTGTGATATAACTTTTACGTCGAATATCGAAGACATAAAAAAAGCATCTTTCTATATCGTTGCAGTTCCTACACCTATTGATGAGCACAAAAAACCTGACCTTCGCCCCTTGCTATCTGCTTCCGAAACAGTTGGAAAAGTACTGAATAAGGGTGATTATGTAGTCTATGAATCAACCGTTTATCCCGGTTGTACTGAAGAAGACTGTATCCCATTGCTGGAGATGACTTCGAAGCTTGAATTTGTGACAGATTTCAAAGTAGGTTTCTCCCCGGAAAGAATCAATCCAGGTGACAAGCAACATACGCTTACAAAAATTATAAAAGTAAGTTCAGGCTGTGATATTGAATCAGCAGAGGAAATTGCCCAGACATATGAACTTGTTATTAAAGCAGGAGTGCATCGTGCCAGTTCGATCAAGGTTGCTGAAGCAGCTAAGATCATTGAAAATACCCAGCGTGATATCAACATTGCTTTTATGAATGAGCTTTCCATGATCTTCGATAAAATGAACATCAATACCTTCGAAGTATTAGAAGCTGCCGGAACAAAATGGAATTTCCTAAATTTCTTTCCCGGACTCGTTGGGGGACACTGCATCGGCGTTGATCCTTACTACCTGACCTATAAATCAGCCATGTATGGTTACCATGCGCAGATAATAAATGCCGGCAGGGGCATTAACGATGGAATGGCTGCTTATGTGGCAAAGCAAGTCACTATTAAGCTTTCAAATCTTTTTACCAACCTTAAAGATTGCAAGATATTGGTCATGGGAACAACGTTTAAGGAGAATGTAAGTGATATCAGAAATTCAAAAGTTGCAGATGTAATCTATGAACTGAAAGAATTTGGAATCGAGGTGGATGTTGTCGATCCTTATGCTTCACCTGAAGAGATCCTGGAAGAATACGGATACGAATTGAGTGAAAAAATTAACGGCCCTTACCATGCTGTAATTGTAGCTGTTAACCATGATGAATATATGAAGATGAGTGAAGAAGATTTTAAAGCAATTACTGTTGAGAATGCTATATTAGCCGACCTGAAAGGCATATATAGAGATCATATCAAAGATTTGAATTATTGGAGTTTATAATACAAAAAAATGAAAACTGTCCTCGTAACCGGTGGCACCGGGTATATTGGTTCACATACTGTGGTTGAGCTTCAAGAAGCCGGATACCGCGTAGTGATAATTGATAACCTTTCAAACTCCTATGTGGATGTTGTTGACAGTATAGAAAAAATTACCGGGATAAGACCTGAATTTGAAAAGGTGGACCTGAAGGAGAAGCTTGCTTCTTTCGCAGTATTTGAAAAATATCCCGAAATTGAAGCCATTATTCATTTTGCTGCTTCAAAAGCAGTTGGAGAAAGTGTAGATGTTCCCCTTGACTATTATCAAAACAACCTTAACTCCCTGATTCATGTGCTGGACGGGATGCGGAAATACAAGGTAAATCATATTGTATTCTCCTCCTCCTGCACAGTCTACGGAGAACCCGACATTTTGCCAGTAACTGAAGAAGCTCCTATCAAGAAAGCTAATTCTCCTTATGGCAATACCAAGCAGATTTGCGAGGAGATTATGCAGGATTTCAGGAAACCTCACCCTGAAGTTAATGTAATAGCATTGCGATATTTCAACCCCATTGGAGCACACCCTTCGGCATTGATTGGAGAATTACCTATTGGTGTTCCAAATAACCTTGTGCCTTTTATCACCCAAACAGCAATAGGAATTCGTGATGAATTGAAAGTCTTTGGAGATGATTATAATACACCTGACGGATCTGCTGTAAGAGATTATATCAACGTGGTTGATCTTGCCCGCGCACATGTTGTTGCTATAAAGAGATTGCTGCAGAAAAAAAACAAAAAGGGTTTTGAGATATTCAACCTGGGAACAGGAAAAGGTAATTCAGTATTAGAAGTAATCAAGGCATTTGAGAAAGTCAGCGGAACAAATCTCAACTATAAAATTGTTGGGAGAAGAGAAGGAGATGTCGAACAGGTATATGCCGATACCGGTTTTGCCAATAATGAATTGGGATGGAAAACAGAAAAAGATATCGAGGAAACATTGCTGACGGCCTGGAAATGGGAACAACATTACAGGTCTTCTGAAAAATCATAAACCACATGCAAACAATATTGATCACAGGAGGAGCGGGTTTTATTGGGTCTCACGTTGTTAGACTATTTGTCAACAAATATCCTGATTATCTGATTCTTAACCTTGACACTCTTACCTATGCCGGGAACCTGGAAAACCTGAAAGATATTGAATCGGCTCCAAATTACAGATTCATAAAAGGTGATATTACCGATGAGCAATTCATTAATAAACTTTTTGAAAAAACTCCCATTGATGGGGTGATTCACCTTGCTGCTGAATCGCATGTTGACAGATCCATTTCTGATCCTATGTTATTTATCAAGACAAACATCCTTGGAACAGTAAACCTCTTGAATGCCTGCAAAAAGCAATGGAATTCGTTTGAAAACAAATTGTTTTATTACATTTCAACCGATGAGGTTTATGGTAGCTTAGGCGATGAAGGCCTGTTTACAGAAGAGACCAGCTATGATCCCAAGAGTCCGTATTCTGCTTCCAAAGCCAGTTCGGACCACCTCGTCAGGGCATACTACAATACCTATAAATTACCGGTTGTAATTTCAAACTGTTCCAATAATTATGGCCCAAACCAGTTTCCTGAAAAATTGATTCCTTTATCTATAAATAATATCAAACAGGGCAAGCAAATACCCATCTATGGTAAAGGAGAAAACATTCGCGATTGGCTCTATGTGGAAGATCATGCCTCAGCTATTGATATTATATTCCATGAAGGTGTATCAGGCGAAACATACAATATTGGCGGGAACAATGAGTGGAAGAACATTGATCTGATACGTTTACTCTGTGAAATTATGGATCGTAAACTGGATAGGGAACCAGGTACTTCTGCTAAACTTATCACTTTCGTCACCGACCGTGCAGGCCATGATTTACGCTATGCTATTGACAGCAGCAAAATCTCTGAAAAATTAAAATGGAATCCTTCCGTAACTTTTGAAAGTGGACTGGAAAAAACGGTTGATTGGTACCTTGAAAACAGTGATTGGCTTTCGAATGTTACTTCTGGAGCATATACTTCGTACTACACAAAGCAGTACAACAGGTAATTACTCCACCGTTACTGATTTAGCAAGATTTCTTGGCTGATCAATATTGCATCCACGCTTCACGGCAATATGATAGGCAATAAGCTGAAGCGGAATTGATGACAAGAGCGACATAAGTACCGGATCAGTTTTTGGTATTTCAATCACATGATCAGCCATATTTACAATGGTATCATCCCCCTCGTTTACAATGGCAATAACAACGCCATTTCGGGCTTTAACCTCCTGCACATTACTAACAATTTTATCGTATGAATGGTCTTTTGTGGCAATTACCACAACCGGCATATTCTTATCAATCAGGGCGATAGGGCCATGTTTCATCTCAGCAGCAGGATATCCTTCTGCGTGGATATATGAAATCTCTTTCAGCTTAAGCGCACCTTCCAGGGCAACCGGATATGAAACTCCCCGACCAAGATAAAGCGCATTGTTTGCATCCTTGAATACCCCGGCAATCCTTCTTAATTCATCATTGTGAGAAAGAATCGTATCAATTTTGGAAGGGATTAATTCCAGCTCATCAAGCAATACTGAGAAACGCTCATCTTCAATAAGTCCCCTTTCCCTGGCAATCATCAAGGCCATCATCGTTAAGACTGTTACCTGGGCTGTAAATGCTTTTGTAGATGCTACTCCTATCTCCGGTCCGGCATGTGTATATACCCCGGCATCTGTCTCCCTGGAGATTGTCGACCCCACAACATTACAAATACCCAATACTGTGGCTCCGGCATCTTTTGCCAGCTGAATAGCAGCCAAAGTATCGGCTGTTTCACCACTCTGACTTATGGCAATAACTATATCGTCTTTGGAGATTAGTGGATTTCTGTACCTGAATTCAGATGCATAATCAACCTCTACCTGGACCCTTGCCAAATCTTCAAAGAGATATTCACCAACCAGGCCAGCATGCCACGAGGTTCCGCAAGCAACAATTATAATTCGCTTCGCATTTACCAGTTTATCTTGTACCGGAAAAAGGCCTCCCAGCTTAATTTCATTTGTCTCAAATGATAATCTTCCCCTGAATGTATCCCTGATAGATCTTGGTTGCTCAAATATCTCCTTCAGCATAAAATGCTCATACCCATTTTTCTCAATCTCAGTAATTCCCAGGTCGAGTGTTTGGATATTAGGCTTAAGAATATCATTCTTAATGGTCTTAAGAATCAATTCGTCACGTTTAATTATTGCAACATCATCATTATTTAAGTAGATAACCCTGTCTGTATATTCAATGATTGGAGTTGCATCTGATGCCAGGAAATATTCATTGTCGCCAAGCCCGATGACAAGTGGGCTGCTTTTCCTGGCTGCAATTATTTTATCGTCTTCTTCACTGCAGAGAATTACCAGTCCATATGCCCCAATAACTTTTGAAAGAGCAATCCTAACAGCAATCTCAGCAGAAACCTTTTGAGAGGTGTAAATATATTCAATCAGGTTGGCAAGTACCTCCGTGTCAGTTTCGCTTTTGCACAGGTAGCCCTGCTCCTTTAAGCTCGTTTTAAGTGAGGTATAATTTTCTATTATTCCATTATGAATAATGGTGAAGATTCCGTTTTGTGAAACGTGGGGATGAGCATTTAAATCATTTGGCTCTCCATGAGTTGCCCACCTGGTATGACCAATTCCTATGGTTCCGGTAATATCTTGTCCTGTAGTATAATCCTCAAGGTCAACTACTTTTCCCTGCTTCTTATATACATTAATTTTACCATTAAGAAGCGCTACACCTGAAGAGTCATATCCTCTGTATTCCAATCTTTTAAGTCCCTTTATGAGTATTGGAAAAGCGTCTCTGTTACCAATATATCCAACAATTCCACACATATTCTAAAACTTTGTGTAAACCAATTCTAAACGTAGACTACCTTCCTGTTCTGATTCGTTGCTCCAGAGTTTAATAATTTTTGCAGTTGTTGCAGGATCATTTACATAGAGAATCAAATTTACATTCTCAAGATCTCCGGATAATACAGATTGAAGGTGCAGACCTACATTGAATTTATATTGATAAAGGGGGGGGAGAAAAGCACTCACCGAGTTAGAACGGGTAAGCTTCCCAAAGTTATAGGTACTGGTATTGGCCAAAAAATCATATACTACCTGGCGAGACGAATCAGATGTTTCATATGCCATCATAAGGTTCGGGGGATAATCATCCACCTCTATCCCGCTGATATCATCAGGCACTACGTCAAAAACCAGTTTGGCACTATTAATAGAGATTGCTTCACCGCCCATGTAATTGTCGAACTCCGGTATTCCTATCTCAACATTCACTCCGGCCATCCCTTGAACATACAATATTGGTGTTTGAGCATCCGGATTATCAATTAATTCATTCAATGCTGTTCCTGTAAAGTCGTGATGGAACATGTTAACCTTCTGAGTATAGAGCTCACTGAAATTCATATAGTACCAATCCCAGCTATCCTCAGTAACTGAATCAACATCAATACTGTCATGTACATATTGAAATCCCAGTCTTGAAATCGGATTTGCCAATCCTATCTTAGCCATGGAATTGCTTGTTCCATCTACTTCAGTGGTGATATAAAAACCTTTGAATACTGACTGTATTGAATCAACGGATGCAAAGGCGGAATCTTTGATTGCCTGGCTGATGCGATTCAAAAAAACCTGATCTGTTACATAGAATTCATAGTATGTGTCGGGCTTCGGAGTAATCGTCTTTTCTACCAGTGGTACTGAAACATACTGTCCCTCTATATCGTAATCTGAGAAATAGGCATTTTCATATAGAAGCTCTCCGGTAAATTCATGAATCTTAATGTGCATTTCCGAAGTAGTATCTCCTTCTACATCGCTGCAATAGAGCCAGAACCTTAAGGAATCAAGTAATGGATCTGTTCCAAAATTACCCAGGGAAGAAAGGGCAACCTGGGTTACAACATCTGCACTGCTAAGACCTGTTATAGTATCATTCAGTGCACCCAGTAAAAACAATTTATCCGATGAGGGTTGAGTCGTATATACAGAACTGAAAACAACTTTTGAAGATACAAGGTTTGTTTCAAGGTTATACAGGGTATCAGTATAGACAAATATTGAATCGTCAGGCGGAAAAATATTAATTCCCAGGTCATTACTGTCCGGCACACATGAAGCTAGCATAAAAATAAGCACAACATATATCGGGAAGCGGAATTTCTTTTGATTTCCCACTAAAAACTTCTTCTTCATAAGTCAATCGCTACATTAAGATTTTAGGATACTATCATAGAAAACGGAATATTTCTCAATATATTCTTCTTTCGACTGATATTCAAGAAATGGCTTCCCTGATTCTTTAACAACTTCCGCAACATTGCTTGGTAATTCAGGGCTACCCATGATGGCTGCATCTGAATGTTGCAACGAAAGTCTTGTAAGATTTTCAAAGGTTGGTTCTTTAATTATCTTTAAATCATCGGGATCAATTCCGTCCAGTTGTGCTTTCGCTTGCATCTGTTTATTCATTGGATCAGAAAATCCATTGTCATATAAAGAGAAGATTACTTTAGATTGGGCAAATAAGGGATCTTCCTTGTATGCTTTCTTCAGGTACAAGGGAACCAAAGATGTAAACCACCCATGACAGTGTACAATATCGGGTGACCATCTGAGTTTTCTTACTGTTTCAAGAACTCCCCTGGCAAAGAATATCATTCTTTCATCATTATCTTCAAAATACTTCCCATCAGCATCTTGCATCATGGCTCTTCTTTGAAAATAATCTTCATTATCGATGAAATAAACCTGCATTCTTGCAGCTTGTATTGAGGCCACTTTAATAATAAGTGGGTGATCAGTATCGTCGATGATCAAGTTCATTCCGGATAAACGGATGACTTCGTGAAGCTGGTTCCTGCGCTCATTTATGCTTCCATATTTCGGCATAAATGTCCTTATCTCCTTACCATCTTCTTGAATTCCCTGGGGCAGATACCTCCCAACATGTGACATTTCTGTCTCAGGTAAGTACGGCATAATTTCCTGAGAAACGAATAAAACTTTAACACTCTCCATTTTCTTTCAGGGCTTGTTTTTTGATGGTGCAAATTTACTAAAAATAATCCAGACCTCAAGTAAAGACGTATTCTACACAGGGCCAACGCATTTAAATTCTAAGGACTTTTAACAAGAACTCATTATCCCAGGCAGCGACCAGCCTTTTACTTTTAATACTCATATTTTTGGATTGCTCTGTTTTAAGCAGATTTAGAGCGATCT
>Ga0307990_1000164_pt1 | contig 63675 bp, 54 predicted proteins | sample EllFjometagen129_FD_203168 | JGI IMG/M metagenome (GOLD analysis project Ga0307990, IMG submission 203168) | Marine microbial communities from Ellis Fjord, Antarctic Ocean - #129 | ecosystem: Environmental > Aquatic > Marine > Unclassified | place: Southern Ocean | collected 2014-10-08
ATCAGACTTTAAATTAGTCCCAAAATTTTTATTGCAAAATTTTATGAGATTTGGTAAAGAAGTAGGATTTGCATACCAATCACCACCTCCATTGTATTTCAATAAAGCTATTTGAATTGTTTGTTGAGAAAACAATGTTGCAGAAATAGAAATAAAAATTATTAATAAAAAAATATGTTTGTAATGCTTCATGTGTATTAAATTGTATTTCTATTTTTCTTCATTCAATAAATTAATTGTATGACAAGCAACAATACCGGCAGTTTCGGTTCTTAAACGACTTTTGCCAAAACTTATTGGAGTATATCCAAAATCCTTTGCAAGCTTAATTTCCTTATCACTGAAATCTCCTTCAGGTCCTATTAAAATAAGAGTGTCAGAATTTCTTTTATAAACATCTTTCAATAAATCCTGATTATCATTTTCACAATATGCTATAAAATTTTGACCTATAAATTTTTTATCAATAAAATCGCTAAACTTAGCGGGAACATTCAACTTTGGGTGATATGCTTTTAAAGATTGTTTTACTGCGGAGCTAATAACTTTGTTTAATCTTTCTGTTTTTATTTCTCTTCTTTCGGAATGTTCACAAATTAGTGGAGTTATTTCATCAATGCCAATTTCAGTAGCTTTTTCAAGAAACCACTCAATACGTTTTATGTTTTTTGTAGGAGCAATTGCAATATGAATTTTGTAATTTCTTTTACCATATTCTTTAATGGTGTTTACAATTTTTACAGAACATTTTTTTAATCCAATTTCAATAATTTCGGATTCATATAAATTTCCTTTTCCATCGGTCAGATGAATTGAATCTCCATTTTTCAAACGCAGAACTTTTGTGCAATGCTTAGCTTCTTGTTCGCTTAAGTTTACGATCTCGCTATCAATATTTGTAGAGTAAAATAAATTCATATTCGTTTTTTTCTGTGCGGGCAAATTCTGGTGATTAATTCAAAAATTCTGAATCTTTAAACTAATTTTTTTGCAATTTTTCAAGTAATATTTATCAGCATCAGCATTTCCTAAATCAGCAGCTTTTTTAATATCTTCACAAGCACTTTGATTTTTTTTTAGTTTTATTTTATTTAATCCTCTTTGATAAAAAGCATCCGAATTTTTAGGTTCAATTTCAATAACTTTAGAAAAATAAGTTATCGCTTCATCATATTTTTCAAGTTTGCTGCAAAGAAGTCCAATATTGAAGTGTGCTTTAACATATTTTGGAAAATATTCCAAGACCATTTTATAATCACCAATTGCTTTTTGATATTCATTTATCATTTCATAAGCGTTGGCTCTTTTGGCATAAGCAAAAATAAAATTGCTGTTCAATTCAATGGCTTTATTGAAATCTGAAATTGCAATTTGATAGTTTTTATTTATAGCATAAATCACTCCCCTATTCAAATAAGCATCATAAGCATTAGAATCTAATTCCAAAACTTTATTAAAGTCTGTTAATGCTTTTTTAAGTTTGTTAATTTTCTGATAAGTAATTGCTCTGTTGTAGTATGCGTCAAGATAATCTGCTTTAAGATTTATTGCAGCGGAATAATCAACAATTGCAGATTTAAAATCTTCCTTTTGAAATTTTAAGAGGGCTGATTTAAAATAATCCTCAGCAGTTTGTGCAAACAGAAAATTTGAAATAAAAATTAAAACTGCTAACAAATAGATTTTTATATTTTTTATACATTTATATTTCATTCTTAGTAAAAAAAATTGACATTTAATATTATCATTGCTTTTGTGTTATATGATCGTTATTTTTTTCTTTAAATCTTTTTTTTGATTCTATATCATTATTCTTATTTAAAACTCTTTTTAATTAAATATCTAACTGAAATTAATATTACAAAAATTATTATTCCCATATAGCTTTTAATATTGTTATTCCAAGTTAAATTGTCAAAATCTAAAATACTAATTGATATTGCCATAAAAGCAATTGCAATTGTAGTAATTAAATCCAATTTTTTCGAGAATAATTTCATATTGTTAAAATATTTTATTAATTCTTTTAATTTGCACATAACTAAATATCAAAAAAAATGAATGTTTCATTTTGTATAAAACTACTATTTCTTTACAAATTTACAAAAAATAATGTTCAAGATATTTTAATAAAAGAAGTAATTTCCTTTTGGATTCTAATCCGAAAAAAGCAAATTTTTATATAAGTTTTGAAAAACGATTAGATATTCCCAAAAGAAATCTTATCAGGCAATTCATTAATATCATTGGGTTGACAGGGAAAATATTTTTTCAATTGTTCACCTGTTTTAATAATTGCTTCGCACAAGCCATCTGCAAATTTTTCTTCACGAAAATAATTTAGAAGAATTTGTTTTATTTTATCCCAAAAATCATCAGGAACAATCTTGCTTATACCATCGTCGGCAATTATTGCAAACTTACGGTTTTGTGCTGCTAAATAAAATAACACACCATTGCGAAGTTTTGTATTTTGCATGCCTAATTTATCAAAAACCTTGTAAGCACAATCCATAACTTCGCCTTCGCAAACATTGTCAATATGCACACGAATTTCTCCCGAAGAGTCAACTTCAGCATTCTGGATAGCTAAAATAATATCATCCTTTTCTTCTTCTGTGAAGAAATGTTTAACTTTATGTAACATCATTAATTATTTAATAATGTCAACACTCCTTTTCACAAAAGCTGTCAAAGATTCACCTTTCAATAAGTTTTGAGAGAGCAATGCAAGGTCAACAATTTGTTTGATAAGATTATTTTGTTTTTTCTCGTCTTTTGCTTCTGTAATTTGCCCGACAATTTTATGATTCGAATTAATAACAAGATTATAAGTGTCAGGTAAATTTCCCATGTAACTCATTCCGCCACCACCTAATTTCGACATATCTTTCATTCTTCTCATAAATTCCGGTTGAGTAATCATAACAGGCATATCAGTTTCACTAAGACTTTCAAAAACAACATGATATTTTTCTTTATCAATATTTTTTTCTATAATAGGTTGTAATTCTTTTTGCTGTTCTTCAGTTAATTTTGATGGTTGAGTTTCTTCCTTATTTATCAACTTATCAATAGTTTCTGCATCAACACGAGCAAAAGATGAATCTTTAAGTTTCTGCTCAAACGTGTTAATAAAATGATTGTCAATTACGCCATCCATAACCAAAACATCATAACCTCTGCCTTTTGCACTTTGGATAAAACTATGTTGTTCTTCAACATTACTGGTATATAAATAAACTAATTTTTTATCCTTGTCTGTTTGAGTATCTTTAATATGCTCTTTATACTCGTTGAAAGTAAAACATTTGCCCTCAGTGTTTTTTAGTAATGCAAATTTTTCAGCTCTGTCATAAAATTTTTCGTCTGAAATCATACCATACTCAATAAAAACTTTTATATCGTTCCATTTCTTTTCAAACTCTTCACGATTTTTCTTAAAAATTTCTTCAAGTTTGTCAGCAACTTTTTTAGTTATATGGCTTGAAATTTTCTTAACATTAATATCACTCTGCAAAAAACTTCGTGAAACATTTAAAGGAATGTCGGGAGAATCAATAACACCATGCAATAAAGTCAGAAAATCGGGAACAATATCTTCAATCGAATCAGTAATAAAAACCTGATTAGAATACAACTGAATTTTGTCACGTTGAACTTCAAGGTCTTTTTTCAGCTTAGGAAAATAAAGAATTCCTGTCAAATTAAAAGGATAATCCACATTCAAATGTATGTTAAACAATGGGTCTTCAAAAGTCATGGGGTAAAGTTCCCTGTAAAAACTATTGTATTCTTCTTCTTTTATCTCAGCAGGAGTACGTTTCCAAAGAGGATTAGTGTTGTTAACAATTCTATCTTTTTCAACTTCAATAAATTTATCTTTTCCATCTTTGTCTTTTTCACCTTCAACTTTTTCGGAAATTTTCTCCTTACCGAATTGTATGGGAACAGGCAAAAATTTAGAATATTTCTTTAGGAGATTTAAAATCTCATATTCTTCAAGATATTTTATTGCATCATCAGAAACGTGTAGAATAATATCTGTTCCTCTGTCTGATTTCTCAATTTCTTCAAGAGTATATTCAGGACTTCCATCGCAAGTCCATCTTACAGCTTTTGTTCCTGCACCTTTTTTATAAGTTTTGGTAAGTATTTCTACTTTTGATGAAACCATAAATGCTGAATAAAAACCTAAACCAAAATGTCCGATAAGAGCATTTTTTTCGCTTTCACTTTTGCTTTCATATTTTTTTACGAAATCTTCAGCACTGGAAAAAGCAATCTGATTGATATAGTTTTCAACTTCCTTGCCAGTCATTCCAATTCCACGGTCAATAACTTTGATAGTTTTTTTCTTTTTATCAATTTCAACCTTGATAGTTAAATCACCTAACTCACCTTTAATGTTTCCAAGCGAAGAAATCGTTTTCAGCTTTTTAGTAGCATCAACAGCGTTAGATACTAATTCACGTAAAAATATTTCCTGGTCGGAATAAAGAAATTTCTTGATAATCGGAAAGATATTTTCCGTTTGAACATTTATGTTACCTTTTTGCATTTTTCTATGTTTTTATTTTTTTAATATCTGCCCTTTATCAATGCTTGTGCCAATGGATATTTTCTGACAATTTGACTGCAAATATATTATTTTTGTTTTTTCTATTATCCTAATACAAGGCATAATTTTTGTTATTTTCAGCTCTAAATTTTTTACAATAAAATCAATAATATAATTTTAACCTAAAATTAATTACTTTTGTAGTAATAAAGAAAAAAATGAAAAAATATTTACTATTTCTTTTCTTACTATTTATATGCTTGTCGCAAGTTTTTGCAACTCACAATCGTGCAGGTGAAATTACTTACAAACATTTGTATGGCAATACTTACAAAATAACTCTTCTAACCTATACTTATTTACCAAGTCCTGCCGACCGACCCGAGCTTGAAGTTTTTTGGGGTGATGGAACATCAGACACTTTACCAAGAGTCCAAAAAATTGATTTGACTCCTGTAATGCGAAAAAATATTTATGAGGGCATACATACTTATGGAGGTCCCGGCACTTTCGTAATTTCTTTAACAGACCCCAACCGAAATGGTGGAGTAATTAATATTCTAAACTCCGTTAACGTTCCTTTCTACATAGAAACAGTTCTAATAATTAATCCGTTTTTTACTCCAAATAATTCACCAACACTTACATTTCCACCTATTGACGATGCTTGTCTCTATAAACCTTTTATTCATAATCCGGGTGCTTATGACATAGATGGAGATAGTCTTTCATACACTTTAATACCTTGTAAAAGAGAAGATGGTTTAAATATTATTGGATATACTTATCCAACTGCAAACAACATTTTCACTTTAAACCCTATTACGGGAGATTTGTTGTGGGATAGTCCTATTCAAGCAGGAGAATATAATGTTGCAATATTAATTGAAGAATGGAGAAATGGATATAAAATAGGCTCGATTATTCGTGATATGCAAATCAGTGTTGTTCAATGTAATAATGACCCACCTATTATTGACCCTATTTTAGACACTTGCCTTGAAGCAGGAGCATTATTACAATTTAATGTTCATGCTACTGATGTAAATATGGATAAAATTATTCTAACAGCAACAGGAGGACCTATTGTTATGACAAATAGCCCTGCACAATTTCCTCAAAACACTTATGGATATGGTTCGGTAACAGCACCTTTTATCTGGCAAACTGAATGCAGTCATGTTAGAAAACAACCCTATCATGTAAATTTTAAAGCTACTGACGATGGCAATGGAACACCTGTTAAACTTACAGATATTGAAACTGTCAATATAACAATTATAGGACCTGCTCCAAAAAATCTTACTGCAAATCCACAGGGCAATTCTATTGAATTATCATGGAATATAAGTGAATGTGATAATGCTGTTGGATATAAAATTTACAGAAGAAATTCTTATTACGGTTTTTTTCCGGATTATTGTGAAACTGGTGTGCCTGCTTATACAGGCTATTCACAAATAGACAAAATACAAAATATCAATGACACTACTTATACAGACAACAATCATGGAATTGGATTAGTGCATGGAGTTGATTATTGCTATATGGTTGTCGCATTTTATCCTGATGATGCAGAAAGTTATGCTTCACTTGAAGCTTGTACAACACTGATAAAAGATATTCCTATTATTACTAATGTTAGCATAAACCATACTGATAATTCAAATGGCTCAGCTTATATTGCATGGTCAAAACCAACAGAGTTAGATACAATTCAGATTCCCGGTCCTTACAAATATTTAATAAATCGTTCAGAAGGATTACAAGGTACGTTTTACCAATTAATTGACTCTCTTAATAATTTGAATGATACAATATTTAGTGATACTCTAATTAACACAAAAAATAATATCTTCAATTACAGAATAGATTTTTATAATGATGAACCTGCTAATAGATTTTTTGTCGGCTCTACACAAATTGCACAATCAATATTTATTAACCTGACTCCAGGTGATAATAAACTAATATTGTCATGGAGCAATAATGTTCCATGGACAAATGATAAATTTGTTGTTTACAGACAAAATCCAATTACTTTACAATTTGATTCTATTGGCTGGACATCAGATACAACATACACTGACATTAATCTTATTAACGGTAAAGAATATTGCTATAAAATAAAAAGTATCGGCAACTATTCTGCTTCAGGAATTATTAATCCTATAATTAATTTTTCTCAGGAAAATTGTGAAACTCCCCAAGACCTTGAAAAACCATGTGCCCCTATTCTGCATGTTGAAACCAATTGTTTAACTGTTGAAAACACATTAATTTGGAGCAATCCAAATAATTTCTGCTCTGACGATGTTGTTAAATATGATATTTATTATTCTTCGGTAGCAAATGGGGACTTTACAATTATCTCAACAAATAATTATCCTGAAGACACAACATTTGTTCATAGCAATCTAACTTCAATTGCCGGCTGTTATACGATTGTTGCGATTGATTCTTTTATGAACCAAAGCAATTTCAGTAATATTGTTTGTATTGATATTGACGTCTGCGACCTTTATTCTTTACCCAATGTCTTCACTCCTAATGGTGACGGAACAAATGATTATTATACTCCCTTTCCTTATAGCTTTGTTGACCATATTGATTTGGAAATCTTCAACCGTTGGGGACAAATTGTATTTACATCAATTGACCCTGACATAAATTGGGACGGAAAAAATAAAAATAATGGCGATGATGTTAGTGATGGTGTTTATTTTTATGTGTGCGATGTGTATGAATATCGCCTTGAAGGTATTGTAAAACGTACTATAACAGGATATGTACATGTTTACAGAAAATAATCCTAATTTTTTGTTACACATATAAGAAATTCTATTGTTTAATTCCATGAATTACTAATGATTACAAGTGTTTTTTTAGATGGAAATGAATAAATGTTAGTTCATTTTATAATATAATATTATGTAAATTATTGTTAATCTGTTCGAATAAAAAGAGCAACTTGTATTTTAGGTTTAATAAATTTGACATACAATATATTTCGTTTAAAATAGCAAACTCATCTGAATATTAAATAAGTATAAGAAGTCGTTATTTAGTCAGGATTTGATAAAAAAGTGATTTTCACATGTAATAATTAAAGAAAAATTTGTAATATTGAAATGATTTAAGAAAATTGTTTGAAGAATTTTGTAATTTTTTTGAATCAAAACTGAAAAATGAATTTTTATAACACACCTTTTTAATTATGAAACAGATTAATGAAAAGCTTATTAGAGAATCTTTTAATGAAATGGTAAAATACCGTTCAGCATTAGTAAAACACCTTATTGTAGATGAAGACGAAGACGATGATGATGAAGTGGATTACAGAATATTGGGTGATTTAATTATTAAAAACTTTCCTTGGCCAATAGGAGTTGAATTGAGAAGATTGTTCTCCGGTTCAATGCGTCAATTAGACCGCTTACGCTTAGACCAGATTTTTAAAACCATTGAACGAACTATGCAATTTGTAAGTTTTGTTATGGTTTCACAACTTTGGAAAGACACATCAAAAGAAAAAATCAAAGTTTCAGAAAGTTTTAGTAAAGATTTTGAAAGCAGATTTGCGATTCTTAGTTTAGGGAATTTCACTTGGATGATTAGAGCCATTGGCAAAATGTATGAAGAGCAAAATGTTGAATGGTTTATGTCTGAAATGAATGAAAATTTTAATAAAAAATTCTATGCTGCATTAGACTTTTGGGTACCTGAAAGAAATGAAATAGGTCATTATCAAATTAATTTAACACAGGAAGAAATTGAAAAACGTTGTGTAGAATACGAAGAGAAATTAACCTTCATACTTAAAACAATTGCTTTTATTACTAAATACAAACTTGTTTCAGTCAGGGAAATAAAAGTACACAATTCTAAAAATCATGATGCAACATTTAACCATGTTATTGATTTATTAAATAGCACTGATAGTGACTTTAAAGCTAAAGAAATTGAAGAAAGCAAGTTCACAGAAAGTAGAGCTGTATTACTTATGAAATCTATAAAAACTATTGAAGAATATTTGAATCTATCACCTTTAATAATTGACACAAATTCAGAAATACTTGACAATAAGGAGAAATTCGATATTAAGAAGGATATATTCATGTTTACAAAACATCGTTCAGGGCATTTAATGTACGTTGGTACAGAAGTTACTGATAAATGTGACCTACGGACTTTAAGTAATTATGATTTGCTAGTTGAAGAGTACAATGAACTTATTGATGCTATTTGTAATTAAAAATAATTCTAATCTATGAAAAGTCCATTCAAATTTTTAGATAGCTACACCAAACCTGCCTTTAATAAAATTTCGGCAGGCGAGGAAGATGAAAATATTTTATTTGGCAGAGATAAAGAAACCGAAGAATAAAACAAAATGGACAAACCGTATAACCAACTATATGATTTGTCCAAAAAATAATTGTATCTTTGAATTATGATTAACAGAATTCTAACACACAAACTGCTCTATTTTGCAGATTTATATCCTGTTGTAAGCGTAACAGGTCCAAGGCAGTCAGGAAAAACAACCTTGGTTAAACAAGCCTTTCCTAATTACCAATATGTTACTCTCGAAGATATTGATACCAGAAATATTGCCTTGAATGACCCAAAAGGATTTCTTGAAAGTCATAAAAATGGTTTAGTTATTGACGAAATTCAACGCATTCCTGAACTATTTTCATACATACAAGGAATTGTTGATAAAACGAATAATTCCGGACAGTTTATAATTACAGGCTCCCAGAATTTTTTATTAATGGAAAATATTTCACAAACATTAGCAGGCAGAATTGCTATTTTGAAATTATTGCCATTTAGTTTCGAAGAGTTAAATAAGAATAACTTACTGCCGGACAAATATGAATTATTAATATTTAATGGCTTTTATCCTCGCTTATATGATAAACAAATTTCACCAACAGACTTTTATCCGTTTTATATTCAAACATACATTGAACGAGATGTGAAGTTGCTAAGAAATATTACAAATCATAATTCTTTTATAAGGTTCATAAAAATGTGTGCAGGAAGAACAGGGCAATTATTAAATATTACTGAATTAGCTAATTCTTGCGGTATTACCCAAATTACTACAAAATCATGGTTGTCAATTCTTGAAGCAAGTTATATAATTTATTTTTTTCGTCCACATTATAAAAACTATAATAAAAGATTAACCAAAATGCCAAAATTGTATTTTTATGATACCGGATTAGTATGTTCTTTGTTAGGGATTAAAAATAAAGAACAATTAAAAACTCATTTTTTATTTGGAGCATTATTTGAGAATTTTATTATTAATGAATTCATTAAACACGCCTATAACAATGCAATTAATCCCGAATTATATTTTTGGAGAGACAAACACGGAAAAGAAATAGATTTAATTATTGAAACTTCTGATAAGCTTATTCCAATTGAAATAAAAGCAGGAAAAACTTTTTCTATTGATTATTTTAAAAACCTGAAATATTGGAATAAAATATCAGGTAATACTTCTGAGAATGCTTATGTAATATATGGAGGAAGTGAAAGTCATAAAACAAAAGATGGTCAAATATATAGCTGGAAAAGCATACTGGATTTATTTAATTTATTAAACTCATAATGTATATGAAAAGCCCATTCAAATTTCTCGACAGTTATACCAAAGAAGATAAAAACATATTTTTTGGAAGAGATAAAGAAACCGAAGAACTTTATCAAAAAGTTTTTGAGAGTAAAGTATTGTTGGTTTATGGAGTTTCCGGTACTGGAAAATCATCGCTTATTCATTGTGGGCTTGCTAATAAATTTAATGAGAGTGACTGGTTACCAATTAATATTAGGCGTGGAGCAAACATTAATGTTAGTTTGGGAAGAGCTATTGAAAAAGAGATTACTTCGACTTCGTTTCGTAATGACAATAAGAAAGGACTTTCACTTAAAAAACTATTACGCAATCTTTATCTTGATAATTTTAAACCAATCTACCTTATCTTCGACCAGTTTGAAGAACTATTTATTTTTGGCTCAAAACCCGAAAGGGAAGATTTTATTAAATCAGTAAAATCAATTGTTGATAGTGATTTAAATTGCAAATTTCTTTTTGTGATTCGTGAAGAATATCTTGCAGGAATAACTGAGTTTGAAAAGCAGTTGCCGCAAATAATGCTAAACCGTATCCGCATTGAGAAAATGGGCAGGACTAATGCTATTCAAGCGATTGAAGGTCCTTGCAAATTTGCTGATATTTCATTGGAAAATGGTTTTTCAGAAGCATTAATTGAAAAACTATCACCTGATAGTGCTGAAGTTGAGTTAACCTATTTGCAGGTTTATTTAGATAAGCTTTTTAAAGTATCAGATAGTGGTTTTACAAAAGATTTAATTGAATCATTTGGAGATGTAAAAGATTTGCTGGGTTCATTTTTGGATGAACAAATTGCTGAATTAGAATCACCTGACGAAGGACTTACTATTTTAAAAGCTTTTGTCTCAACCAAAGGAACAAAACGACAAATCACAGAATCAGAAGTTACTGATTATGCACTTACGCTTGGCAAACAAATAGAATCAGAACAATTAAGAAGTTTAATTCAAAAGTTTATTGCATTAAGGATTTTACGTGATAAAGACGAAAACAACCGTTACGAATTACGCCATGATGCTCTGGCAGCCAAGATTTATGAAAAAATTACTCTTGTTGAAAAAGAGCTTTTAGAAGTAAGACAGTTTATTGAGCATGCTTATGAAAATTATAAAAGACGAAAAGTATTATTAAACAAAACTGATTTAAGCTATATCGCACCTTATGAAGATAAAATATACTTTGGAAAAAATTTACAGGAATTTCTGAATAAAAGCAAATATGAGGATGAAAAGGCAAAACGCCGAAAACGTATATTAATATCTACTGCAGCAATCATTTTGTTACTGATTTTTGCAGGATTTAGTTGGTGGGCATTGAATGAAAGAAGTAAGGCTCAGGATAAAGAAAAACTTGCAAATGAATTATATATTAAATCTCAAGCAAACAATTTTAATTTCCTTGCAATAGAAGTTTTAGAAACCAATCCAACAAAAGCATTAGGTATTGCTGAATATGCTTATTCTCTAGATTCTAATAATAAAAACATTTACCAAAACTTATTAAACATTTATTATAACTATCCAATATATAAAAGGATCATAAAGAGGCTTAATAATGAAATAAGCTCAGTATGTTTCTCCCCAGATGGAAAAACATTAATAACTGGTTCTTGGGATAATACTGCCCGTTTATGGGATTTGAATGGAAATCTGTTGCAGATTTTTAAAGGGCATAAATATGAAATTACTTCAGTAAGTTTCTCACCTGATGGGAAAACAATACTAACTGGTTCTTTGGATATGACTGCCCGCTTATGGGATTTGGATGGAAAACAATTGCAGGTATTTAAAGGGCATGAAGGCTCTATTCATTCAGTATGTTTTTCACCTGATGGAAAAAAATTACTAACTGGTTCTTTTGATAAGACTGCCCGTTTATGGAATTTGGATGGTAACCAATTGCAGGTATTTAAAGGACATGAAAGCATAATCGTATCCGTATGTTTTTCACCTGATGGAAAAACAATACTAACTGGTTCTTCAGATAAGACTGCCCGTTTATGGGATTTGGATGGAAAACAATTGCAGGTATTTAAAGGGCATAAAAGCTCTATCAATTCCGTATGCTTTTCACCCAATGGAAAAACAATACTAACTGGTTCTAATGATAAAACTGCCCGTTTATGGGATTTGGATGGAAAACAATTGCAGGTATTTAAAGGGCATAAAAGCTTTATTCGTTCAGTATGTTTTTCACCTAATGGACAAACATTACTAACTGGTTCTTTTGATAATACTGCCCGTTTATGGGGTTTGGATGGAAACCAATTGCAGGTATTTAAAGGACATAAAATGAGAATTCATTCCGTTTGTTTTTCCCCTGATGGAAAAACATTACTAACTGGTTCTTGGAATAATGTCCATTTATGGGATATGGGTGGAAACCTATTGCAGGTATTTAAAGGGCATGAAAGCTCTATTCGTTCAGTATGTTTTTCACCTGATGGAAAAACATTACTAACAGGTTCTGATGATAAGACTGTCCGTTTATGGGATTTGGATGGAAAACAATTGCAGGTATTTAAAGGGCATGAAAGCGGTATTCATTCAGTATGTTTTTCACCTGATGGAAAAACATTAATAACTGGTTCTTGGGATAATACTGCCCGTTTATGGGATTTGGATGGAAACCAATTGCAGAGATTTAATATGCAAGAGATTTCATCAATGTGTTTTTCCCCTGATGGAAAAACATTACTAACTGGTTCTTGGGATAATACTTTAAATTTATGGGATTGGGATGGGAACCAATTGCAGGTATTTAAAGGACATGAAGGCAATATTATTTTAGTATGTTTTTCACCTGATGGAAAGACAATACTAACAGGTTCTGTTGATAAGACTGCCCGTTTATGGGATTTGGATGGGAACCAATTGCAGGTATTTAAAGGGCATGAAGATGATATTTACACAGTGTGTTTTCACACTGATGGAAAGACAATACTAACGGGTTCTCGGGATAAAACTGCCCGTTTATGGGATTTGGATGGAAACCAATTGCAGGTATTTAAAGGACATGAAGGCAGTATTAGTTCAGTATGTTTTTCCCCTGACGGGAAATCAATAATAACTGGTTCAAGTGATGATGACAAATTAATATTATGGGATTTAGAAGGGCATCAATTGCAATTATTTGCAAATCTGGGCTTTTCTTCTAATATGATTGATTTTTCTCCTGATGGTAAAACTATCTTAATTGGTTTAGAAAATGGAACAGCACAACTATGGAAATTAAAAACACCATATAATAAATTTAAACAAAAAGACAAATATCCGAAGTTAAGTATAACTGATAAATTGGAATATGGCATATATAATTTCAATGATGTTAAAAAAACAGAAAACAAAAATGAACTATTTCAAGCAGCTATGTTTTATTTTGAAAACTATAACAGAGAACCAAAAAGAAATTATGATTATTTGAATAATGCAGAATTTATTTTCAATAAACTATACAATATAAGCAAAGACGTTAATTATTTAATACAATATCAAAAACTTATATTAATTAAATACCTACAAAAAGCTGATGAAAAGCTAATTGATAAATCAAAAAAAATACATAAAAAATTATTAGAATATTATGATATGAAATATTTATGGGAAATAATACGAGAGTATGATTCTCTATTGGAAAAATATTCTGAAAATGTTAATATTTCTGAATTTAATTTTCATAAAAAACGTTTAGACATATATAAAAAAACACTAAATCATAAAGATGCAACAAAAGAAACAAAAAAAACTATATCACTACGCTTATCAAAAGATTCATACAATTTATTATTAGATAAAAAATATGAAGAGGCAAAACAAGCAGCGTTATTAGCTAAGCAAGCAAATCCAAATAACACAATTCTATATACCAATTTAGCACTTGCTTACCTTTTAACTGATGATTGGCAAAAAGCAAAAGAAGTTTATACAAATTGGAAGGATAGTACCTATATTAACAATAATAATCCGGAAAGAAAGTGCAGAGATGCTTTCTTAGAAGGTTTAAAAGAATTAGAAAGCGAAGGCATAACTCACCCAGATTTCTCCAAAGTCAGAGAATTGTTAAAAGAAGAAAAAACTGAAACCAATGAATAAACAAATTAAAATATCAAAAACAACTCCCGTAGAATCATTTTATATTATAGTCTGTGGTATGTTCAAATACGACACTAAGGCTATTAATCAGAAAGAGTTCTGGAGTTTATACACACACTGGCAAAATCGCATAAACAAAGGAGATTATCAGGCAACCTTTAATTATTTCAATTCATCCTATTATGATGGTTACCTAAATAATGTCTTTCCGGAAATACGTCATGACAAATCAAGAAGAGATGAATTGGACCCTAAATTCTTAAATCATCTGACAAACAAATCACTTATAAAAAACAGATTGGATATTGGCTTAATGATAAATTCTGAGAAAACTGTTTCTTGTTTTATTGAATTTGCTGACATTTATCTTTTTCCTCATGGTAATGGGATTTTTTCGATAAAATTGTCATTAGACGATGATAATCTAAATTTAGGTAAAATATCAGATTTTATTAATAAAGTCAGACAATTAAATTCTATTGTGAAAATCGACAAAAAGGAAATTAAGCTAAAGGATTTTATTGACGATATAATTTTCAAACCATTAAACTCAAAAGAAGATTGGACTTACTATAATCCAAAATTAAAGTCCTACAATATAATTGATGTAAAGAAGCAAATTTCAGAAGATGAATTAAATTATTTGCTTTATGATATGGGGAATGTAGCCCCAATAGGTTCTGCTAAGGGTGATGGTGTTTATGCCCCATCTGACGAATATTTGAAAAACCAAATGGAAAATAATAAGCTGTCTGTTTTTAAAAATTGGTCAGCAATTTCTTTGTTTGATACATTTACGAAAATAAGCTGGACATTTCCTGATACTGTGAAGAGCTGGGAGTATGATTATTTTCATATTTACATTCACTGTCTGCATTTAAAATTTTACATGTATCTTACTAACTCAAAAATTAGTGATGTTACTATTGTTACTAAAGAAACTGAAAATATAAGGGATGATTTCATTGAGTTTATTAACGATTATTATCAAACGCAAATTTCATATAAGTTTTTGCCTGATTTAATTCAGGATAAATTATTGTATGCATTGGAAATCCATTCTGAAATTCAAATGATGGAAACAAAAATTCAACGCATAAATGAACATGCTCAGGAAAAACGAGAACGAAATATGAACTTCGTTTTAATGGTCATTACATTTTTAGGTGTTTTCTCTCTTATTCATGATTTGTCAAACTGGATAGTTAAAATGGGAAGTCCAATAGATGTTGTTTTTCCATGGATAAGTAGCGGAATTGGTGTTGCTATTATTACATCAATATTTATTTTATTTAAACTACGAAAGAAATAATATCTAAGTGAAGGAAATAGACTTAAATAAAGTAATTTTCACAATTGAAGCACAGTTTCATGTATTGAAACATTTCAATAGCATTGATAAGGAATTTCTCGACGAATTAATTATTGCTGGTTTTTCAAAATCTGATATAAATAGTCAGTTGAAGATTTCTAGTTCCAAATTTAATCCTTCTTTCTGCATTAATCCAATACAACTTTTAAGTATTATTAAAAGAGCAAATAAAAGGTCAGAAATACAAGCAAATTCAGGAAAAAAGAACATTGAACTATCATTTGAATTTTCAAAAAATGACTATCCTAATGGTATTGGATGGGACCATTTAATTCGCATTATAGATTTGACAGAAAAACAACTCATAAACATTGAAAAAAGAAAAGTTCAAAATACAGTTATAAATTTCACTGAAGGAAAACCTATTCCAACACATGAATTAAATTTTGTACTGGAACAAAAAGATAGTAAACATCATATTGTTACAATATACCCTGGTATTTATGCTCCACCATTTCAAGATATAACATCTCAAAATAATGGATTATTCCAGATTTCTAAAGTTTTTTGGGATGAACATGTATTTGTTTTTATAAGCTGATTAATTCATGCGTTTATTTTTTGGCTATATTTTTTATTTTTTGCTCCACATACCTTATTTTTGGTTTTTTAATATAATTTTGCCTACAAATTAATTTCTAAATAAATAACAATAATTATGTTTACAGGAATCGTTGAAAGAACAGCAAAGGTTGTGAATATTGAAAAAGAAGGCACAAATATTCATTTCACATTGGAAACAAAAATTGCCAAAGATTTAAAAATTGACCAGAGCATGTCTCACGATGGGGTTTGCTTAACAATTGTTAAAGTTGACACCAAAAAAAATCAATATGTTGTTACAGCCATTCAGGAAACCCTTGATAAATCTTGCCTTGGGATATGGGATATCGGCTATGAAGTAAATCTTGAAAGAAGCATGAAAATGGATGGACGTTTTGACGGACATATTGTTCAGGGACATGTTGACCAAACTGCAATTTGCCGAAAAGTTGAAAAATTTGATGGCAGTTGGAAATTCTATTTTGAATATGACCCTTCTTACGGAAATATCACCGTTGGAAAAGGTTCTATTTCTGTCAATGGTGTTAGTTTAACGGTTGTTGATTCTGACCCTAAGATGTTCTCTGTTGCAATAATTCCTTATACTTATGATATTACTAATTTCCACAATTTTAAAAATGGTACGGTAGTTAACATTGAATTCGATATTTTCGGAAAATATGTTTCTAAACTTTTAAAACTCTATTTAGAAGAACAAAAAAAGTAATGAAATAAATATTGAAAATTTTGCGTTGTTAAATAAATAAATCTGTCTGTTTTTAAGCAAAATTTTTATGAGAACTAATATTTATAAAACCATTTTATGGGTTTGCATTTTTACAATTGCTATGGCTTTTCTGGAAAGTGCAATCGTTGTTTATCTCCGAAAATTATATTATCCCGAAGGATTCTGTTTTCCATTAAAAAGCATTGAATTTGACATTGCAGTTACTGAATTTCTCCGAGAAATTGCAACGCTAATAATGTTGATAGCAATAGGAATTATTGCGGGCAGAAAAAACATTGAACGTTTTGCATTCTTTATTTTTTCCTTTGCTATCTGGGACATTTTTTATTATGTATTTCTAAAATTGCTTATCAGTTGGCCTGAATCTTTAATGACCTGGGATGTTCTATTTCTTGTTCCAGTTACATGGGTAGGTCCTGTTCTCGGACCTATAATAAATTCATTAAGTATGATAATTTTGGCTTTACTTATAATTTTCTTTGTTCAAAAAAACGGAAATGCAAGAGTTGTCTGGATTGAATGGATATTATTGATTGTTGGCTCTCTAATTATTATTATCTCCTACACCGAAGAATATGTTAGATTTATGATAAATGATTTTACTTTTTTTCAGTTGATTATTTCTAATAATTCTCAAGCAATCTTAAGCAAAGCATTAACTTTTGTTCCCCAATTTTATAATTGGTTTATTTTTCTGATTGGTGAACTAATGTTTTTAATAGCTTTCGTGATGGTGCTTATAAGAAATAGAAAACTTTCTTAAAAATTTTTACTGCAACACAACTTTTTCAACCTTAACAAAATCTTTATTTGCAAGTTTGATGAAATATATTCCTTTAAGTTGTGATGACAAATCAAATTGGAGATTATTTTGATTGTGAAAAATCAATTTGGGTTTTATTATTTCCTGACCTAATATGTTTTGTATTGAAAGTATAAAATCTTTTTTTATTCCCGAATGATTAATCTTAATAATTCCTGTAGTTGGATTTGGGTATATATTTATTTTGGCTTGTTTTAAATCAAAATGCGGCAATCCCACATTCGCACATAAGGAAGAATCCTGAATATATTGAATATTGCCCACACCACTATGAGCTCCTTTCACAATACAACCTGAGCTAATCTGAATCGGATCATAGTATGTTAATGTTGATGGACTACTGACAATAGTATTTGTTGGAAAACAATTACAAAGTGTATTACCGTATTTGTCTGTTTTAATCATATAAACATTAAGGGGTAAAGAACCTACATTAAAGCTACCACTCTGTCCCGTAATTATAAATCCACTATCACTTGTTATCTCTAACGCATACGCGAAGTCATGGTCAATTCCACCATACATTTTAGTCCATAAAGTATCACCAACAGAATCCGTTCTAATTAAATAAACATTATAACATGGGTTACTTGGTGTACATTTTTCACCACCAATATTATTACTTTGCATTCTTCCGGCAATTATATACCCATTATCATAAGTTTGTCTTACAATATAACCTTCATCTCCATAACTATCACCATAAGTTTTTGACCATTGAAGATATCCAAGAGAATCAGTTTTTATAAAATATACATCAACAATACCACCTACTGCATAGCTTACCGTTGAACCTATGATTGCATATCCACCATCATTGGTTTCAATAACATCTTTAGCCCAATCATAAGTTGAACCTCCATAAATTCTTGTCCACAAGGTATCTCCGTTAGGATTAATTTTAATTAAACAAACATTATCATAGAAATTTTGCGCAATAGCTCCTGTAATAACATAATTACTGTCGGAAGTCATTTTTATAGATTTTCCATTATCACTCTTTATTCCTCCAAAGGTTCTTGTCCAAATTGTATCGCCTGATGAATTAATTCTAATCACATAAATATCTGATAAACCTGCTCCATAACTTTCAGTTAAACCCGTAATAATATATCCATTATCTTTAGTATATTCTATCGAAAATGCCTCATCACTATTTAAACCTCCATAAGTTTTGGTCCAAATTGTATCTCCGTATTTGTCAGTCTTAACAACATATATATCATGCCCCCCTGCACCTGAACTATGAGTCCTTCCCGCAGCAATAAAACCACTATCATTAGTTTCTTTTACCGCATAAAAATAACCCTGACTTACCAAAACTCCAATATCATAGTTCTTTGCCCATTCAATATTTCCCAAACTATCGGTTTTTGTCATTCCACTACCTGCCATTAGGTAACCATTATCATAAGTAATAATGCAGGCATTATTTGTTGTTAAATCCTTACCACTATAAGCTTTTTGAAAATTTTGTGCATTAATAATTATACTTATAGTTTGGCAAAACACCATTGTAATAAAAAATATCTTTTTCATAATTTGTAAAGTTAATAAAAACAATAACAACCATAATTAAATATAATAATTATGGTTGTTATTATATATTTAAAGGGAAGTTGGTGCAGTATGTGAAGTAACAGGTACACCATATTCAATGGTAGCTACATGTTCATATATCTGAGGAGAAGTACCCCAAGTTGTTCCAACTAAATTAAAATAAATTTTATATAAGCCGGAAGGCTTTTCTTGATTAATTACATCAATAGCAGCAGTATGATAAAAATTCATTTCGGCAGGACATAAACAGTCATGATGATTTGGATTACAACTGACACTAAAGAACAATAGATAATCACATAAGTTATCATTAGGAGTTATGTCATTTGGATTAAGAAGAGGATTGAAGACATCATCAGGAAAATAAATATTGCCTTGAATATCTATATAATGACAATATACACCAGCAGAATAGCTAATAGTTGTTTCAAAATTCACACTATTATTAATTAATTTTGCTGCATCAATTCCAGAACCACCTGAAAATCCACCACATTTACCTCTTCCAGCATCATGTAACCAATAATCAGATGAACTATAATCTTCACCTGTTGCTTGATTTGTTCCATATCCAAATCTTGAAACAAATATTAAATCAACTTCATCTTCTCTAGTTTCTTTAATACTAACATCAACAATGATAAGGTGTTTTGTGTTATCATCAATTTCATCATAAAAATCTTGAACTTCTTCAAACATTTCATCATAAAAATCAGCTACATCCTGAAAGTTTATAACTTCATCTGTAATTGAAATTGTATAAACTACTGAGTCACTTAGAGCTGTTTCATATAATGAATCCGTAAATGCATATTGATAGTTTATTGCAGCTTCAACAAACCAAACGGTTTCTTCAAGTGATAAATCATCTGCATTTTCCGGGTCTTCAAGATCGCTTATAAAACCTACAATAAAACCTTCTATTTCCTCGTCAGATTCTTCTTCGAAAAGTCTGGCATTACTATAAGGATTATAATTATCATCAGTGATTTTCTCAATATCCTTTTTACAAGAATTCATGCTTAAGAGTATTGTTATTATACTAATAAATATTGTTATTCTTTTCATATTTCTAAGTTTTTTAATTAATATTTTGTTTTATATTTTTTCACTTTTATTAGCCCACTGTTAATAACATTTTAAAGTGAGGGATAAAAGCATTCACCTAATTAAATATAGGTATAGAGAAAATTCTTTCATCCAAATTTTTCAATTTGGTTTTCGTTATTTTTCTAAAACATCACTATCGTAATTTTTAGGTTTAAAGATTTATTTTACATTTGCAGTTCCTCCTATTTTTAATTTTTGTGGTTAATTATTAGTCTATGCGACCCCATATTCATTATCAATAGGGGGTTTTTCTTTAAAATGATTAATTTTTTTAAAATATTTGAATCCCTTATTTCTAGAGAGAGAGAACCTGCGCTAAAGCTTCGGTTATTAAAAAAATATAGGCTGAAACTTCGGTTGTTTAAACAAGCTAAGCTAAAGTTTCGGTTGTTAAAATTAGATTTACTAAAACTACGACAGTATTCTAAAAAGCTGCATAATTTGTAAAAATTACGCACTAATACCGTATTCAGAGAATTTATACAAAGTACCGATAAAAGTTTTAAAATAGAGGACATAAGTGAAGAATTTAGTTCGTGTAATAAACTTCAAAGTATATACTATATGTGTTCAATATATTCTATATATATATGTCATAAAACATAAAAAGGTTACCCTAAAAAATGAAGTTCTTTTTAACAAGTTATTAACAATGCTTTTATATGTATTATTATCAGGCTATTGTATTATTTATTTTTTTAAACTTAATTTATCGGGAATTAAATCGCTTGCAATTTGTCTCAATTCATTGAACACGTTCAAAAAATGCTTCCTGAAATAAATGATACAGTAAAAGAACTTAAAAAAATTTCAATAGAAAAAATTAGTTTCTAGCAAAGAAAAACTTCGCCAGTATGATCAAAGGAAGTCCGTTTTGATGAGTTTCCAAATACTTTTACTGCAACACAACTTTTTCAACCTTAACAAAATCTTTGTTTGCAAGTTTGATTAAGTAGATTCCCTTGGAGTAAGATGATAAATCAATTTTACTAAAATAATCTGTAAGTTGACCACTATAAACAGCTTTGCCGTTTTGACTATAAATTTTAATATTAACCGGCTCAAGTTGATTTTCTATGGTGATATTAACAAGTCCATTTGTTGGGTTTGGATAAATATTAATACTATTTGAAATATCTTCAAAATTTTCGACACTTGATATAATTGCAACAGAACAATCAAAAGAATGAACATCAGTTGTTGAACCTGTTCCAAGTTGCCCTATATAATTAGCACCTGTAACACATATAGAATTTGCATTATCTTTCAAAGCTGCTGTATGTAATCCATACATTGAATTTCCTGCATAAAGAGGTTTTGCCGGCGAAATCATTAACCAATTTTCGTTGGTAGATATAGCTTTTGGAGAATTCATTTGAGTAGTATTTCCAGTACTAAGTTGACCATTACCATTAAAACCCCATGCATATAATGTTGAATCGCTTCTGAAAGCAAATGAAAAGCCGGAACCAGCCGAAACAGAAATCCAGTTAAAATAGGTTCCAATTTTTTCGGGATAATGTTTTTCTGTTGTGCTTCCAATCCCAAGTTGTCCATTACCATTAAATCCCCATGACCATAAAGTACTATCTTTCTTTAGTGCCACACTAAACTCTCCACCTCCGCCAATATCTATCCATTTTTCGTTATTTAATTTAATAGGGTATAATTTATCTATTGTTGTACTATCTCCAAGTTGACCTGAATAATTAAATCCCCAAACCCATAAACTGCTATCGTTTTTTAGTGCCAATGTATGAAGACCACCCGAAGAAATAACTTTCCAATCATTTTCCAAACCAACTCTTATAGGAAAATTTTTATCTACAAGAGTACTATCACCTAACTGTCCGCAATAATTATATCCCCATGCCCAAAGACTTCCATCCGTTTTAATTGCATATGAACTTGCATAAGATGCTTCAATAAAAGTCCAATCATTTGAACTACCAATTTGAACCGGTGAAGTTTTATCAGTATTTGAACTATCTCCCAAACAACCAATATAATTTAAACCCCATGCCCATAAACTATGGTCACTTTTTAGAGCTAAACAATGAGCTCCTCCGGCAACAATATCAATCCAGTTTGTATCTGTTCCAATCTGGATTGGATTATATTGAGTTGTTTTATTACCAATTCCTAGTTGCCCATTTCCATTAAATCCCCATGACCAAAGTGTTCCGTCTGATTTTAATGCAACAGTAAATTCTCCACCGCATTTTACTTTTAACCATTTTGTTTGGGCATTGGTATTTAAAACCAATAATAATAAAACAATAAATAATAGGATATTAGTTTTTTTCATAATAATTCTTTTTTAATAGGATGAAATACAAATTTAATAAATTAAATTTATTTATACGCACTTTATATCAATTTAATTGAATTAATCCTTAACAAAAGAAATCGTAGAGTTGTAAACTCAATTCAAAATCAAATTTTAAATTTTTATCAATAAATTTATTATTATTCAGACAAAAATAATATTTGTTATTTTTGCAATCAAATTTGTATATGACTTTAACGATTGTTCACTTAATTAGAATAAATATCTTTAATTTTAGAGATTATTTATTTTTTTATATAAATTTGAATTTATTAAATTTTGTTAAAATATAATTTTGTTACATTAAAATGTATAACTTTACCGTTTAATAAACAATATAAAATATGTACAATATTTTAAAAAATGAAGTTACCAACAAAAATAACACCTGATAGAATTAGAGATTCAATTGTACAAGTTTTTTTTAAATCAGATATTCCTTTTCTTCCTTTAATAGGATATTTTCACTCATATTTATCAAGTATGAGTTATGAGTATATAAGTGAAGTAAAGGAAAAGGAAAAGAAAAATATAATTTCATTAGATTTTTTAAACCATCTATTTGTTAATACCGAACTTGGTGTAAAAATTAGTTTACATCCAACTAAATCAATAATATTTAATTGTACAGGTAATTATATTGGGTGGTCAAAATATAATATTGCAATTATTGATGTTATTGGTAAGTTCATTGAAGTTGGACTTATAAGGGAGGTTGTTCGAGTAGGAGTAAGGTTTACAAGTGAATTCCCAAATATTAATATTCTAGAAAAAGTAAATTTTGATTACCATTATCAAATAGATAAAGAAAAAATTAAATCAGGTAAATTTAATATTGAATACTTAGATGAAAATAATTGTAGAGTTATATTAAATATTGTTTCAAATGCTCCTTTAAATCCATTTACTGATATTAAAGGGAAAGTTGATACTTTATCATTGATTGATATTGATATTATAAAAGAAAAATTTACTCATTCAGATTTGAATAAAATAAAAGAAATAATTTTTGATACTCATGAAAAGCAAAAAAGAGTATTTTTCTCATTATTGAAAAAAGAGTTTTTAGATGAGTTAAACCCAGAATATGATTAATTATGGATGCAATTATTCTTAGTATTCCCAGTAATTATAGAGTTTTAAACAAACAGAATAAAACCGTTGGAAAGCTTAATTATAATCAAATTCTTTCGAGAATGTTTTTTGAGATTCAACCAGATATTAAAGTTTTTAATTCTATAAAATTAGATATTTCTAAAACAATTAATATTATTCAAAAATTTATTCGAGACTATAATTCAAAAATTGAATTTTTCAATGATATTAAATCAAAACTTGTGAATTCAGCATTTGTAAAATGTAGTGTTAAATTTGCTCAGTTAAATCCTGATAAAATTGGGGTTGAAGTTACTAACTCAAAAACAATTTACTTTTTTATTAGAAAAGACCAATACAAAATTCATTTTGAAGTATTTTTTAATCATCAATTGGAAACAGAGCCATTTGAATGTGTATTAAATGTATTTGACTGTAATAATCCAATATTAAATGCAAGTGGTTCATTTGATTATGTATTTGAAAGTTTATCTCAATTAATTCCCAACGATAAAGAGATTTATTTAGATTATATTGATAACAGTTCACAATATGGAATATCCGAAAGAACTTTTGCCAAAAGTTGGTTATAAAAGAATCGAATCTAAATTGTACGGATTTTATCTCCTGAGACGTACATTAAAAAAGAATATTTTTGACTCATCAACAGAGCAATTGAAAAATGAATTTCTTGAGGAAGATGGAAAAGATATAAGGTTTTTGTCATGGTCATGCAATCTTTATAATCTTTATAAATATGAGTATCTGAAAATATTAATTACGAATAAATATCTTACAAAAAAGGAATGGGATTTTGAAACTCCTGTTGAAACTCCAGCCTTAAATGATGATTACATAATTATAGATGAGTATGGTTGCTATTTATTAGATATCTTAAGCGTTATTAAAAACTTACAAGTCCCTTATTCTAAAGGTAAAGTTAATAGAGTTTATGCTAGACCAAAATTGTACCATTCTCCTAACCTTTCTAATTTTTGGCATTTTGAAATTAGGTGGATAGATTATGATAATAATTTGATTAGCAAAAATCCATCAAAATGGAAAAACACCCTTGTTGCTTCTATTCGTTCTTTTATTCGTAACTATTGTAAACCGATTGATGAAATAAACAATTCTGATATTCCAAAATTAGATATTTCTGAATACTCGTAAAGTTATGTTTAAATAAGCTTAATTAGTTATATTTAATTCTTTAATGCTATATAATTAATTCCCATCTTAAAATATCAAAAACAAATATTCTAAATCCGTGGCAATATTATTCTTAATTTTGCATTATAAATAGCGCAACTAAGAAAACTCAATATTTTTTTGTGGCTTTTTTAGAAAGCTTCAAGAACGAGACTTGCGTAAAATTTAAATTCAGGAGTTCGTACGGATGATTGGTTTTAAATATGAGTGTAACGATTTATTGATGTTTTCTTAAAGCCACTAATTAAATTTTAAACTCAATGTCAATAGAAGTAAAAAATATTACAAAGCTTTATGGAGAGCAAAAAGCTCTCGACAGCGTTTCCTTTGAAATTAAAAGCGGAGAAGTTGTTGGTTTGTTAGGACCAAACGGAGCCGGAAAATCTACGATGATGAAAATAATCACCTGCTTTTTGCCACCAACTTCCGGTGATGTAAAAGTCAGTGGATTCGACATCTATGAGCAATCTATGGAAATAAGAAAAAGAGTAGGATATTTACCTGAGAACAATCCCCTTTACATTGACATGTATGTGAAAGAATATCTTGAATTTATAGCAGGTGTCCATAAACTCGGCAAATCGAAAAAGAAACGCATAGAGGAAATAATTGAAATAACAGGACTTGAAATAGAGATGAGCAAAAAAATCGGTGCTCTTTCAAGAGGCTACAGGCAGCGTATCGGGCTTGCTCAAGCACTAATTCATGAGCCGGAAGTTCTGATAATGGATGAGCCAACTTCGGGGCTTGATCCAAATCAATTAGTTGAAATCCGAAATCTGATAAAAAAAATTGGAAAAGAAAAAACCGTCTTGCTTTCAACTCACATTATGCAGGAAGTTGAAGCAGTTTGCGACAGAGCAATTATTATTGACAGGGGTAAAATCGTTGCTGACGATTCAACTGAAAACCTTCATCAGATTTCATCAGGGAAAGATTTTGTTATTGTTGAATTCAACAAGGAAATTTCGAAATCGCTTATTGAAGGAATTGAAGGTGTGAAATCTGTTAAAAATATTAAAGAGAATAAATGGCAGATTGAAGCTTCAAGCAAGAAAGATGTAAGAGAAGAAATCTTTCAATTTGCTGTTCAGAAAAAACTTTCTGTTCTATCAATGAATAAAGAAGAACAAAGCCTGGAGAAGGTTTTTCAATCTTTAACAAAAAAATAAAGTAGCCACAGATTCACAGATTAAAAAAAAATTATAAATAGAATTTCATCAGATTGTCTTACAAATAATAAAAAAATATTTTTTATTATTTGTAATTCAGAGATAATTCCAAATTATTTTACTTAACTAATAAACTTTTGCATAAAATATCTTGATTTATCAAATTAGAACAATTTCATATAAAATTCTGTGAATCTGTGGCTTTTTTTATTTAGGACTAATTAGTTACATAGTATTTGATAATCTGAGAACCTGTTGCAAATCTATTTCTACAAAAAAATAATTGTTTAGATTTGTTTTAAATAAAAATAATTTCCTACTTTTGTCTTTTGTTAGTGGAAAGATTTGATTGATTGCAACCACGGAAAAAAATGCTAAAACAATTTGTTTTCCAACCTATCAATCAAATCCCGCAAACATTTTAACGTAAAATAAGTTCTTGAAGCTTTTTATCTTTAGACATCTGCCTACGCAAAATTTTGCTTCTGCAGACAGGCTCTAAGTACTTTAGGCACTCTAGACACTTAAAATACTTTAGGCACTTATTTTACAATTTATTAATAAACAAAAAATCAAAAATATGGGATATTTATTTACATCAGAATCAGTTTCTGAAGGACATCCTGATAAAGTAGCAGATCAAATATCAGATGCATTATTAGACAAATTTTTAGCAAACGACCCCGAATCAAAAGTGGCTTGTGAAACACTCGTAACAACCGGACTTACGGTACTTAGCGGGGAAGTAAAGACAGATCATTATATTGATGTTCAGGACATAGCTCGTGATGTGATAGCAAGAATTGGATATACGAAAGCAGAATATCAATTTGATGCAAAATCATGTGGAGTTATTTCAGCAATTCACGAACAATCAGGAGATATTAATCAAGGAGTTGTTAGAGCAAAAGATGAAGATCAGGGAGCAGGTGACCAAGGGATGATGTTTGGTTATGCTTGTCGCGAAATGGACAATTATATGCCAATTCCAATTGAGCTTGCACATATTTTCTTGCAGGAACTTGCAGACATTCGCCGAGAAGGCAAAAAAATGAAATATTTAAGACCGGATTCAAAGTCTCAAATTACGGTTGAATACAGTGATAACAATAAACCTTTGAGAATTGATGCAATTGTTATTTCTACTCAACATGATGATTTTGATGAAGAAGAAAAAATGCTTGCCAAAATCAGAGAAGATGTTCAGAACATTTTAATTCCAAGGGTTAAAAAACAAATTCCGAGAAAGTATAAAAAACTATTTCAGGGAGATTTTACTCTTCATGTAAATCCAACTGGTAAGTTTGTTATTGGCGGACCTCATGGCGATACAGGATTAACAGGTCGTAAAATAATTGTTGACACTTATGGTGGAAAAGGTGCTCACGGTGGTGGTGCTTTTTCAGGAAAAGATTCTTCAAAAGTTGACCGTTCTGCAGCTTATGCAACTCGACATATTGCAAAAAATCTTGTTGCTGCAGGAGTAGCTGACGAAGTATTGGTTCAAGTAGCTTACGCAATTGGAGTTGCCCAGCCAGTCGGCTTATACATTAATACTCACAAAACCGGAAAAGTAAGAAATGCTGAAGGCAAAAAACTTACTGATGGTGAAATTTCAAAAAAAGTAAATAAAATTTTCGATATGCGTCCTTTTGCAATTATCAAAAGATTTGGTTTGAAAAATCCTATTTTTGAAAGAACTGCTTCTTATGGTCATTTTGGAAGAGATTATTATACTGAAGAAGTTGAAGTTTTCTATGATGGAAAAGATGTAACTACCAAAAAAATTGATGGCGTTGAACGTAAATTCAAAAACGTTGAATTTTTTGCATGGGAAAAACTTGATTATGTAGAAAAAATTCAAAAGGCTTTTGGGCTATAGAATCGAAAGCACAAAATATTAATGGATATTGGAACCTCTCATGAAATTGGGAGGTTTTTTTTATTCATTTTGACAAAATTAATTTAACTGTTAAAATTCAAAACAATTGAAGAAAAAAATTATTGATTGAAAAATTTCAATATTAATTGAATTTTTGTAATTTTATAGAAAAATTATATGATTCATTAATATGATTTTATTTCAAAAAAGTGCTGTATGGGTTATTAATTATATAATTTAGTTTTAGTAAATATCTGAATTTAAAATAACAAGTAAAAACAATTTTAATATTAATTATGGAGACATTTAAATTAAAAGCTGAAGATCCACTATTAAATGATAATTACGACAACTCATTATATAATCAATCAGGTTTCATTTTAAATCTTCAAACACTAATTTCTGATACAGTTGAACCTCCATATTCTATTTCTTTGAATGGGGATTGGGGCTCAGGTAAAACTACTGTATTAAAAAGTTTAGAAGAGGATTTGATAAAAGATAAGTTTGAAGTATTATGGTTTAATCCTTGGGAATATGAAAGGTCAAATGATGTTGTTCTTGTTTTCTTACAGCAATTATCAAATCTTGCAAAAGGCGATTATTCTGATGTATTAACAGAGCTTTCAATTATTGGGAAAACCATATTAGCTGGAGCAGTTGATACAGTTGCAAGGTTTTTTACAAATGGTAATCTTTCTGTAGAAAATATTCAAAAAATTCATGAATTAGTTGAAAGAGATTCACAAAGTAAGTATGATACCTATTCGAGCTTTGTAGATGAAATAAAATCAGACTTTAAAAAGTTAACTAATAAAATCTCAGAGAAAAAACAAGACAAGCCATTAATCATCATTCTTGATGACCTTGATCGCTGTTTACCTGAAAATGCATTAGAATTAATAGAAGCTTTAAAGAATATTTTTATTGTTAAGGATGCGAAAGCAATTTTTATTGCTGGAATAGACACAAATATTGCAAAAATGTTTATTCAGTCAAAGTATAAGGGATTACCTGATGAGTTTGCGTATAATTATTTTAAAAAGATTTTCAATTCTACTATTAATCTGCCAAATTTTGATAAGATTCAAATTCATAATTTCATTGATAGTTATTTAAAAAAATGGAGTACAAATTTAATTAACTCAGATGAAAAAGAATTTATAGCAGGTTGTTTAATTTATGCAGAAGTCAAAAGTATAAGATCAGTTCAAAACATATTTGCTAATTTTTATTTATATAAGAAACTAAATAAAAATTCAAGTTTGAATAATAATCAAGTAATGATTCTTAATGTTTTCAAGGAAATATGGCCATCAGAATACGAAAGATTATTAATGCAATGCAGGAAAAATCCTAGTGTTAGTATTAGTAATATTCTTAGTCGCGAAATTGATCCAATTGATCGAAAAAATGATGATAAGCTATCATATAAATTTAATCAAACATATTCACATAAGTATTTTCGGGAAACAGAAGGTAGTCAACTGATATATTAGTATAAATTATAATTGAAAATTCAAAAGTTGTTTGGGTTGTAAAATGTAAGACAAAATATTATTTTGAAAAATAAATTTTTGTTTAAGTCAAAAACAAACAACTATCACCATAACTTAAAAACCTAAAATTGTTCTTCAAACAATAATCATAAACATCTTTCCATGAATCACCAATTAATGCGGCTACTAATAGTAATAAGGTACTTTTTGGCATATGGAAATTTGTAAGCAGTCCTTTGGCAATTCTAAACTTATAACCCGGAACAATTATTAATTGTGTTGTTCCTGTTAATAGCTCCAAATTATTATGATTCATATATTTTAATATAATTTCTAAAGAATCCGATGCTGAAATTTCAAAACCATTATTGTTTTCATAAGTTTTCCATTGTTTTATTTCAAAAATCGAATTAAAACCTTTTGTGATTAAATCAACACCAAACCAGTAAATACTTTCAAGAGTTCTCATGCTTGTGGTTCCAACAGGAATAATATTTCCATGAAGATTTTTCAATAAATTCATAATATTATCCTTGCTGAAGGCAATATGTTCGGTGTGCATTTGGTGTTCCTGAATTGTTGGAGTGCTGACAGGTTTAAATGTACCGGCACTAACATGGAGAGTAATAAAATCAGTTTTAATACTTTTCTTTTCAAGGCTTTTAAAAACATTTTCTGTAAAGTGCAATCCTGCTGTTGGAGCTGCAACCGAGCCATTGTTTTTTGCAAAAACTGTTTGATATCTTTCTTTATCCGAATCAATAGCCTGTCTTTTCAAATAGGGAGGCAAAGGAACGACTCCCAATAAATCAAGAATTTCCGCAAAAGTTAAATCTTCGGGTTGCCAGAAAAATTCTATCAAGAAAGCATTTTCTAAAACTTCCTTCTTTTTAGCTTTCAACTTAAGAAATTTTCCATCATGCTCAAAGTTTATAGAAAGCTCATCGGATTTCCATTTTTTAAGATTGCCAATCATACATTTCCAAACAACAGATTTTTTTTGCTGGAAAGCTAATTGAATTTCTGTAGGAAAAAACGGTTCAATGCAAAATATTTCAATTTTTGAGCCTGTTTTTTTATAAAAATTTAATCTTGCCTGAACCACTTTAGTTTCGTTGAAAACTAACAAACTTTCTTCAGGTAAATAATCTGTAATATTTTGAAAAACACTTTCCGAAATTTGATTATTTCTAAAAATTACAAGCTTTGATTTGTCTCTTTGAGCAAGAGGAAACTTTGCAATTTTTTCTTCCGGCAAATTATAATCGTAGCCTGAAATTGAAATATTTTGTAAGACACTCATTACCTAATTGTTAATCTAATTGAATTAGCTTTGAAAATTTTAAATTTTTTAACAAAAATAAATTAATAAAATCATTTTTAAATTATTATTATTTTTATTAGCTTTGTAGCATATCTTAAAAAAGATGGAAGAAATAACTAAAGATACGACATTTAAAGAAATTGTTGAAATATATCCAACTACAATTAAGTTTTTGCAAAAACAAGGATTTGAATGTATTGTTCAGGGTGATCCAATTTGGGGAACAATTGAAGAAGCTGCCAAAGTTAAAGATTGGAGAGATGAAGAAGTTGACCAACTCGTTATTGAATTGAATAATTTACTATAGTATAAATGACTTTTAAAAAACACTTCCCCAATTTTATCACAATACTAAATCTTCTTTGTGGATGTCTCGCTATTGTTGCTTCATTTAGCAACAACTTAGTTGTAGCTTCTTATTTTATTGGGCTTGCTGCAATTTTTGATTTCTTAGATGGCATGTTTGCAAGGCTTTTAAATGTAAAATCAGAAATTGGAAAACAACTTGATTCGCTTGCAGATTTAATATCTTTTGGATTAGCTCCTGGAATAATTGTTTTTATTCTTTTAAAAAATTCAAATCTACCGGATTTTCAAATAGGCAACATTAATCCTATACCATTTATTGCATTCTTAATTCCAATATTTTCAGCTCTTCGTTTGGCTAAATTTAATATTGACCCCGAACAAACCGAATCTTTTATTGGTTTACCAACACCTGCTAATGCAATATTTATTGCATCTTTCCCTTTGATTTTGGAATATCAATCAATTGAATTTGTTTCTAATTTAATAGCCAATACTTGGTTTTTGTTTGGATTATCTATTTTGATGTCTGCTTTACTTGTACTTAGAATTCCTTTGTTTTCGCTGAAATTTAAATCCCTAAAATGGATTGATAATCAGAAAAAATTTATTTTGTTAGCAATTTCAATAATTTTATTAATATTTTTTCAATTTCTAGCTATCCCTTTAATTATTATTATTTACATATTGCTATCACTTTTTTAAATTCTAATTCAATAAAATCCAAATCATTACTCCTAAAACTAATTCTTTAGTAATAATATTAATAGGTAAATTACCTACAAAAAAAAGGTAATCTGCTGTTCCTTTTCAATACAATTATGTTTTATCTTTATATATTGAATTTATCCATAATAAAATCAATTATGTTTTTAGAGTATAATCAAAATACAAGAGAGCACCTAAACTTAACAATAACAGGCAAATTAGAAGATTTTGATTTTTTTTATTATATCGTTTTGTATGCAAACACTTTTGATGTTGTAGGATACGTTAAACAAAAAGACGAGCAAACAATTTATATTGAAACTGAAGGAACTAAAAGAAATTTAGAGAAATTTATTGACATATTTCGAGAAGGCACCTTGGCATCATTTACTGAATATATAAAAATTGAAAAAGGACTTCTTGGAGATTATTATAAATTTAAAGTAATCAAAGATAAAATCAAAACAAAGAAATATATCGACTTTCCGGCTCTAAGTAGATTTTCCTTGTCTTTCCGGAATTTTTTGCATTAACACCTAAATCAAAGTGAAAAGCATTGCGAAAGCAATGCTTTTTTTTATTTTCTTAATTCGAATTTCTTTCCAAGATAAACTCGTCTCACTTGCTCGTCTTCAGCAAGTTCTTCTGATGTTCCTGATTTCAACAATGCCCCTTCAAACAAAAGATAAGCTCTGTCGGTGATTGATAAAGTTTCATGAACATTATGGTCAGTTATTAAAATTCCAATATTTTTTTCTTTCAATTTAGCAACTATTAACTGAATATCTTCAACAGCAATAGGGTCAATTCCTGCAAAGGGTTCATCCAATAAAATAAACTTTGGGTCAACAGCTAAGGCTCGTGCAATTTCAGTTCTTCTTCTTTCTCCTCCTGATAAAGTATTACCTACACTTTTTCTTATTTGATTTAATCCAAACTCATCGAGCAATGATTCAAGTCTTTGTTTCTGTTCAGTTTTACTAAATTTAGAAAATTGTAAAACAGCTTTAATATTATCTTCAACGTTTAAACTTCGAAAAATAGAAGCTTCCTGAGAAAGATAACCAATACCTTTTTTAGACCTTTTATACATTGGTTCTTCAGTAATATCAATATTATCTAAAAGTATTTTACCATAATTAGCTTTTATCAAACCAACTATCATATAAAAAGTTGTTGTTTTTCCTGCTCCGTTAGGACCTAAAAGACCAACAATTTCACCTTGTTTAACTTCAACAGTAACATTGTCAACTACAGTACGAAGCCTATATTTTTTCACTAAATTTTCCGCTCTCAATATCATTCTACAAAATATTTAAATATTGCATTCTTAAAAAGAACATGTAAAAATATAAATTATTGTTTACTTCTCAGAAATAAAATTGCATAGTAATCATTAAATTAAATTTATTAACATTTGGATGGTCCAAATATGATAATCTCCAAACACCATCTATTCTGAAAAACTTAAAAATATTTTCAATGCCAACCCCTGCTTCATAAAAAGGTTGATTAAGTTCATTTAGTTCAAAAGCTGATGAATTATATTTCTTGTTTTTTTCTGAAAGTGCCCCAATAACTCCTTTTCCATAAATAACTTCTCTCCATTTTAATTTACGCATTAGCGGAATATGGTTCAAAAACAATCCGTCAAAATGATGAGAAAAATACACGCTTAAATATCTATCACTAACAAATTCATAGTAGTTCATAGTATTAAAAGAGTATTCATCAAAATAATAAGTTTCGTTTCCTTCGTGAAGTTTTAACAAAGGATATGGTAATTGTCCCCAAATTTTTCCTGCTTCAATAATATATTTCGACCAACCAAAACTTCCAATATTAAACCAATGTTTAACTCTTAACTGAACTTTTTGATAATTATAATCACTACTCAAAACATCTTTAAAACCAAAGCTAAGTTGAACATCAAAAACAGGATATTTTGTTCCAAAACTAACTCTTTCAAATTCGCCCATCATAAACTTTTCTTTATAGGCAAAGTGTCCATCCAGCCTTATCTCTGAAGTTGTTATATGATTTTTGTTTGCTCCATCAAAATTAAAGTTAAAAGTATCGATGCCAACAGGGTAATTTACTCTATGTAAAAGGTATATTTTACTTGATAATCCTGTAATCCATTCATGCTCATAAAATCCTTTAAATTGCTCAACCATCGAAAGCTTACTAATAGGATTTCGTCTTAAGAAAGATGCAAGCAAATAATCTTCTCCCAAAGCACTCTGGCTAAGCCCTAATTGTTCAATATCATATTTATAATCAATGCCAAATGACCTTCTGGGATTTTTAGAAAGCATATATAAAAAACCACCACCATATTTGAATTTTTCATCTTTTGTTCCATAGGCTATGTGGGCAAGTAACATAATTTTTGTGCTAAATTTATTGCTTGACCTTCCTCCAACTCGTAAACGATAACCTTCCAATTCATTAAAACTAATTAATGACATATAAGGACCTATCTCAAAATTTCCTTTAATATAATAGCTCGTAAAAATTGTTTGGGCGATATCATAGTAAGTATTGAAAAGTGGAACATTTTTAACAGAGTCGATAATATCATAAATGGTTTGCTCATCTTGTGTTAAACTATCGTGCCTTGCATCAACCCAAAATACTTTATCTTTATTTAATGATACTTCATCAACTTGCACATGAACAGGGCTTGAGAAAATTTTATTATCTTTATCAATATTAAAATCAAATTTTTTATAGGATGTAGTTTTATGACCAAAAAACCCAAATGTTCCTTTGGGTTCTTCAACAATATTAAAATCAATAACCACGCTTTCTTTTACAAGCATCCAATGTTTTCCATCAACTAATTCATATTCTTGTTCAGCAAACAAATCATTAATAAGGTTGATATTTGCATCATCGGCAATTTGCACATCTACTTTCTTTACTGCAAAACTTGTATCGCTTATCCATAGAGAACCTGTGAATGTTAGCTCTTGTTTTCTGCGTGGTTTAAACATTAATTTATAACACCACTTATCTCCGATATATGTACTGTCAACCAAATAGTATTTGTAATAATTTAGAGATTGATTAGCAATTGGGCTGATAAAGTTTTTTTCAAAAAGCGTAATAAAATTATTATAGATATTAACTTTTTGATACATGTTTCCCAAATATTGAGAAAAGCTCTCATTCTCAACTCCAGATGCTTTTGAAGCTAATATTACTTCTCTCGAAGTTTGGGGACTTTTACGATGATAAAAATCCGATAAAGTTTCTACTAAGAATAAAGGCAAATATGCTTTTCCGTTAACAGTTGAAGTATCGAGATTATCGAAAACAAATTGAAACTGATTAAAAACTCTTCTCTTTCGGAACTTATCAGTAATATTATTTACATCAATTTGAATTTTATTATAAACTTCGTATTTATACTTTTCTAAATTATCACTATTATATTTTTTCTTGTTTTCTATCACCTTTTCCAATATTACTTCAGCAGGATTTCTTCCGGGTTTAATTACAACCTCCGAAAGAGTAATATTTTTAGGCGAAAGGATAAAATCTATTTTCTGAAATTGACGCTTTAGTATATGTTTCTTTTGAGTTAAATATCCAATATAAGATACAATCAGTGTGTCGGAAGGATGTTTTGTTTCTATAGAATATTCACCGTTAAAATTTGTTGTTGCTCCAATTGAAGTTCCTTTAAGAATGACATTTACAAAAGGGATGGGTTCCTTTGTTAAAGAATCTGTTATTATGCCCATTATTTTTGTAAGCTGTGAAAATCCTGCAAATGGAACAATTGATAAAAATGTAATCAGTATATAAAAAAAATATTTTTTCCCCTTTTTCAATCTCAACGTATTTAAATATCTAATAATTTTTTTACTTAAAATTTCTAACAAAACTTTTTATATCAATAATCGTGCTTTTTTGTTCTTCTAATATTTTACGGAATTTCTTCTCAGTATTTTTAATATTCCAATAAAAAATCAATTTCTCTTTTTTACTTAAATTCACTTTAGGAATATTAATATCTACTTCATGCGGATGAAGATAAATAAACACATTATTTCCTTTATTATTTTTCTTAGAAATATTTTTGTTGATAAACCAAGCAGGAAAAAACCTAAGGAAAAAACCACCACTAAATCCAACATTTTTCCCTAAAATATTTATTAAACTTTGAGGAATTTCAAGAACACTTTTTACTTTACCATCTATTACCGGAAAATGAACATTTGAAGGAAAGTCGGGCAAACCATACAAATATGTTTTTGCAGGATAAACCGATGAAGAATATAAAAATCCGTTATCGTGAAGAACATCATAGAACCACTCCAAAATTTTCTCATTCACCGACCATGATGGAGCCCTAAAACCTATAACTTTTTCACCGATTAAATTTTCTAATACAGAGCTAGCTTTTTTTAAATCTTCATCAAATTCCTTTGAAGTCATTTCATAAATCAATTTATGATTAAAGCTATGACATGCAATTTCATGCCCTGCATCGTGAATTTTTTTTATTATTTGTGGCTTTTCCTGAGCAAGTTTACCTAAAACAAAAAAAGTTGATTTAACATCATACTCATTACAAATATCAATCAACTTGTCAACGTTGGATTCTAAATTGCTTGTTTGATTACTAAACTGATTTAGGTCGAGACTCTTAAAATTGGCGTTATACCATTCCTCAATATCAAAAGTTAGAAAATTCTGTATCATCTTTTTTTATCTATACTTAAAACATATAATCCACCACTAAAATAGTTCAATTAGTATTACTGCGAATATAGTCGAAATACCAAAATTCAATTACCAAAATTCAAATAATTTTCAATTTATCATCCCGATAAATATCGGGACAATTTCTAAAACTATTTACATATTAAAAATCGATTTGCAAATATAGAGAGTTAATCTAAAACACTTCAATGAATTGCGTTGATTTAGCTTTTGCGTTATTTGAGTTTTTGAACATTGAAATTTGGAGTTTATTTGTTATTTGTTTTTTGCTATTTGGAATTTATTGAATATTAAAAATATTTTCATTTACACTAAAACAATAGTAGAACCATTTAATTAATAGGCATCAAAATCAATACACTGAAACTTCAAGGTTTCAGAATCTAAACTTACATTATTATTAGTCAAATCCTTAAAAATTAAATAAAGAGGAGATGGTTTTATTTTATCGGGGAAATTTACATAGGCTAATTTCTTCCAGTTTATCTTATCGTCAACTCCAATCCAAACTTTTACTTTATTAAAAATTGCTTTATTATTAATGGATATTTCATCGCAAATATTATTATCAAAAACACTTATTGTTGTATGAATTCCAAATTTTTTCGCTGGGGCTAAAATATATATTTGCCCATTTTTCTCTTTTATTTTATAATTAATTATGGGATTTAATAATCTCCATTTAATTGATTCCTTATCCCATAATCGCATATAACTATAATCATTATTTTGTTGCTCTTTATGCAATCCTAATCCGATTTTCACATCCAATGGTTTAATCAAATTAAAACCTAAATATTTTGTAAAGCCTTTAATACTATTTTCATTTGCAACACCAATCACAAATTTATATTCCTCTTTTGCAGCAAGTTTATAAGTCATTTCTGCCAATAAAGTAAATAATCTTTTGCCTCTATGGTCAGGATGTGTTGCAGTGTTTAAAGACAATAATCCCTTAGTTTCAACTCCCTTAATTCTGGATTTTATAGGCTGAGTAACATAATGTGCAACTAAATTTTTATCATAATAAGCATTAAATCCAACTGCTTTTCCCTCAGGATTCTTATTATATTCCCAATCTAAATATTCAAAACTATTAGCATCAGTGTTTGGAAACACAAGTTTAAGCAAATCCGAAATCTCCTGAATTCCATCCTTTGATAAATCTAATTGTTTGAACTCATACATATTATTATGTTATTTGGCAGATATTTATATTAAGAATTATGATAATCAAATTAATACAAACATATCTTATTGCAAATATAAAACAAATTAATGAGTATCAAAATTGACAATCACTGATTCTACAATGATTTTTCTGTTTAATTAAAATTATTTGGCTAATATTTCATTTGAACAATTTATTATTAAATTTGCTACTTAACTAAAAAATATCTTAAACAGATGAAGGAAAAAAATATATTTATATTATTAGTTTTAAGCCTCCTAATATTATTAATTATTACTTATTGGAATCATTTTGATAATGATTTTCATTTTGATGATTCACACACAATTCAAAACAATTTCTATATTCAGAAACTTAGTAATATTCCTCTGTTTTTCACTAAAGGTGCAGAGACCGTAAGCAATCTTCCTCCTAATCAAGTTTATAGACCATTTCTATCAACAACAATTGCAATCGATTATTGGATTAGCAGCAAACTGAGCCCCGAAGGTCATGGATTAGACACACATTTTTATCATCTTTCAATGTTTATTGTTTTTGTTATTCAATTGTTATTAATGTTTTTACTCTTTAAAAAGATTTTAGATAAAGTTTTACAAAACGATTGGAATAAATATCTTGCACTTTTTGCTGTTACATTCTATGCTTTCCACATGGTTAATGCCGAAACGATAAACTATATAATTTCCCGCTCCGACTCATACTCTACTTTTGCTGTTGTTTTATCTTTCGTAATTTATGCTTACTTCCCCCGAAAAAGAATTTATGGTTTGTTCCTGATTCCATTAATTTTTGGGCTTTTCACAAAGCTAACAGCAGCAATGTTTTTCCCTTTACTGATTGTTTATTTTATTTTGTTCGAGTATAAAGAATTAAAAAAAGAAGGAAATCTAAAAATTTATAAACAAACAATCTATAGCTTACTTTATACATTTGCAATTACCGCTATTATTACAATTTTAAACCTGATAATGTCATCTGACACATATAGTCCCGGTGGTCCAAGTCGATTGATTTACTTAATAACTATGCCTTATGTGATATTTCATTATTTTATTTCCTTCTTTGTTCCTTACAGCCTTAGTGCAGATGCAGGTTGGGGATTTACTGAAAGTATTTGGAATTTTAAATTTATCATTGGATTTCTCTTCATTCTACTAATGTTATATGTAATTTACAGAACATATAAAAAACCCGAACAGCGTCCGATTGCATTTGGAATTTTATGGTTTTTTATTGCTCTTGTTCCCACATCAAGTTTAGTTCCTCTTGCTGAACCAATGAATGACCATAGAATGTTTTTTCCTTTCGTTGGTCTTGTGTTAAGTTTTTCATGGGCTATTGGTCTATTATTATATAGATGGAAAGAAAAAATTTCTAAAAGTTTTGCGTTGAAAAATACTATAATTCTCTTTGCTTTTCTAATAATTGGAGTCCATGCTTATGGCACTTCTATTAGAAATGCAGTTTGGGACAACGGAGAATCACTTTGGTATGATGTTACAATAAAAAGCCCAAAAAATGGACGCGGTTTAATGAACTATGGTTTAACACAAATGCGAAAAGGTGATAATGAAACTGCTTTAAAATATTTCGAAGAAGCCTTGATTTACAATCCTTATTATTCTTATTTACATGTTAATATTGGTGTTGTTAAAGATGCAATGGGCTTAACTGAAGAAGCAGAAACTTTTTACAAAAGTGCTATAAACTGTTCTTTTCAATTTCACCAATCATACTACTATTATGGCATATTTCTAAAAAACCATGGACGGAATAAAGAAGCTATCGAGAACTTTGAAAAAGCTGTAGAATATGATCCTGGATTTATTTTTTCCATGTATAATTTAATGGAATTATACGCTGCCGACTATCAATGGGATAAGCTAAAAGATATATCGAATAAAGCACTACAATTAAATCCCGGAAACGAAACTGCAATTTATTACCTTGCATTATCTGAAGGAAAAAAATCAAAAGTTGAGACCTATCTCGATATAATTAAAAAAAATCCAACTGCTGATAATTATATTAATTTAAGTCTTGTTTATTATGAGAAAGGAGAATTCGAAAATTGTATCAAAGTTTGTGAAAAAGCTCTGGAACTGGACCCTAATTATGTAAACGCTTACAATAATATTTGCTCAGCTTACAATTCTCTACAAAAATGGGACAAAGCAATTGAAGCATGCAATAAAGCATTACAGCTTATGCCGGAGCATAATTTAGCAAAAGGCAATCTTGAAAGAGCAAAAAAAATGAACGATTTAGAAAATACTTCATCAAAAAACCTAAACTATGATGAGTTGATTAATCTCAGTTTAACATACTATAACAAAGGTTTATACATGAAATGTGTTGAAGCATGTGAAAAAGCATTGAGATTAAAACCCAAAGATGCTACAGCATATAACAATATTTGTTCAGCTTACAATGCTTTGCAAGAATGGGATAAAGCTATTGAAGCTTGTGAAAAAGCTGTAAAATATGCTCCAGATTTTGAATTAGCTAAGAATAATTTAAAGTTGGCGAATGGGGGGAAAAATAAACAGTAAACAAATATCTATTCTTTTTGTCCAGCCTTAATTGGTTTGTTTTGAGCAAAATTTATTGCAAATGATTTAATTGTTATTTTAAATCCATTTTTGTTAATTCTTAACCATGCAAAATTTCTATTTTCTCCATAATCTATTGATAAACCCATATATTTATCACCAATAAAATCAGCACCACCATAAGGTCCTCCCATATAATTTACATCATATAAAATAGTGGAGATATTATCCCATTGAAGTGTACTATCTATTAACTCACCTATTGTAAAATATTTAGGAATATTCCATTCTCCTATACCAGAAACAAAATTTTCAGAACTACTTCCATAAATACCAATAACGTAATTATAATTAACACAAGGATGTGGACTAATGTTTTTATAAAAATGTCTTATTGTTATTTTAAAATCATTAACACCATTTGAATCAATATCAACATAAAAATCAACTGATCCATTTAAAGGGCTTGGAGTTTGACAGTTGGGATAAGAATTATAAAATGTATCAACTGAAGTTAACTCCACATAAGGTTGAAATTCTTTAAAGTAGATTTTATCGGGCTCAATCATAGGATCATCTTTACAGGAAGTAATTGATAGAAATCCAATTACTAGTAAAAATAAGATTAGCTTTAGTTTAGAAGATTTATTTCGAAAATACATAAGCATCTTTAAATCACACAAATTTACAAATATTTTCCAAACACTCTAATAATCAAAAGAAAATATTTTAAAAATTTAAAAATTGATTTTGATTTTTGTGATTTAAAGTTTGCCTGAGTTAGGCACTTGAATACTTTTGTCTTTAATAATTTCTATTGCAACAATTTGCTTGAATAGCTTTAACTTCAATTCTGATGTATTTATATCTTTAAATTTACACAGAAGAAAAATAATAAATAGTAATTATTTTTTTTTATATTTGCAGCAAAATCCACAAATTAACCTTTGTATGACATATAAAAAATTCCTTTCGTTAGCTATAATAATATTATTTTTCAGTATAAATTTATTTGCCGGAAAAGTTAATATAAAAGATGCTCAAAAAGTTGCCATTAAAGTATTTACTGAAAAATCAACACAGCAAGCTTTAAGTTCTAAAAGTCTATCAATCACTAAAGAATATATTGAAAAATATCAAAACGAAGCAGTTTATTATATTTTTAATATTAACTCTAATGGCTTTGTGATTATTTCTGGAGATGATAAATTCTACCCTATTCTTGGCTTTTCATTTGAAGGAAATTATAATCCTAATGAACAAGCACCTGCTTTCACTGATTTGATGGAAGCATATAAAAACAGCATCATTCAAATAAGAAATTCAAAGGCTGCAACAGATAAAAAAACTAAGGATGCATGGAAATATTATTTGTCAAACTCAACAAAAAAATCAAATACAAAAGAAAAAAATGTTCCTCCTTTAATCAAATCAAAATGGAATCAAGGCTCACATTATAATGAAATGTGTCCTGCACATCCAGGCGGAACTAACGGACATTGCGTAACAGGGTGTATTGCAACTGCAATGGCTCAAATTATGTATTATTATAAATTCCCTGAAAAAGGTATTGGTACTCACTCATATTATCATCCTTATTATGTTAGCATTTCAGCAGATTTCGGAAACACAACATATCAATGGTCAAAAATGACAAACTCAATAAATGCAGGCAGTACTAATGCTATAGCCGAATTAATGTTCCATTGTGGAGTTGCTTCAAATATGTATTACACACCCACTTATGCTTCATCTTCATCCTATGCTGCTATTAATGGACTTAAACAATATTTTAATTATTCGAACCGTGCTAAATTAATTAATAAAGGAAATGCACCTGACAGTCTTTGGTGTGAAATGTTAATCGCCGACCTTGATGATGCTAAACCTATTCTTTATAGAGGAAGTGGCTCAGCTGGTGGACATGCTTTTGTTTGTGATGGATATTATGGTGCTGATAAATTTCATTTTAATTGGGGTTGGGGTGGATATAATGACGGATACTTCCTTTTAAATAATATTGATTTTAACTACGGAATGGGTGCTATTGTTGACCTCGTACCTTACGACCATCCATATTGCTCAAACGCTAAAACCTTTACAAAAACATCAGGCTTTTTTGATGACGGAAGCGGACCATCAAAATATTGGAACAATACTGACTGTGAATGGCTGATATCACCAAGTAATGGAAAGCCTATATTTCTTATTTTTTATCAACTCAACACAGAATCAGGAAAAGATATTATTACAATTTATGATGGAGATAACATTTCCGCACCTGTTTTAGGTAGTTTTTCAGGCTCTACAATCCCTCCTATTCTTGTTTCAAGTGGAAGCAAAATGTTAATACGATTTACTACTGACGACAAGAATAATGATTTAGGCTGGACTATTGTTTATTCTTCGGAAACAGCAGGTTTAGAAACTGAAAATCATATTGAAAATGTTGAAATTTTTCCAAATCCTGCTCATTCAATTTTAAATATTGAACTTACTTTAATCAAACCAACAAATACTATAACTAATATTTTTGACCTAAGCGGTAAAATTATTTATTCAGAAGAAAAACATAATCCGGTTGGAAAAATAAATAATTCAATCAACGTTTCATCACTGTCGAAAGGAATTTACTTTTTGAGAATTGTTAGTGATAATAGTGTTATCAACAAAAAAGTTATTATTGAATAATATTAGATTTTTTAAAATTCTGAACACATTTATTTTATAAGACTTCTAAAGTTTCAAAACAGCTTTTCGGCTCTAAGTTAAATATTTTTAAATCCTTTTCAACATCTAATGATTTCATTTGTTTCAAGCCAAGAAGGTTCTCTTTGGAAACGGAAAACGAAATTCTAATAAATTCAAAAAAGCATAATAAAATATTTGCGAAAAAATAGTGGAAATAAATCCAAATCACTTTCTTGTTTAATTTTTTTGCAACAGCTTTATAAAATGCTTTCATTTTTATCGGCAACTTTTCTGCTATAGCATATTTCCCTGAAATATCATTTTTAAGTGCAAAGTCAATACATCTAACTAATTCATCAATATGAAGAGTTTGCAATGCTTGTTTGCCACCATCAATTAAAGGTATGAACTTATTTTTTTTGATAATACTTTCAATATTTTTAAATAATCCACCATTTCCGAGAACTAAACCCGGTTTTATTACAAGGTCAGAATTTTTATCAAATATTTTTTCAAGCTCAAACTTTGTTTTCCCATAATTTGACAAAGCATCTTTGTGAGCAGAAAAACTCGATAAAAAGACAAATTTCTTTAATTTGTATTTCCTGCTTATTTCCAGCAATCTTTTTGTGCTTTCGATATTTATTCGGCTAGTATCATTATTTTTTGAACTTTTCAAATAAGCACAATGAATAATATAATCAGCATTTTCAAAACTTAATTCATCCACAGTTTTATTCATGTCATACTGAACATATTCAACATTTTCAATAGCAACTTTAACCGGAGAATATACAAAAGCGACCACTTTAAAATTTCTTTTACTAAAATAATTTATAAGTTCAAAACCTATAAATCCGTTTGCACCGGTTATTATTATTTTCTTTTCCAAAAATTTAATTTTTATTATTTTCAATTATCCCTTTTGCGACATTATGAGCATTTGCCATTAAAGATAAAGTAATTCCTTTTGCAGGCAAATATTTAAAACCTGAACCATCAGCAATAAAAACATTTTTAGTACCATTTAACTTCCCTGAAGGGTGAGTTGTTCCAAATTTATTTTCATCATCGCTGAAGGGAATTGTTCCTGCATAATGAATACTTGAGCCATAGCCCGGGTCCATTCTTTTTATTGGGAAACAAGAAATTTTTCTTAAATAATGTTTTATGGTTTTTTCTCTTTTTGCTATTTCTGAAATGTCATTTTTATCTAAAGAATAGTGAGCAAAAAGTTTATCTCCTGTAAATGAATTTGGAGATTTTTGTAATTCAAGATATTTTTCTTGACTTGGTTTATCAGGATGATGAATTCCCGCGATTACAAAAGCCGACTGAAGATATTGCATAATAATTCTTCCATCAACAAAATTCAAAGGAGCTTCTTTTATTAATTTAAAAAGCATTAATGAACGATAAGTATAAAAAGTAGTAGTAACTAAATCATCATGTTTTCCTGTAACATCATAAATCATTAATGCTTGAGCCATGCTTGTTTTAAATCTGCTCAAGGGTTTTCCGAGCATTTTAAGATAAATACAAGGCATGTAAGCATATGGATTGCAAAGTAAAGGCAAGCGGCTAATTTTTTTATCAAAAGTTCTCAAAACTATTCGAGCTGTTGCCAAAGCTCCTGTTGCCAATAATAATTTCCTGCATTTAAAAACCTTTATCTCTCCCGTATCTGTTCTCTTTACTTCAACATTTACAATATTTTCTTTCTCTTCAAATTTAAGCATCAAACACTTATCAATGTATTGAAAATTGTTTTTTGTTTTAAGTTCATCAACAGTAATCCATGAACGATAGGCAGCTTTTTCTTTGTCGGAATAAAAATCCATATCATTATATGAAGTCTTCTTTCTGTTTTTAAAATCTTCCGAAAGAAAAGCCATGGAAGGAATTCCGAAATAAATATTTTTCTTATTGAATTTTGATTTTTTCTTATTATATGAATTAAAAAGTTTCTGGGTTGAATTATCCATTTTCAGTGGCTGCTGAAGATTTTTTAAATCTCCGACAACAAATTTTGTAACATCATCATTAGCTACCGAAAGTCCAATTCTGTCAGCAACATTTTGATATGCTATCTTCATTGCTTCTGAGTTCAAACCCACTTTTTCAATTTCTTTATCAGAATAAACATAGCTTCCTAAGCCCCATCCGCTTCCTAAACCGCCATATCCAAGACTTTCCATCGGGAAAAAATTATCAGAAACAATAGGAGTAAATTTGCTCACATTTCTTATCATGGATTTTCTCGAAGGTGTCAATTGAGCTCCTACTTTCACATCGTCCCAGGGAATTGCTTCAAAATCATCGCCGAGTAAATATTTCTTCTGTCCCTTTTCTTCTTTTCTAATATTTTCAAAATCTTTGTCAGGAACAATTTTAGAATATTTTTCATCCTTTTCCCCAACGTCAAGCATAACAACTTGCTTGCCTGCTTCAACAAGAGTTTGAGCAGCCATTGCACCGCTTGGTCCTGAACCGACTATTATGTATTTGTGTGTGTTTGACATATTTTATGAGCCATTTGTCACAGTTTCATTCTATTAATATTTTACTTTTTACTTCAATGTAAGTCCGTCTGTCGAACACAAAATCATAGTAACTTGCGTCTCCCGCTTTACTTTCTACTTCCAATCTCGTCCTACCAATTTCAAGTTCGTTTTTATCAAACGCTTTAACAGTTAAAGTGTCATTAAAATCCTTATCAAAAATAAGATAAAGCGTCAGAAGATTGTTGACTGCACCTGTAGTATCATTTTCAATTGAAAACTTTCCTGTCTTTAATCCTTTGTTTTGAAGGTTCTGAGATAAAGATATATCACATTGAAGTGTTTTGTCAACACCTTCGGAAACTCCTTCAAAAAACTCTGTTGCAGTTTTACCAACAGTCTCACCACCTTTGTTAATAGCTTCTTTTGTCTTTTCCTTTGCTCTATTGCATGAGATTGTCAATATTGTCAACAATATCAAAAGAGTGATTGTTTTTTTCATAATTATCTGTTTTTTTATTTGTAATTAAATAAATTTATGATATTTTTCATACTTCTCACCCACATCAAGCAATTTAACACTTTTGCCTGCATCAACTAATGTTTTTGCAGCCATTGCTCCACTTGGTCCTGAACCAACTACTATATATTCGTGTATTTCTGACATTTTTTTCTATATAGCAAACAAGCACAAAAATTATAATATCTTTATTAAAATCATTCCAAAAATTCCTCTAAAAACGCCTCTAATTCCCGAGCCGGCAATTTTGAATAAATACCAAAAAGAAAAATTCTTAGGTAAAAACTTATCACTGTATTCGGGAATGGTTTCTAAAATTGCCAACATCGTAAAAGTCTTTTTTCTAACAACAGAATTACTTTTAACTAAAGCTAAACCTCCGTCAACCAAGGGTAGAAAAATTGGGTGTTTTTCAATAAACTTTTCGATTTTAATGTCTTTTTCATCAGGATTAAACTGCAATTTTTCCATAGCATCAGCATACAAAGAAATGCAATACTCATTAACATTTTTCCCTAAAAGAAATTTCCCAAAGATTTTAGCTTCTTTCTGGTGGTTCATTTATTCGTTTTCAGCAGGTTTATTATTTTTGCTTTTATCCTTTTTTATTTCATTTTTTAAAAAAGCAATTTCTTGTGTAAGGCTTTTGTTATTATCTGAAAGTTTGGAAACAACAGTTGACAAATGTAAAAGATAAACTAGTATTGCAAATATTGCCCCCATAAAAACAAGATTCGGTGGCAAATAAACTCCAACCATTCGAGCCATTACATCTAATCCATCACGCCAGAAAGAGAAAACAATAAGAATAATTGTTCCTGCTAACCAAAAGATTGCATATTCTTCACGCAATTTTCCTTTAATAATCAATCGGCTTACATAAAATAAAAAAGCCAAACTAACGATGATGCTAATAATTTGAATTCGCATCGAAGCTACATTTTCCATTTTCTAAATTTTTGTTTAACACTTATTAAAGAATAAAATATCGAAAGACTAACCTTTATAATATAATAAATTGTATTCAAGTCGCTGATTGATGACTTTCCGCCATGTCTTTCTTCCATAATAACAGGAACTTCGGCAATTTTTAATTTGCTTGCATAAAAAAGTATGACGGATTCGGGTTCAGGATATTCGTCAGGATAATATTCAACAACAACTTCAAGGGCTTTTTTGTTTAAAATACGAAATCCCGAAGTGCTGTCAGTAATTTTTAAGCCACTTAAAATTTTAATCAGAAACCTTAAATAATTTATTCCCAATCGACGAAAAAATGTAGACTGAAAACCTGATTTATCAATAAAACGAGAACCGATAACAACATCAATATTTTCTTGTTGAATTGCCTCAATAAGCTTAGGAATTTCTTCGGGGGGATGCTGACCGTCTCCATCAACCTGTATGGCAAAATCATATCCATTTTGAAAGGCATAAATAAATCCCGATTGAACAGTTCCTCCAATTCCGATGTTCACCGAAAGGTCTAACAAAATACAATTCAAGTTTGATACAACTTCAACAGTATTATCTTTCGAGCAATCGTTTACAACAATTGCATCGAAACTAAAACCATCAACTTTCAATTTATTAACACCCGAAACAACTGAAGCTATTGCTTTTTCTTCGTTATAAGCCGGTATGACAACTGCAACTTTTTTCATGATTTTGTTAACCATGTATTAATTATCTTAAAAATATTTTCGCTATCCAAACCCGACTCTTTTTGGTGAAATTTTTGATTTCCATAAGTATTGCTTGGATATCCTTTTGCATGAAGCCCACAAAATTCATCTAACTGTATTTTACTTTCCAAAATATCGGAAGAAAGATGATTAGACAAACCACCATGTTTTTTATGTTCTTCAATCACCAAAAGCTTTTTTGTTTTCTGTAAACTTGAAACAAAATTATCATCAATTTTAAGATATGGAATTTCAGTTATTGTAAATACATCAATTTTATCTTTCAGCTTATTAAATTGCGAATCTCCTAATAAATTATCCGCAACAGGACCAAGAACAGCAACAGTAATTTTAGGATTAACTGCTGAATTTATTTTTTGAAAACTTGTGTTTTTATTAAAATCTCCGAGATGTTCGACACCTAATCCCAATCGTAAATATGCAGGCTTGTTTTGAGTAATAATTTTCTGAACAATCGGCTCAACATCTTGTTTGAAAGCAGGAATAAAACAAGTCATATCCGGCAATCCTGCCAAACTTGCAATATCCTCCAAAGCATGATGAGATGAGCCCATAATACCATAACCATAGCCACCACCATTTCCGACAAGAAAAACCGGAAGTTTATGAAAACAAACATCATTGCGAATTTGCTCAAGTGAACGATAAACAATAAAAGGAGCAATGCTGTAACAAAAAACTTTAAATCCTTTGGAAGCCATTCCGGCAGCAACACTAATCATATTTTGTTCCGCAACTCCCATATTGATGAAACGTTCGCCCATTTTTTTCTGTAAATTTTCAAAAGCATTGAAACCTAAATCACCCGTAAGGAAAATGATTTTATCATCTTTCAGTGCTAATTCTTCTATAATATTTGAAAATGAGCGTCTCATAAAATGTTATTTTATTTTCTCATAAATTTCCATATAATCGAAATTCTCAAGATACATTTGAGTTCTTAAAAATACTTCCTTGATTTCTTCAGAGTTCAATTCTTTTGCAGTTTCAATATTTACTTCCTGAGTTGGAATTTTAACTGTTCCCCAAGGGTAAACTTCTTTTAATGCTTCGCCATTCCAACTGGGATTATTCAAAGAATCAGATTTTTCAAGACCCATTTCTGTCATCACTCTACCTAAAATTTCTTTAGGATTTGCAATAATATCCTCATATCTGACAAAGTAAAAGTTATTAGGAAATTTGGTTGCAAGGTATTGTGCATAATATTGATTGATTACCCAAGCATTAATATAGTGGTCTAATGATAAAGGGACAGGGCGTTTTTTTGTTTCGGCATAGCACGAAAAAGGATTTCTCATCACATGAAGAACATAAGCGTTTCCATCCATTTCTGTAATAATTTTCTCTCCGTCAACTCCAATAATCGGACTATAACCAACCCAAACTTTTTCTTTTCCTGTTCGATTATAGTTTTTCCATGCATCAAAAGTAGAACGAAAAAATGCTTCCATCACATTTGCTCGTGATATTTTTTTCCCTTCAAGGTATTTAATAAAAATTTCTTTCCTTTCTTCATCATTGAAGTCAAAATCAGCATTTCGGAACTTGCTAACAAAAGGAGTTCTTGCTCTTATCTTACATTCTTCATCAATGATTGAGTAGTAAATTTGCTCAATCTTTAAATTTTCAGGTACAACAGGCCAACGATATTTCAATGGAAACATTGAAGATAAATGGTCTGTAACATATTTTGTCCCGGGTTGAGATTCAAAAGGATAGACAAACAATTCGGGATGTCCGTCAAGAAAACGGTGGGTAGTGTTACCACCATTTTCATACATTGCGCCTAACATTAATAATTTAAATGGTTGTTCGTTCATAAATTTTAAATAAAATATTTATAATAAAAGTTTTTTTCATTTTCTGTTGATGGTTGAACTTTTTTATGCAGAAACCCACTGCAATTTGAAGAATCAATAAGTTCTATTCCAAATATTTGATTTCCATAAAGCCAGTTTATTGAGCCTACTATTTCAAAGTTTTCGGTGTTAATCGCATAAATTCCGCATTTTTGTTTTACATTTTTCAAACCCGGTGCATATTGTTTAAATCTGTCAAGTACTCTTGAAACACCAACAAACATAATGTTTTTATAAAAACACAAACCTCTTGTCCAACCCGGGAGTTTAACTGCTGAAACAAATTTTTCATTCTCAATAAATCCTACTTCGCCATAGCCACTATTGTTTACCCAAATTTTTCCTTTATAGAATCTGGCTGAATGTGGTCTTGTCAAGCCTCTTGCAATAACATCACGAGTTTTCCCTGAAAAAATAACTCCCTTTTTATCAATCGGGTAATTTTTATGTCCCGGTCTTCTTTTTGAAATTTTATCACTTGATGCAGAAAAAAAAGATTTCTCAATAGATGAGCCTGCTGCAATAGAATTTAATTGAATGTAATTTGCTTTTGTGTTAGGCTTTTGGTTTTCATCCTCAACGCAGCGAGGAAACCAAATCAATTTATCATGTTCAAGAGAGTTGAAATCAATTTTCACTATTCCATTTTGCCCAACGGAAGTTCCATGAAGTTCCTCTCCAATAAAAGCAAGGTCGTGAAAATAATATGTTCCGGGAAAATATTTTGCTCTAACAGGCATCAACACTTTTGATGAATTTGCTGTTCCATCAATTTGAGATTTAACAGCTTTGAATTCAACAATTTTATTTGGATTTCTTGTTGAAGCAACATAAACAGTGTTTGTTTTTCTATTTACTGCTATTCCAGAGGGATGTGGTAAATTTGTAAAAGTTTGATTTAATTTGTTGTTTTCAGCATTTAATCCTATTAACAAATGCTCATACTCTCTGGAAATCAAGAGCGTTATTTTCATTTCGGATAAAAGCTGCACAAAAGAATCATCAACTTTATGTTTCAAGGAATCGGAAACAATCCCGCAATCAGCAAAGTTAGAAGAACCGAAAACCTGAGCAGGGTCACGAATCGCATTGCTTTGTTTTTCCCAAAGTTCTTCTTTTGTATATTTTGATTTTGAATTCATTTTTTCTTCTAACAATATTCTATTTAAATCTTTTTCTTGAGCTTGAATAATCCAAAATACATTTTAAATGCTGATAAAAAATCCGTTGTGCTTTTTCCGCTAATTCTTGATGCAGAGAATATCGGAATTTCTATTACAGGAGTTTTGTTTTTAAAACACTTGGCAATTAGTTCCGCATCAATTAAATCTCCATAAGAAATAATTTCAGAATCCTTAATAATATTGGAAGGGAACACTTTTGGAGTTCCATTAACATCCCAAATTGGAGTATTGAAAAGTTTCCTGTTTTCAAAATTAAAAATTACCGAACCTACTCTTCTTATAATGCTTTCGCGAATAATTCTATTTGCTTTAATAACATTTTGTTTGTTTACCAGTGCATAATTCAAAATCATAATAAGCTCGTTAATGTCAGTCCTAGCAGAATTTGTATAACAAATTAATTTGCCTTCAGCTTTTTCAATTCCAAGTTTAACAGCTCTTCCCCAACCGGATTTTTCACTAATAATTGTTTTAATATTGGAATTTTCATCGGCATATTTTTCTGCCAAAGCATAAGAACCATCATCAGGTCCATTAACGACAAAAATAATTTCCCAGCTTTCGTCTAACTCTGATAATTTCTGAGTATAATTCTCATAAATCACTGGCAAATGCTTTATCTGCTTAAATATTGGTAATACTATAGAAAATGTTAGTTCCAAAATTGAATATTTAATTTAATGCTTTTTCTTCACATAGTGGCAATAAGAAAATGTCAATTACTTCGTTACGCTCATATTTAAAATCAGTCATTTACAAAAGCAAACTTCTGATTTTAAATACTTCGCAAGCCTCGTTCTTGACACCTTCTTAATAGCCGCACTATAAATACAGTGTTTTCTTAGAGGCACTTCTTATTATTTTTCCTTTGTCCAATTCCAAAATGCCTTGTCAAAATTAACTTCTTTTTGCCAATTTATTGTTTCAATAATTCCATCTTTTAGTGAAATCATTGGTTTCCATCCTAATTCATGATTAATTAATTTTGGATTAGCATACCAATCGGGCAAATCCCAATTGCGGTTTTTCATTTTACCAAACTCGGGCTCAGCAGCTATCTTAAGAACTTCTTTAACAAGAAAGGCAAGTTCTTTTATTGTTGTTTTTCTTCCTGTTCCCACATTAAAAGCTTTACCAAAATATTCAGGTTTTATTTTTGCTGCTGCCAAAATAAAAGCTGAAATAACATCTTTAACATGAACAAAATCTCTTGAAATATTTGGTTGAACTAAAAATGGAAAAGTATTGTTTCTTGCTTTTGACAGCAGTACAGGAATAAGTCGGTCTGGTTCTTCCCATGCTCCATATGCAGAATATAATCTCAAATGAACTACGGGCAATTTTTCTATTTCTCCAAAATATTTTATTGCTTGATAAATCGCAGCTTTAGAAACAGCATAATGACTGTTTGGAATTAAAGTAGATTCTTCGCCCGGACCGTTTGAATTTAAACCATATTCGGAGCTTGACCCCGCTTGTATGAAAACTTCAAAGCCTGTTTTTTTTATTGCTTCAATAATATTAACAGAGGCAGTAAAGTTTGTGCTGTATATTTTTTCATATTCTTTCTGCTTAGAATATGCTCCGTAGGCTGCAAGATTAAAAATCGTTTTAGGTTCTATCTCATTAACCAAATCACGTAATTCTTGATTTTGAGTAATATCACAACTTCTTAAATTCAAAAGATGAGTTTGGGAAGCAGAAAATCTCCAATTATTAATATGGTCTTGGGAAATACCATAAACATCATCACGATATAAAAGTATTGATTTAAGCAAATTAACTCCTATAAAACCTCCGGCACCAAAAATCATTATTGGACCTTTAAGTTTTTTTAGTTCATCAACTATGTTGGTATTTAATTTATAATAATCCATGATTCTTTTGTTCGTAGTTTAAATTGATAATTTATAAAATAAAAAAGGTATCCTAATATCTCCTCCTTTGCCTTTGCCTTTGCCTTAGCCTCAGCCTTAACTTTTCACAACCTCCGATTTTGCTTGCTCGTACTGCTCATCAGTCATTGGCCAATAGTGCCAGTCAACAGTATTTTCCATAAAAGAAACACCTTTTCCTTTAACAGTATTTGCAATAATAAGTTTTGGTTTTTTGTTTTTCAGTTCCTTTATTTTTTGAATTGAGTTAATGATATCATCGGAGTTGTGTCCATCAATTTCCAAAACATCAAAACCTAAAACCTGCCATTTTTCTATAGCTGAACTATCGCCCAGAATATCATTGGTCTTGCCAAATCCCTGTATTTTATTTTTGTCAATAATTAAAATCAAATTATCTAATTTATGTTTAACTGAAAAATGAGCTGCTTCCCAAGTTGTTCCTTCGTTAGTTTCTCCATCTGACATTAATACATAAACAAAATCCTTATTATTATTCAATTTATTTGCTTTTGCTATTCCTGCACCAATTGGAAATCCGTGCCCAAGTGAACCGGTTGCAAAAGGAATTGAATTATATTTTAAAGGAGCGGGGTGAGCAGGCAGAGATGTTCCGTTTCTATAAAAACTCAATAATTCTGTGTCGGTGATTTCTCCTAATTCATTTAAAACAGCATACAAAGCAACAGCAGCATGCCCTTTTGATAAAATAAAATCATCATCATTTTTTTTATGCTCAAAAAAAACAGCAGATAAAATTTCAACACAACTCAACGAACATCCGATGTGACCGGCATGAGCATTAAAATAAGTTTTTAAAATCTTTAATCTTAATTTTTTATTTAGTTTTTGTAAGTCCATCGTTTGCAACTTTCAAATTATTTTTAGCTAACTGATTTTCTGGATTAATTTTCATTGCTTTTTCACATGCTTTTTTTGCTAATTTGTATTTGCCAAGTGCATTATAAGCTGAGCACATATTATTATAAGCAATAAAATTATCCGGTTCAATTTCAATAATCTTTTTTGTAATTTCTATACTTTTATAATAATCTCCCTGCATATAATAATCATAGCTTAAAGTTAAATATTCCTGAACACCAAGATTAATTTTTTTAAAAGATTTTATTCCATCCTGAGCAACATTAAGATTATTTTTGGCAAGTTCAAATTCAGGGTAATATTTTAAAGCATTATTACAAGCTTTTTCAGCATCTTCAAACATTTGCATGCTGTTATAAGCTGAACAAATATTATTATAGGCAATTGCATTTTTTGAATCAATCTTCAGGGCTTCTCTACAAGCAACAATACATTTATTAAAATCATTCATTCCATAATAAAATAAACTTAGTTCAATAAAATTATCTGAAGTAGGATAAAGCTTTACTTTTTCTTCAAGACTTAACAAATTAGTTTCGAATTGATTTTTCACAATAGCACATAAAGGAGTATTTCCGGCTTTTATTTCGTGGACAGTTTCTTTTGGGGGCCAGTTCCATAATAAATCTTGATTAAATTTTGCCGCCGCCGGGAAAACAATTTCATAATCCCAATTGTCTGAACTATTGCCATAGGCATATTCCAATTTTGGATATTTCTCAGTATAATAAGATGTTTTCAATCTTTCACCATAAAACATTTTCACACGAATAGGATTGTTTTCTGATTCAGCTTCAATATTTTCGTTTATCCACTCAACTGCAGCTTTGTTTGAAACTCCCCAGTAATCCATTTCATATTTTTTGAATGCTCCATCAATTCCACCAACAACAGGACTGAAATACATTGATTGAAAAGGGTGATTCTTTATCATCCATTTCAATGGTTGAAACAAAAATATTATTAGAATTGCTGTAGTAGCATAATAGAACATCGTTGGTTTTACAAGTTTTATTAAGAACTTCCATGCAAATGCACAGCAAACAATCAAAGGTGGGAAAACAAATAATAAATGCCTGATTCCGTTATAAATATTTGAATCCTTTATGATTATATAAAATACTGGAAAAACAAAAGTAAATATTAGAAATGATAATAATTTCAATTCAACACTTTTTACCTTTAATTTTTTCTGGAAAAATAAAAGAACAATCAAAAATAGTCCTGTAAATACAAACAATGGAATAGTAATTAAAATCCATTTTATAGTATAATGCCAGGGTATTTCCCATGCATTAATCCATTTTCCACTATACAATTCATAAGAATTAAAAATATTAAAATTCGAAACTTTCTGTAAAACTAAAATCGGGGCAAAAATATTTGTTCTCATAAATGGCCAAAATATTGCCGTTGCAAAATATGATGCTAAACCAATTAATATAACAACTCCGGCAATCTTAAAACCAGAGTTAATTTTTTCTTTTTCAAATTTATTTTTATAAGCATCAATAAACCAATAAATGAAAGTAAACAAAAATAAATACGCAATTAATAGCAAACCTGAAACCCTTATTGCAATAGATATTGAAATGCTTAGAATAACAAAAATTATGTTTGCAATTTTGAATTTTGGAAGGTTTTTCAGAAAGACGAAAATGCTGTAGATTGAAATAATATAAAAAGCAGCAAAAGGAATATCTTTAGAATTATTGAAAGAATGTCCGAATAAGCGGGGAGTTAAAACAGCAAATACTAAAGCTAACAATCCTGTTTTCCAGCCGTCCATATTCTTTGCTAAAAGCCCAACAAATAAAATAATTAAAAATCCAAAAATAGAATTTATCAAATGGCGAAGTTCATATTCTCCAACACTTGGGAATATTTGATTTCCAAGAGCAACAACGAAATCAAAAAATCCACCAAAGAAATTCATTCCTTGAATTTTATCATCAACTACCGGAGAAAAAGTTTTTATTAAACCCCCATCATTATCAATCGGACTCATTGAAGCAATTGAATCTTTTCCCTGAAAATATTTTAGGATTAATTTCCCATGAACATCATGCATGGGCTCATCATTAGATATTCCATAATCAAAACTTATGCTTGTCATTATAATAAAAATAACAATACTTAAAATTATAAACATCCATTTATAAGAAGTAGAGTTTAACTTAAATTGAAATTTTACCATAACAGATTACTATAATTTTATCAATATGTTTTATTTCTTGATTTGATTTCAAAATAACTTAATAAATTATTCAAAAAAACACTTCACAAATATAAGCAAAATATGCAATTATTATAATTCAAAAATAATGTTATAGGATATAAAAATAAATAATTTAAAATCAAACTAATAATTCATTGAAATAAAATTTTTTTATACTTTTGCGTGCGTTTTTAAAAAAATAGATTTTTTTTTGACTAAATTTTGTTAAAAAAAAATTTTAATTTTTTATTCTATATTAAAAAAAATTAATATATTTATAAAACGAAATGCAAAAAAGTGTAAGATAAGGAAAATGGAAATTAAGGATAATTATTCTCTTAAGGAATTATTGAAGAAAATATTCGGATTTGACAGTTTCAAAGGAAATCAAGAGGCGATTATAGAAAATGTTCTTGCAGGCAAAGATTCTTTCGTTATCATGCCAACAGGAGGTGGAAAATCCATGTGCTATCAACTTCCGGCTTTAATCAGTGAAGGAACAGCTATAATTGTGTCCCCTCTTATTGCTTTAATGAAAAATCAAGTTGATGCAATTCGTAATTTCGGTGCAGAAAGAGGAATTGCTCATGTTATGAATTCATCATTATCTAAACAAGAATTAGCAATAGTAAAAGAAGACTTAATTAACGGTAAAACCAAACTATTATATGTTGCCCCGGAATCGCTAACAAAAGAAGAAACTGTTGATTTCTTAAAAAACAGCATAAACATTTCATTATTTGCAATTGATGAAGCACATTGTATTTCAGAATGGGGACATGATTTCAGACCAGAATATCGCAGATTAAGACCAATCATTGAATCTATTGGAAAAAAAGTGCCGATAATAGCTCTTACAGCAACAGCAACCCCAAAAGTTCAGCAGGATATTCAGAAAAATTTGAATATGGTTGATGCAGTTGCTTTCAAATCGTCATTCAACAGACCAAATCTTTATTATGAGGTAAGGCCAAAGACAAAAAATGTTATTAAAGATATTATAAGGTATATTAAAACTCAACCCGGAAAATCAGGTATTGTATATTGTTTAAGTAGAAAAAAAGTTGAAGAATTAGCAGAAACTCTTCAGGTTAACGGAATAAAAGCTCTTCCTTATCATGCAGGTTTAGATACTGCAACACGACGAAACAATCAAGACCAGTTTCTCATGGAAGAAGTTGATGTTATTGTTGCAACAATTGCCTTTGGTATGGGAATTGACAAACCTGATGTTCGCTTTGTTATTCACCATGATATTCCAAAAAGTCTTGAAGGTTATTATCAGGAGACCGGTAGAGCCGGACGCGACGACGGTGAAGGAGTTTGTTTGGTTTTTTACAATTATGATGATATTCAGAAGCTGGAAAAATTTATGAAAGACAAACCTGTTGCCGAACAAGAAATTGCAAAACAACTTCTGTTAGAAACCGTTTCTTATGCTGAATCTGCAATCTGCAGAAGGAAACAATTACTGCACTATTTTGGCGAAGTATATTTAAATGATAATTGCAATTGTTGCGACAACTGTTTGCATCCAAAAACAAAATTCGAAGGAAAAGACTATATTAAATCTGTTATTGAAGCAGTTATTGAAGTTAAACAATTGTTTAAAGCAAAACATATTTGCAACATTCTTGCAGGAAAAAATAATGCAACAATAAAATCATTCAAACATAACAAACTAAAATCCTTTGGGAAAGGTGCTGATAAAGATGAGAAATTCTGGAATGCTGTTGTTCGTCAAACTTTAATTAACAGACTTATAGTTAAAGATATTGAAAACTATGGATTACTGAAAGTTACTGATGCCGGCAAAGAATTCCTGACAAAATCTTACTCAATCATGCTCGCCAAAGACCATGATTATGAAAATCCTGATGATGAAGACGATTTCTTTACTTCGGCAACCGGACAAAAAACAAGCACTACTGATTTTACGCTTTTCTCTATGCTTAAAGATATTAGAAAAGATATTTCAAAAAAAGAAAAACTGCCCCCTTTCGTAATATTCCAGGACCCTTCATTAGAAGACATGGCTATTCAATACCCTTTGACTATTGACGAACTCAAACAAATTACAGGAGTTGGTACAGGCAAAGCATTGAAATATGGGAAACCATTTATTGAATTTATAAAATCCTATGTTGAAGAAAATGACATTATGCGTCCAATGGACATAGTCGTTAAGTCAGTAATAAACAAATCCGAACTAAAAGTTCATATCATCAAAGGCATCGACAGAAAATTATCTCTTAAAGATATTGCCAGAGCAAAAAATCTTACACCTGACGAAATTTTAACAGAAATTGAACATATCGTCGCTTCGGGAACAAAATTAGATATTGGCTATTATATTGAAGAAACCGTTGATATATTTCATCAGGAAGAAATTTATGAATATTTCAAAGAAGAAGCCGAATCAGATTCACTTCAGGAAGCTTTAGAAGAGTTAGGTGAAGACGAATACGCTGAAAATGAAATAAGATTGGTAAGAATTAAGTTTATTTCTGATGTAGGTAATTAATTAGAAGCAATCAATAAAACCTAATAGTTTATATCTCAATAAAAAAACGCAAATAATAATCACCAAATTTTAAAATAATAAAAGACATGAATGAAGAAATCAATGACGAAAATCAAATTAAAGAAGATTTTTATTCACAACCAACAATAATTGACCAAAGAAATTCCAAGAAAATATTTTTCCCAATTTTAAATATAATCATTCTGATTGGGTTAATTATTCTTTATGTTTTATTTTTCACAAAAAACAAAACTAACAAAGAAGAAACAATCATTACTAATCAAAATCCAAATTCATTATCTATCGCTTTTATAAATTCTGATACTCTTTGGGAAAACTATGAATTTGTTAATGTTATTAAAGAAAAACTAAAAAATACAGAAACAACGATGCAATCCCAGTATGATGCTCAGGTTTATTCTTTAAAAAAAGATTACGATGAATATGTGAAAAAAGGAACTGCCGGTTTATTATCTTTAAACCAGCAGAAACAAACTGAAGAACAACTTTCAAAACGACAAAAAAGATTGGTAGAATTAGATGAAAAACTATCAACTCAACTGATTGAGGAAAAACAAAAACTAAATACTATGCTTCAGGACTCTATAATTAATTATATAAAAAGATATAACAAGAAAACAAACTATACTTACATTTTAGAGTATTCAAAAATAAGTGGAGTTCTGTTTGCTAATGACTCCTTCAACATTACTGAAGATATACTTAACGGACTCAATGAAGAATACAAAGAAGTCAAAGCAAAAAATGAATAAACAAATTTGTAAAATGAAAAAATCTATAATTTCCTTTTTTTTAATAGTATTTATTGTTGCTTGTTCAAGCCCTTTAATTGAAGTTGTTGAAGAAACATATCCCGATGGAAATCCAAAAGTTATAAAATTTTATTCCGAAGAAACAGGCACTCGTGAATTAGTCAAAGAAATAGTATATTACGAGAACAAGCAAAAACAATCTGAAGGAGAATTTAAGAATAATAAAATGTCCGGCAAGTGGACTTACTGGTATGATAACGGAAACAAATGGGCAGAAGGATATTACATTAATCAAATTGAACACGGTTTAAAAACCATCTGGCATAGAAACGGGCAAAAGTATTACGAAGGAAAATTTGAAAATGGAAAAAGAATTGGAGTTTGGAACTTTTGGGACGAAACCGGAAAATTGGTTAAAAGTGTTGATTATGATTCTTGACTTTAAATTTTGTTTTTTTTCGAGTAAACATATTAAAGATATATCACCATTGACATTAAGAATAATCTTTTAATTTGTCAATATTTCTTCTCTCTCTTTTTGTAGGACGTCCTATACCTCTGATGCGGTATTCAAAATTCTTGCTTTTTATTGTTTTCAGCTTTTCGTATTCTTCTTCAGGTGTAAGGTCTTTCATATAATTTTCAACAAATTTTGCTCCCACTCTATTATTTAATAAAGAAATAACTTTTACAGTTCGGATTATATGGTCTTTATTAATTGTAATAGTTTCATTGATTTTTATTTCTCTCGAGGGTTTAATAGTTTTGTCGTTAATTTTTACTTTCCCAGCTCTGCAAGCATCAGTAGCCTGAGAACGTGTTTTAAAAATTCTTACAGCCCAAAGCCATTTATCAATTCGAAAAGTGCTTTTCACAACAATTATTTTTTTCTGAAATAAATTTCTATAGGTACTCCGTGAAAATCAAAATTCTCACGAATTTTATTCTCAATAAATCGTTTATAAGGATCTTTGATATACTGAGGAAAATTACAAAAAAAGGCAAAAGCAGGAAAATGTGTTGGTAATTGAGTAATATATTTTATCATTATTTTTTTTCCTTTTATTGCAGGAGGTGGTATTTTTTTTATGTATGGTAACATTGTTTCGTTTAGCTTAGAAGTTGCAATTCTTGTGTTCCTTGATTTATATATTGTCTGAGCAAACTCAAGTATTTTAAAAATTCTCTGCTTTGTTAAAACCGAAGCAAAAACTATAGGAACATCAGAAAAAGGAGCAATTTTATCTCTGATATTTTCTTCAAGAATTTTAGTTGTATTTGTTTCTTTTTCGATTAAATCCCATTTATTGACAACAATGACAGCTCCTTTATGATTTTTTTCAATTAAATGAAATATAGCAAGGTCTTGAGATTCAAAACCGTTTTCAGCATCAATCATAAGAATACAAATATCACTGTTTTCGATTGCTCTCACTGAACGTAAAACAGAATAAAATTCAATATTTTCGTGAACCTTTACTTTTTTTCTTAAACCCGCAGTATCGATAAATAAAAATTCAAAACCGAAATTATTATATTTTGTATATAAGGAATCACGAGTTGTGCCGGGTATTGGAGTTACAATATGCCGCTCAATACCCATCAAAACATTTATCAATGAAGATTTTCCTACATTAGGTCTGCCTACTACAGCGATTTTTGGTAAGTCGGGAACTTCTTCATGCAAAACTTTGTCAAATTCTTTTACGACAATATCAAACAAATCACCAGTACCGCTTCCTGTTATTGAAGAAATACAATACACTTGACCGAGTCCAAGTTGAAAAAATTCGGCAGAATTACTAATAAGTTCATTAGTATCAACTTTATTTGCAACAAGAAATATTTTTTTATCAGATTTTCTAAGAATATTCGCAACATCTTTGTCCATATCGGTTAAGCCGTCTTTAACATCAACCATAAAAACAATCAAATCAGCTTCATCAATTGCAAGAACTGCCTGCTTTTTGATTTCATCTTCAAAAACATCATCGCTATCCTCGACATAACCCCCAGTATCAATTATCGAAAATTCAACACCATTCCAATCAGTTTTACCGTAATGACGGTCACGAGTAACTCCGCTAGTTTCTTCAACAATAGCTTTCCTGCTTCCAACTAATCTGTTGAATAAAGTTGATTTTCCAACATTTGGTCTTCCTACGACGGCTAAAATATTTCCCATGATTTTATACTTTTTTTAGATTTATAACTCATAACCAAAACGTTTCAATTGGTTCTCGTTATTTCTCCAATCTTTATTTACTTTCACTGTAAGCTCAAGGTAAACATGATTATCAACAAACTCTTCAATGTCTTTTCTGGCATCGATTCCCAATTGTTTTATTGCTTTTCCTTTATGCCCTAATAGAATCATTTTCTGAGATTCTCTTGTAACAAAAATCGTTGTGTATATTCTGATTATATCTTTGCTTTCCTTATACTCATCGACAACTACTTCAACAGAATAGGGAATCTCCTTTTGATAATTCAAAAGCACTTTCTCTCGTACAATTTCTGAGATAAAAAATCTTGTTGACTTGTCGGTAAGTTCATCTTTAGGAAAATATGGCGGGTTTTCAGGGAGTGCTTCTAATATTCTATTGAAAACCATATCTACATTAAACTTCTTTAAAGCAGAAACCGGAAGAATTGCAGCTTTAGGAATTTTTGAATGCCAATATTCAACTTTTTCTTCCAATTCTTTTTGGTTAGAAAGGTCAATTTTATTTATTACTAGTATTTTAGGAATATTGGAATCGTTAAGAATTTTAATAAATTCATCGTTGATACTATCACCTTTTATTTCACTTACGAAAAGTATTATATCTGCATCTTTTAAAGAATTAGTTACAAATTTCATCATTGAAGCTTGCAATTTATAATTTGGCTCCATTATTCCGGGAGTGTCAGAATATACTATTTGAAAATCCTCACCATTGACAATTCCCATGATACGATGTCGTGTTGTTTGAGCTTTGGAAGTAATAATTGATATTTTTTCGCCAACAAGTGCATTCATCAAAGTAGATTTCCCTACATTCGGACTTCCAATAATATTCACAAAACCAGCTTTATGAGTCATAATTATTTAATTAATAAATATATTTGCAAAATAAATAAACAAAATCTATCTTTGCACCGCAAAAATACATAGAATTAATCGTTCTTTAGAAATTATTAATATTTAAAAATATATTGCGGGGTGGAGCAGTGGTAGCTCGTCGGGCTCATAACCCGAAGGTCATAGGTTCGAGTCCTGTCCCCGCTACACAAAAAGCCGGTTTTTCCGGCTTGGCGATTCATTAACCAAAAGAAAGTTTAAGTTGTATCTCGCAAGATAAATTTTGGCGAGATTTTTCGATTAATATATACAATAAAGGAATTACTTCAAAATTTTCTAAAAATATATTTCAGAAGTCAATACAAACTAAGCCATAATAAAAATTACATTATAATTCCATTTTTGTTTAAGAAACAAAATCAACAATTTAACAATTCAACAATAAATCACAATCCTTTTCAATCAATTTGAGTTATTAACAATTGTTAATAACCCATGTTAATATTATGTTTATAATTGAACCTCAGATTTCTTGGATAAAGAGCAGTATTGAATTATATTTGCAAGCATCAAGTGAGAGATAAAAGGTAGCCTGGAAAAGCCAGGGTTTAGATAGAGAAGTTCCGAAAGGTGCAGCTTGATTTAAACAGATCTTTGAAATAATAAATTCGAAAGGATTTATTGCAGAAAAGGTGCTCGAAAGAGCAGGGGTTGAAAAAGTAAAATTCGTAAGAATAATGCTTGGGAAACCCGGGCCAGAAGCAAATATGTTCGCAAGAACTTATTAACCGAAGGTCAGCTTGAAAAGCACGGGAAAATGAAAGCTTAGCTCGAAAGAGTCAAAGTGGGAATGGAACCGATTCCGGAAGCAGAAACCCGCAAGGATTGAAGTTGATGGAAATGCTTCGAGCTCGAAATTCTAACATTATGCTTGCAAAAGGATGGTGATAAAGTTTCGGACTTGTCAAAGTTTAGCTTAAACGAAATATTTCTGCCATCATGTCGGCTTGCGAAAGCCGGGGAATAACAGGACGAAGCTTGCAAGAGTGGAAGCCAGCGAAGCCCGGAACTGAGAAAAGAGTATTAGCTATAAGTTATTCACAGAGTCAGCCATAATAACTGTAACTTGGCGCTTCTCAAAAGCTACGGCTATTGAAAAGTGAATGGGAATGATTCCGAACAGGAATGATTCCCATTTTGTTTTTATAGGAAATCATCCAACTTATTTGTACTTTTAAAAACTAAACTGGATAAACAATAGGTAGTGTCCACATTAGTGTGTCTATTGCATGTAAAAAGTTTTCAATAAATTAACAAGTATTTTTCATTTTCATTACTGATTATTTAGCAATCTGGGTTCAAATTTAAAATTATAAATTGGAT
>Ga0307990_1000165_pt1 | contig 63459 bp, 61 predicted proteins | sample EllFjometagen129_FD_203168 | JGI IMG/M metagenome (GOLD analysis project Ga0307990, IMG submission 203168) | Marine microbial communities from Ellis Fjord, Antarctic Ocean - #129 | ecosystem: Environmental > Aquatic > Marine > Unclassified | place: Southern Ocean | collected 2014-10-08
CTGATTATACCAAATTTTAACGCTGTCAGTGGCTCTAAATGAATAAATGTGAACAAAAAATTGCGTCAGGACCATTCTCTTTTCTACCATGCTATCATGAATCCACCTTGCCATGTAAGTTGCGAGCAATGACAGCTGGCGATTTATCTGAGATTACAGCAATTGAGCAGGCTTGTTATAGTCAGCCTTGGTGTGTAGAGCTGTTTCAGCGCGAACTGGATAATCCTCTTGCGTATGCCATAGTGTGCTTGGTGGAAGATGAAATTGCTGGGTATATATGCTTTTGGGATATTGCCGCAGAGATTGAAATTCATAACGTTGCCACCAAGCCAGTACTGCGTGGTAAGGGAGTGGGGAGGGCGCTAATGGATTGCGTTTTCAGCTATATTGATTCCCACGGAATTGACAGTGCCTTCTTAGAAGTGCGCAGTAGTAATACAACTGCAATAAAGCTGTATGAAAAATTTGCGTTCCTGACTATTGATAAGCGTAGACATTACTATTCTGATGGGGAAGATGCATTATTGATGGAGTGGCGGCGTCACTGTCAGCCGAGATAAAAGACTACCGCAGGTGAAAGGTTTATTGAAATAATGAAAAATTTGAAAACCGTTGTACTGCACAATAGTGAAGTAGCTGCCGGTTATTACCGCATGAAAATACTCGCTCCTGGTTATACGAGTCATGCTGCACCGGGGCAGTTTGTTATGCTGCGTATCCAGCAGCATAACCAGCCATTATTGCGCCGCCCTTTCGGTATATTTCGTACTGGAACCATGCCAGCTGAGTGCAACGAACTCCCGCAGCGGGAATTCGTTGAGTTGATCTATAAAATTGTCGGTAGTGGTACCACTTTGATGTCGACTTTGCACAGCGGGGACAGTGTTGAATTGCTTGGACCATTAGGCTCAGGTTTCAGTATTGTGCCCCAGATAGAAAATCACCTCCTGGTTGGTGGTGGTATTGGTTTGGTGCCGTTATATATGCTGGCCGAGCAGTTGTGCAAAAATGGCGCAAAGGTAAGGTTGTTGATGGGTGGGCGTACGCGCGATGATATCCTGTGTATCACAGAGTTTGAACGCCTCGGTGTGGAAACTTATGTGGCTACTGACGATGGCAGCCTCGGTGAGGTCGGTTTAGTTACCAGCGTGTTACAGCGTAAGTTGGCGCGTTTCCCCGAGGCGGCAGTTTATGCTTGTGGGCCTAATGCTATGTTGGCTGCCGTGCGCACTATCTGTCACGCAGCCGGCGCGCCGTTGCAAGTGTCACTGGAGGCACTGATGGCCTGTGGGGTTGGTGCATGTTTGGGCTGTGTGGTTCCCGGCAGCGAGCATAGCGAAGCGAAGCCAGAATATTTGTGTACGTGTAGTCAGGGACCGGTTTTTTCTGCCGATGATCTGTTGTGGCCGACACCGGGTGGGCAACATGGAGAATAACGCTATGCATATTATGCCTGCATTGGCAGTTGATCTGGCTGGACTGCACTTAGCCAATCCCGTCATGCCAGCCTCAGGTACTTTTGGTTACGGTGCCGAGTTCAGCAATTATCTGGAATTGAACAAATTGGGGGCATTGGTCACTAAGGGTTTATCCTTGAATCCCAAAGCGGGTAATCCTACTCCGCGCATTGCTGAAACAGCAGCGGGTATGCTGAATGCGATTGGTTTGCAAAATGTTGGTATTGATGCTTTTGTGCGCGATAAAGTTCCATTTTTACAGCAGTTATCCACTCCGGTAATCGCGAATTTTTTTGGTAACACCTTGGAGGAATATATTCAAGTGGCGGATAAACTGGAGCATATTGATGTAGTCACGGCAGTTGAGCTGAATATATCCTGCCCTAATGTGAAACAGGGGGGGATTGTTTTTGGCACCGATCCAGCGGCGGCAGCACAGGTCGTTTCGGAGGTGCGTAGCTGCTTGACCAAGCCGCTGATTGTCAAATTGACCCCCAATGTAACTGATATCACGGTGGTGGCGCGGGCAGTGGAGCAGGCTGGTGCAGATATAATCTGTTGCATCAATACTTTGACCGGCATGTCTGTGGACATCCGTTCACGACGTTTGCGCTTGGCTAATGGTACAGGTGGACTGTCTGGACCGGCAATCAAGCCGGTAGCGTTGCGTATGGTGCATCAGGTAGTAAATGCAGTCTCTATACCGGTTATTGGTGTTGGTGGGATTATGTGTGCCGAGGATGCTCTGGAGTTTCTATTGCTCGGTGCTAAGGCGGTGCAGGTGGGTACCGCAAATCTGGTAAATCCAGGTTCTATGGTCGAGATTATTACCGGAATATCTGAATTTTTATCACAACAGGGGATTGTCGATATTAACGACTGGATTGGCAACCTGAACGGTTAAGTATACTAAGTATGTGTTAGGGCGGTATTAGATGGATGTCATTACAACTCATGTTAATGCAGACTTTGATTGTCTAGGTGCTATGGTGGCAGCGAAGCTGTTATATCCAGATGCTGCCATGGTTTTCCCTGGGTCACAGGAACTAGCATTACGTGAGTTTTTAACTACAGATATAGGCAGCCGTCTGGCATTAGAGCGTTGCAAAAATATAGATTTTTCTACTGTTAAACGGTTGATTCTTGTTGATGTGAACACCCCCGAGCGTATTGGCACCCTTGCCCCATTGTTGGGTCGGGATGATGTAGAGGTGGTAATATATGATCATCATCCACCCGTGCAATTAGACCGCGAGGTAAGCGGAGTTATTGATGTCAAGGTTGGTTCAACAGTAACCATAATGGTGGCTGAGTTACAAAAAAAACATTTGGTTCCTAACTCTGAACAAGCTACCATGATGATGTTGGGTTTGTACGAAGACACAGTCAACCTGATGATTCCAACCGTTTGTCAAAACGATTACTTGGCTGCCGCTTATTTGCTGCAACATGGCGCCAACATGATTAAGGTGGCAGCAGCGTTAACTCGCGAGTTGTCTAGTAACCAGGTGGAGTTGCTGCATCAGTTATTGCAGTCGTTGCAGTTAGTCTCCATTCATAGTGTTGATGTATATTTAGCTCAAGCGTCTATTGATTGTTATGTGGGAGACCTGGCGGTACTGGCGCACAAAATTCGTGATATAGAAAATCTTGATGTTATTATCGTTGCGGTCCGTTTAGAGGATAGGGTGTTTTTAGTGGCCCGTTCTCGTGTTGACGAGGTAAACGTCGGTAAAATCATGACAAGTTTCGGTGGCGGCGGTCACGCTAGTGCAGCTTCAGCCACGGTACACGATAAGACCCTCCTTCAAGTTATGCAGTTGTTGCCGACAGTGCTGGAGCAAACAGTCGAACCTCACGGGCAAGCTCAGCACCTTATGTCAACGCCGGTGCAGGTGGTAACTGCCGCACAATCGATAGCAGCGGTGCGCGCGAAACTTACTCGCTGCCATGTAAATGCGCTGGTGGTAGTAAATGATAGTGCTCACGTAGTTGGGCTGATTTCGCGTCAAACGGTAGAACGTGCAGTGCATCATGGTCTTGGCGATGAGATGGCAAGCGCGTATATGACAACAGAGTTCGGGGTTGCTTCGCCGGATGGAGATATCTCCTTAATTCAGCAATTAGTTGTTGATCAGCGCCAACGTTTGGTGCCCATTGTTGCCCACGATAAACTGGTTGGGGTTGTGACTCGCACTGATTTGTTGCGGCATAGCGTTACTCAGGGGCGCAAATTGCACCATGTGGTGACCAGAGCTGGTCAGGACGATGGCTTGAGTCTTAGTCGCCGCCATGTTGCGCGTTTGTTGGAAATCCGCCTGCCAGTAAGAGTGCGCCAATTATTATTGGATTTGTCTCAGGTGGCAGCCGCGCAACAGATGGCTGTTTATGCTGTAGGTGGTTTTGTACGTGACCTGTTGTTGAACCAAAAAAATCTGGATGTCGACATTGTGGTGGAAGGCAACGCCATCGAATTCGCGCGGGTTTTCGCCCAGCAATTTAACTGCCGAGTCCGCAGCCACGAAAAATTTATTACCGCAGTGATAATATTCTCAGACGGTTTTAAAGTTGATATTGCCTCCACGCGTACCGAATATTACTTAGAACCGGGAGCATTGCCCCTTGTTGAGGCGGCATCAATTAAATCTGATTTGTATCGGCGTGACTTTACTATCAACACCATTGCCTTATCGTTAAATAAAGACACCTTTGGTGAGTTGCTGGATTGTTTTGGTGCTCAACGAGATCTTCACGATAAGGCTATTCGCGTGTTGCATAATCTCAGTTTTGTTGAAGATCCTACCCGTGCGTTTAGGGCGGTGCGCTTCGAGCAGCGGTTAGGCTTTAAATTGGGTATGCACACCGAGAGATTACTACGCAGTGCTGTATCTATGGGTTTTATGAAAAAAATAAACCAGCAGCGCTTATTTAATGAACTGTGGATTATCCTAGCTGAAGATGATCCTTTGCCTGCAGTGCAACGCTTGGATCAATTAGGGCTATTGCAGTTTTTATCTGCCGGTTTTAGAATGGACAATTCAATAAAGGGGCAATTTTCTCAGGCGGGTAAAGCTATCGCTTGGTATGATCTACTGTATAGTGGCACCAAGGTGCAGCGTGAAGCAGTATACTTCCTGTGCTTAAGCTCCACCCTCACGCTGTCAGAATTGCAGCAGCTGTGTGAGCGCTTGGAGTTGCCGCTAAAGTTGGTGCGTCTGTTTGGTGAAGAACGTGAGCATTATTTAGCTGCTTATCATCAACTGGAGCGTTATCATCGTACCCCGAATAAATTAGCTAAAAGCAAGTTATGTCAAATGTTGCGTGGGGCTAGTAGCGAGATGTTGGTGTATTTAATGGCGAAAACCAACCATGAAACAGTTAGGGCGCTGGTGTCGCAATTTGTAACCCAGTTGCGCGAGACAAGAACTGCCTTAAATGGGGACGATTTGCTCCAGTTGGGCGTGGCAGTTGGACCAGAAGTTGGTGCAATTTTGCAACAACTTCTCGCTGCTAAAATTGATGGATTGGTTGCTACTAAAGAGGATGAAACTGAATTTATTGTTCAGTTATTGTCGCGCTGAGGTTTGATTACAACCAGTAACAGGGATTATCTAGCCTATGGAACATATGTTAACAAAAATTTCTATTATGCTTGCTCCTGCGCTGTTAGCAGTTACCGTCCATGAGGTTGCTCATGGTTATGTGGCTGATCGCTTTGGTGATCCAACCGCTCGTCTGTTGGGACGGCTGACCCTTAATCCAGTACGTCATCTTGATCCTGTAGGTACTCTGGCTTTATTGTTCGTCGGTTTTGGCTGGGCGCGACCAGTGCCGGTCAATTTTGCCAATTTACGTAATCCAAAAAAGAATATGTTATGGGTTGCTCTTGCTGGTCCCGGGGCTAATCTGGGGTTAGCTATCGCGTCGGCATTGTTGCTCCATCTCCTTGGTTTCATAGAGGCTTCTTTGCCCTTTAATGTTGCGTTGGTGACTAAACCTATCGCTCTGATGGCAGCTTTTAGCTTGTATATTAATGTCATTTTGTCGGTGTTTAACCTGGTGCCTATCCCACCATTAGATGGGGGGCGGATTCTGTCGGCGCTGTTGCCTAGTCGGTACGCGGCAGTGTTGGCACGTATTGAACCCTTTGGATTTATGTTGGTTATTGCGCTGGTTTTTTTTACCGACCTCTGGTCCACAGTGCTTGGGCCGATAATATTGTCCGTGGTATCAATTCTTGCTGGTCAACATATCGAGGTTGTTAACGTTGTTATGCGCTTTCTGTTTAGCAATTAATTTGTTGTGAACTCAGCTACCGGTTATGAAATAAAACTCGACAGTTTCGAGGGACCACTAGATCTTTTGCTTCATCTTGTCGTGCAACATGAGATGGATATTTACGATATTCCCATAGTCCATATTACTGAGCAATATTTGTTTTATCTGGAACAGATGGAAGCGCACAATATTGACGTTGCCAGTGAGTTTTTGCTCATGGCGGCGACCTTGCTCCATATTAAATCTAAGATGTTGCTGCCTGCGTTGCACACCGAACGCGATGATGAGCTTGAAATTGACCCACGTGTTGAATTGGTGCACCGGCTGTTAGAGTACCAACGGTATAAAGATGGTGCTCAGCAGTTGGACGAATATCCTCAGCTGGAGCGGGATGTTTTTTCTCGCCCGGAAAATGCTGAGCAGAATTTAGCTGGTGGCATAGCAACAACTGATGCTACTGGTGAGGTTGGATTGTTTGAATTGGTTCAGGCTTTAAGAAGCGTGCTGGCGCGGGTGGTTGAACCGCAGTATCATGAAGTATATGTAACCGATTTTAGTGTGGTTGAAGCCGGGCAAAGGTTACGGGCGTTATTGGCAGGGCGTGAGCACCTGCCATTCAATGATTGTTTTTCCGCCTTGCCTCGTCGCCTCGAGATTGTGGTGATGTTTATTGCGGTACTGGAATTTGTTAAGTTGCAACAGTGCAAAATTGTCCAGTTTAATCCGCATGGGATCATCTATATTTATCCAGTGCAAACAGATAAGAACAATCCTGAAGGCCATGGGCAGGAAATATAGTGAATGTCGTAAAATTAAAATCACGCCTTGAAGCGGTGTTGTTTGCTAGTGATGAACCATTGAAAATGGAGCGGTTACAGGCGATATTTGAAGTTGAGCGCGATCAGCTGCGTTTAGTTCTCCACGAGTTGACTGTCGATTATGCCCAAGATGGTCGGGGAGTGCTGTTGCAGGAGATAGCTGGAGGGTTTCAGCTGCGTACCCGTCCCGAATACGCACCATGGGTGCTGAAACTCAATCGCTCACGCCGGACGTGTTTTTCCAAGGCAGCCACTGAAACCCTGGCGATTATCGCCTATCGACAGCCGGTAACCCGTGCAGAAATTGAATATTTGCGTGGAGTGGAGTCTGGTGGTGTGGTGCGTATGTTAATGGAGAAACAACTGATTAAAGTCGTTGGCAAAAAGGATGCTCCCGGCAAACCAGCGCTATATGGTACCGCTAAGTATTTTCTAGAATATTTTGGTTTAAATGATTTGTCCGGCTTGCCGAACTTGCAAGAGTTTACTGCCCCTGACGACGTGGCATTATCTCTGGAAATGGATTTTGATAACTGATGGCTCAGCCTCAACGGATACAAAAATTAATTGCTCAAGCAGGTTTGGCTTCACGCCGTAAGGCAGAAACATGGATTGCCCAGGGACGCGTGACCATCAATGCAAACGTAGCCCAACTTGGTGATAAAGCCGATCTGAGTGTAGATCGAGTGTGTGTAAATGGTGCCGAACTTGGGAAACAACAGGAAAAGGTATATCTATTGTTGAACAAGCCTATTGGTTACGTTACCACGTTAAAAGATCCGCAAGGGCGGCCGACAATAATTGAATTTTTGCAGGGTATTAGCCAGCGGTTGTTTCCAGTTGGTCGTCTTGATCTCAATACGGAGGGGCTGTTGTTGTTGACCAACGATGGTGATCTGGCTGCCCATATATTGCATCCGCGTCATAAAATACCCAAGACATATCTGGTTAAGATCAGCGGTAATCTATCAGCAAGTGCGCAACAGTCACTTGAACGAGGGGTTATGTTGGAAGAGGGGATCACTGCTCCAGCAAAAGTTGGGCATGTGCGCAGTTCAGCCAAAAATACTTGGTTTGAATTAACCATAACTGAGGGGCGTAATCGCCAAGTGCGGCGCATGTGCACAGTTGTTGGTTCCAGTGTCAGTTCTCTCAAAAGGGTGCGCATGGCCAATATTGAACTGGGTAATTTGGCTCCAGGAAAAACGCGCTTTTTACGTGCAGATGAACTAGCTACGCTGCAAAAAATTGTGCAATGAGTTATTTTGACAACTACAAATTATAAAAAGGAGGTCGGTTTGCTATACGTAATTCATTGTGTGGACAATAAAAATCATCTGGCTGTGCGTATGGAAAACAGACCAATGCATGTGGAGTATTTGAGAAGTTTTGGCGATAAATTATTTGCCGCTGGTCCAACGTTGGATGATGCTGGGGATATGAACGGTTCTGTTGTTATTCTCGATTTAGACGATAAAGCTGCTGCCGTTGATTTTGCCGCTAACGATCCTTATGCCAATGTCGGACTGTTTTCTCAAGTAACTATTAATCAGTGGAAAAAGGTTCTGCCTGCCTGATTGTGTGGTTGATATCGGTCACTAACATAAAAATATATAAAAACAAAAAAGCCCACACTAACAACATAGTGCGGGCTTTTTTGTGGAATTAACATCAACTTTTGTTAACGCGAACGTTGCCTGAGGTACTCTTTAATATGTTCCGTTTCAGCGTCAACTAGGTCACAACAGCGTGGGCGCTGCTCAATTCCTTCTAGTGACTCCGGTATTGGCGGCTGGCAACCAATTGCTTGAAAGACGGCTTCGCCGAATTTAGCTGGATGGGCAGTAGCTAAGCACACTAATGGTATGTCCGGATCGCTGAGCTCAATACCCGCTTTTACTCCAACTGCGGTATGGGGATCGAGAATATATTTAGTGCTGGTGTAGAAGCTGCTTATTTGTTTTAAGGTAGCTTGTTTGTCAACGGTAAGTGCAGTGAAATCCTGACGTACTTTGCTTTGTAATTGTTCATCAAATTGTAGACTGTTACTAACGGCAAAGCTTTCCATTAAATCGCGCAGTGATTCACTGTCTTCGTCCAGTAGATAGTACAGATAGCGTTCAAAATTGCTGGCTATTTGGATGTCCATGGATGGCGACAAGGTCTCAACAACGGTGCCAACAGAATAGTCGCCATTGAGCACAAAACGGGCCAAAATATTATTCTCATTGGTGGCAAGAATAAGTTTGCTGATGGGCAAACCCATACGCTTGGCCATATAGCCAGCGAAGATATCGCCAAAGTTGCCGGTTGGTACGGAAAAATCTATATTTTTGCTACCTGTTTCCGCTTGCACCCGACTGTAAGCGTAAAAGTAGTAAACAATTTGCGCCAGTACCCGTGCCCAGTTGATGGAATTAATTGCTCCGAGTGCATAGCTGGTTTTAAAATCCAAATCACCAAATATCTCTTTGATAATGCGTTGTCCATCATCAAAAGTGCCACGTATTGCCAGATTGAATACGTTGGCGTCGGTAACAGTGGTCATTTGCAATTCTTGGATATGAGATACTTTGCCGTGCGGGTGCATAATAAAGATGTTTATTTTGTCTTTGCCGCGGACACCGTAGATAGCGGCGCTGCCGGTGTCACCTGATGTGGCACCAATGATGTTCATCTTTTCGTTGCGTTCATCCAGCAGGTATTCGAATATGTTGCCGAGTAATTGTAGGGCAATATCCTTAAAAGCTAATGTGGGACCGTGGAATAATTCCAGAATATATACGCCATTTTTATGTACTAGTGGGGTAACTTCAGGATGGTCAAATGCGGCATATGAGCGCTCAATAAGTGCCCGTAGATCTGCTGCGGGGAAATCGTCACCAGTGAAGCGCGATATAACTTCAAAAGCTATCTGCGGGTAGCTCATGGCGGCAAAAGAGTTTATTTTTTCAGTAGTTAAGCTGGGGATGTATTCTGGCAGTAACAAACCGCCGTCGGTTGCTAAGCCCATCATTACGGCGTCTTTAAATGAAATGTCATTCACTTTACCGCGGGTGCTTTTATAACGCATGGTTTGGTTTCTCCATAGGTGGTAGTTGAAAAATAAAGTTGTATTCTATCAGGATTGCCTACGGAATTAAAGTAGCTTAAATAGCGCACCGCTATGTAGCGATGATTGTTTTATCATGGCTGAAAAACGATAAAAGGCAGATCACATAGGTGATCTGCCTTTTATTATTCACTGTGTAGCTAATATGTTATTAATGTTATTAATCGCCGTTGTTGATCTCTTCATCAGATGATACTTGGGCATCGACAACAGCAACCGCAGCCATGTTGACAATATCATTGACATCATCGCCACGCTGTAACACGTGGACCGGTTTTTTCATGCCCATCAGAATTGGACCAACAGCTTCAGCGCCTCCCAGCTTATCTAATAATTTATAAGCTATGTTGCCTGAATTGAGATCAGGGAAGATTAACACATTGGCGTTGCCCTTCAATGCCGAGAACGGATATTGACGTTCAGTTATCTCTGGATCTAAGGCTATATTTGCTTGCATTTCACCCTCGACAACCAGATCCGGTGCCCACTTTTTAACCAGTTTGGTGGCTTTTTGCACCTTAATGGTACAAGGATGATTGACGCTGCCAAAGTTGGCAAATGACAACATGGCAACGCGGGGTTCAACGTCAAACTGGCGTGCTTTATTTGAAGCTAGAATGGCTGTCTCAGCCAGTTCCTCTGCTGTTGGATCAATGGTTACTGTGGTATCCGCACAGAAGATGACCTCATTTTTGAATACCAGCATGTATAGACCATGTACACCACTTACTGAACTTTGTTTGCCGATTACTTCGAGGGCTGGGCGAATGGTGTCAGGATAGTGGTGGTTCACCCCTGATAGCATGGCGTCTGCGTCGCCCATACGTACCATCATAGCGCCATAGTAGTTGCGTTCACGACAAATTGTGCGGCTGGCTCCAGCCAGAGTTACACCTTTACGCTGGCGCAGGCGAAATAATTCTGCAGTGTATTCACGGTTTTTCGGACTCCCCTTGGTGTCGATAATTTGTACTCCAAGGAGGTCGAGACCAAGCTCTTTGATCTTATTTTTAATTTTAACTTCTGGTCCGAGAAGGATAGGGATAGCAATTTTCTCATCGACTAAGATCTGGCAAGCGCGGAGGACTTTGCTGTCATCGCCCTCAGGGAATACAACCCGTTTACGCTCAGACTTTGCCTTATTGATCAAGGTGCGCATGATCTCTTTTGAACGTCCCTGCAATGCTTCAAGTGATTCGGTATACTTATCCATATCACCAATGTCACGTCTGGCAACGCCACTGTCAATTGCCGCTTGAGCAACCGCAGGTGCAACATGTAACAACACGCGTGGATCGAATGGCTTAGGGATAAGATAGTCGCGCCCAAAGGAAAACATGGTATTGCCATAGGCTTTTATAACTGAATCTGGCACATCTTCTTTGGCCAAGTTGGCAAGGGCTTTAACCGCTGCCATTTTCATTTCGTCATTGATAGCTGTAGCATGGGTATCTAAGGCGCCACGGAACAAAAACGGGAAACACAGCACATTGTTGACTTGATTGGAAAAGTCACTGCGACCTGTACCGACAATCGCATCACTTCGAACTTTCATCGCATCGGGAGGGAGAATCTCGGGATCAGGGTTCGCCAAGGCAAAGATAATCGGATCTTTGGCCATGGATTCAACCATCTCTGGTGTTACGGCATCTTTGGCCGATACGCCAAAGAATACATCGGCATCGACCATCGCTTCGGCAAGGGTGCGGGCTTCTGAGTCTGTTGCAAGGCGAGCCTTGTACTCGTTCATCCCTTCAGTGCGACCTTTGAAGATTACCCCTTTGCTGTCGCAGGCAATCATGTTTTCAAGTGTGGCACCAAGGGTGAGGGCCATTTGTGCACAAGCAATACCTGCCGCGCCGGCACCGTTGACAACAATCTTGATCTTGCTGATATCTTTTTTAGTAATCTCAAGAGCATTGAGAAGTCCCGCATTGGCGATAATTGCAGTACCATGCTGATCATCGTGAAAGACAGGGATGTTCATTGTTTCTTTAAGTTTTTCTTCAATATAGAAACACTCAGGAGCTTTAATGTCTTCTAGGTTGATACCGCCAAATGTTGGTTCAAGCAGTTGTACGGTACGAATGATCTCATCGGGGTCTTTGGTGTCAAGCTCAATGTCAAATACATCAACATCAGCAAATCGCTTAAAAAGAATCCCTTTCCCCTCCATAACCGGCTTGCCCGCTAGTGCACCAATGTTGCCAAGACCTAAAACAGCGCTACCGTTAGAAACAACAGCAACAAGATTCCCTTTTGCTGTGTATTCATAGGCTGTTTTAGGGTCTTTTTCGATTTCAAGACATGGTTCCGCGACGCCTGGAGTGTAGGCAAGGGATAGATCGCGGCTGGTGTCGCAAGGTTTGGTAGAAACTACCTCGATCTTCCCTTTACGCCCTGAACTGTGATAGTCGAGTGCTTCTGTTTTTTTTGCCATGTAGTGTGAATCCTTTCATTTTATTCTCGCTAAATAAATAAGTTCAATCTGGGGGGCTGTCGGGTGGTGACTGACTAACAAATTTACGTGGCGAATTGAAGGAGCTGTTAAAAATTGTAGTTCAACATATGAACTTTCTTGATCAGCCTGTGTGTTTATTTACGGCTTGCTCAGCAGAATAATCTTGTTCATTGATGGTTGTCAAGTTTATTCGCGGTAAAATGTAACCATGTTTAATTTCCTATTAACGTCGCTGTTGAATACCTGATCTGTTGTAATTTAACCGATAGGTGTATATTTTTTCTATATATAATTAACTATTTGAAATTACAATAGATATTTGTGGAATTATTGTTTGTTGTAGGTAACGATATTTAGATAAAGCAGGTGGTGCATGTTAATGTTGAGCGGGGTAATATTGGTCTTTAGTTAAAGTAAAAAAAATGTGTTCCGGAGATAAACAAACGTTGTTTTATCGTTAAAGTGACACTCGTGCAAATATGCTTGTTGTCAAGCGCTTATGAGGCAGGATTATTAGCGGATGTGGTATTTGCGTGGATGTTGAGATGATGGTAAAGTATCTAGTCTTATTATCGTATTATCTTATTTTTAGGTTTTATATATAAAGGATAAATATTTTGATTATTGTAACAGGTGGAGCGGGTTTTATTGGTAGTGCCATAGTGTGGCAACTCAACCAGATGGGGCGTAATGATATTGTCGTGGTTGACTCGCTGGGATCCAGCGAAAAATGGCGCAATTTAACTCCGCTTAAGTTTGCTGATTATATTGAAAAAGATGATTTTATGCAATTGGTTCTGGATGATCAGGTTTTTGATTATCTTGAGCTGGATCGACACGGGGTTGAAGCCATTATTCATATGGGAGCGTGCTCAGCAACCACAGAGCTTGATGCCCGTTATTTGATCCATAACAATTTTGAATATACCAAGCAGTTGGCTTTGCTGGCGCTACGTTGTGATGCGCGTTTTATCTATGCCTCCAGTGCAGCTACCTATGGCGATGGTACCTGTGGGTTCAATGATGATGAAGCAGCGCTGGATTCTTTGCGCCCACTAAATATGTATGGTTATTCTAAACAGTTGTTTGACCAATGGGCAGCACGTCAGGGGTTGCTAGATAAAATCGTTGGTCTGAAATTTTTTAACGTGTTCGGTCCGAATGAATATCATAAGGGAGATATGAGCTCATTGGTCATCAAGGCTTACCACCAGATTTTGACAACCGGTAAAATAGGTTTGTTCAGGTCTTATCGGGATGAGTATGCAGATGGTGAACAGATGCGCGATTTTGTCTACGTAAAGGACGTTGTTGGTATGGCGCTGTATTTTCTCGATAAGCCAGCGCTTAACGGGATCTATAATATTGGTAGTGATGGGGCAAATTCATGGAATGCGTTGGCGTCTGCGATTTTTGCCGCTTTAGAGCGTGTAGTTACTATTGAATATGTCGATATGCCTGATCATTTAAAGGAAAAGTATCAATATTACACTTGTTCAGATGTGAGTAAGTTGCGTGCCACTGGCTATAATAGTCAGCAAGCATCCTTAACTGATGCGGTACGCGATTATGTGGTGAATTATTTGGTGCCTAATAAGTATCTGGGCGATTGATAACCACCTGTAGGTAGGAAATTACTCTGGAGTTGAAGCGCAGGTTTATGCAAGTTATTTTCCGTTTTATTCTGTGGACATTGATATTAACCATTGGCGTATTTGTTACGATGGCAATCCCTTTTTTGCAGGTAGGGAATAGTCTGCTGTGGTTTTTTTCTACTGTGTTGATCGGTGCAGCAGCAGCCCTGGTCGTTAAAAATTGCGGGCGTGGTGCATTATTATTGGCGATACCAATTGCGGTATTGCTGGCCAATGCAATTGTTGTTCGTTTATGGCCACCGCAGGTGCAACATAATATCTTTCGTGCCTTCAATGAGGTGGCTAAGCGTGATGTTAACTACCGTAAGCTGCATAAAAATTTATTGCCGATAACGCGGAAGCACCTGGTTTTGCCAGCTACGTTACACAATGGTTGGCATGCTATTGAGCAAGAATTGGCAGTGGCTAACGGTATCTCTCTGGATTTGTTTTTCACCGGACTGATTAGTCCTCATAACATTGCTATGGATAGTGAGGGCGTGGTGTTTGTCAGCCTGCCCAAGGTTGGTCAGGTAGTGTCACTGCACGATGATGACGGCGACGCCAAGGCCGACAGGGTATTGGTGTTTGTTGCAGGGCTAGACAAGCCATCGGGGCTGGTATTTAAAGATGGTGTGTTGAATGTCGCTACCGCGACTAAATTGTTAGCTCTGCCCGATGATAACCATGATTATCGGGCGGATTCTCAGCAGGTTGTCACTGATAGGTTGCTAGCTTTTCCGCAGCGCTGGGCGCACGCGCTGGTGCTGGGAGTGGATAATCATCTATATGTCAGCGTGGCTGGCGATGATAAAACCAACAGTTGGCAACAAGCCGCGGTGTTGCGGGTGGTGGCTGATGGCGAGCTGCAGCTTTTTTCCTCCGGTCTGTATAATTGTCAGGGATTAGCAGTTCATCCCCAGAGTGGCTCACTGTGGGCAACGGAAAATTCACCGGAAACCATAGGTTACTTCGTCCATCCCGATGAGTTAAATGTCCTGCGGGATAATGGTGATTATGGCTGGCCATTCTGTTACGGCAACCGTTTGCCGGATGCCAATCTAGGTTCGGTGGATATATGCCAGCCGACTGCGCCTGCTTTAATGCAGTTGCCAGCCAATTCGATACCCAGCGGATTAACCTTTGGTGCCAAGTTGCATGGGGCTGATTATTTTAAGAATATGTTGTATATGGTGATGCAAGGGCTAGACTCAGGCAAACGTCAACAGGGGTTCCGCTTGATGGGGGTGCCATTAGGCGCAGACGGTAGGATCTTGGGCTGGGGCATAGATCTAATTTCTGGCTGGAGTGTTGAAGGTCAACCATGGGGTTACCCGACTGATTGTGCGGTTGGTGGTGATGGGTGCTTGTACATTACTGATCAATTAGCCGGAGCAGTGTATCGTTTGTCCTTTGCTGCTGCTCCATCCAAGCTTTAGCCGCTCCCCTTATTTGTCACGGCACTGGGTGTTGCTGCGCAGTATCTGCCATTAACCTTCTTGAATATATGATTGTAATCAGTTGAATTTATATAAAGATTATTACTTGGCTGCCGCGAATGGAGCGATAATTGTTACCGTAAATCGGCGCCTGGCGCGGACGTTACACACAGGTTTTGCTCAACAGCAAAAACTATCGGGAAAACGGGTGTGGCAGAGCCCGGCAATATTCACTCTGAATAGTTGGTTGCGAAGTGGTGTTGCCACATTGGGAGAAGATGGGCGCCTGCTTGATAATGCTCAGGCCGATGTTTTGTGGCAGCAGGTTATTCGTGCCGACTTACAACAAAGTGGTATGAGCTTGATGCAAATTCAGGCGAGCGCCAAACTGGCATTTCAAGCACATCAATTACTCTACGCTGCCGGTGCTGTTGGTAGCTCTTGCGATTATTCCAATTCCCCTGCATATTACTTATCTCCTGAGCATAGGGCATTTCTGCGTTGGCAAACTGCTTATGTGCAGTTGTGTAAGCAGCATAACTGGATTGATGGAGCATCGATAACACAGTTTGTCATTGATGCTTTTGTCACCGGTAAGATTCCCCCACCCCAGCATTTGATCCTCATCGGTTTCGACCAGATAAATAATGTACAAACTAATTTATTGAGCCAGCTTGAACAGCAGGGAACTACTGTTGAACAGGGGCAATCGTCATCTCTTGCCGCTGCCGATCTCACCTGTGTCCCCTGCGCCGATGAACATAGTGAGATTGTTGCTGCCGCGCGCTGGGCGCGAGAATGTTTGGAACGCCAAGTTGGAAAGATAGCCGTGGTGGTGCCAAACTTGGAACAGTTGCATGGCAAGGTAGAACGAATTTTTCGTCATGAACTTGCACAAACACAACATCCGGAGCTGGTGCCGGTTAGTACATTCAATGTCTCCTTGGGGCAACCTCTGGCGCGCCAGGGAATGATTACGACTGCTTTGGCACTGTTGGCACTTGAGGATGAAACTGATTTTGAAAGTGTCAGCTATTTGCTGCGTTCACCGTGGTTGGGTGGCAGTGACAGCGAAGCCGGTGCTCGCGCTAATTTTGAAAGCTGGTTGCGCCGTCGCAATGTTGGTTCCATATCGCTAGATGGCTTAATTGATCTGTGTCGGCAGCGTGGTTCCGGCTGTAGGTCATTTGGTAAAATATTAGTGTTTGTGCGCGAAGCTGCTGCGCAGCGCAATGATAAAACTATCGGACAATGGGCGGAGCATTTTGAGTTATTGCTCAGTCATTCTGGTTGGCCAGGAGAGAGAGCACTTAGCAGTAATGATTATCAAATATTGACCGCCTGGCAGGAGAAATTATTGCCGCAACTGGCGTCTCTCGGTGTTGTTTGTGGCAGAGTAGGACGAAGCAGCGCTTTGTCGCTATTGAATAAATTGGCTAACGAACAACTGTTTCAGTCGCAAGCGCAGGATGAGCGTCTGCAGGTGATCGGTTTACTGGAAAGCGCTGGGTTGCATTTTGATGCGCTGTGGGTTATGGGCTTGACGGACAAGGTGTTGCCTGCAACGGTGCAGCACAATCCATTTTTGCCGGTGGAGCTGCAACGACACTATCGGATGCCACATTGCAGTATCGAACACGAAAATTACTTTGCGAAATTGACCTTGCAGCGCCTGCTTAGTTCCGCGCCACAGGTGGTGTTGAGCTTCCCGAGTGCAGATAGTCATCGACAATTATCGCCCAGCCCGTTTCTGCAACCATTTTTTGCGGAGTTGTTTGGCGCTTGCCCACCATTTCAGGCTGGATCGACGATTTATTCAACTCAGGGTGATAGTGACACTGGCACTGCCGGAGATGGCGCTGCTAGGAAATATATCCGTGACGAGGTTGGGGTGCCGCTTACCATTGGTCATGATGTCTTAGCTTTAGATAGTAGTGCCCCTGCTATCGACGTCAGTGGTGGGACAAATGTCCTACGGGAGCAGGCATTGTGTCCATTTCGTGCCTATATCCATTGTCGTCTTAACGTGCGGGCGTTGGAATCGATACAGCCCGGTGTGGATAATCGGGTGCGGGGCGCAGTACTGCATAAAATTCTGGAACAGGTCTGGTCGCAGGTTGGCAGTCAGCAATGCTTGTGTGCCATGAGCGATGAAAATCTGCACCAGCTGGTACGATCTAGCTGCAAGCAGATGTTGCCGCAGTTCCTTTATGGTCAGGCGCTGGAGTTGTTACCACTGGAAGTGGAGCGCTTAACCAGACTCATCTTCGACTGGTTGCAGAAATATGAAAAAACACGCCCACCATTCAAGGTGATGGAGCTTGAACAGCCCATGGTTGTTCAGCTGGGGGTGTTGCGTTTTACTGTGGTGCCGGATCGAGTGGACTGTTTGGCAGCAGGAGGGCGGATAATTATTGATTATAAAACCGGCTTGGTGCATGGCAGCGATCTATTGGGAACTCGATTGCTGGAACCGCAGCTGCCTATCTATGCTCTCAATGCTAACGATAGTGCTGTCAACGACTACGGAGAAGTAGCCGCCGTTGCGTTTGCCCAAGTCAGAGCAGGGGAATGTGCTTTTAAAGGTGTGGGCAGAGATGATGATTTATTGAATGGGATTAAAACAGTGGCTAAAAGCGGCGCGGGGAAAAGGGGGATTTACTCGTGGTCGGAGTTGCTGGATTCCTGGCAGCAGCAACTTGAACAGTTAGCTGGTGATTTTACCGCAGCGCAAGCACAGGTGAATCCTGCCAATGCCCAGACCTGTAAATTTTGTGATCTGCAGAGGTTGTGCCGCATTGCTGGTGCTACCCAGGCTGATACTGCCGCTGACGGAGGTGCCTGATGGCTGATACTGAATTAGTTGATGCTGAGGCGCGGCGCCGCGCTGTTGATCCGCAGCTGTCGTGTATAGTTCGCGCTCCGGCCGGTTCCGGAAAAACGGAGCTGTTAATTCAGCGCTATTTGGCGCTGTTGGGGAGTGTGCAGCGACCAGATGAAATTCTGGCGATAACTTTTACCCGTAAAGCGTCGGCAGAGATGGTGCAGCGGGTGCTGGCGGCATTACGTCAGGCCGATGATCCGTTAGATGCTGGAGGATCTGAGCATACAAAACTGACTCGGCAGTTAGCCCAGAGTGTTCTGGCAAATGATCGGGCGCGTGGTTGGCATTTACTCCAGCATACAGATCAGTTGCAAATTAAGACTATTGACAGCTTTAATGCTTCATTGGTTAAAAGTATGCCGTGGTTGACACGTTTGGGCGGGCTGCCGCAGATCAATGAACGTTCTGAAGTGCTGTATCGTCAAGCCGTAGTTAAAGTTATTCATTTGCGGCATAGCCAAGTTGAGCTCAATGAAGCGATTAAATGCTTGCTGCTGCATCTGGATAACCGGCTGGACATCCTTCAGGATATGTTGCTGAAGTTGCTGGCGCGGCGGGATCAGTGGCTACGGCACCTGTTGCCATCAGGTGGAGACGGGTATGGACAGCTGCGAGTTGAGCTTGAAGCAGCACTGGCGCAGGTCGTTGACGGTTTTTTGCAGCAATTACTTGCCAGTATTCATCCCTCACTGCAACAGCAATTGCTCCAACTTGGGGCTTTTGCTGCTCAACACTGTGCGCGTACGGATAGACCTCTGTGTGTATTACAGCAATTCTCAGACCCTGCGCAGCTGTTTCCTCGGGCGAACGTTGACGATCTGGAATTGTGGCGTGGTTTAGCCGATTTGTTGTTAACCGCAGAGGGGCAATGGCGCAAACGTCCCGATAAAAACTGTGGTTTCCCTGCTGGTAAGGAACAACCCCATGCCAGTATGAAAAAGAGTATGACCGCGCTGTTGGAGATGTTAAGCACCAGCGGTGCGTCAACCGGATTGTGGCAGTTGGTACGTCAGTTGCCGCAGCCGCAATACTCTGAGCCTCAGTGGCAAACCCTACAGGCGTTGTTAGTGGTGTTACCCCAAACAGTAGCTCAGCTGTGGCTGGAATTTAGTGCCAGCGGTCAGGTGGATTTTGTCGAAATTGCCGTGCGAGCCAGACAGGCACTAGTTGATAGTGGCAATCCTACTGAACAGTTATTGGCTCTTGATCAGCGCTTGCAGCACATATTGGTAGATGAGTTTCAGGATACTTCGTGGTTGCAGTGTGAGTTGCTGCAAACTCTGACCAGTGGCTGGCAGCAGGGTGATGGTCGCAGCCTGTTTATCGTCGGCGATCCGATGCAATCAATCTATCGTTTTCGTGAAGCCGAGGTCGGTCTGTTCCTGCGCGCGGGTATAGAGGGTGTAAATGGTATAAAATTGCAGCAGTTGCAATTGCGGGCTAATTTTCGCTCGCAACAGGGGATAGTTGATTGGGTAAACAGCAGCTTTGTTAATATCTTCCCCCCTCACGAAGATGCTGCCAGTGGTGCGGTAAGCTACGCCCACGCTCAGGCGGTTAAACCATGCCTTAGTGCTGACGCGGTACAGATTAAAATTGATAACGCCTTGGATATGCACACTGAAGCTGCACATGTGTGTGTTCTGGTGCAGCAGATTGTGCAGCACAATCCTGAGCAGTCTATCGCCATTCTGGTACGATCACGTACTCATCTGCGCGCAATTTTACCGCAATTACGCACAGCGGGGGTAAGTTATCAGGCTCAGGATATTGATCCACTGAGTCAGCGTTCCGCAGTTTCTGATGCTGTTGCCTTGACCCGCGCCTTGCTGCATCGCGGCGATCATCTGAGTTGGGTGACGGTGCTACGTGCACCATGGTGTGGTCTCAGTTTGGCGGATCTGCTGATTTTTCAATGTCAAACTGATAGTGACTTGCTGCAGATGATGCAGGAACAAACATTATTGAACCAACTGAGTGCTGATGGGCGCTTGCGAGTTCAGTCAATTGTGCCGGTTTTGCTGTCCTCTGTAGCTCAGCGCGGTCGGTGTACTTTACGCCAGTTAGTTGAGGAGACCTGGTTGCATTTACGTGGACCAGAGTGTTATGCCGCTACAGAGTGTGATGATGTTGAGCAGTTGCTGTTATTGCTGGAAAAATTGGACTATGGTGGTGATCTGCACAGCTTTGAGCAATTAGAGGAAGAGCTGAACAGCTTATTTCATGCCAGCACTGCTGATGCTACTATGGTGCAGGTTATGACTATCCACCGTGCTAAAGGTTTGGAATTTGATCATGTTATTTTGCCTGGCTTGGGTAAGCGGGCGCGTAGTGATGATAAAATTTTATTGCGTTGGCAGGAGCATGCTAAATACGGTTTGTTGCTGGCGCCAATGGCAGCTCGCGCTGAGAAGATTTCTGATCCTATCTATGCCATGTTGGAGCAGCTCGACAAAAGTAAGGGAGATTATGAAGTTGCCCGTTTGCTATATGTCGCAGTTACTCGGGCCAAGAGGCATATATATCTTTTTGGTCGCGCCGAGATTAATAAAGATGATGAGTTGTTTCCCGCCAAGGGGTCTTTGTTAGAACAACTGTGGCCAGCAGTGCAGCATCAGCTAACTATGATAACTGGTGCAGATTCTGTCGCAGGACAAAACTCAATGCAGAATATTGCACCGCTTGGATTCTGGCGCTTGTCAACGCCGCAGACGAACTTTGTGGTTGCCAGTGAGTATTCACAACAACGAGCTGCTGGAGCACAGTCAGTGCTTCCCAAGTTGGTGCAGCGAACCCCGGCGGTAGTTGGCACTGTTGCGCATGCTTGGTTAGAATATTTGGTCAACCATGATGGTTATTGCTGGTCAGGGGCTGATATTGCCGAGCTGCTTGCTAATATTCTGGCGCAGCTAACCAATGCTGGTGTTGCTAAGGGCTTATGTCGGCAATATGCGCAGCAGATAGTAGAAATGTTGCAAACTACAGTCGCTAGTTCTCGAGGCAACTGGATTTTAAAGCCACATCAGCAATCATGCTGTGAATTCGCCATCAGTGCTATTGATGATGAACAAAATCTGCAGAATTTAATTGTTGATAGAACTTTTGTGGTTGATGACGAACGTTGGATTATAGATTATAAAACATCATCACCTGCAGCCGGTAAATCTCATGCCAGTTTTTATGCTCAGCAGGATCAACATTATCGTAAGCAACTGGAGACCTATGCATTTTATCTGGGACAATTATATCCTGAATATAAATGTCGTTGCGCCCTATATTTTCCTGTTTTAGATGGGTGGTATGAATTAAAAAATCTACCCGCTCGCGGGCAGAAACATCAGCTTGATTTGTTTGAATAGTTAGCTCAATGGTGCGGATGTGATGTAACTGTGCAGAGGAGTTATTATGGGTGTAGAAGAAGGGTATCAACTTAAAGAACATAAGCGGGATTTTAATAAGGTAGCAGCAGAATGGGATGAAGAACCGCGCCGCGTAGAGCTTGCGGCTGCTGTCGCTGCAGCAATCAAACAGAATGTCAGCTTTGAACGCCAGATTGTTGCGCTTGAATTTGGCTGTGGTACCGGGTTGGTAACGTTCAATTTAGTGGATCTGGTGCATCATATCACCGTTATGGATAGCGCTGAAGGGATGCTGACTGTAGTGGCACAAAAAGCCGAGCAACTTGGAGTTGACAATATAACCACAGCCCACAGTTGTTCGGTAGTGCCAGACTTGCCAGCGCGGCACTATGATCTGGTTTTTAGTTCTATGGTGCTGCATCATGTAGCTGATGTCGGTTTGATTTTACAGGTTTTAATCTCGTCTTTAAAGCCAGGAGCCACGATTGCTTTGGCTGATTTAGACTCTGAAGACGGGACTTTTCATGCTGATCCGACTGGGGTAGAACACCATGGTGTTGATAGACAATGGTTATGTGATGAGCTGGTCAATCTGGGTTTAATTAACGTGCAGCACACTACTGCCCATACGATCGTTAAGAAACGCCCTCATGGTGAACAAGCCTACTCGGTATTTTTTGTTTGGGCACAAAGGTCATGGTAATATCTTGTGGCTGTTAACGGTAATGCAAATGGATCTGACCGTTGTTGATCTTTGTTTGGATCCATTTGCGTACTAAATCTTTAATTATTTTTCTGGTGGTGGGTAGCAGTAAGCAGAAACCGAGCATGTCGGTACAGAACCCAGGGGTTAACAGGGTTACTCCTCCAGCAAAAATCATGGCACCATCCAGTAGGTCTTCCGTTGGCATTTCACCATTTTCCAGAGCAATTTGAATGCGCCGTGCTGTATCACTTCCCTGAGTTCTTGCCAAATATGCCCCGGCAATTCCGGTTGAAATAATTAAACCTATCGTCGGCCATAAGCCTATTAAATCTCCTGCCGCTAAAAGAACATAGATTTCTATTACAGGGATTGAAATGAATAAAACCAGTAACTTTATGAACATTCCCGACCTCTCAATGCGTGTAGTTTGATTTTAATGAGTACCGTGGGTGATGAAAAAGGATAATAAATGATATTCTATTTGCCCTATATGTTAACTAGCTGAAATTATTGAAATAATATTGCTGCACAAAAAATAGGCAATGAGTTGAAAGTGGTTTTAAATGCTGAATTCTAGCTAACACTAACAGCTTTACCCACAGGATATCAACAGGGTATGTGCGTAAATTTATAAGTGCTTTAAACTGTATTGATTTTTTTTTGTCAAGACCTTTGTTGGGTATTTTTTGTCTTTTATGTAATAAATATATAGTCTAATGTTTATTGAAATTGGCATGGTTTTTAAGTTTTGTACGTTGAGAAGGTATTAATATTATAATCTGGGGCCTTATTAAAAACTATATGAGTCGCTAGCACCTGTTTGTTAATTTTAAATACCATGTTATTTCTGTAAAAGTATATGACCTTAATGGCTATGTCTGTGCAGTTTTTTACCATATTCCAGGTGATGTTTGCTTACTTAAATAACTCTACTTGTAGCAGTTGGGATCATTTTTCTTGACAAACAAAGGGCAGTACCTATACTGACCGCTTTCTCTAATATATGGTTTTTTTATATGCAATTGCAAGTTAGTGATTTAAAGAATAGTGGTCTTCAAATGAAGATCGAAAAGAATGTTGAAGCTTTTCCAGTGTTGGCACAATTGCAGCGGGATGGCGAGTGTGTTTTTTTGACCCCAGTTGTGGTGGATCTGGATGCTGTTGTTGTCGGTGGTATGGTTGAGTTACATGGGCATATCTCTGTTAGTGTTGAGGTGCCATGCAGACGTTGTTTAATGCCTTGCCGGCGAGAAATTAGCGCTGAATTTAAACAAACCTATGTAGAACATCTACCTGAAGTTACTGATGATGATGGGCAAGAACTGGAATTGTTAGCAGAGGATATGGGTTTGGAACTGATTATTGATGATCAGATTAATCTTGTAGATGAAATTCAGCAGCAGGTGGTTTTGTTGTTGCCTGAGCAACTGCTGTGTGAAAATGAGTGTAAAGGTCTGTGCGCAGTATGTGGCACTGATTTAAATAAAGAAACATGTAGTTGTTCAGGTAAAGTTACAAACCTTAACTTTGCGACCCTTGAAGATTTTAAGGTTGAAAAATAGGGGTGAATCGGTTTACTTTTGTTCGGTTATCGGTACCGTGGGTACTGGTGATATTTATTATGGCCTTGATTGTGTGAATAAATCATTGGCTTAGTCGTTGAAAAATATAGAGCTTAGAGGAGATTAAGTTCATGGCAGTACCTAAGAAAAAGACTTCCAAATCAAGACGCGATATGCGGCGTGCACATGATGCTTTAACCGCACCCGGTATGTCACTGTGCCCTCAATGTGATGAGCCTAAACAGTCCCACCGTGCATGTGCCAGCTGTGGTTTTTATAAAGATCGTAATGTTCTAGAAGTTGAGGGCTAGGTTTTTTGATGAAATCAATCGTGGTTGCGGTTGACGCCATGGGTGGTGACAATGCTCCTGCTGTAGAAGTTGAGAGCGCGGTTGCTGCTGCCCGTAAATGGGGGATGTCGATTGTTCTTGTTGGTGACTCAGCGCGAGTGACTCAGGAACTTGATAAGCACGATACTTCGAATTTGCAAATTCGTATTCATCACGCTTCTGAAGTTGTTGGCATGCACGACTCTGCTTCTGATGCTGTGCGGCGGAAAAAGGATTCCTCTATTAGGGTTGCGTACGAACTAGTCAAGGCTGGTGAAGCGCAAGCGGTGGTGAGTGCTGGTAATTCTGGCGCTACGATGGCTGCTGGGATGTTTGTTGCTAAACGAGTGGATGGTATAGACCGTCCCGCTCTTTCAACTATACTACCCACAGTTTCCGGGCAATCTTTAATTCTTGATGTGGGTGGCAATGTAGATTGTAAACCAATTCATCTTGAGCAATTTGCCATTATGGGTGATTTTTATGCTCGGCATATTATGGGGAAGAGCTCGCCACGCATAGGCTTGTTGTCCAATGGTGCAGAAGAAAAAAAAGGCAACGATTTAACCCGAGAAACCCATAAACTTTTGCGCCAGCATAGTTTCAACTATATCGGTTACGTTGAGGGACGTGATATTTATAGTGGTGCTGTCGATGTTGTTGTGTGTGACGGTTTTGTCGGCAATGTTGTTATAAAGGTTTCTGAAGGTTTGGCTGAATCAATTGGTCAGATGCTCCAGAAGGAGTTGAAATCTCGTTTGCTTGCCAAGTTAGGTTACCTCTTAGCGCGACCGGCATTTCGAGCTTTCAAGAAAAAAGTAGATTATGCAGAATATGGTGGTGCGCCATTGCTGGGAATTAAAGGCACGAGCATCATCTGCCATGGTGGGTCGAACGTAAAAGCGCTAACCAATGCCATAGGTCAAGCCGCTAACAGTGTTGATAAACAAATGATCAGCGAATTAGTTAAACAGTTAGATCAATTTAAAGCTGGTGCTGATGCTGCTGTTAAAGCTGTTGGTGTTGCATAATTCTATTCTTGCTCTGCGTAAATAAGGGGAAACGTAGTGAAAAAAGCACGCATTATTGGTACCGGTTCTTACCTGCCAGAGAAGGTTTTAACAAATTACGACCTGGAAAAGATGGTTGCAACTTCCAATGAATGGATTTCTGCTCGTACTGGCATAGTTGAGCGTCGTATCGCTGCTGAAAATGAGATGACTTCAGATTTAGCAGTAAAAGCGGCAAATCGTGCATTGGAGATGGCTGGAGTTAGCGCAGCAGAAATTGATCTGGTTGTCGTCGGTACTATTACTGGTGATTTTCCTTGGCCATCTACCGCATGTATAGTTCAAGATAAAATTGGTGCAATTAACGCGGCAGCTTGGGATGTGTCTGCTGCCTGTAGTGGTTTCGTATATGCGCTAACCTCCGCAGCACAGTACCTGCAAAATGGTACTGCTAAACGTGCATTGGTAATTGGTGCTGAGGTTTTGAGTCGTATCATAGACTGGGAAGATCGTAATACCTGTATCCTCTTTGGTGATGGTGCCGGTGCTGTTGTCCTTGAGGCGCAAGAAGGTGAGCACGGGATATTGTCTAGCCATTTGCACTCTGACGGTTCATATTGGGATTTGCTCTATCAACCAGGTTTTGGGTCACGTTACCCCGCTTCAGTAGCTGGTATTAAGGAGCGCTTGCCGTTTCTTCACATGGCGGGCAACGAAGTTTTCAAAGTTGCGGTTCGCTCTATGCACGATGTGGCGGTTGAGGCATTAGAAGCAAACAATATGACAGTTAAAGATGTGAAATTGCTGTTCCCGCATCAGGCTAATCAGCGTATTCTCGACGCAGTTTTAAAACGCCTTAAATTGCGTGTTGATCAGATGTATGTAAATGTAGACATGTGCGGTAATACTTCCGGTGCATCAATTCCTATTGCTTTGGATGAAGCAAATCGTAAAGGTTTGCTCAATGCTGATGATATTTTGGTTTTTGATGCCTTTGGTGGTGGTTTTACCTGGGGTGCCTGCTTGCTGCGCTGGTAGTTTGGATCTGGTTTTAAGGTGTCATCAATGTTAGCTTTTGTATTTCCCGGTCAGGGTGCTCAATATGCAGGAATGGGTAGGGAGCTTAGTGAGAACTTTGCTGTTGCCCGTGAGGTATTTGAAGAGGCAAACGATGCTCTTGGTTTCGATTTAGCTAAGATGTGTTATGTAGGTCCTGAAGAAGATCTGCAGTTAACTACAAATACACAACCGGCTATTTTGACGATGAGTGTTGCGGCTTTACGGGTTGTACAGCAGGAAACAGGTTTGAATCCTGATTTTGTTGCTGGACATTCTTTAGGCGAATACTCTGCACTTGTCGCTTCTGGTACTATTACTTTTGCTGATGCAGTTCGTTTAGTGCGTCAGCGAGGTGCGTTTATGCAACAGGCTGTACCGGTTGGCACTGGGGCGATGGCCGCAATTCTCGGTATTGATACGGAACTAATTGAGCAGGTTTGCCTTGAAGCAGCTCAGGGTGATGTCGTTTCGCCAGCTAACTATAATAGCCCCGGTCAAGTAGTGATTGCTGGTCATAGTGCAGCGGTTGATCGAGCTATATTTTTAGCGAAAGATAATGGTGCCCGCAAGGCGATGTTGTTACCTGTAAGTGCGCCTTTCCATTGTGCTTTGATGCTACCAGCCGGACAGCAGTTAAGGGTTGTTTTGGATGAGATCAATTTAAACATACTGAGCATTCCTGTGGTAACTAACGTAGAAGCCATTGCTAATAGTGATTTCTTACGAGTTAAGGATTTATTGATTTCTCAGGTGAGTGCGCCGGTGTGTTGGGATCGTTCGGTTCGTTATATGATCGATCATGGCGTTGAAGACTTTATTGAGATCGGACCCGGTAAGGTGCTTTCCGGTTTGATCAAGCGCATTGATCGTTCGATTGCAACACAGAATGTCGGCGATGTAAAGAGTTTGATCAAGCTGCAGAAGTAGTATGTTGATTTTTATACTAATTGCAATGAAGGAGACGATTTAATGGTTGAAAATAAAGTTGCCTTAGTTACCGGCGCATCGCGGGGGATAGGTCGCAGCATTTCATTGGCGCTGGCTGCTAATGGAGCGAAAATTGTCGCTGTTGATATCGATTTAGTGGCAACAAAAGCTTTTGTTGAAGAACTCAAGGCTGACGGGATTGAAGCTGTAGCTGTTCAGGGCAATGTAACCGTGCCTGCGGATGTCGATAAAATGGTTAATTCGGCAAAAGAAACCTTTGGTCGTATCGATATCTTGGTCAATAATGCCGGCATTACCCGTGATGCACTGCTTCTACGAATGAAGGATGAAGATTGGGATGCCGTCCTTGACGTTAATCTCAAGGGAGCCTTCTTGTGTACACGAGCCGTGGCTAAATTGATGAGCAAGCAGCGTTGCGGTCGGATTATCAATATTGCCTCTATTGTTGGTCAAATGGGGAATCCGGGGCAGGCAAATTATTGCGCCAGCAAGGGTGGTTTGATAGCAATGACCAAGTCAAACGCTCGTGAACTTGCAAAGCGTAATGTCACGGTTAATGCAGTTGCTCCAGGATTTATTGCCACTGATATGACCGATGCACTTTCGGATAAGGTTCGTGATGAGTTGGCTGCGCAAATCCCGATGGGAAAACTGGGTTCGGTGGAAGATATAGCAAATTCTGTTCTTTTTTTGGCGTCCGAAAACTCCGGCTATATTACCGGTCAAGTGATCGGGGTCAATGGTGGAATGTATATGTAAAGAAGCGCAGTCTCACTGTAAGCTCAGTGAAATTGCTTCGAACACTTCAGCTAAGGGCTGTTAACACAATCATGGAGGGTATACAACATGGCTTCAATGGCAGAGAGAGTACAGAAAATTGTTGCAGAGCAACTAGGTGTAGAACTAGAACAAGTAACTGCTGAAGCATCCTTTATGGATGACTTAGGTGCCGATTCTCTGGACACAGTAGAATTGGTTATGGCTCTTGAAGAGGAATTCGATATTGAAATTTCTGATGAAGATGCAGAGAAAATTCAAACCGTAAAAGATGCTGTTGAATATGTAAGCAGTAATTCTTGATAGCGGTGTAATATACTAATAAGGAGGATATGCAATCTGGCTATCCTCCTTTTTTATTAACTCAGTAGGCTTATTTTAAAATAGAGCTGTTGGCTGTTTTTTGAAATAATTCCGAGTATTTAGCTCGGAGTACAACCTGTTAACTTAAACTTTAAAAAGGAAGTAATTATGCGTAGAGTTGTCGTGACGGGGGTTGGTGCTGTATCCTCGCTAGGTACTGGCGTTGATAAAAACTGGTCAGCTTTGACAGCAGGAAAATCTGGCATAGATTTAATTACTCGCTTTGATGCGTCAGATCTGCCCTCCCAGATCGCCGGTGAGGTTAAAGATTTTGATCCAACAGAATTCATGCCGAAAAAAGAGGTCAAGAAGATGGACCTTTTTATCCAGTATTCTTTGGCCGCCGCTGAAATGGCTATGGAGGATTCAGCTCTTCAGGTTACTGATGAAAATGCCGAGCGGGTGGGTGTTTTAGTTGGTTCCGGTCTAGGTGGGTTACCCGCCATTGAAAAATATCATGATGTATTGAATGACAAGGGCTATAAGCGCGTATCACCGTTTTTTATTCCCATGTTGATTATCAACCTTGCGCCGGGGCAAATATCAATCCGTTTTGGTGCTAAAGGACCTAATGTGTCGTCCGTGTCTGCATGTGCCACAGGAACTCACTGTATTGGTGATGCCTACCATATTATTAAACGGGGTGATGCAGATGCTATGATCGCTGGTGGTACCGAATCAACGATTACCCCGCTGGCTGTTGCAGGTTTTTGTGTCATGAAGGCTCTTTCTACCCGTAATGATGATCCTCAAGCAGCTAGTCGTCCGTTCGATAAAGACCGGGATGGTTTTATTATGGCCGAGGGTGCCGGAATCCTTGTTTTAGAAGAATATGAAGCGGCGAAAAAGCGTGGAGCCAAGATATATGGTGAAATCTGTGGTTACGGTCTATCTGCTGATGCCTATCATCTTACTGCTCCAGCTCCAGGTGGTGAAGGCGCTGCGCGGTGTATAAAAATGGCTCTGAAAAACTCTGGCATCAATGTGGAAGATATTGATTATATCAACGCCCATGGGACATCAACCACTTTTAACGATATGTATGAGACCATGGCTATCCATGCAGCTCTAGGTGAGCATGCGAAAAAAGTTATGGTTAGCTCGACTAAGAGTATGACAGGTCACGCTCTCGGTGCAGCTGGAGCTCTGGAGGCTATCTATTGTCTTAAAGCTATGGAAACAGGCGTGGTTCCTCCAACTATTAACTTTGATCAGCCATCACCTGAATGTGATCTTGACTATGTGCCTAATACTGCGCGCGATGCAAATGTTACTGTCGCAATGTCAAATTCGCTCGGCTTTGGTGGTACTAACGGTACCCTGATCTTCAAGAAAATCTAGGGTGTGTTTATGTTGATTGCCAGCGATCATGGCGGATATGAATTGAAAAAGTTAGTTGTAGAGCATTTGCGTGCACAGGGTGTTGAGGTTAATGACTTGGGTGTTAACAGTGAAGATTCTGTTGATTATCCTGATTATGCGGTTCTGGTAGCTGAGCCTATATCTATTGGTGCCGCAGAACAGGGTATCCTGATCTGTGGTACAGGAATTGGCATGTCAATAGCGGCAAATAAATTCCTCGGCGTACGAGCTGCATTGGTGCACAATGAATTTACTGCCCAGATGGCTAAAGAACATAATAACGCTAATATTCTTGTTATGGGTGGGCGTGTGCTAGAGCCAGACTTGGCTTGTCGGATGGTAGATGTTTGGTTGCATGGTGTTTTCGCCGGCGGTCGGCATCAGAATCGGTTAAATAAAATCAGTTTACTTAATCACCCTGTGGTGAGAGACAAATAACATACTTAACATTGATGGGTAGGCCCTTTGGTCTACCCATCAATGTTTATTTCTTACCTGTGTTTCTTCATGAAGCACATAATAACTTAAAAACTTGTGCATTGCTTATTTTTACATATGAACTGGAGATGTCCATGAAAAACCTAGCTCAAGTCGATCCAGAAATTGCCCAAAACATCATTGATGAAACTAAACGCCAGGAATATAATTTAGAATTTATTGCCTCAGAAAATTTTGTAAGCGATGCTGTGCTTGAAGCTCAGGGTTCAGTGCTGACCAATAAGTATGCTGAAGGTTATCCAGGTAAGCGTTACTATGGTGGTTGCGAATTTGTAGATGTAGCTGAGCAATTAGCAATAGATCGTGCTAAACAGTTGTTTGGTGCTGATCATGCGAACGTGCAGCCCCATTCTGGATCACAAGCCAATATGGCAGTTTACTTCAGTACCTGCCAGCCTGGTGATACGGTGTTGGGGATGAATTTAGCTCATGGTGGTCATTTGACTCATGGTTCACCAGTGAACTTTTCAGGGAAACTGTACAATATTGTCCCCTATGGGGTGAAGCGAGAGACGGGTATTATTGATTACAATGAGGTTGAGTCGTTGGCAGTGGAACACAAACCTAAATTAATTGTGGTTGGTGCCAGCGCTTATCCGCGTATCATAGATTTTGTTGCCTTTCGACAGATCGCCGACAAAGTGGGGGCTAAGGTTATGGTGGATATGGCTCACATCGCCGGATTAGTAGCTGTTGGAGAACACCCAAACCCAGTGCCTTATGCTGAATTTGTTACTACCACGACGCATAAAACCTTGCGCGGTCCGCGCGGTGGTATGATTTTATGCCGTGAGGAGTTTGCCAAAAAGGTGAATAGTAATATTTTCCCCGGTTGTCAGGGTGGGCCGCTGATGCATGCAATTGCAGCTAAAGCGGTTGCTTTTAAGGAAGCTTTGAACCCTGAGTTTACAGTATATGGTCAGCAGATTGTGAAAAATGCTAAAGCTCTGGCACAGGGGTTGATTGAGCGTGGTTATAATCTGGTTTCGGGTGGTACTGATAATCATCTTATATTGGTCGATTTAAGTGGTAGTGAAATTACCGGTAAAATGGCTGAAGTAGCTCTAGAAAAAGCTGGGATCACAGTAAATAAAAACGCTGTCCCTTTTGATACCCGTTCTCCATTTGTAACCAGTGGTTTCCGTATTGGTACCCCGGCTACTACAACACGTGGTTTAAAAGAAGCTGAAATGACGCAGGTTGCTGACTGGATTGATCGTGCATTGAAGAATATTGATAATGAAGAAGCTTTAGCTACGGTTCATGCTGAGGTTACTGAGTTATGTAAGCAGTTCCCGCTTTATGCCCATCGGTTGCAATAACGTGGAACGGCCATCTTGGGAAGAATACTTTATGGAAATAGCCCAGTTGGTGGCTAGCCGCTCTACCTGTCTTCGGCGTCAGGTTGGTGCCGTTATAGTAAAAGATAAAAATGTGCTGGCAACTGGTTACAATGGGACCCCAAAGGGGATCAGTCATTGTGATAGTGTCGGGTGCTTACGCGAGAAGCTAGGTGTCCCTTCTGGTGAGCGGCACGAGTTGTGTCGCGGCTTGCACGCGGAGCAGAATGCTATTATACAGGCCGCCAAGCATGGTATTAATATCGCTGATGGCACGCTGTACTGCACTAATGCGCCCTGTGTCATCTGTGCAAAAATGTTGATAAATGCCGGTCTGAAAAAAATTGTCTATCTTGAAGGGTATCCAGATAAGCTGGCTATGGAGTTGCTTAACGAATCTGCTATGCAAATAAATCAGTATCAGCGGTAGCCAGTTGTCAGACTATACTTCTGAGCGTGAAAGGTTATTGATGTGAAATGCCCATTTTGTAGTTGCATAGATACTCGGGTTGTTGATTCACGTCTGGGGAAAGAGGGTAATAGTATCCGGCGACGACGGGAGTGTTCCGATTGTGATCGGCGTTTTACTACCTATGAGCGCATTGAAGATACCCTGCCGTTGATTATAAAAAAAGATGGTCGCCGTGAACCTTTTGAACGCAATAAGATTATTGGTGGTATGCAGCGCGCTTGTGAAAAACGCCCGGTTTCAATAGCGGCAATAGAGAAGATTGTCGACCAAATGGAGATGGAATTTCAGGAGAGTCCTGAGCGCGAAATCCCAGCTAGCAAAATCGGCGAAAAAGTTATGTTTGCTTTGCATAACCTAGATGAAGTTGCTTATGTGCGTTTTGCTTCCGTCTATCGGCAATTCAAAGATATAAATGAGTTTATGCAGGAACTTAAAGATATTTTAGGTGGTCAAGCGCCATCTGGTGTGCAGAAGTAAAAACAACGGTGGTAATTGTGAAACAGCAACTGGAGCAGCACCCAAGGCAGCAAGACCGTGGGCATCAAGGATATATGCAGCAAGCGCTGGAGTTAGCTCGGCGAGCTGAAGGTAGAACTGCTCCAAACCCTGCTGTTGGTGCTGTAATTGTCAAGGATGGCGCAGTTGTCGGTAGCGGTTTTCATCCGAAAGCCGGTGAACCACATGCTGAGATTTTTGCTTTGCGCGCCGCTGGTGAACTGGCACGCGGTGCAGATATTTATGTCACTCTGGAGCCATGCTCGCATCATGGGCGTACCGGACCCTGTTGTGATGCCTTAATTGATGCTGGTGTAGCGCGTGTATTTGTGGGTATACAGGATCCAAATCCACAGGTTAGCGGTCGAGGTATTGCCCGCTTACGCGCTGCTGGCATAAGTGTGACAGTTGGTACATGCGAAGTTGAATGCCGGCGCTTAATTGCGCCGTTTGTTAAATGGATTACTAGACACCAGCCATTTATTATTTTAAAAGCGGCCTTGACTCTTGATGGACGCATTGCGACATCAAGTGGCGAATCTCAGTGGATTACCAATGAGCACAGCCGTCAACATGTGCATCAATTACGTGATAAGGTGGATGCAATTATGGTTGGCGTTGGCACTGTACTACGGGATAATCCGCGCTTGACTACCCGCCTTGCTGGTGGTGGACGTGATCCGTTACGTATAGTAGTTGACTCACAGCTGCGCACTCCTATTGCGGCGGCTATAGTTAATCTGTCTTCAGCTGCTAAAACGGTAATATTTACGACCAATCAGGCTGAACCGCAGAAAGTTGCAGCTATGCGGCAATTACCCATGGTAGATGTGATCCAAGTGCCTAGCGTTGCAGGCAAGGTGGATTTGTTGGCAATGCTGCACTATTTAGGGCAGCACGAAGTGCAAACTGTCTTGGTTGAAGGCGGAGCTGAATTAAACATGGCGTTATTTAATGCTAAATTAATTGATCGTGTCATGTTCTATTTCGCCCCCAAATTATTTGGTGGCGATGATGGAAAAGCTATGTTTGTTGGGCATGGAGTTGCTAATCTGGCGGATGCTCTTCATTTAACTGATGTGCGCTGTCGCTGTTTTGCTGATGATGTGTTGATCGAGGGAGAAGTTGTCGCATGTTCACCGGCTTAATAGAAGATATTGGTATCGTGCGCGAATTGCGCCACAGTGGTAGTAGTGCACAGTTATATGTTGTCACCAAACTTCCGGTACATGAGATAAAACTTGGCGACAGTATAGCGGTGAATGGTATCTGTTTAACGGTGGTACAATGTAGAAGCGGTCTCTTTGTAGCAGACGTGTCACCGGAAACCCTGAATTGCTCCAATCTGAATAAAGCAATCCCTGGTGCAGAAGTTAATCTTGAGCGCGCGCTGCAATTATCTGATCGCCTTGGCGGGCATTTGGTTAGTGGTCATGTGGATGCTGTTGCCACGGTGCTGGATCGGTGCCAGGATGGTAATGCCATCCGTTTTCGGTTCAAATTAGATTCTGCTGTGTTACGTTATGTGGTGGTTAAAGGTTCAATCACCGTTGACGGTATCAGTTTAACAGTTAACGCAGTTGACGCCGAATCTTTTAGTGTTTCCATTATTCCCCATAGTTTGGATCGGACAACATTAAAGAATATTACTGCTGGTTCGCGGGTTAATATAGAAACGGATATTGTTGCCCGTTATGTGGAAAAATTGCTTACCGCTCAGCAGCCTATGGCGCTTAACGGAGTAGCTTCAGGATTAACTTTAGAGCAATTGGTCAAGAATGGTTTTATGTAAGTTGTTTATGTAGTCGAATGTAATTTTTTAAACTATTAGTTGTTGAGTAAATGATGGTTGCGAAAGGGGCAAACTGTGCCGATTGATAAAATAGAAGCAGCCTTGGAGGATATGCGCCAAGGTAAAATGGTTATTTTAGTAGATGATGAGGATCGCGAGAACGAAGGTGATTTAACCATGGCGGCCGAAATGGTTACCGCTGAGGCAATCAATTTCATGGCCAAAGAGGGACGCGGGTTAATCTGTCTCTCATTGAGTGAAGAGAGAGCTGATTTTCTCAACCTATCCCCGATGGTGTCCGATAACACTTCGTCATTTGGTACCGCATTTACCGTGTCAATTGAGGCGCGCTGTGGCGTGTCAACAGGCATTTCCGCAGCAGACCGCGCTCAGACCATAAGGGTTGCCATGGCTGATGAATCAACAGCTGCTGATCTTGCTCGTCCCGGGCATGTGTTCCCACTGCGGGCACGTAAGGGTGGGGTCTTGGTGCGTACCGGTCAAACAGAGGGCTCCGTCGATCTGGCGCGTCTTGCCGGTTTAAAACCAGCTGGTGTTATCTGCGAGGTTATGAACGAAGATGGCACTATGTCGCGTATGCCAGATTTGAAGGTGTTTGCTAAGAAACATGATCTTAAAATAGTCAGTGTTGCTGATCTGGTGGAATACCGTATGCGTACCGAACTTTTGGTGCATCGTGCCGCAGAAACAACTGTGCCTACTACTTATGGTGGGTTGTTTAAGGTGATTGCCTACGAGAACGATGTCGATGATGCACAGCATATCGCGTTGATTAAAGGGGATATTGACCCAGAAACGCCGACACTGGTGCGGGTGCATTCAGAATGTTTAACTGGGGATGTCTTTGGTTCTAAACGTTGTGATTGTGGTCAGCAGTTACAGGCGGCTATGGCTCAGATAGAAGAAGTTGGTTCTGGGGTAATTGTATATATGCGCCAAGAAGGACGTGGCATTGGTCTGATTAATAAAATCAAGGCGTATGCTTTGCAGGATTGCGGGCACGACACGGTTGAGGCTAACGAAGTGCTAGGGTTTAAGGCAGATTTGCGTGATTACGGCATTGGTGCGCAGATCCTCGCAGACCTAGGCCTGAAAAATATCCGTTTAATGACCAATAACCCAAAAAAAATTATTGGGTTACAAGGTTATGGACTCAAAGTTATAGAGCGGGTAGGCATTGAGATGCCGGCTAATAAGGTCAATGAGCGTTATTTGCAGACCAAAAAAAATAAAATGGGGCATCTGTTAGAAAATATTTAACTACTAAGCAAGGCAGGGAGTGTGATCATGGTAAATAATTTCTCAGGACAGCTTGACGCTAGTGGGCACAAAATTGGTATTGTTGTCGCGCGTTTTAATAGTTTCATTTGCGAGCGCTTGGTTGAGGGTGCCATTGATGCCTTAGTCCGTCACGGGGCATTAGCGGCCGATATTGATATAGTGCGTGTACCAGGCGCTTTTGAAATTCCTCTAACAGCGCAAAAAATGGCTGGCTCAGTTAAAAAATATGATGCTTTGGTCTGTCTTGGTGCTGTCATCCGTGGCGCAACTCCCCACTTTGATTATGTTAGTAGCGAAGTAACGAAAGGGGTGGCTTCAGTCAGTTTGGCTACTGGTATGCCAATGTCTTTTGGTGTGCTTACTACTGACACTATTGAGCAAGCAGTTGAGCGGGCAGGTACCAAGGCTGGAAATAAAGGCTATGATGCGGCTATTACTGCTATTGAGATGATTAACCTTTTTAAGAGCATACAATAGATGGCACTGGGAACGCGACGCAACGGGCGTGAGTATGCCCTGAAAATATTATATAGCCTGTATGATCAGGAAGAGCCCATCGATGTTGTTTTGCGTGCTTTTTGGCAAAATTTTCGTTTTAAAGAGGATGTTCTTGGTGAGCCAGCAGAAATTGATACTCCTTTAGCACTAGATATTGTGGAATTTACCGAACACTTGGTGCTGGGTGTCTATGAAAACTTGGAAGAGATTGATAAGGTTCTGCTGAATGTTTCCAAAAACTGGGCTTTAGATCGTATGCCGCGTTTGGATCTTTCGCTGATGCGTTTGGCGTGCTATGAGCTGCTATGGATGCCGAAAACTCCATCAGGGGTAGTCATTAATGAAGCGATAGAGATTGCTAAACGGTATGGCACCAAAGATGCTCCTGCTTTTTTGAACGGAGTTCTGGATAAAGTTGCTAAACAGGCGCAACTAAAAAAATAATAGAGGATATATGCAAGATATAAAGGTTGGTTTGCTGGGTTTTGGTACTATTGGAACCGGTGTTGTGAAGATGTTGCAACACAATGCCAAAGTTATCGAACAACGCTTGGGTGCGCGCTTAACTCTGAGTGCCATTGCCGATTTAGATACCACAACAGATCGTGGTCTTGTTCTTGATGGGGTAGTGTTGACCAGTGATGCTAACTCGGTGTTAACTAATCCAGATATAGATATTATTATCGAACTTATTGGTGGTTACGAACCAGCGCGTACCTTTGTCAAAAAAGCTTTGGAAAACGGTAAGCACGTAGTCACAGCCAATAAGGCTCTAATGGCAGTTCACGGCAAGGAGTTGCTGGAGATAGCCAAAAAAAATAACGTGAATATCCTTCTCGATGCAGCTGTTGGAGGTGGTATTCCAGTGTTGGCTGCTATTCGTGAGAATCTGTGTGCCAATAATTTTAGTGATGTATGCGGTATCCTTAATGGTACCTGTAACTATATACTGACTCGTATGACAGAAGATGGAGATGATTTTGCCGCAGTGCTCAAGGATGCGCAAGCTCTTGGTTACGCTGAATCAGATCCAACTTTTGACATTGAAGGGGTAGATACTGCTCACAAGTTATCGCTATTAATCTCCATGTGTTTTGGAACCTGGGTGGATTTTGATCAGATTTATACCGAAGGGATCACGCAAATTAGCGCTATGGATATTCAGTATGCGCGTAAATTTGGTTATCAAATAAAATTATTGGCTATTGGTAAAATCGTTGCTGGCGGTATAGAGGCGCGCGTACATCCTACCATGATCCCGGATAATCTTCCGATGGCTGATGTTAAAGGGGTGCTGAATGCTGTAAGTCTTGTGGGTGATTTTGTCGGTCCAGTTATGCTTAATGGTCGTGGTGCTGGTATGGATGCTACTGCTAGCGCTGTAATGGGCGATGTGATGAGTTTGGCTCGAGCTGTCATTGGTGGCAATAAAAATATGACTCCGTCATTGGGTTATCAAATCGATCAAATGACTACTTTGCCAATCAGGAATATTGCTGATATTTCCAGTCACTACTATATCCGTTTTATGGTGGAAGATCGTCCTAAGGTGTTAGCGCAGATTTCAACAATATTGGGTGAGTTTGAGATAAGTATCCGTTCTATGATTCAACCTGAGTGGCAACTTGGGGGCTGTGTTCCTATAGTTATTATGACTCACGGTGCGTGTGAGAGCAACGTGCGCCAGTCTCTGGATAAAATAAACAAGTTGTCAATCATTAAGGAAAAGAGCATGTTCGTGAGGATTGAGAACGAATTGGCTTGAAAAATTGCTTTTATATCAATGAGCTGTATCTGGTCAAAGGGGAAACATTCAATCCGTACTTAGGGGGAGATAATTTCCCCTTTTTTTATTTATATACGTAATTTGCATATGTTTAAGTGTTAACACTACTGCAGTACGCTATTTAACAATTATGCTGTTATCAATTAGATATGCATGGTGTTTTTTTAATTAATAGTTTTGCGGGATGAAGATAAATAGCGCGTTCATGGATACATACTTATTAAATGGCATAATTGCCTAATTATTAAATGTTTTAATTGCACTGAACTTTTTTTATTTTTGTAAATACGTAGTGAGTGTGGTGGTAAGTGATGGGTTGGGTTTTTTATTATGAAGTTGGTCTATTCTTTGCTTGTTGTCTGGGGTGAATAGCAAGGTTGGACTCTTTTACAGGAGATATTATGGCTAAGATTCTTATTGCCGATGATAGCAAAACAGAAATGGCATTTTTGCTGGATGCGCTAAAAGGGACCGGACACGAAATAGTAACAGCGGTTGATGGAACTGAAGCGGAAGAAAAAGTGAAATCGGAATCGTTTGACCTTATTATTCTTGATGTTGTGATGCCGAATAAAAATGGTTTCCAAGTGTGCAGAACTCTAAAAAAGGATCCTATCTACAAGGATATACCTATTATTCTCACAACTTCAAAGTCTGGCGATAGTGATAAGTTCTGGGGTAAGAAACAGGGCGCAGATGAGTATATAACCAAGCCGTATGAACCGGTTGAAATTTTGCTTGCAGTAAAGAAATATCTAGGGGGCGCATAGTGGAATTGGCATCGGTGTTCAAACGATATGCGGCTGAGGGTACTGGGCAGTTGGCGCTTAAGTTCTCTGATACCTCTCATTTGTGTAAGGTTGACATTGAAGATGGCGAAGCAATTTTTATCAAACTAGGAATATTGTCGCCGGAAGATACCTTGTTGGCAATCAGCGGTAAAATTTTACTCGAAGCAAATTTTATTAAAGGATTCAAGACTAAAAAGCGTTTACCTGAACCTATTACTGACCAGTTAGTTGGGGCTTCTGCCGTAAGCAAGTTAGAGCGTTCGGTTGTTTTAAAGCAATCAGACGTTGCCGCCGGTTTGTCTGTATCCCCTCAAAACGTATCCAAAATGATAAATAATTATGTAGATATAGTTGGACCATTAGGTGTGGTTATGATGGAGAACTATATCAAGAAGATAAGTTATGTTCAGGGCTCCGAGATGAACTCCAATGACTATAGTGAATTACTTGAAAAAGTCATTAATGATTTACCCGAGTCATTTCGCGATAATTTTCAAAAAATACACAGATAATATTCTTGGTGCTTAATTTGTAGTTTTGAATTCCAAAATGGGGGATGTATGTTTAGGAATATGTCTATTCGTAAGCGAATTGTCGTTATGTTGGCTACAGTTTACGTCGTGTCCTTGGCGTTGGTTGTTGCTGGTGGTGGTTATTTTTTAGAGCAAGACGTTGTCCGTGAAGCGAAGCAAAAAACAGACCTGTTTGCGACAGTAATGTCTAACTCAGCCAGGTATTTGCATAATGTAATTCGCCCTAAGGCGGAAGATTTGCTGCCAGAAGACGCTTATTTCCCGGAAGGCGCAGTTGGTGTGTTGATGCTCACTGAAGTTGCGCGCTACATTCAAGAGGAGTATCCAGAATATATTTTCCGTTTTGCATCGCCCAATCCACTTAATCAAGATAACCTGTCCAATGAACTCGAAGATGGAATTATTGCTGCATTTGAGGATGGTGAATTCAATGAGTGGAAGGGCTTTGCCGTGCGCGACGGGGTAAAGTTTTATGCCGTTGCCAAACCGCTAATAGCCGGTTCTGATTGCATAAGTTGTCATGATACTCCAGAAGTAGCTCACCCGAGCCAAGTAGATAAATATGGTACGCGGGCAGGTTACGGTTACCTTGAAGGGGATGTTGTTGGTGCACGGTTTATTTACGTACCTACCGATGTTATTCAACAGGAAGCTTATAAACGCATTGGCTATTTTTCAGCTGCTTTCAGTATCTTTTTTCTTCTAGTCCTATTTGCGGTTGACCGGTTCGTTGTTAGCAGTGTTGTTAAACCAATAGAGCATATTGTTGAAGTCTCTGAGGCGATTAGCCGCGGTAAACTTGACGTAGAGTTTAATGTTAAAACTAATGATGAAATTAAACTGCTGGCTGATGCTTTTGACCGCATGAAAGTATCGTTGGCTAAGGCTATGGATATATTGCGACAGTAGATAAAATAAAAATTCTGGAGTGTGGAACTATGGCGACAGATAAAAGAAAAGTTTTAATAGTAGATGATTCCCCCACAGTACGTCGTTTAGTGGAATTGGTACTATCGCAAAATAATTATGAAGTTATTAGCGCTGAAGACGGCGAACGCGGTCTTGAGTTGGCTCGAGAGCATGTCCCAGACGTGGTATTGGTTGATTTTGTTATGCCACGCATGAATGGACACATGTTTTGTAAGGCTTTGCGTGAAGATGCTGCTTTAGGTAATATTCCAATCATTCTTATCTCATCGAAGAGTGAAGTTGTTGGGCAGGCCTTTGAGCAAAATTTTGGCATTGTTCATTATTTTACTAAACCATTTGAGCCAGATGATTTAGTAGCTAAAATTGATCAAGTTCTTAGCCTGCTGGTGAAAGATGATGGTAAGTCATCACAACCTGCTAGCGTATCTTCAACTAACAGTTCCGGATCAACTGATCAACAAACTGTTAGTGGTTCTTTTACCGATATGGATCAGTTTCTTGATTCTATAAATGATCGTTTTGATAAAGTTGTGCGCAATTATTTCCAAAAAGATTTTCCTGTTTTGATGAAAAATGTTATGTCAGACACTCTGCATGAAACAGGTTTAGTCAAACACCAGACGTTGATGATGAGTGGTGATCTTGCTCGGATGTCGTTACCGGAAGTTTTGTGTTTTTGTGCCGTTACACGGCAAAGTGGCAGATTGTCAATTTTTTCTGATGACACCTTCGCAGAAATTTTTATCCAAGATGGTCGGTTCGTTTTTGCTACAGCTAGCCAAAAGGGCAAACATAAATTTTTGACAGATCTAATCTGTCAAGATAATCGCTTTAAATGTGACCACAATACTTTGTCCAAGATTGTTGAGGAGGCGCGCAACACTAATACTCCTGTTGGTCGTGCCTTGGTAGAGCAGGGGGTAATATCTGATAGCGATCTCATGTATTACTTGCAAAAACACGCTCAGGACGCTCTGAATACTGGTTTACATACACAAAAGGGTAATTTCTTTTTAGAAAAAGATGAACTGCCGTTTAATCTTGAGGATATAAAGTTTAGGGTTCCAATGTTTGAAGTATTGCTGGAAGGGGTGCGATCGCTCAAAGCAGCTGCGCCTTTTGATGATAATAATTTAATTGTTACCCGCATGCCTCAGTGTGCTGTTGCTGCCCAAGATGGTCTGCTCAATGATGATGAACAAACATTGATGTTGCAGTTGGATGGTGCTCGTTCGCTTGGTGTCGTCTGCGCAGAGAGTGCTTTAGATGAAGCTGTAGTGCGTAAGGCTTGTCAGGTATTATATCAATCAGGGTTAGCAACAATAGGATAGAGTGTATTTTGTTGTCACCGTTTGTAAGGATGGTTTGAATGGCGGGATTACAGGAAAGTTTACTGCCGATTTTCATAGAAGAAGCTGCAGAATCTTTGGCACTGATAGATAAATTGGTGCAGGTGTGGGAAGATAATCCACAGGCGATTACAGTAAATATTCTTGAAAACGCCAGGCGGGCGGCTCATACCATAAAAGGTACCGCTGGACTGGTTAAGAGAATGCACTCCAGTATTATCGCAAAAGAGCTTGAGAAGTTTTTAGATAATTTAAAATCAGGTCACCAAGTTACCGTAAGTGAGATAGATGTTGTGCGTGATAAACACTCGCAATTATTAGAGTTGCTTCAGTACGCGCACAAAGGTGAGTCTGAACCTGAACGTGGTGACACAGAATCAGCTAAATCGATATTTACAGGTGCTACTACTCCACAGGTATCTGTCACCTCTGATCTTATTAATGACTTTGCTCTGCCATTTATGATGAAGCTTCATCAAGCCTCGACTATCACTGATGAAGCCGTAAAGCCAGTTTGTTGTCGTTTTTTTTATGGTGGCAGGCAATATTATCTGCCTATTGCGGATGTGGTCGAAATTTCTGAAAGAGAACAGATAACCTTCTTGCCTTATGGACCAGCTTATATCTCTGGGTTAATAAGTTTGCGTGGAGATGTTATTCCGGTAATTAATATGGCGGAACTTGAACAACGTAAGACGTTATCCCCAAACAATTATTTCTTGGTTATTGCTCGGACGGATACTGATTTAATGGCGTTTGTGAGTGATCAACTGCCCAATCTAAGTTTGAAAACTGCTGGGCATAAAATTGATGTAAATAAGTTTCTTGAGCAATACAGCGTGAAGGCTTCATGATGGAGAGATCTCAAACAGCACGGGATATTTTTTTTGAAGAGGCAGATGAACATCTGACTATTTTAGAGTCAGGCCTACTTCAGCTAGAAGATAATGACAGCGATGTCGCTAAAACAGAACTAATTGACAAGCTTTTCCGCTCTGCTCACACCCTGAAGGGTGCTGCCGCTCTTCTCAAATTTAATGCTATTAGCGAAATATCACATGAATTAGAAAATCTGCTTGAAAGTTATAAGGCAGATACCATTGTAATAACTGCACCGCTGCTAGATGCCATGTTGTCATCACTTGATACCATGCGCAATTTATTGCAGATGACCCATCTGCCTGATTATGAACAAACTGCAGTTCTGTTCGGTTTACAAGCGTGTCAGATGTTGCAGGCTGCACAGTCAGGTGATCAACAGGAGATAGTTGAGAACAGCAGTGACAGTACCCGCCAGTTTAGTAACAGCGTTAAAGTTGGTGTTGATAAAATTGATCAAATGATGAACTTGCTCGGTGAGATGACCATAACCAAAACTCACCTGCTGGATCAGCTGCGTTCATTTGAACCTATGAAGGATGAAATCGACTTTGCCCGTGAGCGCCTGTTGGTAGAAGTTGCCAGTTTTGCCGATCATTATGAATATACCAATCCAGAGGAAAAACGGGCAGAAGATAGTGAGTCTATCGTTGCCGACTTCGAAGAACTTGAATTTGACCGCTATGATGAGCTGAATCTTTTCTCCCGCAAGTTGCAGGAAATAAGTAACGATATTAATGAAGCAGTTGGGTCAATTTGCCAATTTTTTTGTCAGGTTAGCGTTGATGTTGAAGCGATAGATCGTATGACAACAGAAATGAAAGAACGCATATCTGAGATAAGAACCTTACCTGTTGATGAGCTATATCAGCGCTTTAAACGTTCTATTAGGAATCTATCTCATAGTGCGAACAAACCTGTTGAATTAAGGTTTTCTGGCGGTGAGACCCGTCTTGGACGCACTATTATCGATGGTTTATTTGATCCGCTGTTGCACGTGTTGAGAAACGCGGTTGCCCACGGCATTGAAGAGCCAGAGCACCGAGTGGCTGCGGGTAAGCCAGCAACTGGTGTTATAAAGATAAGTACGCTCCGGCGAGGCAACTATGCCACCATTACTATAGCTGATGATGGCGGCGGTATTCAGTTCCAATCTATTCGGGCAAAAGCTATCGCTTTGGGCTGGATAGATGAAGATGATGATTTGGAGCAGCAAGAATATATCGACATGATTTTTCGTGCCGGCTTTAGTACTAAAGACGAGACTGACGCCATCTCGGGTCGTGGTGTTGGTATGGACGTTGTTCTCGATCGTTTATCCGATCTAAATGGTACGATTGAGGTTAAAACTGAGGTTGGTAAAGGCACCGAGTTTATTTTAAGTATTCCCCTCTCTTTGATAATTATCAATGTCATACAATTTCGCCTTGGGAAGCAATTATTTGTCTTGCCATCCAGCCTTATCGAGGAGATTCACGAGATAGGCTCCTTGCAAATAGTTGATGAGCAGGTAATGCATCATGGCGAATGCTATCGTATTGTTGACTTAAATAAGAAGTTTAATCTGCCTGCCATTGATGACGTGCGACAGTGTGTTGTTTTTGTCCGCTCATTAGGTGCACGTATTGGCATGTTGGTGGAGGAAATAGTCAGTCAGGAGGATACAGTTATTCGCCCGTTTGGTAAATTACTCGCTGATATGCCGTGTTTTTCGGGTACTAGTGTTTCTGGTGGTGGTGCCGTGCGCTTGGTGGTAAACCCAACACGTTTGTTGCAAGTAGTTGATAAGGTCAACCTAGACGTAACTGGTGCTAGCATCCCTGAAGTTGAAGTGTTGTCCTCGCACAAGCAACGTGTCCCACGTGTCTTGGTAGTAGATGATTCACTCAGCGTGCGTAAGTATGCCTCAATGATTTTAGAAAATAATGGTATTGACTATTTAACGGCTACTAATGGTGTTGAGGCGTTAGCATTGTTGGACGATGAGGCGGTAGATTTGATTCTTACTGACTTGGAAATGCCGATAATGCACGGTTATGAGTTATTAACTGAGATAAAAAGACGAACTAAATTACGCAATATTCCGGTAGCGGTTATAACCTCTCGTTCTGGGGCGCAACACCAGGAGAAGGCTTTTAATCTCGGTGCAGTGAGCTATTTAGTTAAACCTTTTGATGAAGATGCGTTGCTAGATTTAATTCGCGAGCACACATTGTTCAGCATATAAAATCAGCTCATTTTGTTGACTATATGGGAGATCATTAAATTATGGCAGAAAAAGCAGTAAATACACTCTCTATAAAGCAAATTGCTGGACGAAGTATCTATTCGTTGAGCTTTATGGTGGTGTTGGTTCTTGGGATGTGTGTTGCAACCTATATTTATTTGACCCAGTTGTCACAACAACAAACGTCAGTAACTGTCGCAAATTTAACTCTCACTGAACAATTGGCTCGCAGTGGTTCTGATTTACAGACGCTCGAAGGGAAACTGACAGTAGCCGCATTGTCTGGCGATAAAGAGGCACTTGAGGAAAGTTCCATACGTCTTACTGAGCATTTAATTATAATGGCTGATAGTATGGATAAGTTATTGGATGCTACGGCAGATGGGCGTTATGAAATTAAGAAGGTGGCGAATTCAATATATGAAATCTATTCTGATGTTTCTGTCAACATGGACGATATGTCAGAAAGTTTGCTGGATGGAGCTAGCGTTAAGTCACAGGTGAAGCGTTATGCAAAATTGAATCAAGACATAAAAGAGTTTAATAGTGCTCTGGGACAATTGGAAAAACTGTTTGTTAAAGTTATAGGGTTACAGCAGCACAAGAGAACGCAGGATCAAATATACTATGGAGGTGCTGCTGCGCTATTCCTTCTTTTGTTGCTATTGGTGTATATGGGGTTTCACTGGAATAATAAGTTAGAAAATTCCTTGCAGCAATTGCGCCAGTCTATTGAACGCGGTATTCAGGGAGATTTGTCTGTCGTGCAATTAAAGGCGAAGGATGAAATTGCCACTACCGCATTGCTCTACAATAGCTTGATTGAAAAGTATAAAGACGCAATTCTTGCTGATACAGAGCGAGAAACAACTCAGGAGAATTTGATTGGTTTTCTTGAAGTTGTTAGTGAGGCTGCTGACGGTGATTTGACCATGAAAGCTCCAGTTACCGCAGATGCTTTTGGATCAATAGCTGATGCTTATAACTTGATGGTTGAAAGTTTGTCTGAGTTACTAAAGGACACCAAACACAATGCCAACGATGTCGGCGAGCAGTCACGTAAGTTGATCCGTATTTTTCAAGACATGGAAATGGGTGCAGAGACACAATCGAGCCAGGTGGTAAAAGCTACCGAGATTGTAAATCAATCACAAATAGCTGCTGGAGGTATTACCGAAAAAGCCGCACTGGCTCAACAGGTTGCTAATCAGGTAGACCAGGTTACTGCGCAAGGCAGTGACCTCGTTAATAATAATATTGAAGGTATGCAGCTTATTCGAGTAACGGTGCAGGTTATCAATAAGAAAATGAAATCTCTCTCCGAACGGTTGCTTGAAATTGGTACTATCTCTCAATTAATCTCTGAGATTGCCACCAGAACGACAATCTTGGCTATGAACGCGTCTATTGAAGCATCTCGTGCTGGTGAACAAGGGCGTGGATTCCTGGTTATTGCTGACGAGATCAAACGCTTGGCCGATAAGTCGGCAGAAGCAACCAAACAAATTGGTGGTGTCATTAAATCGATTCAGTCAGAGGCTAATGCAGTTACTGCTTCCCTTGAAGAGGAAACGCAAACAGTAGAGAATCAATCAAAGTTAGCCCAGGACACAGGGGAATCATTTAATTCAATTCAAGAAGCTATTAGTCAGTCAAGATCAGTTGTTGATGAAATTACTGCTCTTTCAAAAGATCAGTTTGCCATGACAAGAAATGTGGAAGCTGTAATGAAACAGGTTTCCGAGATTTCGCTATTAACATTGCAGCAAGTAAAGGACTCGGCAGCAATAACAACTGGTTTAACTGCGCAATCTGAAGAATTATTGACCTCAATCGACGCATTCCGTTTGGTCGATTAAGCGGCAACTAACCCTAGTTCAAGGAGTAATGGCATATGAGAAAAGTTTTATCATTGTTGGTCGCTATGCTGTTTTTATTCACCTGCACCAGCACTGTTTATGCGGCTGGTAACTGGCGTAAAGGAAAAAAAATATATAAAAAAGACTGCATGAGTTGCCATAAGCGTGGTGGTGAGGCAAAAAGACTGCGTTTGAATGGTAAGAGCAAGGCTGGATGGACTAAGTTTGTCAACTCACCGAAAAAAGATAGTCATGAGGTGTTGTGGGAAGAGTTGACAGATCAGCAGAAAGAGAATTTGCTCAAGTATTTCATGAAGTATGCTAAAGATGATAAGTCTTCCCATCTGGGCTGCGGTTAACCAGCTTTCTGTACTTGTGTGACTGCGTAATCACAAAAAACTACCATGAGATTTTATGGTGGTTTTGTGTGATTGCGCAGTTATTGGCAATAATTATTTTATAACTCAATTACTCGCTGGCACTGATGTCAGCTTCCACGGCAAAGCGTTTTATTTTACGGGTTGTTGTTTTCGGGAATTCTTCTTCGCGCAGGGTGAATTTCTTGACCCGTTTGTAGTCGGCTAATTGTTTGCTGATATTGAGAATTTCAGACCTGATTAATTTTTCAACTTGTTTTATATCTAATGGATAAGTGCCTCGTTCTTGTGCGTAACTGTCGATCATCTCTTGGTCCGGATAAATCTGCGCATGCACTTCCTCAGCTGCAGGTCCGACCTTGTGACCATAAACCATCACTTCATTTATAAATGGACTATTGAGCAGCTCAATCTCAATTTCTTCAGGGTAAACATTTTTGCCATTCGGGGTGACGATTAGATTCTTTACTCGTCCACAGATATGCAAAAAGCCTTTAGCATCAATTCTGCCCATATCGCCAGTATAATACCAGCTATCTGAAATTACCTGCGCTGTTGCACTTTCGTTATTATAGTAGCCCTGCATAATATTGGGTCCTTTGCAACTGATCTCACCAACACCATCTTCGTTGGAATTGTTTATTTTTATCTGTACCGATGGTAAAGGTTTGCCCACACTGCCAATCAACATTGATCCTGGCTGCTCGGCGGCAATTACTGGAGATGTTTCTGTAATGCCATAGCCTTGGTAAATTAATATCCCAAACTCTTTAAATTTTGATGCCACAACAGGATCAAGAGCGGCCCCACCACTCACAAACACTGTCCCGGATCCAAGAGTTTCACGTACTTTTTTCCCTATTAATTTTCGCGTGACAGGTAAGGTATATAAGGTTTTTGATAATTTTTTGTTGTTGATGTTGCGCATGATACGATCGAGAAAGATTCGAAATACCGCAGGTACCCCGAGTAAAAACGTTGGTTTCACTTCAGCAAGGTTTTCGCCTAATTTTTTTAATGACTCAGCGAATGATATGGTGCCACCCAATGTTAATGGTAACAGTATTCCACAGACCTGCTCGAAAATATGATTTATTGGTAAAAAAGACAGTGTGTGGATATTGTTGTCTAGATGAAAGTGTGGTATCAGGTCTTTGATGTTGGAGGTTATGTTGCCATGGCTGAGGATTGCCCCTTTAGGTCGCCCCGTAGTGCCAGATGTGTATAGAATAACAGCTTTGTCGTTGGTCGTTAGCTGTACCGTAGAGGGGATACCATTGCCTGTAAAGGTGTCATATGGTAACAGGATTCCTTTTTTGCGCGCCTCCTTGAGCAAGTTAGCGGTTGGAGAAAATTTATCGGCACTGTCTGCCTGGACTGCATTGACCTCCGAGGTCAACATGGTATGGGCACGGTTGGCTAATGTTTCTAGCCGCTCGGCTTTGTCGCGAGGAATTTTTAAATCTTTTACTAGCTGATGCCATTCACTGATTAGATCTCCAATGGTGGCAAAGGCCGCAACATCTTTGGAAAATTGATCTGTAGTGCTATCCATTACTATTATATGGTTGAGCTTGGGTAGGTTTTGCTTTAGTTCAATAATGGTCTCAACATAATGTTGTGTGGTGAAGATTGTTACTATGTCGCTATCACTTAAAATATGGCGTAATTCGTTTTGTTTTAATTCTTTATCAATGGGGACTGCAACAGCCCGTGCTTTTAAGATGCCCAGATAAGAGATGATCCAGCGATTTGATGATGGTGCTAGTAGGGCGATATGGTCTTGCTCTTTAATGCCCAGTTGTTGCAAGCCAGTAGCTGCCATATCTGAGTCACGCCAAATATCAGCATAACTTAGACAGCTCCAGCGTTTTTTAATTTTTTCTCGTAGGGCCGTTTTGTTGGGGTTGTTGTGGCAACTAGTTTGTAGTAGATCAATGATAGTGCTCAATGTGAACCTCGTAGTGATTATGGTTTTACTCACATGTGTTATGTATGGTGGGCTTGATTGGTGGCAATCTAAATTAGTCTCTTTTTTCAGTAGAGAGTCTTGTTTGATTAAGTAGGGTGTAAAACTAACTCTGTACGTCTTTGATTGGCAAGAAAAAATTCCGTGGGATACAAAGCAATACTACGATATTTGCCGTAGATAGTTGGTTAAAAGACAAAGCTGTTGTTACGTTATAACAATAATACAATAAAAGGTCTTGACTTTATTGGGAATTTTTTGTAAGTTTTGCTCCCGTTGTAGCAAGATAGGCACGTAGCTCAGTGGGAGAGCACCACCCTGACACGGTGGGGGTCGGCGGTTCGAGACCGCCCGTGCCTACCATTTAAATGCTAAATATGAAGATAAAAAGGCATCCACGGGGTGCCTTTTTGCGTATGCGCACACAGCTTTCGTGCTCGAGTGGGAGATGATACTATGGAGCAAATTAAAATTCAATTGCCAGATGGCTCACAACGTGAGTATGCAACTGGCATTAGCTGTTTAGAAGTTGCCCAATCTATTGGTGCCGGATTAGCACGCCAAACTGTTGCCGCGCGTGTAAATGGTAACCTTTGTGATGTTGCGACTGTGTTAACTGCAGATGCAAGCCTAGAGCTTGTTACTTTGGGCACTCCGGGTGGTTTAGAGGTTTATCGCCATACTGTGGCACATGTTATGGCTCACGCTGTGAAAGATATTTACGGTGCCGATGTTCAAGTTACTATTGGTCCAGCGATTAAGAATGGTTTTTATTACGACTTTTATTGTGAGAAGCATATATTTACTCCGGACGACTTTGCTAAAATAGAAGCCCGTATGCAGGAGATAGTTAGTGCTAATCTTCCCTTGGAACGCAGTGAAGTGAGCAGTGCTGAAGCAATAGCTCTGTTTAGGGGGATGGGTGAAGAATTTAAAGTCGAACTTATTGAAGATCTTGATGTAGAGACAGTTTCTTTGTATCGCGAAGGCGATTTCGTAGATCTGTGTCGAGGTCCACATTTGCCCTCTACTGGGCTCATCAAGGCGTTTAAGCTTACTAGCGTCGCTGGAGCATACTGGCGTGGCGATGAAAAACGGCAGATGCTGCAGCGAGTTTATGCTACTGCTTTTCCCGATAAAAAACAACTCAAAGCTCATCTTGCCCACTTAGAAGAGGCGCGCAAGCGTGACCACCGCAAGCTGGGACGTGAGCTGGATCTGTTTTCATTTAGTGAGGAAGCTGGCGCGGGTTTAGTTATTTGGCATCCCAAGGGTGCCATGCTGCGTACGGTTCTGGAAGATTTTGAGCGTCGAGAACACCTGCGTCGTGGCTATGATATTGTTCAGGGTCCGCAGATTTTGCGAACTGACTTGTGGAAGCTCTCAGGGCATTACGAAAATTATCGCGAAAATATGTATTTCACTGAGGTTGAGGGGCAAAGTTTTGGCATTAAGCCGATGAACTGCTTGGCGCATATGTTGATCTACAAGAGCAAACTGCGCTCTTACCGTGATCTGCCCCAGCGTTATTTTGAGTTAGGTACTGTACACCGTCATGAGAAATCTGGCGTGTTACACGGACTTACTCGGGTGCGTGGTTTTACTCAAGATGATGCCCATATTTTGTGCGCACCCGACCAACTCGATGAAGAGATCAAGGGTGTATTGAAATTTGTCCAAGACGTGATGGGGATTTTTGGTTTTGAATTCGAAATGGAATTGTCAACGCGACCAGAAAAATCCATCGGTAGTGATGAAGATTGGCTGCGGGCAACTAATGCATTAGAGTCTGCGCTGAAGGATTCTGGGCTGCCGTATGAAATAAATGCTGGCGATGGTGCCTTTTATGGACCGAAGATTGACATTAAGCTGAAGGACGCCCTTGACAGGTATTGGCAGTGTGCTACTATTCAGTGCGATTTTACCCTGCCTGAGCGTTTTGAACTGACTTATATTGGTTCCGACGGTGAAAAACATCGACCAGTTATGGTTCATAGGGTCATCTTGGGTTCGATCGAGAGATTTATTGGTATATTGATTGAACACTATGCTGGATCTTTTCCGTTATGGATTTCGCCAGTACAGGCTGTTGTTATCAATGTTACCGATAATCAGCTTGATTATGCTAAACAAGTAACTGCTCAGTTACTGGATGCTGGTGTACGTGTGCAGTCTGATTTACGTAACGAGAAACTCGGGTTTAAGATTCGTGAAGCACAGATGCAGAAGATTCCGTATATGTTAGTTATTGGCGATAAAGAGATGGATGATGGTACACTTACTCCGCGCTATCGCAGTGGAGAAAATTTACCCCCTATGTCTACGGATCAATTTAGCCAATTTGTTTTGGATGAATGTAAAAAATATAACTAGGAGGTGGCACCATAGCTAAGCAAGAAACAAATATAAATCGTGATATTCGCGCGAAAGAGGTGCGAGTTGTCGACGATGCTGGTGAGCAGCTTGGAGTCATGCTGGTACAGGATGCCTTAGCGGCTGCTGTCGAACGCGGTCTGGATTTGGTTGAAGTATCACCCTCAGCCAAGCCCCCCGTATGCCGTATCATGGATTACGGTAAATTTAAGTATCAGCAGCAAAAGCGTGCCGCTGAAGCGAAAAAGAAAACTGCGCGCGTCGAACTTAAAGAAGTTAAGTTGCGACCGAAAACCGAAATTCATGATTTCAATGTTAAGGTTAGGAATGTGCGTCGTTTTATCGATGATGGTAATAAGGTAAAAGTTACTATCATGTTTCGTGGTCGCGAGGTCACTCATCCCGAATTTGGTCGGGAATTATTGAAACGTGTTGCTGAAGAAGTTGCGGATATTGGTGTAGTAGAATTTTTTCCCAGTATGCAAGGACGTTTTATGCATATGGTGATGGCTCCCAATAAAAAATAGAGTGTTAACCCTTTGGGGTTATGAGTATAAAAAGACGAATGAAGGAGATTGGGAATGCCCAAGATTAAAACAAACCGTGGTGCTGCAAAGCGCTTCCGTAAAACTGGTACCGGTAAAATTCGCCGTAATAAAGCGTTTACTAGCCATATCTTGACCAAAAAAAGTACCAAACGCAAACGTGATTTACGCCGTGGGACTACTGTTGCCAGTGCAGATCATAAAAATATCAGTTGCCTAATTCCTTATCTTTAGGGAGTAAGGTAGCTCGGCTTTAAGTCCGTGAACTGCGGGGAATTTTGTCTCCCCCTGTAGATCCGGCAGTGCCTGAGTCGTGTTGACATGGTGCTTATTTTAATATTGTAAGGAGTACGAAATGCCGAGAGTAAAAAGAGGTTTTAAAGCGAGACGTAGGCGTAATAAAGTTTTAAAGCTGGCCAAAGGGTATCGTGGCGCGCGTAGTAAACTTTTCCGTAGTGCTACCGAGGCAGTTGATCGGGCACTTAATTATGCCTACCGTGACCGTCGGGTTAAAAAGCGTGATTTTCGCGCCTTGTGGATTGCTCGTATTAATGCTGCGTCCCGTTTGAGCGGTTTGAGCTATAGTCGTTTAGTCTATGGTCTTAAAAAAGCTGAGATTGCACTTGATCGTAAAGTTCTGGCAGAAATTGCTGTTGTTGATCCATCTGCGTTCAGTGCTGTAGTCGAGAAAGCTAAAGCTCAGTTACAGTAAAGAATAAATGATAAGAGACAAGGTTATACTTGTCTCTTATCTTAATTTGGAATTGTTTAGTGATGGAAGCCCTGTGGCTTCCATCATTTGTTTATAGCGTGTGCATTTCAGGCGTTGAGTAAGGGGTAGTTTTTATGAGGGAAAAACTTGAATTGATGTTGGCGCAAGCCAACGCAGCAATGTCTGCAGCTACGGATGAAGCAACACTACAGGAAATACGTGTTAGCTATCTGGGGAAAAAAGGGCAACTTACTTCCATTATGAAGGAAATGGGTAGCCTGTCAGCTGAAGATCGTCCGGTGCTTGGTGCAGTAGCCAATCGGGTAAAAGATCAAGTTTTTCAAGCATTTGAACAGCAGTTACAGATACTTAAATCTCAAGCTATGAACGATCGACTAGTTAATGAGAAGATTGATGTATCCCTGCCCGGACGTAGACTGAATATTGGCACTAAACATCCAGTAACATTGGTAACCGAAGAACTCATAGATATTTTTTCTGCTTTAGGCTTCTGTGTTGCTGAAGGTCCGGAAGTTGAGCATGATTTTTATAACTTTGAGGCTCTAAACTTACCCAAAGATCATCCCGCACGCGATATGCAGGATACTTTTTATGTTAGTGATGAGGTAGTGCTACGTACCCATACTTCACCAGTGCAAATACGCTCTATGCAGAAACATGCGCCACCGCTACGCATTATTGCCCCCGGCACAGTTTATCGCCGCGATTCAGATATTACCCATAGCCCGATGTTTCATCAGATTGAAGGGTTTATGGTTGATGAGAATATCACTTTTGGTGATTTAAAAGGTGTTTTGACTACCTTCATCCATGAGTGTTTTGGTAAAAAGGTTAATGTGCGCTTTCGCCCATCATTCTTTCCATTTACTGAGCCCAGTGCTGAAGTCGATATTCAGTGTGTTATCTGCGGTGGTAAAGGCTGTAGAGTATGTAAAAACTCCGGCTGGTTAGAAATATTGGGCAGTGGCATGATTGATCCGGAAGTGTTCAAGTCGGTACATTATGATTCTGAACGTTATAGTGGCTTCGCCTTTGGTATGGGTTTAGAACGCATTGCGATGTTAAAATATGGGGTGAATGATTTGCGCCTGTTTTTCGAGAATGACATTCGTTTTTTGCGCCAGTTTTAATAACTGATAAACAAGTTTGTTTTCTGAAATCTGTGATTGAGACAGTGAGAAAAATAAAGGACATAGTTCATGATTGTTACTTATAACTGGTTAAAAGAATTTGTCGATTTCGATCTTAGCGCAGAGCAACTATCTCATCAGTTAACCATGGCTGGACTCGAAGTTGATTTCATGGAACATCTTGGCGCCGGACTTGATTCGGTTATAGTTGCTCAATTGGACTCTGTAGAACCACATCCTCAGGCTGATCGCCTTACCCTGTGTCAGGTGAATACCGGTAGCGAAGTGATTCCCGTAGTTTGTGGTGCGACAAATCATAAGGTTGGTGACCTGATCGCGCTGGCTCAAGTGGGTTCGGTTTTGCCGGGTGATTTTAAGATTAAAAAATCTAAAATCCGAGGTGCCGAATCTAAGGGTATGCTGTGCTCAGAAAAAGAACTTGGTCTAGCTGATGAGGCTGCTGGCATAATGATTTTGCCTGCTGACTTACAACTGGGCATTCCGTTATTTGACGCGCTGGGATTAAAAGATGTGCGTTATGAAATCGGTCTTACCCCTAATCGTGCTGATTGTTTGAGTGTGGTCGGTATCGCGCGCGAAATTGGTGCTATTGTTGACAAGAGTATTAAGCTGCCAAACAGCTTTGCTATTACTGAGAGCAGTGAGTCTATTGATGCCCAGACTTCGGTTACCATTGAGAATGTTGATGGTTGCCCACGTTATATGGCGCGTCTGATAAAAGGGGTGAAGATCGCTCCATCACCTGACTGGTTGGTGCAGCGTCTGGAGTCGGTGGGTATGCGTTCTATTAATAATGTTGTCGATGTGACAAATTATGTGCTGATGGAACTCGGTCATCCACTGCATGCGTTCGATTTTAATCATCTGCGCGGCAAAAAAATAGTTGTCAAACGAGCCCAACAGGGTGATCTGTTTACTACACTCGATAATCAACCTCGTCAATTACAGGATAACGATGTTGTTATTTGTGATGGAGAAGGTGCTGTAGCTCTGGCGGGTATCATGGGTGGGCAAAATTCTGAAGTTGCGGAAACCACAGTTGATATTTTGCTTGAGAGCGCATATTTTGATCCAACTTGTGTCCGTAGAACCAGTAAGCGTCTGGGTATCCATAGTGAAGCTTCCCATCGTTTTGAACGTGGTGCAGACATCGACATTATGCCACTGGCATTAGAGCGGGCAATCTCTCTGATCCAGCAACTGGCTGGTGGCACTATTGCCTCCGGTGCCATTGACGTCTATCCTCAAGAATTGATAAAACGCCAAGTAACGATCACTGCCTCGCGCAACAATGCTGTCCTTGGACTTGATTTGTCTTTGGATCAGATTGAGAAATTGCTTAATTCTATTGATCTGCCTACGCAATTGACCAAGGTGGCAGATGAATCAGCCCTGTTGGTTACTATTCCAATGTCACGCCACGATTTAGAGCGAGAAATTGACCTTATTGAAGAGGTGGCTCGTTTAAATGGGTACGATAATATCCCAGTAACCATGCCGGTAAGTAGGGTGGTTCGGCGTTTTCGCGACGATGGGCAACTGGTCGCTAAAGTGCTACGAGATACACTGGTTAGTTCTGGCTTCAGCGAAATCATTAATTATTCTTTTGTGTCATCCAGTGCTTGGGACAAAATAGGCTTGGACGTAGATGATGAGCGGCGGGTGAATGTTAAGATATTAAATCCGTTAACTGAAGAACATTCAGTTATGCGTACCAGTTTGTTGCCGGGTATGCTGGAAACGGTAGCACGCAATCTGTCGTATCGTAGTAATGATTTGCAGTTGTTTGAACTACGTCCGGTTTTTAATGTAGTGGCTGGTGCAGAACAACCAGACGAAGCGCTACGTTTGTGTGCCGCTATGACCGGTCGTAAAGAGCAGTTAGGTTGGTCACAATCGTCTTCTATGGTCGATTTTTATGATTTGAAGGGGATAGTGGAAACCTTGTGTGCTCAGTTGAACCTTGGGCAATTACGGGTTGAGGGTGACAGTAAACAACCCTATCTTCATCCAGGGAAATCGTGCCGTTTATTTCAGGATAAGGTTCTGATTGGAGTGCTCGGTGAATTGCATCCGCAGATTCAGGAAAATTATGCTATTGACCAACCGGTTCATGTAGTTGATATTGATGTAGCTGCTTTGCAGACTGTTAAACGCAGTGATAAAGCGTTTGAGCCTATTTCACGCTTTCCGGATTGTTATCGTGATAGTGCATTTTTATTTGCTGCTGAAGTCAGTGCCCAACAATTGTTTGATGTGTTGGATAAAATTAAAATTAAAAATCTAGACGATGTTACCCTTTTTGATATTTATAGTGGTAAAGGTGTTCCCGAAGGTAAGAAAAGCATGGCAATCAGAGCCCGTTATCGCTCTTTAGATAAAACTCTGACTGATGATGAAATAAATGCAATGCATGCAAAAATAGTTAAATCGTTAAAAAATAATCTTGGTGCTGAGCTAAGATAGAACTTGCTAGTGAAATTTTGCTGTGTTATAAACCGTTTAAAATCAATGGTCTATGGATGATCTTAAGTTATTGGAGGTACTATGACAAAAGCGGATCTTGTGGAGAATGTTTACTACAAAACAGGGTTTTCTAAGAAGGAATCCGCCGAAATTGTCGAGTCTGTTTTTGAGCTTATAAAAGAAACTCTCGAAAATGGTGACAAAATCAAAATTGCTGGTTTCGGTAATTTCGTTGTTAAACAAAAGGCAACACGTCGTGGTCGCAATCCTCAGACTGGTGAAGAGATTGAGATAAGTTCTAGAAAAATCTTAACTTTTAAACCAAGTCAAGTTCTGAAAGCCGCAATCAACGAAGGGGAATAGCTATTTCCCTTTGTTTCTTTAAGCATCCCATGGATATTGAGATTCCCGACAAATTGTTGTTCAAAATTGGTGAGGTAGCATCTATTACTGGTGTTAAGCCTCATGTGTTGCGTTATTGGGAATCTGAGTTTGGTAGTTTTAGCCCATCAAAAGGTCGTAGTAAGCAACGGCAATATCAAAAAAAAGATATAGAATTAGTTTTACGTCTGAAGCATCTGTTGTATCACGATGGATTTACTATAGCTGGGGCGCGCAAAGCATTGCGCAGTGGTGGTAAAAATAATCCTGCTGTTGTTAGTGATCGTGAATTGTTGTTGCAGGTACGTGCTGAATTAGTTGCTCTACGTAAAATGATTGGTTGAATGCTTATTTATTTTGTGTATTCGTTGTAGCTGCACCCCTTGCATTGTCGTCGAGAATTGGTTGTAGATGGATTATTCAATAGCTCGTCGCCGTATGATTGCCAAGCATATTATCGCGCGCGGAATCAAAGATGAAACGGTTATCAAGGCAATGGAGCTGGTTCCACGCCACCTATTTGTAGAAGAAGCCCTCCAAGCACAAGCCTATTCCGATTATCCGTTGCCAATTGGTGAAAAACAAACGATTTCACAGCCCTTTATTGTTGCTGCTATGACAGCTGCGCTGCAATTGCAAACTAGTGACCGTGTATTGGAGATAGGTACTGGTTCTGGATATCAGGCTGCTGTATTAGCAAAACTTGCCGCGCATGTATATTCGGTGGAACGTATTGCCGTTCTGGCGCGCAGGGCACGACGCGTTCTCGATAGTATTAACTACTCAAATGTCAGTATACAAGTGTCTGATGGTAGCTGCGGCTGGAGTGAACAGGCACCATTTGATGCCATCATTGTCACGGCCGGAGCACCGGCTGTACCACCAATATATAAAGAACAATTAGCTATTGGTGGTCGGTTAGTTATTCCGGTTGGCGATGGTACTACCCAAGTCTTGAAGCGGATCGTACGCACTGCAGAGCAAACATTTTCAGAGGAAGATGTGCTTGGTTGTCGTTTTGTCCCTTTGATTGGCAAATACGGCTGGAAAGAATAAACGTGTTGGTGTGGTGTTTTTGATGCGCTTTATACGCCGGATGTACGATTGGGTGCTTCATTGGTCTAATACTCCTTATGCTGTTTCGGCATTATTTTTGTTAGCCTTTGCCGAATCCTCTTTTTTTCCCATCCCACCTGATGTGCTATTGATTGCTATTGGCTTGTCTGTCCCACGCAGTATATTTCGCTGTGCCGCTTTATGTACTCTAGGGTCGGTTCTCGGTGGTGTCGCTGGTTATGCTATTGGTAATAGTTTTTGGAATATTGCGGCTGGGTGGTTTTTTAACTGGGTCCCAGGTTTTACCCCGGAAGTATTTCAATCTATTCAACTGATTTTTAGTAAATATGATTTTTGGTTTATATTCCTAGCAGGCTTTACTCCTATTCCATATAAAGTTATTACTATCGGGGCCGGGGTGTTCCATATCAATTTCCCTGTCTTTGTTTTTGCCTCGGCAGTAAGCCGTGGTTTACGTTTTTATATTATCGGGGTGATTGTTTACCGTTATGGTGAGCGCGCGCGGCAACTCATAGATAAACATTTCAATAAACTGACTTTAGTGTTCACTCTGTTATTGTTTGGTGGTTTTATTGTAATACGTTATATTCTTGGTTGAATTTTATCTTCCTGACTAGGATGCTGAGGATATGCGCTCAATTGGAGTTCTGCTATTTCTGCTGTTGGTTACATGTACTGGCTGTGTTTCACATAGCTCAGGTAATGGTGTGCGGCATATTGTTCAGCCCGGGCAGACTCTTTATCGTATAGCTAAGACCTATAAGGTGTCCGCAGCAAAAATCGTTTCCAGAAATCACCTGAAAAACCCTACCCAAATTAAAGTCGGACAATCCTTGTTTATTCCCGGTGCTAGGTACACGCGCACTGTAGCAGTTGTCCCCAGCGCCAAGAAGTATAGTGTGGTGCCAACCAAACCCAAAAAAGTTAATAAGAAATCGCTTGCTGCAAAGACGCGAGTACCATCAAGACCTAAGAATAACTCTGTGGTGCCGATGGCACGTCAGGTTAAGTCTGCCAGCGTCAGGAGTATGCAACATAAATTTATTTGGCCAGTACGGGGCACCGTGGTAAAAAAATTCAATATTTCCGGTGCTGTACCCAGCAAAGGAATTGATATATCAGCAGCTATCGGAAGTATGGTGGTTAGTGCCGCGGCGGGGAAAATTATTTATAGTGGCAATGGTATTACAGGTTTTGGTCATGTGGTGATTGTTGAGCATGATAATGCCTTGTATACAGTTTATGGTTACAATAGTAAACTGCTTGTAGGCTCTGGTAGTTATGTGAGCGCAGGTCAGAAAATTGCTTTAGTCGGTAGCCTGAATAGTGCAAATAATGGTCTCTTACATTTTGAAGTTTGGCAGCATAAAAAGGTAGTTGATCCTGCTTTTTACTTGAAGTAATGACAGCTCTTTAATAAAATAACTCCATCGGTTGATTGTTTGTTAGTCGGAGGTGACGGATGCACAATAAGACAACGTCTAAGGTGAATACTGGCGGTAGTCAGGAATTTAACAGCGATAATGCTATTGAATGCTATTTTCACGCGATTAAAAAGTCTGCATTATTGACTGCTGAAGATGAGATTCGTCTTGCTGGGTTGATTGCCAAGGGTGATAGCGATGCACGCGCGAAAATGATAGAAGCTAACTTGCGCTTAGTTGTCAAGATAGCTAAGAGATACATGAACCGTGGTTTACCATTTCTCGATCTTATTGAAGAAGGTAATATTGGTTTAATTAAAGCGGTGGAGCGTTTTCAGGTAAGTAAAGGGTGCCGCTTCTCGACTTATGCTACTTGGTGGATACGTCAGTCAGTTGAACGAGCTTTGGTGAATCAGGGGCGAACAATTCGCTTACCGGTGCATATTGCTGAACGAGTAAATTGTATGCTCAAAGCAACAAAAGAAGCCTTGAAACAATTTAATCACGAGCCTTCTGAACACGATATTGCTGAGATGATGGATAGTGACGTAGAAGAGGTACGCCACTTGCAGCAGTTAGTAAAAAAAACATACTCCATAGAACGTCCCCTTAGCGCTGACAGTGATTATTCATTATTAAATACCATTGAGGATTCCAGTTCTTTAACGCCAGCAGAAATGCTGGAGAATAAGGATGAGTTTTTATTTGTCTCGCAATGGCTTAATGAGTTGAAAGTCAATGAACGTGAAATTTTAATGCTTCGTTTTGGTTTGAATGATCACGAACCAGAGACTTTGGATACCATCGGGAAGCGCTACGGTGTTACCCGGGAACGAATTCGCCAAATCGAAGCAAAAAGTCTGGAAACTTTGCGGCGGATAATGCGTGAACACACTAGAGCAGATTAAATAAGAACTGGAGAGCAGATGTGGAAGAATTAAAAGGAATAATTCGTGATGTCCAAGATTTTCCTAAAAAGGGGATAGTTTTTAAGGATATTACTACGTTACTTGAAGATGGTAAAAGTTTTCAACGGATGATTGATTTAATATCGCACCGTTATCTGGATAAAAAAATTGATAAAATTGTTGGTGTAGAAGCGCGCGGGTTTATTCTTGGTGCTGCTTTGGCGTATAAACTTGGTTGCGGTATCACTTTGGTGCGTAAACCGGGCAAATTGCCCCATAAAACCATAAAAAAAACTTATCAACTTGAATATGGCACAGATACTTTGGAAATTCATGCAGACTCACTGCATTCTGGTGATCGGGTTCTGATAGCAGATGACCTGTTGGCCACCGGTGGTACTGTCTCCGCAGTAGTGGAGCTGGTGGAAAGTTTAGGAGCCGAACTGGTAGAGTGTGCCTTTTTGGCAGAGTTAGATTTTCTTGAAGGACGTAAGCGGTTACCGCAAGATAAAGTTTTCAGTCTGATTCATTACTAATATTTTTTATTGACCAGCTTGATCATGGTAGAACAACAAAAAAGCACTTAGTGTTTTGTCACTAAGTGCTTGATTATTTTGGCGGCCCCGACAGGAATCGAACCTGTGGCCTATCGCTTAGGAGGCGATCGCTCTATCCGGCTGAGCTACGGGGCCAAGGCAATCAGTTATAGCTTAATCAGTCAGAACGAATCAAGCCTTTTGTGTTCTTATGGGTAATGATGTAAATCAACAATGCAGGTTTCTACCGAACGGTGAGCAATTATGAATTATAATGATATTTTCCGTCGCTTTCGTTACGCTGTCGATATGAGTGATGCAACCATAATGGAGATCTTTGCATTAAGTCACACCAGTATTGATGCACAACAGCTCAGTGGCTATTTTCGGCGTGAAGATGATCTTGAGTATCAGGAACTGCCAGCAGGAGTGCTGAACAAGTTTTTTGACGGTTTAATTGTTTATACCCGCGGTCAGCGTGATAAAATATCAGCTCCGGCACCATCACCATTCAATAACAATATGATTTTAAAAAAAATACGGGTGGCTTTGCAGTTGTGTGAACAAGATATGTTGGATATTTTTGCAGATGCCAGTTTTAAAATCTCCAAAGCAGAACTGAGTGCTTTGTTTCGGAAACAGGGACATAAAAATTATAAAGAGTGTGGCGATCAAATAGTGCGAAACTTTTTACAGGGACTGACCATACATAATCGCTCTTAGCTCTATAGATTGGGTGTAGATGGATATTAACCAAAAGTTAGGACCGCACCAGGTTACCTTGAATCAATGGCTAGAATGTTCTCCATTTGAAAAAATGCTGGGTATTGAGCTGATATGCGCTAATGATGGTAACGCTGAATTAACAATGCCATTTCTGGCTTCGTTCGCCAATGGCGGTAGCATGTTACATGGTGGCGCTCTGGTTACTCTAGCTGATACTGCTGCGGTTATGGCAATTAAAAGCGTTTTACCTGCTGGCACCCATTTCGGGACCATTCACATGGAGGTCGATTTTTTGCGACCAGTCATGCAGGGTCTGGTAACTGCACTCAGCTCAGTAACTGAAGTTCGGGAACGCTTATGGGACGCAACGGTTTATGTAGAAGACTCAAGTGGCGATAAGATTATGCAGATGCAAGCAACTTTTAAGATCTCCCGTCGTCGTTTAAACGAGAACGCTCAAATTGACTGAATTTTCTTCAATGATATTAGTCGATATTGCCATCTATGTTGTGCCCCTTGTTTTTGTTCTTGCCCTGTGGCGCATATTATTTCTGCACCGCCAGCTAACAATATCGCAACAACGGGTGCAAGAGTTGCAGCGCACTGATCAAGTTGCTCAAGTACAAATAGAGCGTGTACCTGTTCTTGAACATCAAGTGCAGACGCGAATCGCAGCCCATGATGCAGCACAGCAACTACTGCAGCAAATAAATTTGGAGCTAGTACGTGCGCAGGAGAAAAACAGTCATCTTGAGCAGATTAAGGATAATGTGCGTCAGCGTGACGAGGCGTTAGAACAATTACGCTCCCAATTAAAAGACAAACATATTCAGGTTGCAGAATTGACCACTAGGCTTACAGAACAGCAGCAGCATGCAGCAGATAAATTGCAGCTATTAAGTGAATCACGCATAGAATTGTCTAATCAATTTAAAGCCTTGGCGCAGGAAATATTCGACGAAAAAGGGCGAGTTTTTAGCGCTAAAAATGGTGAACATTTACACCAAGTGCTTGAGCCGTTTCGCGAACAGTTACACGATTTCAAGAAGAAGGTTGATGATATTTATGTCAACGATGTGCGCGAACGTGGTTCCTTGAAGATTGAACTAGAAAATTTGCGGCAGATTAATGTTCAGATGAACCGTGAAGCTATAAATCTGACACGAGCCCTCAAGGGTGACAAGAAAGTCCAGGGTAACTGGGGTGAGTTGGTGTTGGAACGGGTGCTGGAACAGTCAGGATTGCGTGCAGGCGTTGAGTATGAAGCGCAGGGTGGCTTTCGGGATGCAGATAAGAAACTGTTAAAACCGGATGTGATTATTCATCTCCCGGAGCATAAAGACGTGGTTGTTGACTCCAAGGTCTCGCTTGTGGCTTATGAGCGTTATTGTAATGAGGAGGATAGCCTGCTTCAAACCCAGGCATTGAATGATCATGTGGCAGCAGTACGCCAGCATATAACAACTCTGAGCGCCAAGGATTATACCAGTTTGCAAGGGGTTCGTTCGCTGGATTTTGTGCTTATGTTCATGCCTATTGAAGCCGCTTTTATGGCTGCCTTTCAAGCAGACGACAATTTATTTAATCATGCCTTTGAGCGCAGAATAGTGGTGGTGTCACCAACTACGCTGTTGGCAACATTGCGTACTATTGAAAATATCTGGCGCTATGAGCGACAGAACCAGAACACTCAGGCGATTGCCGAGCGTGCTGGAGCAGTGTACGATAAGCTGCGGGGGTTTGTGGAGGATATGGAAAAGCTGGGGATTCAGCTATCTACCGTTGATAGCACCTATCAATCTGCCATGGTCAAGTTGACTCAAGGGCGTGGTAATCTTATTAGTCAGGCTAACCATTTTGTTGAACTAGGGGTGAAGGTGCGTAAACCACTGTCTAAGTCAGTGCTTGAGCGTGCCGAACTGGAAACTAGCGTAGATGGTAGCCAAGCAACTTAAAATTGGTGTTCTTTCTGATACCCATTTTCGCTCCTTGGCTCAGGGGGCGAAGTTGATAGGTGGGTTGTTGGAACAGTACTTTGCTGATGTTGATATGATTCTGCATGCTGGCGATATGATTCACCCAGATATTAGCCTGCTGTTTGCTGATGTGCCATTTTACGCTGTACGCGGCAATAACGACCCAGCTGTTAATGGTGTGCCCGAGTGTAGGATTATGGCACTTGGCGGCTTCCGTATTGGTTTAATTCATGGCTGGGGCAATTATGCAGATCTTGAAGAGCGCATGATAGCCTACTTTGCCGAGGACGAGCTAGATTGCCTTGTTTATGGGCACAGTCATTGTGCTGTATGCCATGAAGTTGACGGAATGTTAGTGCTAAATCCAGGTAGTACAACTGATCGGCGTCGCTCACCGTGCCATTCAGTAGCTATGCTATATCTGGGCGATAACCTGCGCGGGGAAATTATCAATATTGACGCCACCAGTCAAATCGTCTAACGTCAGTTGCGCGTGCTATTTATGCCC
>Ga0307990_1000166_pt1 | contig 63254 bp, 63 predicted proteins | sample EllFjometagen129_FD_203168 | JGI IMG/M metagenome (GOLD analysis project Ga0307990, IMG submission 203168) | Marine microbial communities from Ellis Fjord, Antarctic Ocean - #129 | ecosystem: Environmental > Aquatic > Marine > Unclassified | place: Southern Ocean | collected 2014-10-08
GTATTTATTTCTATAAAATGAAATCAGGAAACTACTCTGCTACAAAGAAAATGATACTTATGAAATAAGTAAATTTCGCCCCGACCTTTAATAGGAAGGGGCAACTTTTTCTAACTTATGAAATAAGTAAATTTCGCCCCGACCTTTAATAGGAAGGGGCAACTTTTTCTAACTTATGAAATAAGTAAATTTCGCCCCGACCTTTAATAGGAAGGGGCAACTTTTTCTAACTTATGAAATAAAAATTAACTGTTAGCAATTAGCAGTTAGCGAATAGCCCCGACAAACTAGGGCTATTTTTTTTGATAAAATATCTCAATAGTTACTTAATTAGAGATCAGACAATCATAAATCATTTTTGAATATCATTATTGATAAATTACTAGTATTAGATGCTCTCAGATTATTAGTAAAATCTTCTGTTACTTAATCTTGTTTTGCATCATTATGTAAAAATATATTAATTCTCTAGATCGACTATTAATAATATTGCTACAACAATACATATAAAAGAGATAGATTATATTAGATGGAATAATAACAAACAAACTTCCATCCCAAATTTGTGAAAATGCTCAATTATTAATTCCCAGGAAATAGAATTATAAGTTAAGAGCTAAATTATCAATATAGTTTAAGGCAGATAAATTATTAGAATCGGTATATTAATATACGTGAGTATAATAAAGAAATGGGGAATAGAATATAATTCATACAGTGAATTATATTAATTTAAGTAATACATAATATATTAAAAAATAATATTGAAATGCAATACATATAACCTAGCAAGTTTTATAACATACTATTATAGAAAACTAATGATACCTTAATTTAATGTAGGAATGAATTTTAGAAACATTATACCATGGTAAAAATATCTTACGAAGAGTATGTTATATGCACAGAATGCTTTACTATATCAATTCCTATGAGTGTTCTTTGTTAAAAAGACCTTCTAAGTTACTCTGGATGTGAATTTACCATAATAACATGCAGAGATTAATCAACCTAGAGTGAAAGTTGATTAATAAAGACAAAATATAATAATCAGTTCAAATATTTTAAAATATATACCTGTCAAATAAGCACTAATATCAGATGAATAATAATGATAAATCTAAAACATTTAAATTAAGTATTAATAGTTTATGATAGTTATAGGTATAACAAATTAACTTGTTATTAATAATTACTAACAAAAAAAGAGATGCTGAAAATCCAGCATCTCTTTCTATACAATTTATAACTTATGGAATTTCATTTAATATCTGGTTCATCATGGTTGTTACTTGACCTTTATCCATGAAAGACAGTGGAAAACCTATAATATAACATGAGTTATTTGTAGTTTCATATTTCAATGCTATCGGTAATCCATTATATTGATCGTATTCTGCTTGGGTAGGATTTATATGGTAAGGACAACCAGGAGGATCATCAGCAACCTCTTTGCATCCATACGTATATATTACTTCACCCTCAAAATCATTGAAGTAAGCTACTGGTCCAAGACCGTTACAACTTAAGAAAGGTACATTTGGATTCGTAATTGCATTATTAAATGGATTTGGCAGCAGTAGCTCAATATCATTTAAATTCCCTTGAGCTTTAGCTTCAATAAAGAAGGGGTTTTCGGTGTATAAAGTTGATACACGTCCTATTGGGTTACCATTCGATGGAATACCAAAATATTCTTGGAAAATGCTAAATCCATTTTCGTCGCATTTTCCATGAACAAATTTTATTGAACTTCCACCACTAAGTATTAAGTTACCACCTTGTAACAAATAAATTTTGAATGGTTCAAACTCTTTCCAGAAACTAAATTCTGCAGTTCCATTATCAGAGTGGTAAATAACAACTTTATATTTTTGCATGTCTGTTGGAGAAATGATCGCTTTTCCAAAGTGAAGTCCGCCCATTGATGCAGATCCTATCATAGCATTCAATTCTTCTTTATTAATAACTTCTGTAGTTGTACCTGTTGCAGCTGCATAGTCTGCAGTGATATCGGTATATAAAGTGTCAACATAGAGTTCAGGTAACGTATTATTTGCAGGTGCATCATCATCAATTATCAATACACCGAATTTTTCTTCTTTTGGTATAGGGGTGACAACAGTGAATGTAAACTCATGAGGAGTTTCGTCAACAGCTCCCTGCAAATCAACCGCTCTTACCGTAAATGTATGTTCACCATATAGATTATCCAAGGAACCGCCAAAGCTGGTTAATGTTATTGTTGTTGATTGACCAATAGGGGAATTAAAAGGAATCCTTAACCACTGAATTCCATCATTATCAACGATAAGGTTATCTCCTTCTGCTGGAATGGGTGGATAATAGTAAGGTGTTCCATCAAGTCTGAGATCATAATAACTAATTTCACAAAAGTAAGGTTCTCCTGTTAATTCATCCAAAGTTACATCAACTCTTTCCTTATGCGGATTATTAGTAAAATCTGTAGGTGCTGTTGGTGAAGTTATACCAAATTCACCATCATATCCCCATCTCATGTAAATCTTAAGATCGTTACTCCCAATTACTGTGTATTTTTCTTCCAGATCATACCAGAAAGGAGTTGCATTATGTACACCATCAGAAGTTTGAACTGAAGGCAATATATCATCAAGTGCTTCATCTAAATATGTTACAAACTGCCAGGCTCCAAGTGCATATATTCCATTAGCTTCTCCATTGCTTTCACCATAATAGATCACAGTACCAGGATAAAATCCCTCTTTAACATTAAATGATATCTCTACTTCTTCAGATAGAATTAGTGCTGAGTCTATTGCTCTTGCAACAAGGAAAGTAGAGTCCTGTCCAGCTTCGTTAGGTATCAAACCGTTTCCGTTTAGCTCACTGTGAAGGGATAATGAAATATCTGAATTTTCTAAAGTTGATATCCATTCATCAGTATATCCGCCTTCGTTCACAGTTAATACAGTACCTGTTACATTATCTCTTCGTTGTAATTTATATTCGAAATAATATGGAAGTGAACCAACAACCGGATCATCATCATCCATTTGAAACTGAAATACAATGGCAGTACCTACAGTTTCTCCTTGAATATTATTTATTATTAAAGAAGTTGGGGTATTGGATTCTGCTTGGAAATATTTACTGGCTATAACACTTTCAGTTCCTGCATTATCAATACACTTAACTTGGAAATTACTAATTATATTAGTACTATCCCCATTTGCATTTGCAGCTGGGAAATTAACAGTAGCATAGCTGTTATCTTGCCAAATTGTTGTTTGAGCTGATTGGCTTAGAGGTATAGTCTGGTCTGCACTGGGAGTATAGAATTTAACCCATCCATTCTCATCAGAGTTATCATAACCTTCGGTGATAACATCATACCCGGGAGTTGTTATTGGATCACCATCTTCGTTCAGTATTCTAAATGCATATCCTACTACAACACCATCTTCGTCTGAACCGCTCCATTGAATCGTTTGCTGGAATAATTGAGGTTCTGTGATCTGGTTAATGCTATCTGCGCCAAAATAATTAGTAATAGTAATATTAGGTTGTAAATTTGCGTTCAAAGTACCCTTTCTTGCATCCATACAAGATGTAACAAAAACAAGTACTGCAATAGTTACAAAAATTAAATATATTGCACTTTTTTTTGTAAACATTTCTTCCTCCTATTTATCAGTAACTTTTTAAGATCATACTTTATTTAGTCAATAAAATAATTGTTTTCTTACATTTTTATATTTATATAAAAATCCTTATCAAAACATTGCAAAAAATAAACTATTAAAATATTACATTCTTACAGTTATAGGATCGGATATTCTACATCCAGAAGATATAATCCATTTGGGGGAGCGGTAGATATAAGTTTATTGTCCGGAGTTTTAGCAGAAATCAATTGTTTAATTATAACTGGTTCGGATTGTGTATTTGAAATGTTAATTATTGTACCAATAATTCGCCTTACCATGTTATGTAAAAATCTGTTTGATTGAATTAAAAATTTATAATCTTCATTTGTCTCTTCTACTACAAATTTAGAGATATTGCAAAAATAATTATTCAAATCCGGATTATATTTTGCAAAGGAAATAAAATCATGTTTTCCTATGAAATGTTCGAGACATTTTTCTATTATTTCTGTATTGATTTTTACTCTCGGAATAAAACTTTTATAATTTCTATTAAAAGGTGACCTTTCTTTGGCGAGGATATATTGATATATTCTACTCTTAGCATCGTAACGGGCACTGAAATCATCGCTGACTTCTCGTATGTGAATTATGGAAACATCACTTGGGAGATTTGACCTGAGCGCAAGTCTGATCTGATCAGTTGACATGGGTATGGGGAAATGGAAATTTGCGTATTGACCTAAGGCGTGGACTCTTGCATCAGTACGCCCAGCTGAAGTAACCTTGATATCTGTTTTAGCAATTACAGATAAAGCGCCTTCTATAACTTGCTGTACAGTTCTTCCTTCCTTTTGAATTTGCCACCCTTTAAATTCCGTTCCGTCATAAGATATCTTTGCCAAAAAATTTTTCATTTTCATATTCTTAAATCGCTTTTGCATTAGTAACTTTGTAGTAATTTATTCATAAAAAATAACACCTATTATTATAGCTAAGCTAGGAAAAATTACCAGTAATGACAGATACATATTTGCTAGAAGTGAAGGTTCTTTTACTGAATTTTTAATTGTTATCCTACTTAGAATTATTTTTTCAACATTATTTATCTCTGCTAAACAATCTTCCATTGATACAATAATTATATTAACCAAGTTATTATTATTAATTTTATTTTCTTTGAACTTACTGGTAAATATAGGAATGAAATGTACAGTTGCTGCAACAAGAAAATTGAATTTAAACCAAAATCTTGAGCAGTATTTTGGCTCTTTCATTATAAATGAGGTAATTGATGAAGTTTCAATTAGGAATACGGAAATCAATAAAATATAGCTGATTCTTATAGAAAGATAACATTGCTCTGGAAACGGAATTCTGAAGATTACTCCGAATATAAATAAGGATATAAAAAAAGGAATAATTTTAATTAATGTTAATATCCACTTAATATATATCTTAGGATAAACTAGTAAATACAAAATTGTAAAAGCAAAAATAATTATAAAATAATTATAAGATAATACAGAAGATAAAATAACTAAAAAAAAACTGATTATAACTTTTAATAACGAATTTTGCTGAAAAAGGATGTTATTCTTTTTGTTCATTAGAGTTGCCTTTATCTGGAGATTTTGATTCAGATTTACCTGGCTTATTATCGAGTAGATCTTTCTGCTCTTTTTCCTTTTCAGTTTCTTCTAATTCTTTATCTGTATTTTCTTGTTCTTCTTGTTCAGCTTTCTCTTTATTCAATTGATTTTGGATCATCTGTTCAATATATGGGAGTCGGTCAATTTTGATAAATTTATCACCATCATAAAATTTTTCTACTTCATTACTATAGGCAGGATACTTCTTATTTGTGAGCACGGAATCTAAATATGGTTTTGCCGCTAAACTATCAGATAGAATGAAATAATTTATATACCCCAAACTATAGAATGCTTTATTTCTATACTCATTGTCTACGTCTTCCGTAATTGGGAGTAGACTTTCGATTGCTTCTTCAGGTCGGGTTTCAAATTGCCTTATAGCTGCATTATATTGGGTAGTCTCTCCAATATGTTTTCTTGTAGTAATAATAATGGAATCCTGTCCGGCCAGGAACTGATCAGCTGCATAAGTATATTTATTATCAGGATATTCTGATTTCAATTCATTATAGATCGATTCTATTTTAGCGGAGTCAATCAAAACTTCCTTATAAAGCCATAACTTAGCAAATTTTGCAAAGGGTACAAACTCAATTTGGTAGAGTAACATATTCTCTTGAGTATTCTCTATTAATAATTTCTGGGAATCGTATTCAGCCTGAATATTTATTTTTGTAATTTCAGAATTATCAGTTTCCATTGAATCTGATTTTGTTTCCTGCATCAACGAATCAGATTTTGTTTCCTGCATCAACGAATCAGTTTCAACCTTAGAATTGATCATTACAGCCAGAGAATCCAGTTTTAACTGCATTGAATCAAGTGTTGTTTCGAACCTATTTTCCTGTTCGATAATGCTATTGTATACTATCAAAGCAGAATCTGGCATATTGAGATATTCAATATAGAATTCTGCAAGTTTGAATTGTTGATTGATCAATTCCTCTGTTGAGATCTTTGAATCTGGATTATAGTATTGTATAATCTGACTGGCAATAGCACTCTGCAAGATTGAATTTTCTAAATATTCCGAATTACGATCTTCATTTTTTACTTTATTATAATATTCAATAGCAGTAGTATAGTCATTAAGTTTATGAAAACTAATTTCTCCTAAGAAATAAAAAGCTGCTGCTGATAAACTTGTTCTTTTATTATCCTCTGTTATTGCTTCAAGTAAAGAAATTGCGTCATCAATTTTACCTAACTCAGCTAAACTTCTAGCCTCTACAAGCCGGATACGGGATATTTTACTATCTCTATATTCATCTTTGAGAAGTTTTTTTGAATAATCAGAAGCATTTTTATATTCTTCTAATAGTAGATAGTTCATAGCTATATAGTATCTTGCATCAAATTTAGTTTTTCTTGTTACTCGAGATTTTAATAGTTTAAAGAAAATTTCATTAGATTTATCATATTGTTCTGCTTCATATTGAGATTTTCCCTGTAAGAAAAAAGCTTTTTCATATTCGTCCGAATCAGGAAAATCTTCAATCAATTTATTCAGGTAATAATCAGTCTGAACATAATCTCTTTCTCTCAGTTTATAATTAGCTAGAATACTCAATGCTTCTGCATGATGATCTTTGAAGTCCTTATTTAAGAGGAAATCATGAAGAAGTTTATATGCTTCTTCAGTTTGACCAAATTCGTAATTAGCACGAGCTGTATATAAAAATGCTTCTGGAACATGTTCACTATCGGGATAAAATTTTATCATATCCTCAAGCGTTGATATCGTCTGGGTGTAGTTTCTGCCAATATAGAAAAATGATTTAGCCATTAATAACAGAGCATCATCAGAATATTTACTACCTTCGTAATAATCTAATACAATTCCACATTTCTTAATAACTTTATTATATTTTTGAATAGCAGTGGAAGTTGGTCTTCCCTCGTTACTAAGTTCTATTTCTTGAGCTTCTTTAAACCATTTTTCAGCGTTATAAAAAGTGTTATAATAAACACATCCGAAACCAAACATGATAAGGATGAACAGTATTATAAACTTAATTTTCACTTTTGTGCCTATTCTACATCAATAAATTTATTAACAATGTCAAGTATCAAATCTGAATCAACAATAAGTGTCAGATTATTTATATCAATATTCATTATTCGGTCATGATCAAGATGTTTTACAGTTTTGCGGATCTCATGTTTTACGGCTTCAATTGCAGGTGATGACTTGATTCCTCTGCAGTCTAGTGCTTGGCAAGCTGTCATTAATTCGATAGCAAAAACCACAGTAACATTATTAATTATGGTTCTTGCTTTCATTGCTCCAATTGTTCCCATGCTTACATGATCTTCCTGGTTTGCAGAAGTAGGAATAGAATCCACTGATGATGGGTGAGCAAGAATTTTATTTTCAGAAACAAGAGCAGCTGAAGTTACCTGGGCTATCATAAAACCTGAATCTAATCCCGGGCGAGGAGCTAGAAATGGATGAAGATCATTATTTAACGCTGGATCTAATAACTGCTCTATTCTACGATCTGAAATATTTGCAAGTTCAGAAACCGTAAAAGCCATTGTATCCATCGCAAATGCAATTGGTTCTCCATGGAAATTTCCACCCGAAATAACTTTATCTTCTTCGGGAAAAATAAGTGGATTATCAGTAGCTGAGTTCATCTCTATTTCAATTGTTTTACGAATATATTCTAATGCATCGCGAACTGCACCATTCACTTGAGGAGTACAGCGCAAACTATATGCATCCTGAACTTTACTACAATGTCTATGAGAATAATTCAGATCACTATTTTTAAGTAAGGAATTTAAATTTCTGGCAGAAATTATTTGACCTTTATGAGGGCGAAGCTCGTGGATATGTGGCTCAAATGCTGCTGCAGTCCCTTTGAGTGCATCAACGGTCATACTGGCAACTATATCTGCAATACGGCATAACCTTTCAGACCGTAGCAGATTCAGGGCTCCCACTCCAGTCATTACCTGAGTTCCATTATTAAGAGCAAGACCTTCTTTAGCTTTTAAAACAACCGGTTCAATTCCTGCTATTTTGAGTACTTCTTTACCTGGGATGATCTTTCCATTATATTCAGCTTCTCCTTTTCCAAGCAATACCAGAGCCAGATGTGAAAGTGGTGCCAGATCTCCACTTGCACCAACCGATCCTTTTTCTGGGATGCAGGGATGAATCCCTTTATTCAGCATATCTATCAATGTTTGCAATGTACTCAATCTGATCCCTGAATATCCTTTTGCAAGCACATTGATCCTGAGTAACATCACAGCTCTGGTTTCTTCTATCGATAGATTTGGGCCTACGCCGGTGCAGTGACTTAATATTAGATTTTTCTGTAATTCTTCAATATCTTCAGTTGGAATTCGAATAGTGGCAAATTTACCGAACCCAGTTGTAAGGCCATATACAACTCGGTTTTCCTTTACAATTTTTTCAACATAATCTCGGCATTTAATAATTTTTTTAATAGCATCTTGATCTAATTCGATCTTCTCTCTATTATATACGATTTTACTCAGATCATCTAAAGTAAGATCGTTTCCATTAAGTATTATAGACACAGTTTTTTCTCCCTTTATTAATATGTATTTAATTCTCCAATTGCTTCTTCAACAGCATGGAGTATAATCCTTTCTTTTACAGCTTTCATCATATTATTATGATCTTTATAAAGTGGTCTGTCCACATCAAGATGATCTACGATTTTTCTTACTGCTTTATGTGCTGAGCGAGTTCCTTTTCCCGGTGTATAATCTCTAAAATCGAGAGCTTGAGCAGCTGCAATGAATTCAATTCCTAAAATGCCATATGCGTTATCAAGGATCTTACGGGTTTTGAGAGATGTATTCATTCCCATACTAACAAAATCTTCCTGATCTGCTGCTGCAGGTATCGATTGAATTGAAGCAGGTGCAGAGAGGATTTTATTTTCTACGATCAGCATATCAGCTGTATATTGACTAAGCATGTGACCCGAAAACATACCGGCACCTTCTGTTAGAAAAGCTGGTAATCCAACACTTAAAGCAGGATTAAGAAGACGGTTTAATCTTCTCTCTGAAATCACACAAACCATAGTTATAACACTACCAAGCATATCCATAGGTACACTAACAGGTGATCCCTGGAAATTTGCACCGGTAAGAACAATACCATCTTCCGGTAAGAAAATCGGATTATCTCCAACACCATTTAGTTCTATCTCGATCTGACTGCGTGTCCAGCGTAACTGATCTCTGGCAGCACCTAATACTTGAGGAGTTGAACGCATACTGTAAGCATCTTGAACCCGTACTTTCATCCCCTTAAGTAAATCTGAATCTTCGATTACTTTTTTAATATTTCCAGCAGAAGTTACAGCTCCTTGGAATCCACGAAGTTTATGAAGTCTTTCATCATAAGGTTTAAGATTTGCCATTAGGGCTTCTAAAGACATAGCTGCAGCTATTTCAGCCTGCTTAAAAAATCTTTCTGTTTCATATATTATCAGAGCTGCTATGGCTGTAAGCAAGTTACTGCCATTAATTGAAGCCAGTCCATCTCTGGCCTGCAATCCAGGAATTTCTATACCAGCCTTTTCCATTGCTACACTGCCTGGATATCTTTTACCATCAAAATATGCTTCACCTTCACCCATCATCAGTAGTGCTATCTGACTCATAGGAGCAAGATCACCACAAGCACCAACGCTTCCTTTTTCACAAACAACCGGAGTTACACCTTTATTTAACATTTCAATAAAAGTTTGTGTAATTATCGGACGACAACCGGAATGTCCATTGGCATGAACATTGATACGACCCAGCATTGCACCACGAACATGTTCGATCGGGCAGGGTTCACCGATTCCGGCAGAATGGTTATAGATCAAATATTTTTGGAATTGTTTTATCTGATCATTATTCAATACAACCTCAGAAAATTCACCAATACCGGTGTTAACACCATACATGATTTCACCTTCTTCGATCTTCTGCTCTATGAAAGTTCTGCAATTAGTCATTTTTGTAAGCGCATCAGAATGTAATTCTACTTTTTCTTTCCCGTAAGCTACTTTATAAACGTCTTCTATTTTTAGGTCATTTCCAGTAATAACAATAGCCATTCACCCTCCGCAAAATTATTAAAATCTATATTGTAATGTAAGTATAGGATTCATCTCAATATCAAATTCAACTTGAGCATTAAGATTTTTCAGATGAGAACTAATCCTGAATGCATTAAGTGTACTTATTATATGATTAGCAATTACAGCACCTGTAATAGCTTTAGCGTAATCACCATATTGAGTGATCCTTTTTCGTAATATGGAATATTCTTTTTTATCGTTTTTATTTTCCCATTCCCAGTACTCACTTTCAGGATAGGAGTTTTCCTCAATATATTCGGTTTGAGCTTGAAGATCATCAGGATATTTTGCTTTCGCTATTTCAACAATTCGAGAATTATATCCGCCAGTATCAAAACCTGAACTCATATATCTGGACATATGATAATAATACTCATCAGTAATATCCATGTTCGGATCGATATGAGCAAATTTAATTGCATAATTGAAAGATGCCTTTTCTTTAAGTTTAGATTCTTCAATGAAGAAAAAACGTGAAGATAGTAATGCTAATTCTGAGGCGAGAAATATAAAACCGGTTTTGTTATTAGCTGATAGTTCACCCCATCCCGGTACAATGGCAGAACGCAGCATATATTTTTTTCTGTTTATTTCTTTCGCTGATATTAATGAAACAGTTATTAAAAGTAATATGATTAGGAAAGTTCTGTTTTTAAAAACGGTATTCATAATTAATTTTTATTCCTTTTTTCTTCCAGTTTGGTTGTACAGTCAATTTGCCAAGATATTGTCCTGAACGATTAAATTTCTTTACTTCCACAGCCGAATCTATAATACTCATAACCCTATTAATAATGGCAGCGGCAAATGCGAAATTCGAATATATTTCATAATCCTGTTTCTTCTGTCTGAGATCAATATATTTTATCCATTCTCCGGTATTATCCCAATGCCATGAATTTTCATCAGGGATCAAATGAGTTTCTAAATATGCTGCATATCCTTCAGGATCAGTATTATATATCAGGTAATAATTTCTAGCATCCCGTAAAACATCATCATTGTATTCTTCACTACTAGCATAATTCTGGATCAGTTGATAGTAAGAATCTTCCATATCCTTTGGTACACCTGCAATAGAAAATGCATATTGTTTATAAGAATTTATGACCCATTCCCGTTCAGACTGCATACGAAAATACGAAAAAATGATAGCAGTTTCTGCAGCTAAAAAAACAGCTCCTTTAGAATATTTCTGGCTGTACATTTCACCTAATCCAGGAACTACTGCTGAGTAAAGCATTGCTTTTTTTACAGATAATTCTTTCCCGAAAATATTAAGTGAAACTGCAATAAGCAAAAAGATGAAGACGATTTTTTTCATGTCTTAGAACCTTTTAGATATCATCAATGCTGGCGAAATATTATTATTCACAAAGATTGGTGCTATCTTGATCTCTAATTGTGAAGTATTAGAAAGGTATTCAAGATTATATTTCTTAGTTAAACGAACTGCGTCGATTGCTGCCAGAATATGGTTTGCAACTATACCAAAACTAAATAACTCTGCCTTATCATATGAACTTTCAGCATCTTGACGCATCTCTATATAATCTGCTCTGAAGCCACTATATATTGTATATGGATCTGAATAATTTGAATTTGGGAGATAAGTACTTGATGGGTTTGTTACATTATTCCCAATCCATAGATTCTTACCTTCTGCTGTCTCTTCCCAAAGCCATTCAGGAGATACGGTATTTCCTTCTCCATTAATTGCAAATATATCAAACCAGTCATCCCAGCCGAAAACGTATTTGTTATACTTTCCAATATCTTCATAAAAATGTTGGGTATTGGTCTCATCCAGGCGGAAATGGTCGTTATAGAAATTCGAGTTATTAGCGGGATCGTTAATCAGATCATCTTCAGCATAATACTGATGCTCTCTGTTGTAATGAGCATTTGCAAATACTTGATAATCATCTTCTTTATCCAATCCATTATTATAATTTATGAAATAGCCTGTTAATAATCCTATCTCAATTATCGGAAAAATATATGTAGTAATACTTCTTTTGTTAGCATAAAATTGTCCAGCTCCCGGGAAAAGTGAAGAAAGGATCATCGCTTTTGCTAAAGATTTCTTCTCATAATTTACTTGGATTATGTCGTTACTGAGTTCCTGAGCAAAGGCAATTGAACAGATTACCAAAATTAGTGTTATCATTAAAAACTTTTTCATTTTTATACTCCTTAATTTATAATTGCGAATGAGATCTTTTTAATTTCTTTTAAGGAAGAAACAATACCAAAATAGATTCCCGAAGCCATTTTAGATGTATCTATCCTGACATCCTGAGAATCATTTGCAGCTTTTTCAATTTTTTGTGACCAGACAATATCTCCTGCAATATTAAATATTTTAAGATCAATCTCAGCTTTAGCATTTATTACTTTTACCCTCACTTCTCCATTTCTGGCTGGATTTGGGAAACAATATGCTTTAAGCTTATCTTCCGGGTTGTGTTGATATTGAATAACACCTGAATAATTATTATAACCATTATTTCTGTATCCGTTCCAGATGATTGGGTCTTCTTCAATATCTTCCAGGTAAGAAGCATAGAGATTTGAAGATTCATCAGAATAGATAAAATGTAATTGCTGAATGTTTTCATCCCAGTAAAATTGATCGAGAATATTTACTTTTTTCCAGAAGAGAGAATGTTCGATGCTTATCTCAGCATCGTTATTTACAGCTACAAAACCGTTATCCTCTTCTTCTAATAAAATAATGTTTTCATTAACAAATGTGATGATTCGCGGGTACGAAGCAGGTTTGATCTCTTTATCATCCAAATACGCAGGAAAGCCTGGTGCCAGAGTACCATCAAGGGTGATGGCGAAAACACGATTTCCAGCTCCAAAGGTAAGGTAGATCTGCCCATCATTAAGAAAGTTGCCAATGGCAAGTTGAGAAGGTGCATCCGTTGAATATGGAGAAAGTTTGAAGATCTCTTCAACTTTATTATCTCTAATTCTTAAAACATTACCGTCAGCATTCTGGAGAAATATAGAATTATAAATATGATTAGTGTCATTATAACAAACAGGAATATGATCTTGATCATAATTTTCAATATCAAATTGAAGGTTTGGTGTTCCGTCTATTTCTGGATCATTAATAATATTTATCGAATTTTCACTGGCAACTATCAGATGTTCTCCATCAAAAACGCACTTCGAATTCTGAATATCAAATTGATATTTTCCAATATAAAGTGAATCTTCAGTTGGTATTACTAAAGTTGGCAAATGCCAGTCTTCAATAAAAAGAGGTGCATCAGAAAGAATGGATGAAAAATTTTCAACAATATTTATATAAGGTGAGATTATAGAAAGTTCAGTATTATTTACAAAGTAATACTCATCTTCTCCATCACTGTCTTCATCAAAGTTAATTATCTGTTGAGATGGAGTAGATTCATAATTTAGATTTACATCAAGTGTATCTTGCCAACTTTCATCAACATAAGAAATAAAATCAATTCCATCTTCACTCAAGACTGGGAATGTAGGAGAATTTAATATATTTCCAACTTTACCGATAGCCCGAATAGAATCAAATTCAGCGATTTTTATTGTTTCATCAAAGAGATTCGCTCCAAATTTAAATGACATAGTTCTTTCCAAACCATAATCTATTGAACAGCTGCTTATATCATAGATCGAATATAGAAAAGGGTATCCATCATTTGTTAAAAGAGCTGGCTTGGATGAAGAACTTAATTTTTCATTGAATATAGTTCCAATAAATTCCAATTCTCCATTATTCTTAACTATATAATCATCATCCCAACCTGTGAACCATCCTTCAATATCGAACTGAGGATGGTACTTATAAAATGCTTCAAATGAAGTTCCTTTCCAAAACATAGAACTAGGATTTCCAATATCATCAAATCCATCAGCTTCGATTATTTTAACAGCTCTAAATGAATGACGTGAGTTAACTGTATTATTCTGATAATTATTGTTTTCATATAGAAGTTTTTCATCTACATGCCAGATAAGAAGTCCACCACCATAACTGTAATAATTATCAGAGATCCAACCCGGCAGAAGGTAGTCATATTCATAGGTGGGATCACTACTTAGATTTGGGGGGGGATAAGTTGGATACAACACGATACGTTGATCTAAAGAAGTACATGGATAAGCCCCGCCGTCTCCATCCGGATCTACCTGTCTATTCTCTATAAGGAGATATTCTGTATCAGTAAGCGGGACTTTAATGAAATAAGCTGAACTGTCTGTGATTGTAGTTGCATCGTACATCTTCTCAGCTGGCAGAACAGTTATTTTCTTATCAAATTCAAATTCATCAATATCCTTTAAAATTCCTCGTGCACGATATGAATCTTCAAATGGAATAATTCGAGACCATGCTCCCGGTAAGGCAGGGAATATACCTTCAATGCTATAAAAAATGTCAGCAAAACCATTACCTGTCTCATCAATACCCAAATTTAAAATGGTGGAACCTCCACTGTCCATGATGTCATAATATCCAACTTGAGGAGTAAAGTTCTTAGTATTATAAAGGTCAACGAATCCAATAGAATGGCCAAATTCATGAACCATAACTGAGTTGATTACACCCCAATTATAAACAATTGGTACAGTCCCGGTAGTGTCAGTTCGAGTATCCTGAATTATCATTTCCGGTACATTACAAGCATGATCAATGGTTACTGTGCCGTTATCAACTATAACTTCTTTACCGTCTCCCACCATAATAAAGAAGGAAGGAAGATCAGAAGGTGAATCGCCATTTACATCGTGCTGCCAGTCAGATCCAGCATGAATAAACATGAAATGATCATATTGAGAGAAATCAATATTTTCATCTTCATCCGCTTTGATAAAACAATCCTGAAAATACTCTTCAAATCGTTCAATTTGTAATTCAGAGCTAGCTCCAATAGGATTATAATAGGACATTTCATGGGGAAGAGTATAGCCGGTAAAATCTTCACCTGCAACAGGCAGCGGGTATATATCAGTTTCAACTATAAAATCACCATAACTCACTGCATCATAATAATGTCTTAATGCATCTAATTGCATTGAAAAGTAGACGTAATTATGTGGAGGTTTTCCTATAGGGAAAGAGTATCCTGTATCATCTTGAATGAATTTCCCATTTCCAGTAGTTGAAACAATATTATCCTCAGGAAAATCAATAAGCAATAACAGCAATTTATTAGATTCCCTGCTTTTTGTATTATTGAAATCTCTCTGACCTGAAAGAGCTTTCTCAATAGGATGAATTTTTAGTTCTTTAACGGGAGTAGTTAGATTCTTCTCTATAATAAATTTCTTAGCATAAGAAAGTTTTGGTATAAACAATACCAAGACTATCAAAGCGGATAGTAATATTCTTTTCATAACTTATTTGGTAACTAGAATTCAACCTTTAGTGAAAAAGTTTGATTATAATCTTGAAGGTCTCCACCAGGTTGGAAAGCAAAGTCAATATTTAACAAATACTGTTCGTTGAATGTATAATGAACTCCAGCTCCAAATGAGAAACCTTTGATCTCTCCAGCTCTATCCAATATATATCCGGATCTAAGTGATAACAGATCAAGGTAAATATATTCGGCTCCAACTCCCCAGATTATTTCTCTGATCTCTATTGAATTATTGAAGTCAGCAATACTAGCAAAATCTCCATCTTTGAAATCATCTGTCCATGATGTGAAAATACGTTTATATATTGGGTCACCATTAGCCAACATTTTATTCATATCTGCATTAATGCATAATTTATTATATTTTGATTCCAAGGCTCGATATGAAAATCCCATACGTAAGTTCATTGGCAGCGGATCAGATTGAGAATCATTGATATAAGTAATGTTTGGTCCGATATTTTGTAGATTAAGCCCAAAATCCAGTTTATCAACTAGAATACTGTATTCAGATAAACCTGCTTTTTGAAATCCACCTAACGATGCTATACCATTATAGATACTTAAAACACCATTATATGGAGATACTAGAATTTGACCGAAGTCAACAGTTTTATGTTTCACACCGAGGTCAAAAGCATAACTCATTCCCCGACCTTTGATACCAACTTCACTGGCTCCTGTTCCTTCCGGTGCGAGATCACTTAAAATGAATTTAAAAGCAAGACCAACACCAGTATTTTGACTGGTTTGGTAACCGTATGTAACAGCAGCAGAAAGGTCATAACTCTCAAAAGTACTAAGCAGATTACCATCTTCATCTAAGTGGTCTTGTTTACCAAAAGTCATATATGTTGCGGCAAAACCGACATTACCAAGATCTTCATAATAGTTATTCCCAGCCAGGTGGAAATAGTACATATCACTGAATAATTTTCCAAACCAGTTTGAGAACATACTGCTAAATTGTTTTTTTCTATTAAAGGCCATAGCACCGGTATTCCAGTATCCCGCAAATGCATCATCGGTTTGAGCGACATAAGCTTGTCCCATTCCACCGGTTCTCGCACTTGGTTCAATTAATAAAAACAATACTGCCGCTTCTGATACTGCATTGGCAGCAATAGGTATAAGCAAAATTGTAATGAGTGTTAGGATGATTACTTTATTTTTCATTGATTCCTCCAGTATATTATTTCGGTAAAAATTAAAACAGAAGATATTACAATATCTTAAAAAAAATAACCTCCTAAAAATTTGGTGCCGAAGGCCGGAATCGAACCGGCACGAGCTAATGCTCGGAGGATTTTGAATCCACTGCGTATACCAATTTCACCACTTCGGCACGAAAAGTATTAAAAAAAACACCTGTTTTTGGTGTCAAGCCTTTTCTGAATGGTTATTTAGTATATTAATAAATAAAAAAGGGGAGAATCACACTCCCCTTTAGATTGTCTTTATATTATTTTAATTTACATTCCCATTCCAGGCATTCCACCCATTCCACCACCAGGCATAGGAGGCATTGTCGGTTCGTTTTCCTTAATGTCCGTGATCAAACATTCAGTTGTAAGGAAGAGTCCCGCAATACTTGTTGCATTTTGAACTGCACTTCTAACAACTTTTGCAGGATCGATGATACCTGTTTTGAATAGGTCATCGAATTTGGAAATTGCTGCATTGAATCCAAAATGTATATCTTTAGAATTTTTGATGTTTTCAACAATAAGAGCTCCCTCTTCACCAGCATTTGCGGCAATATGATAAGCAGGTTTTGAAAGTGCTTTTTTGAGAATTTCTGCACCCACTTTTTCTTCATGAGTTTCATGTTTCATCTCATCAATTGCTCTGGCAGCATAGATAAGTGTTACTCCACCACCAGCTACAATTCCTTCTTCTACTGCAGCACGTGTAGCATGAAGAGCATCATCTACTCTTGCTTTCTTCTCTTTCATTTCAGTTTCAGTTGCTGCTCCGATCTTGAGAACTGCAACACCGCTTGAAAGCTTGGCGAGTCTTTCCTGAAGTTTTTCTTTATCATAATCAGAGGTTGTCTCTTCAATTTGAACTTTAATCTGTTTTACACGAGCTTCAAGATCTTTTGCCTTTCCGCTACCTTCTCTGATAATTGTATTTTCTTTATCAATAATCACTTTCTTAGCTGTTCCCAAATCTTCAATTTTAGTAGATTCAAGTTTTCTTCCCATCTCTTCTGAGATAACTGTTCCACCAGTAAGAATTGCAATATCTTCCATCATGGCTTTACGTCTATCACCAAAACCTGGTGCTTTTACAGCAGCAACGTTCAAAGTACCACGCAGTTTATTCACAACTAAGGTTGCAAGTGCTTCACCCTCAATATCCTCTGCGATAATGAAGAATGGTTTACCTGTTTGAGCAACTTCCTGCAAGATTGGAAGCAGGTCTTTCATAACACTAACTTTTTTATCAAAAAGAAGAATGAAAGGATCATCAAATTCTGTGATCATTTTGTCTGGATCGGTTACGAAATATGGGGATAAATATCCACGATCAAATTGCATACCTTCAACTTTCTCTAAGTATGTATCTATTGATTTGGCTTCTTCAACATTAATTATTCCTTCATTTCCAACAGATTCCATGGCCTCCGCGATAAGAAGACCAATTTCCTTATCATTATTTGCGGAGATCGAAGCGATTTGCGCTATCTCTTCATTCTTTTTGATCTCTTTACTGATTTCTTTGATTCTCTCGGTTACAACTTTTGATGCTTTCTCAATTCCCTTTTTTAGATACATTGGATTAACACCAGCTGTTACATGCTTAAGACCTTCTTCAATAATAGCTTGAGTTAGTACAGTTGCCGTAGTTGTTCCATCTCCTGCTATATCATGTGTTTTTTCCGCAACTTCTTTTACCAGTTGGGCTCCCATATTCTCAAACGGATCTTCTAACTCAATCTCTTTTGCTACAGTTACACCATCTTTTGTAATGAGTGGTGAACCAAATTTTCTATCTATTACTACGTTTCTACCTTTGGGTCCTAATGTAACCTTTACAGCATTTGCCAGCTCATCTACACCTTTTTTCATTGCGGTTCGTGAACTATGACTAAATTTCATTTGTTTTGCCATGATTTCATAGCCTCCTATTTATAATTTTTCAATTTTTAGCAATCACACTTATTGAGTGCTAAGGATAAGATAATCATTTTTCTGTCAAATAAAAATATTAATTTAAGAAAAATTGGTTGCATATAATTTAAGTTATCGAAAAACTAAACCCAGATGATTATTCTCGGAGGAAAAATGAAAAAAATAACTTTAATAATTATATTATTACTTTTAATAATCTCAATTCAGGCACGTCCAAGATGTGATAGAGATAAGCTTTCAATATCGAATTTGCAATATGAAAATACAAGAGCTGATTCTGCTCATGGCTTTGATGTATTGCATTATGATATTATAATGCATATTCAAGAAGCAACTGATTTTGTTTCAGGAGCTGTGATTGCAGTTGTAGAAGCTGAAGAAACAATATCTGAGATCAGTTATGAATTAGAAGCGATGACTGTGATTGATGTGCAGCTGAACGGCAGTTCTGCAAACTATACATATGATGGCAGCCTGATAACGATTGAGCTTGGAACAATGAACCCGGGGGATCAATTTACAACCATTGTAGAATATTCCGGTTATCCAATATGGAATGGACTGGGTTTCTTTTTTGGTAATACATTAATATTTACGCTTTCCGATCCAAATGCCTCCCGTTTTTGGTGGCCCTGTTATGATCATCCCTGGGATAAAGCGATAACAGATCTTCACATAACAGTACGGAGTGACTGGCTTGCAGCTTGTAACGGCATTCGAACTTCAATCTTAGATAATGGAAATGGGACCAGTACACATAATTGGGAAGGATCAAATCCTATGGCAACTTACCTTGTGTCAATTGTAGCCCAAAATTATGTAGAATTAAATGATACATTTGGAGATATCCCAATACAAAATTTTGCTCCTCCCAGCATGGCTGTAAATGCCGAAGAGGATTTTACTAATCTGCCTTTTATGATGGAGACATATACAGATCTTTATGGTGAATACCCGTTTGAAAAATATGGGAATGCAGTTACAAATTTTGCTACTTACAGCGCCATGGAACATCAAACAATGACCACACTTGGGAGTGGTAATATAAATGGGAATCATGGTGGTGAAATTACTATTGCACATGAATTATCTCATCAGTGGTTCGGAGATTGTCTTACCTGTCTTACCTGGAAAGATATTTGGCTTTCTGAAGGATTTGCCACATATTCAGAAGCGTTATATATGAATGCGTGGCAGGGATATCAAGCGATGTTAGATTACATCCATACATCTATACATCAATATTATCTAAGTTGGGGAGGAAGTTCACCTCATACTGTTTATGATCCTCCTGCCGGTGCTTATTTCACTCCGGCAACATACGAGAAACCGGCATCTGTTCTACATATGCTTCGCTTGAAAACAGGAGATGATGTTTTCTTCCAGATATTGCAGACATATTTTAATGAATTTCATAATGGTAATGTGGTCACTGATGATTTCCAACAGGTATGCGAAACTGTGAGCGGATTGGATCTGGATCAATTTTTCCTACAATGGATCTATCAACCGGGTTTGCCTTCCATACAGTATACTTATTTCTTCAATCCGTATATGGCAATTCCCCGTTTAATGACATTTGTACAGACAAGTTCCAATACCGATACCGACTTTTATATTGATGTCCCTTTCCACATTTATTCAGATACGGAGCATGATTCTGTACTTGTTCAGGGTACACCGGATATGCCGTATCAAACTATTGCAATGACTAATATCCCTGTTTATGAAAGTGTGGAATGTGATCCTGATGACTGGGTTTTAAATAGAGGGATTACATTTATTCCTGTAGAAATAAATAATGCCTATTCTGCTGATGGAAGTGTGACCGTTTATTGGAATGAATTCTGGCCCGAAGTTATTATTGATGGTTATAATTTATATCGTGCTGAATCTCCGGAAGATCCCTTTATCATGATGAACACAGATATTATTACAGAAACCTCTTATATTGATGAAAATGTTATTAATGGTACTACATATTATTATAAACTTAAAGCTGTGAAAGATGAATATTATGAAACATCATTCTCGGAAGTTTACGAAGCTACTCCGCTTGATTTCCCTCTTGATCAGGGAATTCTGGTAATTGATGAAACTAATGATGGTAATGGATCTCCCGGGAATCCTGATGACGCTATGGCTGATGAGTTTTATGAAAGCATTATAAATAGTAATTTTACTGCTTATGATTATGCTGATGAGGGAGAGTTAGAACTGGAATATCTTGTTAACTTTTCCACCATAATATTCCATGATGATGATATTATAAGTCACAGCATTAATGATAATCTTGATGTCCTCGGCTGTTATCTGGCAGGAGGTGGGAACCTGATGATCTCCGGATGGAAAACGGCTTTAGAAATGCCAGAATTCTTCATATCGGATTTTTTAAATTGCAGTGAGGTTCAACAGGTTTATGAATGGGAATTTACCGGAGCTACTTCCGATGAATATGAAAATTTGATTGTCGATCCTGATAAAGTCCACCTTGCTTTTAATGGAATGCTTCCTTATATTGGGATCTTCCCGGGATCAACAAATGGTATCTATCAGTATGATGGTGTTGCTGGGAATCAATATATTGGCGAAAATTGTGCCTTAAAATCTCAACCAAACGGGTGCTTTGTTTTACTTGGATTTCCTCTATATTTCATGTATGATTCTGAGGCTGAAATATTCATGTCACAATTACTGGAAGAGATCGGAGAAGTTGGAGTGGATAATAATGAATTGCAAATTACAAATTACGAATTAACTAATTATCCCAATCCTTTTAATCCAAGTACTACAATTTCATTTATCGTTAGCAACGAACTACACGAACAAAGCGAACTGATAATTTATAATATAAAAGGTCAAAAAGTAAGACATCTTATAAGGTCAGAAATCCCAGCAGGAAAACATTCTGTAGTTTGGAATGGAAAGGATGATAATGGGAAAACTGTATCATCCGGAATTTATTTTTATAAATTTAATACAGGAAATTATCAATCAACGAAAAAAATGTTATTGCTGAAATAGATGGAGATTGAGATACCAGCTTGCTTTTAATAAGTAAGCTGGTAATACTTCTAGAAAATATAATTTTTAATATTTTTTTCAGAAGATAATTTTAATATAGATTACATTTTCAATTTGTAAAATTGGAGAGTTCATGCATAAAATATTTTATTTTACTGGATCAGGAAATTCTTTGGCAATAGCCAAGAGAATTGGTGAAAAGATTGGTCAGTACAAAGTTGTCAAAGTAACATCCAAACTAGATTTCAACAAACCTGTTAAAGCTGATATCCTAGGTTTTGTGTTTCCTGTTTATGCCTGGGGCATGCCGGTGTTATTTAAAAAATTTCTTGAACAAATTGAAATATCTAAAGCGAAATATATATTCGTTGTGACGAATTATGCAGGCAATGGTGGTAATGTACTCGGTTTGTTTCAAAAGTTAATGAAAAAGAAAAACATCAATATTGATGCTTTCTTTGAAATATTCATGCCAAGTAATTATCTGGTTATGGGAGATGCAGATCCCCAAGATAAAGCTGCACAGATTATTAAAAATTCAATTCCAAAAATTGAAGAATGTGCTCAGAAAATTTATGATAGAAAAATGGTTCCAATGCAAAAGGTCTCATTTATGGGTAAATTATATACTAAATTAATTTACCCCCTATTTGCGAATTATATTAAAAGATCTGATAAAAATTTCTTTTTCACAGAACTATGCAATGGTTGCGGTATTTGTGAAAAAGTGTGTCCCGTTGAGAATATAATTTTAAATGAGAACAAAAACCCTGTCTGGCAGAATCATTGTGAACAATGTCATGCCTGTATTCATTGGTGCCCTCAACGGGCAATTGAGTTTTCTAAAAAGACTTCAAATAAAAATCGCTATACTCATCCTGATGTTAAAGTGAGTGAATTGATATAATTAAAGATAATATTATCAGTTTGATTGGGTAAAGTCCTATTTCTGAGATAAATTTATTTTTAGGATTAGTCATATTTTTTCTTGACGGCAATAATACAGATTTCAACTTTGTAATCGTTACAAACTTGAATTTGTAGCAAAGGTGGAAATATGCAAAATATCATTGAAGTCTTAAAGGAACACAATATTGCACCTTCAATGCAAAGGGTGAAGATACTAGAATATCTGCGAGATTATAAAACTCATCCAACAGCAGATATGATCTATCAGGCTTTGGTAAATGATATCCCTACCTTATCAAAAACAACGGTTTATAATACTCTTAAAACATTTACAGAAAATGGGATTCTAGTGGCTCTGTCCCTTTTCGATAATGAGGTTCGTTACGAATATAATACTGATCCGCATGTCCATTTTAAATGCATGAAATGCAATAAGATATACGATCTTAACAAGACTTTTGATCTATATAAAAATGAATTTATTGATGGCCACAAAGTTACCGAGCACTATGTTAATTTAAAAGGTATTTGTAAAAGCTGTTTAAAGGAAGGAAAATAGATGCCTGAACTTCCAGAAGTACAAACTGTAATAAACGGATTGAATAATCTGGTTCTTGGAAAAGAAATCAAGGAACTGGTAGAGTTACGCCATAATACTATTGAGTGGCAAATTCCGGTTACAAATTTGGGAAAAATTGAATTAATCACAAGGCGTGGGAAATACATCATAATACAAACATCAAAAAATTATAAGCTAGTAATTCATCTTAGAATGACGGGGAAATTAATATTTGAAACTAATCTCAATAAAACTGCGGTGCATATCAGGGCAGAAATCATTTTTACTGATAAGACTAAATTGATATTCGATGATATCCGTACATTTGGTAAAATACAAATCATGAAATCAGCTGATGAAGTGGAAGCTTTTAACAGGCTTGGAGTTGAACCTTTATCTCTTGAATTCGATGAAAAATACCTGGGGAAAATTTTAACAAAAAAAACTGCTCCTGTTAAAAATATTTTGCTTGACCAACAGGTTATTGCCGGACTAGGTAACATCTATGCAGCAGAAATTTTATATCGCTGTAAATTAGACCCAAGAAAACCCGGAAGTAAACTTAAAGCTGCAGATATTAATAAAATTGTGAAATATACAAAAGAAATTTTAAAGGAAGCTATAAAAAATAACGGCACAACAATTTCTGATTATAGAAATGTGGAAGATAAAACAGGGGAATTCCAAAATTTCCTGAAAGTATACGGCAAAAAAAACTGCGAATGTGGAGCTGTGATCAGCAAAATAAAACAAGCAGGTCGGAGTACGTACTTTTGTGAGAAGTGCCAGAAATAATTTTTGAAAAAAATAAAAAGGCAAGGCCAACTGCCAATAGGCTATTGGCTGATATGGAGGAAAAATGGCAATACAAAAAATTAAACAGAATGTTTTTTCAATTGGAGCAAAAGATTGGGATAGAAGGCTTTTCGATGAATTGATCCCTTTACCTGATGGAACCACATATAATTCTTATCTTGTAGAAGGATCAGATAAAACTGTCTTGATTGATACAGTTGATCCGGAAACCCTGAATGTTCTATTTGAGAATTTAGAAAATTATGGTATTTCAAAGATTGATTATATTATTGTAAATCATGCAGAACAAGATCATTCAGGTGGAATCCCTGCTGTTCTATCTAAATATCCAGAATCAAAAATCGTAACAAACGAAAAATGTAAAATGATATTGATAGATCTATTAGAAATTGCTGATGATAAATTTATTGTTATCAAGGATGAAGAAACATTATCACTTGGAGATAAAACATTACAGTTCTTTCTTACTCCATGGGTTCATTGGCCAGAAACTATGGTAACTTATTTAAAGAAGGAACGAATCCTTTTCTCATGTGATTTCCTCGGCTCTCATTATGTATCAAGTGATTTATTTGTAAAAGATGAAGCCAAAGTTTACAATTCCGCCAAACGTTATTTTGCTGAAATAATGATGCCGTTCAGGAAAAATATCATCAGACATTTGAAGAAATTGGAAAGTATTGAAATCGATATGATAGCACCAAGCCACGGTCAGATTTATGATAATCCAAAAATGATTCTTGATGCTTATAAAGATTGGACATCTGATAATGTTAAGAATGAAGTGGTTATACCCTATGTTTCTATGCATGGAAGCACTCAAAGAATGGTTGAATATTTAGTCGATGCACTCATAAAAAGAGGTATTAAAGTTAAACCATTCAACTTGACTGTTACCGATATTGGTGAGTTGGCCATTGAATTGGTTGATGCTGCTACGATAGTTATTGCTTCACCGACAGTATTAACAGGTCCCCATCCGTCAATTGCTTATGCTGCATTTTTAGCAAATATGTTAAAACCAAAAGCTAAGTTTGCCACAGTTATCGGTTCCTATGGCTGGGGTGGGAAAATGGTAGAGAAATTAGTTGGAATGCTAGGGAACTTAAAAGTGGAATTGTTGCCTACTGTAATGGTAAAAGGATTTCCTGAAAAAAATGATTTTCAAGCTTTAGATGATTTGGCTGATAATATTCAGAAAAAACATAAAAGTATAAATCTTTAAGAAGAACATCTGATTGATCAAATACAATAGGAGAGAAAAATGGCAAAAATTACTTTAAAGGGAAATGAAATAAACACAATTGGTGATATCCCACCAGTTGGAGCAAATTTAGATGATTTACAGTTCAAACTCACTAAAACAGATTTATCTGACATAGAACTGAAAGATTTTAGAGGAAAGAAAGTTGTCTTGAATATTTTCCCCAGTCTTGATACTGGAGTATGCGCAGCATCAGTTCGCAGATTCAATTCTGAAGCAGAGAAATTAGATAATACAGTTGTTTTATGTATTTCAAAGGATCTTCCTTTTGCACATGCTAGATTCTGTACAGCAGAAGGATTGGATAATGTGATCTCGTTAAGTGAATTGAGAAATTCCAATTTTAGTGAAGGGATTGGAGTGAAAATAATAAATGGACCTATGGCTGGTTTGATGGCAAGAACGGTAATCGTATTGAACGAGGGCGGAGTTATCAAATATACTGAACTTGTACCTGAAATTACCCAAGAACCAAACTATGAAGCGGCAATAAATAGTTTGAAAGGTTAAGGAGAAAATTATGATATCAAAAAAATTAGTTGATGCGTTTAATGAACAAATTAATAAAGAATTGTTTTCTGAGTATTTGTATCTATCAATGGCTGCCTGGTTTGAAGCAGAGAATTTACCAGGTTGTGCTAATTTCTTTAAAGTGCAGGTACAGGAAGAACGTTTCCATGCCATGAAAATGTATGATTATGTTAATGAAAGAGGTGGCAGGGTTTTATTGAAAGCTATCGATCAGCCGGAAATAGAATTTAAATCTGCTCTTGAAATTTTTGAAAAAGCATACGGACATGAGCAATTAGTGACAAGCTTGATCAATAACTTGATGGAAGTTGCTATAGAAGAAAAAGATCATGCGACAAAAAGTTTTTTAAACTGGTTCATAGATGAGCAAGTAGAAGAAGAAGCATCAATGGATGCTATTGTAGGAAAATTTAAAATGATCGGTGGTAATGGACATGGTATGTTGATGATTGATAACGATCTTAGCCAAAGAGTTTTTACACCACCAACTGTATAAAAAACAAAGGGAGGAAAATATGACACAATTAAGAGAAGTATATTACTGTGAAAAATGCGGTAATGTAGTAGAGATCCTGAATGAAGGTGCTCCAGCACTTGCATGTTGCGGAGAACCAATGGAAAAATTAGTAGCAAAATCTGAAGATGCAAGCACAGAAAAACACGTGCCCTACGTGGAAGAAAAAGATGGTGGAGTTTTGGTGAAAGTTGGTCAAAATGCAGCTCATCCAATGCTTGACAAGCATTATATCAAATTCATCGAAGTTCTCGCTTGCTGCAAGGTTTATCGTCAAGAATTGAAACCGGAAGATGCTCCTGAAGCATGGTTTCCAGTTAAGAAAGAAGATATTGAAGAAGTACGTGAATGGTGTAATCTGCACGGGCTTTGGAAAAGTTGATAAAATTGGAGGGAAAATGCCGGAATTAAAAGGAACAAAAACTGAAAAAAATTTATGGGATGCTTTTTCAGGTGAATCACAAGCCCGTAATAAGTACACATATTTTGCCAAAGCGGCAAAGAAAGAGGGTTATGAGCAGATTAGTAACCTCTTCTTGGAAACAGCAAAAAATGAGATGGAACATGCTAAATTGCATTTTAAAGCTTTGGGAGAACTGGGAGATACTGCTACCAATCTGAAAGCTGCAGCTGCAGGTGAAAACTATGAATGGACAGAGATGTATCCCACTATGGCTAAAGAAGCTAGAGAAGAAGGATTTAAAGAAATTGCAGTTATGTTTGAAGGTATTGCAGCTGTAGAGAAAAAACATGAAGCCCGATATAAAAAACTTCTTGCCAATTTAGAAGCCGGGACTGTTTTTATAAAAGGTGGAAAGGTATATTGGAAATGTATTAATTGCGGCCATATACACGAAGCAACAGAAGCTGCTAAAATTTGTCCTGTTTGTAAGCATCCACAGGCTTATTTTGAAGTGCATGTAGAAAATTATTAATAATTTAAAATGGAGGAAAAAATGCAAAAGTATGTATGCGATGCATGTGGTTATATCTATGACCCTGCCGAAAATAACAATGTTGCATTTGAAGATCTTGCTGAAGATTGGGTTTGCCCTGAATGCGGCGTAGGTAAAGATCTTTTTAGCCCAGTTGATTAATTTGATTTAGTGGAATTACGGAATTTCCGTGATTCCACTTTTTAAATTTTAATGAAATACTATGATCTTGAAATGGTTTATAGAATTAAATCCGGTAATTCAGGCATTATTTGCAACTTTATTCACCTGGTTACTCACTGCTCTAGGAGCAGCAATGGTTTTTTTCTTCAAGGAGATAAAACCAAAAGTTTTGAACGGGATGCTGGGATTTGCAGCTGGTGTGATGATAGCTGCAAGTTTCTGGTCATTATTAGCTCCGGCTATAGAAATGACACCGTCAGTAACAACTTTACCAATATGGTTTCCTGCCATGATCGGCTTTTTAACAGGTGGTGCTTTTCTGTGGGGAGTTGATAGAATTCTTCCGCATTTACATCTGGGTTTACCATTAGAAGAGGCAGAAGGGATTCATACAAATTGGAGACGGAGTGTTTTACTCGTTTTAGCAATAACTCTTCACAATATCCCGGAAGGACTTGCAGTGGGCGTAGCATTTGGTGCTTTAACTGCAAACTTACCATCCGTAACACTAGCCGGTGCAATTGGATTGGCTATTGGAATTGGAATTCAGAATTTCCCGGAAGGGGCTGCTGTTAGTATCCCATTACGAAGAGAAAAACTTTCCAGAAAAAAAAGTTTCATGTATGGTCAGCTTTCTGGAATAGTTGAACCAATAGCTGGTGTAATTGGTGCAATTGCTGTTATAACAATGCGTCCAATTCTGCCATATGCTTTGTCATTTGCAGCCGGTGCGATGATCTATGTAGTTGTGGAGGAATTGATCCCTGAAGCACAACAGGATAAAAATACTGATATTGCAACCATTGGTGCAATGCTCGGTTTTGCAGTAATGATGACCCTGGATGTAGCTTTAGGATAAAAATATTATAAGCAAGGAGAAAACATGACAAAAGACAAATTCAATGAAGTTATAGATTTTGCTGTAGACGGAGAGAAAGAAGCTGTAACATTCTATCAGGATTTGCAGAAAAAAGTGAAATTCAGTGCTCAAAAAGAAATGCTGAAAGAATTGGAAAATATGGAAAAAGGTCACATTATAATTCTTGAAAATATTCGCAGCAGAGGAACTCAAGAGGTCACAGTAAAAGAAGTGACGGATTTACATATAAGTGATTATTTAATTGATGTGAAACCTTATGATGAAATGGATTATCAAGATATCCTTATCGTTGCCATGAAAAGAGAAGAAAAAGCTCAAAAGCTTTATACAAATATGGCGAAACAATACACTGGCACAGAGCTTGAAAAGATATTTCTAAAATTGGCTAGTGAAGAGGCAGCACATAAACTGCAATTTGAGACTCTTTATGACGATCATGTTCTAAAGGAAAATTAATATTATCATTACGGAGGAATTATGGTAGATTTAAAAACCATATATATGGGAATGGAATTAAAAAATCCGATTATTGTGGGTTCTTGTGGATTAACCAGCAATCTGGATTCTATTAAGCAATTAGTAGAAGCTGGAGCTTCTGCCGTTGTATTGAAATCATTGTTCGAAGAACAGATAATGATGGAAGTGAACAAGAATATGGATGATTATAACCCTTTTCACGATCATACCGAAATGTACGATTATCAAAAGTATTTTGAAAAACAACATCTATTAGATAATTATTTACAGTTAATCAAAGGTACAAAGAAAGCTGTTGATGTTCCAATCATAGCTAGTATAAATTGCATGAGTTCTGCTGAATGGACAGAGTTTGCAAAGAGTATTGAATTAGCTGGTGCAGATGCTCTTGAATTGAATATTTTCCTACTTCCATCTGATCCAAAAATGGAAGGTAAAAAAAATGAGAAGGTTTATTTTGATATTATTAATAAAGTTACTTCAAATGTTTCTATCCCAATCTCAATAAAGGTAAGTTATTATTTCGATAATTTGGCTAATACATTGCAGAGATTTTCTAAAACAGGAATCAAAGGAATGGTATTATTCAATAAATTTTACAATACTGATATAGATATTGAGAAAGAAGAGCTGATTGATGGCAATTTCTTAAGCACATCTGACGATATGCCAAACTCTTTACGTTGGATTGGGATTATGAGCGATCTTGTGGATTGTGATTTATGTGCAACTACAGGAATTCACAGCGGAAAAGATGCTATCAAGTTTCTCCTGGCAGGAGCTTCGAGTGTTCAGATGGTATCGTCTATCTACATTAATTCAGCCAAGATCATAACAAAATCTTTAGATGAAATTCGTGTTTGGATGGAGAAACACAATTATAAATCTATTGATGAATTCCATGGTAAGTTGAGTAATTCATCCGAGATGAATGATGCACTCTATGAACGAGTTCAATTCATGAAATATGTTAGTACAAAAAAGAATTAGTAAAACTAAAAATAATGAGATAATCTAATTTTTTTTAGTTTCTAGTGCATTTAATAATAAAGTGAGGGAACTTTTATGTTGTCTGATATTGAAATAGCCCAAAAAGCAAAGACGAAAAAAATCATATTAAGACAAGCAATAATGGAAAAAGTGCTTTTTGCACTTATCCCGGTAATTTTATTCTCCATATTCTTATTTGGCTGGAGGATATTGGCAGTAATTTTAGTCTCGAATATTTTTGCTTTTTTCACTGAATATTTATTCATCAGAAAGAAAAAAGCAGGGAAAGTCTCGATGGCTGTATTTGTTACAGGAACACTATTAGCACTTACTCTACCGCCAACAATTCCTTTCTGGATGGCAATGGTAGGAGCTATAGTGGCAGTATGTTTTGGAAAAATGGTTTTTGGCGGTTTTGGCATGAATGTTTTCAATCCGGCAATTGTTGGTAGAACATTTATTTATATCTCTTTTCCAAATGCTATGACAATGCAGTGGTTAGAACCATTCACAAAATTCCCGGGTGGTTACCTGAATTGGCAAAACAGTGATTTGATCACTTCTGCTACACCGATGATCGAGTATGGTAATACCGGGAAATTAACTGAACTGCCGCAATTATTCTTAGGTACTATTTCAGGTAGCATGGGGGAGACTTCAGCCCTCTTGATCCTGCTTGCTGGTATCTATCTGATCATTACTAAAACAGCTAAATGGCAGCCAATGCTTTCTGTACTGATCTCATTCTGGGTATTCACTTTACTTTTTTACGGTAGCAATCCATTACCATTCATGATAAGCGGGGGCTTGATGTTCGGGGCGATCTTTATGATAACAGATCCTGTATCAATGCCGAAAAATAAATATGCGATCTGGATCTATGGGATTCTGGTTGGTTTTCTCACTGTTTTTATACGGAGATTCTCTCTTTTTACAGAAGGTTTCATGTTCGCTCTTCTACTGGCAAACACATTCATGCCGATCATAGAATTTGTTCTGAATAAGGCAAAGGTGAAAAAATAATGAACAACGGGAAAAAATTATTCCGAGACACCAGAGTATATCCCGTTGTTTTCATGCTGATAATTACAATATTATTTATTGGGATCCTAGCCACATTCTATCAATTATCATTGGAAAAAGTAGAAACCTATCGGCAAACCGTACTTAAGAAAATGGTACTGAGTGTTTTCGAATTACCAGTAAATAATATTGATAAAAATTTTTCCAAGTACATATCAATGAAGAATGTTGATGACCTGAACTATTATGTAGCAGTTAAAGATTCTAACTCTTTAGGTTACTGCTTTCCAATTTCCGGTAGTGGTTTGTGGGGAACTATCAATGCCCTATTGGCTGTAACACCTGATTTTAAAGAGATCATTAATATTGAAATTGTAAGCCAGAATGAAACACCGGGTTTGGGTGGCAGGATTACGGAAGATTGGTATAAAAAACAATTCCAGGGGAAAATATTGATCGTAAATGATGAAGTAAGGCTTTTCAAAATGATCCCTGAAAATGAGAAAGTTGGCATTGGAGAAGTCAGCCAGATCACTGGCGCAACAGCCTCCAGTAAAGCAGTAGTAGATATGATTTATAAGAATGTATTGAAATATAAAGCAAAATTATGAGCTGAATTATGAAAATTAAAGAAATATTGATAACCCCCTTGGTTCCCCTTAACAAGGGGAAAATATGGAAAATTCAAAGCTATATTGTCTTCCTAAATTTCTCCCCTAGGAAGGGGAGATGTCCCAAAATGTTTTGGGACAGAGGGGTTTAAACTTTTATGAAAATTAAAGAAATATTTGTAACTAGTGCTTTTACTCAAAATTCTGTCTGGAAACAGATTTTAGGGATCTGTTCTGCACTTGCTGTTACAAACTTGATGATGAACAGTCTGGTAATGGGATTAGGAGTGATCTTCACACTAGCGTTATCCGGTTTTACGATATCACTTATTCGGAATTTTATCCCTAAACGCATTAGAATGATGGTGCAGACACTTATTATTGCCTCTTATGTGATCATCGTCGACCTGTTCTTAAAAGCAAACTATCCTGAAATCAGTAAATCGTTGGGGCCTTACGTTGGTTTGATCATTACTAATTGTATTATCATGGGAAGAGCAGAAGCTTTTGCGGGTAAGAATTCGCCTTTTGAATCCATAATCGATGGCATAGGTGCCGGAGTTGGGTATACACTAGTTCTGTTGGTTATAGCATTTGTGCGCGAGTTGTTTGGTTTTGGTACTTTGTTCGGATTCCAGATCATGGGTGACTGGTGGACGAAATGGTCGATCATGGTGATGGCACCGAGTGCATTTTTTATGTTATCAATTCTAATTTGGATAATAAATACACCCAAAAAGCAGGTAGGATAATATGGAACTGAGCCCTTTTATTATTTTTCTCGCAGCGATTTTCACCAGTAATATTCTACTTACAAATTTCCTGGGGATGTGTTCCTTTCTGTCCGTTTCCAAAGAGGTAGAATCTTCATTGGGTCTTGGTTTTGCTGTAGTTTTTGTTATGACATTAACTACAGCCTTAAATTATGTAGTTTACCATTTTATTCTAGTACCTCTGGATATTATTTATCTGCAATATATTATTTTTATCATAGTTATTGCAGCTTTTGTTCAACTCACAGAGATGATAATAGAACGCTTTTCACCGCTGTTATATTATTCTCTAGGAATTTTTCTACCGCTCATCACAGTGAATTGTGCCATACTGGGCGTATCACTTTTTATGATCATCAGGGATTATGCTTTTCTGCAATCTGTAGCTTATGGAGCAGGTAGTGGGTTAGGCTGGTTATTGGCAATATTAGCTTTAGCAGGTATCAGGCAGAAAGTTAAAGTAAAATTTGTACCTGCCGGTCTAGTTGGAGCAGGATTAAGTTTGATCATTACCGGGATTATGGCTTTGGCTTTTGTTGGTTTTTCCGGAATTGTGGTTATTCAATAGGAAGGAATTCCATATGATGTCATCGATATTAAATACAATTCTGATCGTAGCAGGTATTACTGGGTTTCTAGCATTATTACTGATAATTGCAGACTATTTCCTTGCCAATTACGGCGAATGCAAGATCACCATCAATAAAAAAAAAGAGATAAAAGTTACTGGTGGAGATTCCTTGCTTTCTACTTTGAACGAACACAAAATCTTTTTACCCTCAGCTTGTGGTGGAAGAGGAAGTTGCGGTTTTTGTAAATGTAAAGTAGAATCTGGTGGAGGGCCGCTTCTTCCGACTGAAAAGCCTTTTCTTTCTGCGGATGAAATAGAGAACAACATCCGACTTTCCTGTCAGGTAAAAGTTAAAGAAGATATAAATATTCAAATTCCGGAAGATATTTTCAATATTAAAAAATTTCGTGCAAAAGTGATCAATATTAAAGATTTGACCTACGATATTAAAGAGATCAAATTTAAATTGGAAGAACCAATGGAGATCAGTTTTAAAGCAGGACAATATATGCAGCTTATTTCACAAAGTTATCCTAAAGTTCGACAATCTGTTTCACGAGCATATTCTATTTCAAGCAATCCAGATCATACCGATTTCATCGAATTGATTATTCGTAGGGTTCCCGAAGGGATCTGCACAACATGGGTTCATGATCATTTGCAGGTAGGCGATAAAGTGAATTTGACGGGACCCTTTGGAGATTTCTATATTCATGATACTGATGCAGATATGCTCTTTGTTGCTGGTGGCAGCGGCAAAGCACCGATCAAATCAATGCTGGAATTTCTAAATAAAAGAAACAGTACTCGACGGATGGGATATTTTTTTGGAGCACAACAAAGAAAGGAATTATATTACACGGAAATGTTTGAAAAACTAGAAAAAGAGATACAACATTTCAAGTATTTTCCAGTTCTTAGTCAACCAACAGAAGCTTGTGAATGGGATGGTCGTTGTGGCTATGTGCTGCCGTTTTTCGATGAATTTATTAAAGATCCCAAAAATACGGAAGCCTATCTTTGCGGTAGTCCTGGTATGATAGCAGCGTGTGTTAAAGATTTGATTAAACGAGGAATTCCTGAAGAAAAGATCTATTACGATAGTTTTGCCTAGGAGAAATTTATGAAAGAAACTACTCAAGATAAAAAGATAAGCAAAAATCTGTTACCGGGAGAGATGAGTATTAAAGGTTTCATAGGTGATGATAAACGTCAATTAAATCAGATAATTAATTCTGATAAAGTGATTTTAGACAGGCTGAACCTGACAGCAAAAATGATCGCAGATAGATTGCAGCACTTTACAGATGCAGCTTTCGAAAGCTATTACGGTTCCATTATTATAGATGAAAAATATGAAGTAAATTACCAATCATATCGAGGTAAACTGATCTGTCCTTTTAGTCATCCCGGTATATATAGAAAAGGTTTGATCACATTGAAAAATCTGGAAAATGGCAATACAATAAGTTGGACTCCACTGAATATCCATATGATCAGGGAGCATTGTTTCTTTGAAGGTATTGGCTCTGTTCATAGACTTGAACCTGAGATTTTGAAAGAAACTTTATTCTCAAGGGAATGAACTCATTCGCAAGGTGCGATATCTTAGTATTAATGAAATTAAAGTTAAACTAGATAAATATCATAAAATGATATTTGATAAAGGATGTAATATAATATGAAAAGAATAATAATTGTTGCTGTATTAGTTTTGCTCTTATTACCGGTTTTTTGTCAGGAATACAAGATCATTGATTCTAAATTGAACAAAACTATCAAATTAAGGGAAATGGCAGAAAAATTAGGAAGTTATGATGTGATCTTTTTTGGAGAATATCATGATAACAAGATCTTGCATTCTCTTGAGATTGAATTATTAAAACTGTTTTATTCCAATAATAAAAATTTAGTAATATCTATGGAAATGTTTGAACGGGATGTGCAAATGATGATAGATAAATATTTAAATGAAGATATTTCAGAAGAAGAATTTCTCGCTGAATCACGCCCTTGGCCTAATTATCAGTCAGATTACAAACCTTTATTGGAGTTTGCTAAAAAGAATAAATTAAATGTTATTGCTGCTAACATCCCACGTCGTTATGCATCAATGATCAGCAAACAGGGGATGAATGCACTTGATTCACTTTCTCAGGAAGAAAAGAAATTTATAGCAAAGAAGCACAAAGTATTTAACGATGAATACAAAGAGCGTTTTACCCAAACAATGAAAAACAATATGGCTCATAGAAAAATGCCCATGAGTAAGCAGATGAATTTAGATCTGATCTATGCAGCACAATGTATCAAAGATGATACAATGGCGGAGTCAATTTTAAAGTATCAACGTATTCCCCCACGACGTAAAGTGATTCATTACAATGGAGATTTTCATAGTAGAGGGCATTTGGGAACAGCTCAGAAGATCAAGCTCTTAGAGCCAATGCTCAAAATCGCTGTAATTGCTCCTGTTATGTGCGAAGGTGAATATAACTGGGATGAAGAAGATTTGAAAGAAGGGGATTTCTTAATATTATTAATTGATGAAACAGATGATAATACTATGAATTGAAAGATGGCTAAATTGGAGGAAAGATGAAGAAACAGATGTTGCTTAAAAATTTAAATATGTTTTTATTTTTATCTTTTATCATTACTGCATTAGCATTGATCTTCTACAAATTTATTCCATCTAAGATTCAGGGGAATGAGTTTTTGTATGAGACGCATGAGATTGCTGGAATAGTTATGATCATTCTGGGAATTCTTCACTTCATTCTTAATTTTAACTGGGTAAAAGCTGTATACTTCAAAAAGAAAAAAAAATAAAAGATGTGATCGTTTGAACAAATTTCAAGCCGACGTATAGGAGGATACTATGAAGTATTTATTATTGATTGTTGTATTAATTGGAAGTTCATTGCTAGTGGCACATCCTGCTTCAAATGTAAATCTGGAGTTTGATCAGGAAACATCAATTCTTACGGTCAATTTCGATCATAAGGTCAAAGATGCAGAAAAGCATTTCATTTTCGAGATTATTGTCTACTTGAATAAAGAAGTAATTATTGAGCAAAAAATTGAAAGGCAGGATAATTTAGAAAATGGTAATTTGGTTTACAAAATTATAGATGCAAAATCTGGAGATAAGATCAAAGTTCGAACAAAATGCAATAAGATAGGTAAAAAATCAGCTGAAATAATTCTGGAATAAAGGAGTGATGATGCGGTTGAAAATAGTTATTGTTTTCATCCTGTTAATCAGCTCACTCTTTGCTTATGATTTTCTATGATCAACCTGATTCATCCATCAGGGTTAAAACAAAAGCAAGCAGAGATAATGATTCCTTTAAATTCAGGTGATCAATATGATCAGGTACTTGAATTGGATCAAACCTATCCAATTATTCTAGCACGAGGTGATTATGATGATTTTGACTCATATCATTCTGCTGTTGGATATGCTAATATCACCATTTCGGAGGCTAGTTAGTTATAGGTTACGATCCAACTGAGAAATTCTCAACCTTTTTATTAACAAAAACAATTTGACATCAAAGGACTTTTAATTATCTTTGTTAGTGTTCACTAACTTGGTGAATATTAGGAGGAGCAAAGATGTTCAGTAAAAGGCAACAGCAAATAATCGAAACAGCGATCAAAATTATAGCTACAAATGGAATTCAGAACCTTACAACTAAAAACTTGGCAAATGAGATCGGAATCTCTGAACCTGCACTCTATAGGCATTTCAATAATAAACTAGAAATTTTAAAAGCTGTTATTGCTTATTTTAAGATTAAAATGCAACCTGCTTCAGCAAAACTTAATAAGTCGGCAAACTCTTTAAATAATATTGAAAAGTTTATGTTAGAGCATTTAAAAATAATCAGTCAAAATCCTGATTTTGCTAAGGTAATTTTTTCTGAAGCAAATTTTCAGAACGAAGAGAACTTAATATTAAAGATGAATAATATGATGAATCAATCGCACAAAATCCTTGAAACAATAGTTAGATCTGGTCAGCAAAAAAATGAAATCCGATCTGATATTAGTTCATTAAGCATAATACGAATGGTGATTGGCGCAATGAGATTACTAATAACCCAGTGGAGTATGTCTGGTAAAATCTTTAATCTTGAAATAGAAGGAAAACAACTTTGTAGCGATTTAAGGAAAATAATTGTAGTAAATTAATTTTTAATCAATTTGAGAGTTAATAAACACTAACAAGGAGAAGATATGGAAAAGTTTTTGAATAAGTTTCTGAGATTTCCCAAAATAACGATATTAGTATTGTTGATAATCTCAATAGCATTTTTTATGGTAATGAGAAAAAACAGCAGAATGGAAACCGATCTTGATGAGTATATGCCGCAAGATCATCCTGTCTTTGTTTATAGTGATCAAGCAGAAGAGATATTCAACATCCAGGATGGAATTATTATCGCCATCGAAAATCAGGATGGTATTTATCAGACCGAAACTTTGCAAAAGGTAAAAGATCTAACCAAGCAATTAGGTAAAATGAAAGAGATCGAAAAGAGCGATGTGACATCACTTTATACTGCTGATAATATTATTGGTACTGAAGATGGAATGGATGTGAAAGCATTTTTTAAGAGCGTTCCCACAACTGATGAAGGTCTTCAGGAAATAGCAGAAAAAGTTAGAGCAAATGAAATGATTTTTGGCAGACTTGTTTCCGAGAATGAGACAGTAACAGTGATCATTGCCGAAATTGGAGATGATGTTTTCAGTCAGGAATTTTATCATCAAATATTAGAACTTGTAAATTCTTTTGAAGGACCGGAAAAACTTTATGTAGCCGGTGTTCCCATCGTAGAAGGATCCATGGCTTACTTGGGTCCAAAAGATATGAAAAAAATGGTGCCTATAGTAATGTTAGTAATCATCCTAGTTCTTCTGCTCGTAATGAAAAGCGTGAAAAATACTATCTTCACAATGCTGGTAGTTGCCTTCAGCGTTGTGTGGGCTTTTGGTTTAATGGCTGCTGTAAACATTCCGATCTATGCAGTATCTACGATGCTTCCGGTAATGTTGATTGCTATTGGAGTAGCAGATGGAATTCACCTATACAGCCACCTTGATCTTTTCCTGCGTAAAAACCCGAAAGCAACTCGTAAAGAAGCAGTTTCCGATATGCTGAAAGGAATGTGGAAACCTGTTGTGATGACTTCAGTAACTACTTCAGTCGGTTTTATTTCGCTTCTCACTTCAGAAGTATTTCCCATAAAATATTTTGGAGTTTTCACTGCTTTTGGTGTGATGGCAGCAATGCTTTTTTCACTGATCCTTATCCCTTCAGCTATTCTTGTATTTGGTTTCCCAAAAAGAAAACAAAAAGTCGTTTCCGAAAGCAAGACAACCAAGAATCCTTTCTCATACAAATTTGCTGAAGGCGTGATCAAATACAAAACGATCACACTTTTTCTTACAATTACAATTGTTGCAGTTTCCATTTTTGGAATCACTAAGGTTTGGATCAATTCCAGCTTCCTGGATAAATTTGAAAAGGACAGCGATATAGTTCTTACTGATAAATTCATCAATGAAAATTTTGGTGGAACCAGTAATCTGAATGTCATTTTTGAAGGGAAAGAAAATGATACAATGAAATCTCCACAAACTTTGAAATTGATCGATAAACTGCAAAATGATGTGGAATCACGTTTAGATGTGGTAGGTAATACATTCTCATTGGCAGATTACATGAGACGTATGAACAAAGTGATGCATGCCGATAAGGAAGAATTTGATACGATCCCTGATTCACAGGAATTAAATGCTCAATATTTATTGCTTTATGAAATGAGCGGTGATCCGGAAAATTTATGGAAAGTAGTGGATTATAATTTTAAAACTGCTAATATGGCTATTCAATTGAAAAGTGATAATTCTAAAGCTATCAACAGTGCAATTGCAGTTGTGGAAGAATACAAAAAAGATTTTGAAAAACTTGGAATCAGCGTGAATTACGCAGGCTCTGGTTACAAGGGTCTCATCTTTACTGATCTCATCTTAGAAGGACAAATAAAGAGTTTAATAATGTCATTATTTATTATCATTATTCTGATTACATTTATGTTTAAGAATTTCTGGGCAGGTCTCATCGGTTCGGTGCCAATTGTAATTACGGCAGTTATTGGTTTTGGTGTAATGGGACTTCTTAATATTCCACTCAGTACAACTACTGCACTCATTTCCAGTATCGCAATCGGTATAGGTATAGATTATGCAGTTCACTTTATAGAGCGTTACAAAATTTATGCAAAAGAGACAGGTGATAAACAGAAAACAATGCAAGGAACAATGCATCATTCTGGACGTGCAATTATCTTTAATGCAACTGTTGTAATCGCCGGATTTCTGGTTCTGTTGTTCTCTGTATTTCCGCCCAATAGAAGTTTGGGTGCTTTAGTTTCTTTAAATATGTTCACCAGTTTTCTGGGAACGGTAACCATTATGTATTTACTGCTTTATAAGACTAATTTGTTTTTTGGGAAGAAGTAGTAGGAGAATGTAATTGGATAAAAAAAAATATCTCCCGATCCTGATTTCATTAGTTGTGATGATAACGTTAGGAACTATTCTTTTTCATTTTGTGGAAAACTGGCGATGGTTAGATTCACTGTATTTTTGTGTGACAACACTCACAACAGTTGGATATGGAGATTTCTCTCCACAAACGGATCCAGGAAAAATTATATTTATCTTTTACATTCTTTCAGGATTGGGAATTCTAATAACCTTTGTAAATGCTTTTTCCAGAAAAATCATTGAATATCGATTAGGACTATTAAAGAAAATGGAGAAAAATAATAAATGAAACAATATTTTTTAATTTTACTGTCTATTATGGCGACATCATCAATATTTGCTCAAAATAATCAGCAAAGATTTTCGCGATATATTCTTGCAAACAGTGAAGTTGGTTATATTACTTTTCTTGATGGAATCGGCAATATGGAACCTCTATGGTTTGAAGGTAAAATGGTGCCGAACTATTTAATTCGCATCAGGGAAAATTCTCGAACCGGAGCAGTTTTAACGCCGAAAGTAATTTTACGAATGTACCGAACAGATTCGGATCCAGTATCCACTCCCAGCTATATGCCGCAAATAACATTTTATCATCAATTAAAAGGTTTTAATCCGCTAAGATCTAATATTTTCTATCTTTTTGGACGGGTAGTACATCATTCAAATGGGCAGGATGGAGAATTTTTTAATGATGATGGTTCTATAAATACAACAGATGGTTCTTTTTCAACGAATTATGTCGAGGTTGGATTCTTTTTGGCGAAACTATTTTCTCTACATCCGAATGCTACAGAATTTTTCAGATCTTCCGTTGAATATCATCCGAAGGATATGCAGGATAATGTCCTAAATGATAAATATGGAAATATTAGATGGCATAATGATATCAAAATATTCAAATTTACTAAAGATTCATTTACTTCTATTTTTTCCGGAAATGACAAAATGGAAAGTGGTTCTGAAAACCAGAAAGCAAAACCATATTTAAGAGCGATCTTAAATACTACTTATATTTTTGGTGAGATGGAAGATGTTGAAGCATTTGACTTCTCAAAGAGATTTGGTGGTTCAATTACATTATCATATAATCCAAAATATCTGGAAGATGTGCGTTTATTCATTCAATATTATTATGGTCAGGATTATTACAATATACATTTTGAGAATACTTTGAGTCAACTAAGGATTGGATTGATCGCAGATCCATTTGGAATTTAATTTAAAATAAATAAATATCAGGAGGAAAAATGAGAAAACTTACAATTATTTTAGTGATGGTGTCGATTATTACTGCAACCTTGATTGCTCAGGAAATAACCGGTTTAAAGGTTGTCGAAAATGTATATAATCGTCCAACCGGAAATGATCAAACAGCTGACCTTACAATGTCATTGGTTAATTCACGGGGAGATGAGAGAGTACGTATAATTAATCAATTTTTGAAAGATTTTGGAGATATGGAAAAGAAGATAATGTTCTTTGTTTCACCGGCAGATGTTTACAATACTTCCTTTATGAATTGGAGTTATGATGAAGTGGGAAAGGATGATGATCAATGGATTTATCTTCCCGCTCTGAAACGGGTAAAACGGATCTCTTCTGACAGCAAAAGTGACTACTTTATGGGCTCGGATTTCACTTATGACGACCTGGGAGATAGGCACCCATCTTCCGATACACACAAGCTGTTGCGTGAAGAAGAGATCGATGGAGAAATGTGTTATGTTGTAGAATCTACTCCTAAAGAAGAAGAATATATGTATTCCAAAACAATTACCTGGATAGTGAAGGATAAATGGATTGGAAAGAAAAAAGAATTTTATGATGAAGATGATGAATTGCTGAAAACGCTTACTGTTAAAGAATCTGTTACACTCAAAGATGTTATCGTGATCACAATTTCAGAAATGCACAATGTTCAATCTGATCATAAAACAATTATGAAATTAGAAAATGTGCAAGTTAACACGGGAGTTTCTGATAACAAGTTCACTGAAAGAATGATGAAACGAGGAATGTAAAAGATCAGAGTCTGGTTCAAGGTCGAGATCAAGGTTAAGATTAAAGGAAAATGGAGAGAAAAAATGAAACGAAAAAATATAATTCTGTTTTTGCTGCTGATGGCAACAATGACGCTTAACACTCAAATAATCCATCACGGCTTTGTGCGAACATATCTGGGAGCACTAACAGATCAGGATGGAGAATATTCGGTATTGAAAAATACTTTTGATTGGCGCCTTGATTACGGTAAAGGCGATGTTGCACTTTATGTTAATCCGGTATTTGACTATAATGCTATGAATGACTATTTGGATATTTCGCTCAGGCAAGCATATATGGATATCTATTTCGATAATTTTGATCTACGCATTGGAAAACAGCAGATAATCTGGGGAAAAGCTGATGGCGTTTTCATCACAGACGTCATCTCACCACGTGATCTTTCAGAATTTATTTTGCCAGAATTTGAAGAGATTCGTATTGGGACAAATGCAGTTAAATTTGATTATTACCTGGGAAATTCTACATTCGAAGCTGTTTGGATTCCCACTTTCAAATCTACAATTCTTCCGGAAGAAACTTCGATCTGGGCTCCTGAAATGTCTTATCCACTGCTGTTTATAGATTACGAATATTCCAACATTGAAGTAGAAAATAAATTTTCTGAAAGTGAAATTGCTTTTAAATATTCTTACCTTGGAAGCGTAATTGATTTTGAAATGATGGTTGCCTATATGTGGGATGATAATCCGACAATGCATATTTTCGCACAACCAGATTCTACTATTCTTATTACATCGGAACATCACCGTCTTCCATTGGCAGGGGCAAGTTTCAGTAAAGTGGTAGGTGGAGCTGTTGTGCGTGGGGAAGGGGCATATTATTTTGATAAGAGATTTGCACCCGAAGAATTTACTCCAAATGGTGTAAAAGAAAAAGATTACGTACATTATCTCATTGGCTACGATCATAATTGGTTTGGAATGAATGTTAGTTTTCAATTTATTCAGGAGTATATTCTGGATTATGAAGAAGACATACACAATAATGAATTCTCTAATACTATGACATTTCTACTAACAGAAGATTTCCTACGTGAAACTTTGCGATTGGAATTCTTTTCCTATTATGGCATTAATAATGAAGATGCTCTGCTGCGCCCGAAAATTGCTTATGATCTTGCCGATGGATTTGAAGTTCAATTAGGAGCAAATATCTTTGTGGGTGATGAAGGTAATTTTGGACAGTATAATGATAATGATATGGTTTACGTAAAAGTGAGGTATGACTTTTAACCTATTATCCCCGCTCCTCAAAATTCTTCAATCTTGAATTAATATCTGCTTGGAATTACTCATCTGTAAAATCCGGATCTCTTGTTGAAAACCAAAGCTCACAAGGAGCTTTTCCGCATTCTTTACAAGAAAGAAATCCCTTTTGGACAGTGCATTCATAATCTGACTTGCCATAAGGTAAATACTCTCACCACAAAAAATAGTATGGAATACTTTTGTAAATATACTTTATATTTTTTTTCCTTCTTGACGCAGAATTTGTAGATTTTAACTTTAAGCAAATATAAGTTTCATTTTAATAAAGGAGAAAGATTGATGGAACATCCAAAAGTATCAGATAATCGAAGTAAAAAAATTATTTTTCTTTGCCATTGTTGTTTGAATCAGAATGCAAAAGTACGTGGAATCGCAAGCTATCCAGGAGCTATAACTCCATTGATAAGCATGTTGTTAGAGGAGGGGATTGGGATGATCCAGATGCCATGTCCTGAAATGACTTATCTGGGGAATATGCGATGGGGGCAAGTGAAGGATCAGTATAACAATCCAATGTTCAGAAGGCATTGTAAGCGTATAGTAGAATCAGTTATTGATCAGGCAGAAAATTATATTCAATGTGGTTATCAAATTATTGGGTTTGTGATGATGGATGGTAGTCCTGTTTGTGGTTTAAATCATACTCCTCAACCTAAGGATCCCAATGTGCTATGGGGTGGAATGACATATTATATCCCAAAGTCCGAATTCATTGAGGGAAAAGGTATTTATTGTGAAATTTTACAAGAAGGACTTAAGCAACGTGGGTTTGATAAATTACCCTTTGTAGCTTCATCGGAATTTGACGAAATTGGGAAATTAGATTTTGCGTTGGATACAATAAAAGAATTAATATTAGACCACAAAAATGAATGATATAAAAATCAATCTTTTATATCAGCTCCTCAAAATTCTTCAATCTTGACTTAATATCTACTTGAAATTCTTCATCTGTAAAATCAGGATCTCTGGTTGAGAACCAAAGTTCACAAGGAACTTTTCCACATTCTTTACATGATTTAAAACCTTTAAGTTCAGCACATTCATAAATGGGGCAAAGCACTGTATTCAAATACTTTGCCCAGGGAACTTTTCCTTTCAGGTTATTACAACCATCACATTCAACCTTATATGCTTTGCAGTCAGTTTCACAACAAACACCGCATCTACTTAATTCTTTCAAAACTAATTTTAGAGCTTCTAATTCTGTTATTCTGTTTCAGGTGAAATAAATCTATAAACGAGACCTGCTAAAATTGCCCCGATAATTGGCGCTACCCAGAAAAGCCATAATTGATCCATTGCCCAATCTCCCACAAAGATTGCCTGGCTAGTACTTCTGGCTGGATTTACGGATGTATTTGTAACAGGAATAGAAATTAAATGAATAAGTGTTAAACAAAGACCAATTGCTAATCCGGCTAAATATTTTGGTGCTTTGGAATGGGTCGCTCCCAAGATTATGATTAAGAACATGAAGGTCATAACAACTTCAGTTATTAAAGCAGCCAGCATACCATATCCACCTGGTGAATGTTCTCCAAAGCCGTTTGCTGCAAAACCACCGATCTCGAATCCAGCTTTACCGCTTGCAATAAGATAAAGTATTCCTGCTCCGGCAATTCCACCCAAAACTTGTGCAATAATGTAGGGAATGACATCTTTTTTATCAAACCGTCCTCCAGCCCATAGTCCTATGGAAACTGCTGGATTAAGGTGACAACCGGAAATATGCCCAATTGCATAAGCCATAGTTACTACAGTTAACCCGAAAGCGAGAGCAACTCCGACAAATCCGATTCCCAGTTCAGGATAAGCTGCTGCCAGTACTGCGCTTCCACATCCACCTAAAACTAACCATGATGTTCCAATAAACTCAGCTACTAACTTCTTCATCTTCTCCTCCTTTAAAACGTCTAAATATGATAAAACGTGTTTGTTACGATAGATGTCAATTTTTTTATAAGAATAAAAAATAAATTTCTTGACATAAAAACATGCATTTAGGTATTTGAATACCGAATTAGAAAAGAGGATAAAAATGAGAAATTTAGTTAATGTTTCTGAAGGATCATATCTGGCTTTGCACGGATTGGCTTATATAGCACAAAAATTTCCGGAAAGAGTTAGTGTGAAGAAGCTGGCAGAAATACTTCAAGCTTCGGAAGCTCATCTGGCGAAGGTGTTTCAGAAGCTTAGTAAAGCAGATCTGGTAAGTTCTTCAAGAGGTCCGGCTGGTGGATTCGAATTGAGCAAAGCACCGGAAGAAATTAGTTTCCTGCAGATATTAGAAGTTATTGAGGGTGAAGTAAAACTGGGTGATTGTCCATTCGGTAAACCCCACTGTGCTTTCACTAATTGTATTTTCAATCATGAACTTAACCGAATATCAAAAGATATATACGATACTTTCAATAATATGAAATTATCGAAATTCACATAGGAAAAAATTTTAAAATTATATAGGTATTAAAGTACCAGAATAGGGGATAATATGGAAATTAGAAATTATCAGAAGTTAGGAACAAGCAAAAATCCACATGGTATTCATTCCTCAAATATGTATGATAAAGATCATGCTGTTATTATGCATTTGCTTATAAAAGCTGGGGAGAGTCTTAAACCACATATCACACCGGTTGATGTTGCTTTTTACATTTTGGAAGGATCTCCATTCATCATGGTTGGAGAAGAAAAAATCCAGGTGAATAAGGATGATATTGTTGAAAGCCCTAAAGATATAGTTCATTGTATTTATAATGAGACTGAGAATGATGTTCGAGTACTGGTAATGAAACTTCCTAAACCAACAACAAAAACAAAATTGGTGTAACTAATGAGCACACTGAGTAATAGCTATGTCTTTGAAGTCAGTGACAATGAGAGGAAAAATGAAATATTTTTATGAGAATTCAACGCTGTTGGAGATAGTGGAAAAGCATCCGGAAACGATTCCGGTATTTACTTCTAATGGATTTTCTCAAATGGATGATCCGGAGCAACGTGCTAAATTTGCTAAATCGATATCTCTGAAAATGGCATTAATGCTTAAACAACTTGATCTTAAGATCTTCTCCAATCTGCTTATTGAAGCAATTGAACAAAAAGATACTAATATTGATGCTACTTTAGCTGCTACCACAAAAGTAGATGATGCTGAAGCTTTGAATATTGTAGGGTTACTACCTTGTCCGGTTCGGATTCCACTTTTAGAGCAATTCAATAATTTCGTAAAAAAATATTCAGTCAGTCATGATCTGATCATAAATCATGAATTAAAAGCCGCTTCCATGGGACTGGATTGGGTGGAGAACAATATTAAAGGTGTACAAGAAGCTACCGAACTTCCCGACCTTTTCATTTCCGCTGGATTCGATATGTTTTTTGATGAAGAGATGATCGGTAAGTTCAAGAAACAGGATGTGTTCGCAGATACTACAAAATTGGATAAATTTAATATCCTATTCGATGGTATTGATTTGAAAGATCCCAAAAAACATTATGCTATGATTGGTGTAGTACCAGCTGTCTTTTTGATAAATACAAAAGAACTGGACGGACGTGAAGTTCCTAAAAGTTGGAAAGATATTTTAAAACCGGAGTTCGAGAAACGTGTTTCTCTTCCTGTTGGAGATTTTGATCTTTTCAATGGAATTCTACTAAACATTCATAAACATTATGGTGATGAAGGTGTAAAGAAATTAGGTCGTAGCCTTTTGGAATCGATGCATCCTTCCCAGATGGTGAAAAGTGATCGCAAAAAAGAGAATAAACCGATTGTTACAATTATGCCGTACTTCTTTACCAAAATGGTAAAAGATGGCGGACCAATGGCTGCTATCTGGCCGGAAGATGGTGCTATCATAAGCCCGATCTTTATGCTTTCCAAAAAAGAGAAAATTGAGAAGCTGCAACCTGTAATTGACTTTTTTGCTTCTTTAGAAGTAGGAAAGATCCTTTCTCACAGTGGACTTTTCCCCAGTGTTCATCCAGATATTGATAACCATATTCCTGCCGAAAATAAATTCATGTGGTTGGGCTGGGATTATATTTACAGCAATGATATCAGCAAATTGATCAAACATTGCGAAAAATTATTTAACGAAGCCATAGGCTAAGAACAGGAGTTTTAATGAATCTAATAACAGTATCAGGTCCTCCCTCTTCAGGGAAAACTTCAGTAATTCTAAAAACTATCGAATCTTTGAAAAAGAAAGGATTTAAAGTAGCTGTAGCTAAATTTGACTGCCTTTACACGGATGATGATAAACTATATGAAAAAGCTGGAATTCCAGTGAAAAAAGGTTTATCGGGTGCACTTTGTCCCGATCACTATTTTGTGAGCAATGTGGAAGAGATCACCAAGTGGGGAGTTGATAATAAATTTGATATACTCATCAGTGAATCAGCTGGGTTATGCAATCGCTGCTCACCATATATCAAAGGCATTAAAGCTGTTTGTGTGATCGATAATTTAAGTGGTATAAATACACCAAAAAAGATCGGGCCTATGTTAAAATCTGCTGATATTGTTGTCATTACTAAAGGTGATATTGTTTCTCAAGCAGAGCGTGAAGTATTTGCCAGTCGTGTGAATACGGTTAATCCGGCTGCTGCAATTATGCATATAAACGGTCTAACAGGACAGGGAAGCTTTGAACTGAGTACCCTTCTCTACGATGAATCTTTGAATATTGAAACGTTGAAAGGAAAAGAACTGCGCTTTCCAATGCCTTCTGCACTTTGTTCATATTGTCTGGGAGAAACCCGTATTGGTGAGAGTTACCAGATGGGAAATGTTCGTAAAATGAAAATGGAAGATTAAGAGGACGTCATGAAAAAAACTGAATTAATTTCCAAAAAAATATCTTCCCTTTTAAATGAATTTCCTTTTCTTTCCGCCTTTTTCAATGATAATGGTTTGGAATTGAAAGGTAAGAAAGAACTTACACTTCCTGAATATTTTGCTGAATTTGATGAAGATGAGATCGAAGACAGAGCAATCGATGCAGAAAATCTGATTTCTCAAATCGGAGAATTCATCGAGCAGATGATCGCCTTCCTGGGAAAAGATGAAGATATTGTAAAGACAGTAACGATCTTACCAGGAACAGATAAATCCGGTGACAAAGAAGATTTCGGGAAACTGGAAATTCATCAAGGTGAGATTATTTCTATAGTTGGACCAACTGGCTCCGGAAAAAGCAGATTGCTGGGTGATATTGAGTGGGTTGCTCAAAGCGATACACCGACCTCAAGAAAAATCCTCGTTAACAATGATATTCCTGATAATAAATGGCGTTTTTCATCTTCCGATAAATTGGTGGCACAGCTTTCCCAAAATATGAATTTTGTAATGGATCTTTCGGTATTTGAATTTGTAGAGCTCCATGCTGAAAGTCGTTTGGTGGAAAATAAAGAGGATGTTATCTCTCGCATCATCAACAAAGCTAATGATCTGGCAGGTGAGAAGTTTTCTCCAGATACACCGATAACCAGCTTGAGTGGGGGACAATCGCGAGCTTTAATGATCGCTGATACTGCAATCCTAAGCAAATCTCCCATTATCTTAATTGATGAAATTGAAAATGCCGGAATCGATAGAAAACGTGCTCTAAAACTTTTACTTTCAGAAGATAAAATTGTATTAATGGCAACCCATGATCCAATATTAGCCTTGATGGGTGATAAGCGGATCGTGATAAAAAATGGTGGAATCTATAAGATAATCGATACTACTGAAGAAGAGCGAACGATTCTTTCCACTTTGGAAGAAATGGATAAAACTTTGTTGGCATACCGCACGAAATTAAGAAGCGGTGAGATAATTACTGAAATTCAAAAAGAAAATATAAATTAAAGAAAATAGGAGATACTATGCATGATGGATGTGCAGGAAGTTTTGATAATGGTAAACAGGTAGTGGATAAAGTTAGGCAGATGGGATTCAGCCCACAACCAATGCCAATGCCCTTGGAAATTAAATGTGTTGAGTGTGAGGAAATTTTTGAGATGGAAAATTTCGAAGATAAATGCCCCAAATGTAAAATGGTTTACGGTGTAACACCATGCCATGCATTTGATCCGGAAAATGTTAAAGCTGCTGGTGTTGATTATTAAACTCACTTAATTGTGGAAACCAGATGAAGCACAAAAGCAAAAATGTTTTGATTTTGGAAAAAATTTAAAAATAAATTAAAAATAGAAGAAAAGGAGATATCATGAAAATGATGAATTTTAAGATTAACGCAAAAAGCGAAAGTCCAACAAAAACAGTTGTAACTGCCAGAGATTTCAAAATGGTAATTGATGAACCTAAAATGTTAGGTGGGGAAGACCATGGAGCAAATCCAGTAGAATACCTTCTGGGAGCACTTTCCGGATGTTTAAATGTTGTTGGCCATATTGTGGCTCGGGAGATGGGTTTTGATTTTAATGGAATGGAAATTGATATTGAAGGTGGATTAAATCCCGCTAAGTTTATGGGTAAGCCATCTGATGAACGTACTGGATATCAATTTATTGATGTTAAGATCAAACCTAACACGGCTATGGACAATGAAACTTTGGGGAAATGGGCAAAAGAAGTAGAAGAACGTTGCCCAGTAAGTGACAACATTGGAAATGCTACACCAATTTCTATTAGTTTAAAATAAGAGCAGTGATTGTAACTTGTGATTATAAGAAAACTTCCGAGGTTAGATCTTCGGAAGTTTTTTTTTCTTGTATTTTACTTTGTGATATTTTACTTGGCAATATAAAATATTGAACTAATTTAATAATGTAAATGAATTAAGGAGGATCCATTATGTTATCTGATATTGAAATTGCACAAAATGCGAAAATGAAAAAAATAATTGATATTGCTGATTCTCTTGGCATATCTGAAGACGATATTGAATTATATGGTAATTATAAAGCAAAATTGAAATTGCCAATGATCAAAAAACTTAAAGATAGAGATAGTGGAAAACTAATTCTTGTTTCTGCCATCACACCTACTCCTGCTGGAGAGGGAAAAACAACGGTGTCTATTGGCCTTTCGATGGCAATAAACAAATTAGGTAAACGCTCAATAGTTGCAATCAGAGAACCTTCTTTAGGTCCTGTTTTCGGAATAAAAGGCGGGGCAGCCGGAGGTGGTTACTCACAAGTATTGCCTATGGAAGATATCAATCTTCATTTCACAGGTGATATGCACGCGATAACATCAGCAAATAATAATCTTGCAGCGCTCATAGATAATTCCATTTATAATGGGAATCCTTTTCGGATTAATCCTCGTACAGTCAGCTGGAGAAGAGTAATGGATGCTAATGATAGAGCATTGAGAAACGTTGTTGTTGGATTGGGAGGTAAAACTCAAGGTGTTCCTCGTGAAGATGGATTCGATATTACCCCTGCTTCAGAAATAATGGCAATTCTTTGTTTATCTAATAACGTGGATGAGTTAAAAAGAAAGATCGGGGAAATTACAGTTGCCTATACCTATGATAATGAACCGATAAAAGTAAAAGATATGGGTTTTGAAGGTGCAGTTACTGCTTTATTAAAAGATGCGATTAAACCGAATCTTGTTCAAACAATTGAAAATACACCTGCCTTTGTTCATGGTGGACCTTTTGCCAATATAGCCCAGGGAACAAATAGCATAATAGCTACAAAAACGGCATTAAAATTAACTGATTATGTTGTTACTGAAGCTGGTTTTGGTTTTGATCTTGGTGCAGAAAAATTTTTTGATATAGTTAGTGAATATGGAGAATTCTGTACTTCGGGTGTTGTTTTAGTCGCAACCCTACGTGCTTTGAAACATCATGGTGGTGTAAAAATCAAACAACTAAATGAACCTAATAAAGAGGCGTTAATAAAAGGATTGGAGAATTTAGGGAAACATCTTGAAAATATCAGAAAATTTGGTATGAAATCTGTTGTTGCTATAAATAAATTTTACACTGATACTCAAGAGGAATTAAACCTGGTAGAGGAATTTTCGAAAGAGAATGGATTTGATGCAGCGGTAGTAGATTATTGGGAACAAGGTAGTGAAGGTGGCTTAGTGCTTGCTGAAAAAGTTATGGCTATGATTGAGAATAATATCTGTGAGCAAAAAAAATTATATGATTGGAATCTTCCGGTGGAAGATAAAATTCTAATAGTTGCTAAAGAGATCTATGGTGCTGAAAAAATAGATTTTACTGCGGAGGCAAAAAGAGATCTAAGAAGAATTAAAAAATATAAATATGATCACTTACCAATTTGTATTGCAAAAACTCAGAAATCTCTTTCAGATAATCCAAAATTATTAGGCAGACCAAAAGATTTTCTGGTAACTGTTAAAGAAATATTAATCGCTTCCGGTGCTGGTTTTCTTATTCCTATAACTGGAAATATAATGCGAATGCCAGGATTACCTAAATCTCCTTCTGCATTACAGATAGATATTGATAGTACCGGTAGAATAAAAGGTTTATTTTAATTAATTTTGGATAGAGTTTCATTGTAATTATGAGGATAAATAGAAAAAATAAAAAACTATTTGACATTGTATAATATTAAGTTAGATTAATAATAAAAAAATAAAATGAGATGAAAAAATGAATCATCTCTATTAGGAGAGAAAATGGAACATTTGACAAAAGAGACTTTTCAGGAAAAAGTTTTTAAATATGAAACAAATAAAGAATGGAAATTTGAAGGTGATAAACCATGTATAATTGATTTTTATGCAGATTGGTGTGGACCTTGTAAAATGGTAGCACCAGTATTGGAAGAGCTCGCAAAAGAATATGAAGGTAAAATAGATATTTATAAAATTAATACTGAAGATCAACAAGAACTTGCAGCTGCATTTGGAATTCGTAGTATCCCATCAGTATTATTTTGTCCTAAGGATGATAAACCTCAAATGTCTATGGGTGCATTACCAAAAGAGTCATTTGTAAAAGCAATTAAGGATGTTTTTAAGGTAGAGTAATATATCTGATGTTTTAATTAGGATTAATGAGATGAAATCTGTTATCGTTTTTAGTACACCAACTTGTTCTTGGTGCAGGAAATTAAAAAGTTATTTAAAAGGAAATAATATTCGTTTTAAAGATATAGATGTATCCAGAGATCAAAAAGCAGCTCGTGATATGATCCGCAAATCGGGACAGCAGGGTGTTCCGCAAATGTGGATTAATAATCATCCTATAATTGGATTTGATAAAGTTAAGATTGATAGACTGTTAGATATAAAATAGGGGATATGATGAAAAGAATAATTATATTAGTATTAGCATTTGGCATATTGTTTCCTTTGATGGCCGAAGAAGAAAAGGTTAAACCAGAGCATTTAACATTAGAAACATTCAAAGAGAAAGTTTTTGATTTTGAAGTAAATGAAGAATGGAAATTTGATGGTGAAATGCCTTGTATAATTGATTTCTATGCAGATTGGTGTGGACCTTGTAAACAGGTTGCTCCTATTATGGAAGAACTTGCAAACGAGTATAATGGGAAAATAAAAATATATAAAATTGATACAGATTCTGAGCAACAACTTGCCGGCATGTTTGGAATTCGAAGTATTCCATCAATTTTATTTATTCCTAAAAATGGGCAACCACAGATGGTTTCAGGTGCATTACCAAAAGGTGAATTTGTAAAAATGATCAATGAAATATTAAAAGTTGAATAATACTTTTATGATATGAAGAAATAAAGAAGATCATAATTTACAATAAGAAGTCAGTTGAAGATTAGATGATTCAAGAGATTAATGATAATCTCTTACAAGATTATTGTTATCTGCAATCTAATAGATCTGACATTAAATAATTTAAAAGACATGCTTTTGCTAGCATGTCTTTTTTATATAATAATGAGTTTTTAATTGACTTTATTATATATAGTTAGCAATTTCAATTTAAATTCATCCAGGAGGTTCCCATGTCAGAATTTATTAATAATAGTGAAAACCGGGTAAAAAGCTTATTGCAGTTTTCTTTAGGAATTATTAATGGAGAAAATGGTACTCAATTAATAGAGCAGCACAAAGATGCATTAGAAAATATTATTCCATATGATATGATAGAGATGGAAGATCGACAAATAAAAATGGGAATTACAACTGAAACAATTAAGCAGCATATAGAAAAGATCATTAATGTAATAAATCCATATTTAGAACAATACAATTGGGAGAAACCAGATGAAGGTCATCCTATTTACTACTTAATGCTGGAAAATATTGAAATCGAAAAGATATTAAATAAAATTAAAAAGACATTAAAGGATCAAGATTTTAAAAAAATGACGGAGTTAACTACTAAACTTTCTGATACTGAGAAGCATTATCTACGTAAAGAAAATATTCTATTCCCCTACTTAGAAAAGATTTGGGATAATTATAGACCACTTTCTGTTATGTGGTCTCTGCATGATGATATTCGAAGAATTTGGAAAAACCTGGCTTTGCAGATAAAAGAGGACGGAAAATTCACACCTGGGATTTACAAAACCTTGGGAGAACTTTTTTTTCTGATGTATGGTATGATCTTCAAAGAAAATCTTATTGTTTATCCTATCGCAATGGAAACTGTTGATGAAGAACATTGGTATAAGATGCAAAAGCAATCTGCAGAACTTGGTTATTCCTATATTAAAGAACCAAATATGTTAATGAGAACTAATGTTAATAAATCTAAGCCAGGAAATGCTTTAAAAGATATTTTTTGGAAAGTGGAAACCGGTGAACTGTCTAAAGAACAACTGGAATTATTGTTAAATCATCTTCCCTTTGATATAACTTTTGTAGATGAAAATGATGAAGTGCGATATTTCTCCCGACCGCATGACCGCTTCTTCCCTCGCTCTCCAGCAATAGTTGGTAGAAAAGTGCAAAATTGTCACCCACCGGAAAGTGTACATATTGTAGAAAAAATAATATCTGAGTTCAAAGCCGGGAAGAAAGACGTGGCAAGTTTTTGGCTTCATATGAAAGGGAAATTCGTATTAATAAGATACTATGCGATGCATGATGATGCTAAAAAGTATAAAGGTATTCTGGAAGTTGGACAAGATATTACTGAGATAAAAAAAATGGATGGAGAAAAAAGATTACTGGATTGGGAGTAAATTAGTTAAATGCTCAACAGATGGACTAAATGTTATGTGAATGGTTTTACTATGCTTCAAAAATATTGGATTAATAATTAAATATGCTAACTCTAAAATGTGCTAAGTGTAAAGCAAAATTATTTAAATACAACAAAATTGGAACAGGTAAGGTTCTTAAATGCTTTTTTACAAGAATCTCTAAAGACAATACAATCAGAGAAAATGGCCAGGTATTGTGTGAATGCGGGAACCAGATAGGACAATTGAAAGTTAATTATATTAAAATGAAGCAAGGCAGTTTCATTCATACAGGAACAAAGATAAAATAATAGATATTATTCTTTTCCAAATTAAATCGTTACTATTCAATTTAGAAAATATTATTAAAAATTAATCAAGGGAATAACAAAAAAACCGACTTACCTGTTTAGTAAGTCGGTTTTAAGTATCAACTTATTTATTACTTAGATTCATCTATGATCAATTCAGCGTAATAACTATCTTCAACTTTTTCCATTTTATAGCCACGCTCTCTGAACATATGCTGCATAATATGATTTTGTACTAGTACATTCGCACAGATCTTCTTAATGCCACGTGCTTTGGCAATCTCATGAATGTAATCTGTAAATTTATTACCAAGTCCATACTGTTGCCACGGATCTGCAATTACGATTGCGAATTCAGCTGTTTCATTATATTGATCCGCAATCAATCTAACAACACCTGCCATCTTTTTCTTACCATCTTCTTCAACTTCAGCTATTATAGCAATTTCACGATCATAATCAATCTGAGTATAGCGAACGAGTTGTTCATGAGAAATATTCTTGATCAATTGGAAAAAGCGATATCTTTGTGTACGTTCTGAGAAATTAGAGAACATTTCTTGCTCCATAAATTCATCTTCAGGTTTAATGGCTCTTAGCGTTACTTCCTGTCCGTTTTTCATCTTAAATTTAGTTGTGAATTCAGAGGGATAAGGTGAAATAACTAAATGATGATTAGAATCTAACTCTTCTTTAGTTACTTTTTTATCTAACAGGACTTTTGCATCTAGAACAACTCCACCACGCTCATCGACTCCGAAAGGATTAATGTCTATTTCGAGAATTTGTGGGAAGTCCATAATAAGATAGGCAAATTTATAAAGAAGGAATTGAATAGAAGCAATATCTGCACCAGGCATTCCTCTATAACCTTTAATTAATTTATAAATTTTCGTATCTTCAATTATTCTCATTGCCAGGGCCATATTTAATGGTGGAAGTCCTACTCTTGTATCTTTAAATACTTCAACTGCAACACCGCCCATACCAAAGACAATTATTGGTCCAAAAATCGGATCTTTTTTACACCCAATTATCAGTTCATATTTCCTACTTATCATTTGCTCTACAAGAATTCCTCTGATATCTGCATCAGGAGCATTCTTTTTGGCAGATTTAATAATTTGATGGAATGAATCTCTAGCTTGTTCTTTTGAATTAATATTCAAAACTACACCGCCAACATCTGTCTTATGTAGAATGTCAGGTGAAGCTATCTTCATCACAAGTGGATAACCATATTTTTCTGCTAATTCAACTGCTTCATCTACAGTCTCTGCAATTTTATTTTTAATAATTGGAATTTGATAATTATTTAAAAATTGTTTGGCTTCAAATTCGGTCATTACAGTTCTATTGTCTTTTAGTACACTATCAATGATTTGTTGATTCTCTTTCTTTTTTGGTTGGAACTGATGTGGAATATGAGAAGGAGTTTCATGTAAGATTTCCAAGTTTCGAGAGTGAGCATACATACTCAAGAAACATTTTACTGCATTTTCCGGAGCTTGATAAACCGGGATATTATTAGTTTCTAGAATTTTCTGTCCTTCCTGGATATCATCAGCTCCCATCCATGAAGATAAGACAGGTTTTTTGCTGTTTTTCGCAATTTCAGCTACCTTTCGGGCAATATCGGCTGAATCGGTCATTGATTGCGGTGTTAAAATCACAAGTACACCGTCTACATTTTTGTCTTTTAAACAAAGCTCAACGGCTTTTGCATATTCTTTTGCGCCAGCATCTCCCAATACATCAACAGGGTTTCCTTTACTCCAATGAGCAGATAAGTGCTTATTTAATTCAGTAATAGTTTCATCAGAAAGTTTTGCTAATTTACCATCTCTAGCCATGAGAGTGTCTGTTGCAATAACCCCAGGTCCACCAGCATTCGTAATCATTGCAAGCCTGTTGCCGGTTGGTTTTGGCTGCATAGATAATGCTTGAGCACAATTAAATAATTCATCAATTGTATCAACTCGGATAACACCAGCACGTTTAAATGCAGCATCGAAAACAAAATCGTTCCCAGCTAAGCTACCTGTATGAGACATAGCAGCTTTTGCACCTTCAGTACTTCTCCCAGCTTTTAAAACAATAATTGGTTTATTTCTAGCAAAAGCCTTAGCTGCACTAAGGAAGCTTCTTGCATCTGTAAGGGATTCCATATAAATAACTATACTGGTTGTTTGTGGATCGCTACCAAAGTAATCAATCAAGTCATGAAAACTAACATCCATCATTGAACCAATTGAAACAAAGTTGCTGAATCCTACATTTTGTTTAATTGACCAGTCGAGAATTGCAGTACAAAGAGCTCCACTTTGGGAGATAAAAGCTATCTTCCCTGGTAATGCCATTTTACTGGAAAAGCTTGCATTAAGTTTAATTGAAGGTTTAATAAAACCAAGGCAGTTCGGTCCGATCAATCTCATTTTATATTTCCTGATAGTTTCGGAGATCTGTCGCATTAATTCTTTGCCTTCTTTACCTGCTTCTGCAAATCCTGCTGAGATCAATAATACACCGGTAACTCCTGCAATTCCACAACTTTCTACAATATTGGGTACTGATTTTGCAGGAGTTGCAATTATAGCTAAGTCAACTTTGTCCGGTACATCTGCTAGTGAGGGATATGCTTTTACACCAAGAACGTTATCCCTTTTTGGATTAATTGGATAAACAATCCCGTCGAATCCCGAACCAATGATATTGTTCATTAGTGCATATCCAACACTTCCTTTTTTTGTAGTAGCTCCAATAATTGCTACTACTCTTGGCTTAAATAGTTTGTCTAATTTTTTTGAGTTCATTTCTAATTCCTTTTATATTTTTTTAAATTGATTTCCAGTACTTTTTTAAATTTTGAATACCTAGAGCTTTTCTACCTTCATATTCATAGAAAGTTTGGATCAGTGAATCTGTATGTCTCTCAGTGTGTCTCATGTGGTTGCCATTCATTCCATCCAGAAAATTATAAAGGCATCTAGGGAAATACTCTATGTTATAACCACCTTCTAGAGTGGCAAACACATTTGTAAAATTTTTGGAGATGATTTTTCCCAATTTATAAAACGTATTTACTGTTAATCTGAGATCAAGTAAAAGATCGAATTGGTGCGTATCGAACCCAGTGGATATTCCCACAATATCAGGGTTAAATTCTTTTGCTACTGGTAAAAAAGTTTCAAAAGCATCCATATAAATCTCGTCTCCACTGCCTGGCGGGAGAGGAACATTGATCGTATATCCTTCACCCTTACCCTCACCAATTTCATCTGCATCTCCACCCCCTGGAAATGCAGGATATTGATGAAGTGACCAATACATGATCTTATCCGAATTATAAAACAATTTTTCTGTACTGCAGCCTAAATGCCCATCAATATCAATAATTAAAACACGTTTTCCCTGATTTGCATGATATTGAGCAGCGATTGCAATATTATTGAACAAACAAAATCCACTTGAATAATCTTTATGAGCATGATGCCCAGGAGGACGAGTTAAAGCAAAGTCTCCGCTTTTTGAAGCCATAATTGTTGCACCAACGGCATAGATTGCAGCTTCATAACTTCCTGATGAAACAATTGTATCATCATCTGAATGACCACCGCCATTAATACTTAAGTCTTTTATTTTTTTTATATATTCGGGAGAATGAACTAGTTCAAGATATTTTTCACCACTCTCTAACTCTGTAATTGGGAGTTTTCCAAGTGAAGATAATCTTTTAATATTTTCTGGATGCATTCCGGTATCATGTTTTAAAAATACAGGATTATAAATAAGTTTCAAATTTCCCTCCCAAATTAATAAAAATCTTTAATCACAAAAACACCGTCAAATATTTACCTAAGTTCACTGAGTCAAGTAGAATTTAAAATTGAATTATATGATTATACAATATTCTTATTTTAATCTCAATAATAATGAATTTATTCTTCAATCTTGTGTTTGATTTTTTATCAAATAACATATATACTATAAGGTTACTATAATTTAATTTGCTTATGATTATTTAGTTATCTCGATCAGGATAATGAATAGAAACGATAAATTTGGTGAATATTAGTATGATTTCAAATTCTCGATTTCATTCTCTCTTCTTGACACAAAATCGGTTGATATGAAACTAATCCAAAATAATTGTATAAAAGGTTTAGTTGTTAAAATGAATAAAATTAGATTTATTGGATTATACTTATTGCTGAGTGTCTTTTTATTTGGTCAGAATCTGGAAGAAAAAAAGCATCAGCTTGAAAAGTTGAATAAACAAATAGATAAGGAAAGTGAATTAATCCAAAAAGTAGAACAAAAAACAAAAAGTACACAAAAAGATATTAATTCAAACGAATTCAAGAAAACTAAAGCTGAGAAAAAGATCAGTCAGTTAAAAAATTCAGAGAGTTCTGCAAAAAAGGAATTAGATCTTACAATGAACGAACTTGAACTTACAAATAAAGGATTAGATGATCTTCATAAACTTTGTGAACTTGAATTCAATAAACTATGTATGGCTCATTACCTAAGTATTATTTATCCAGAGAAAAAAATGGATACTAAACTTCTAAGTTCAATTATTCAACAAACAACTGATGAAATTTATACAAGGACTGATGAAAAATCTGGTCTGGAAAAAAAGAAGAAAAAGAGATCTAGAACATATGAAGATATAATATGGACTCGAATAGTTACAAATAAAAAGAAAAAAAAATATTCTGGCCAGATTGCTTCACTGAGTAAACAACTTACGAGTTTTGAACAGGAAAAACAAGCAGCCGAAGAAAGGGTTAAAGAACTAAAAGCGCAAGCTAATGCTCTGGATGAACTTGTTACAAAGCTACAGGCAAATATCCTTCCGGATCAATTTACTTTTAAATTCTCAACACCTAAATTATTATGGCCTGCAAAGGGAACTATAATAAAGGAATATGGAGAACAAAAAAGTGATCAATATAAGGTTAGCTTAAAAAATAATGGGATTGATATTGGTATAGAAATAGGATCGGACGTTGTTGCAGTTGAAGATGGAGTAGTTGCATTTGCAGAGTGGTATAATGGAGCAGGAAAACTAATTGTAGTTGATCATCAAAATGGATTTCATTCTCTATACTCTCACAATAGTAAGCTACTTGTTTCAAAAGGAGATGTTATAGCAAGAAATCAAGTTATAGCACTTTCTGGAATGACTGGCACAGCTGATGTCCCAAGTGTTCATTTTGAACTAAGGAAAAGAGGAACTCCCGTAGATCCGCTGAAGTATCTGGAATAATGGAAATATATCATAAAATTCCCTCAAAAAAAAATTCAACCAATGCAATTTTTCTCCATTACACAGGTAGTATGTTTGGAATGGGATGCTCAGCATTCAACAAGGAAGTAATTTCCAGGATTAGTTTACTAAAGAATCGACAAAAACAAAGTGGTTATATTGCCCTGATACCAGATATCAGTTGGTTAAAAAGGTTTAATATTGAGATTAGCAAGAGAATCAAGCGACTGCTTCAGCAATACTGGCCGGGAGACTTATCAGTTGTTTTAGAAGTTGCTGATTCAAGATTTGAGCAAATTTCCCAAAATAATAATGTTGCTTTTAGAATTCCAACTGATAAACTGTTAAGAGAATTTATTAAAAATTTTAATGAACCAATAATTAGCACAAGCGTAAATGAATCAGGAAAGAAACCGGTTCAAAACCTGGATGTAATTTTAGGACAATTTGATGGTTGGTTTAATTTTGCAATTTTGCCTTCACATCAAAAAACATCGAATAATTCACCATCAACTATTATAAGTTTCTCAAATTCAAAATTAAATTTAATTCGGGAAGGAAGTATTCCATTTTCTGAGATCGATTTAGATTTTGATTCACCTCAGATCTTATTTATTTGTACTGGGAACACGTGCCGTAGTCCATTAGCAGAATACCTGGCAAAAAAAATAATTATTGAAGATGGTCTCAAACTCAGTGCTGCTTCGGCAGGTTTTATGGAAGACGGAATGCCTATCTCAAAGAATTCAGAGAAGGTGCTTGCTTTAAATGGAATTGATGCATCTTCCCATGTTTCAACTTTGTTAAATGACAACGTATTGAGGAGAAGCTGGTTAGTTCTGACCATGACAAAAAAACATAAAGAAAAGATCTTACAGCTTTATCCAACTTCAGCTTCTAAAGTATTTACACTTTCCGAATATGCAGGAAGTAACAATGATATTGCTGATCCAATCGGGAAAGGTATTGAATACTATAAAAAAACATTTGAAGAAATTAATGAGAAAATTAAAATTATCTTTGAGAAAATCAAGGAGGAGAGGTGAAAATGCCATTTTTGTTCAGCGGTTTATTCTGGGGTGTAATGTTAGTATTGTTTGGTATATCAATGATATTAAAAGCTATGTTTCATTTTGATATACCAATATTTCGTATAATTTTTGCTTTAATTATTATCTACTTTGGAGTTAAATTACTTCTTGGACGTCATGCTTTTAAAGGAGATAATAATTATTCAATGTTTCGAAGTTCTGATGTTACTATGAGTGAAGATGGTGGAGAATATGATGTGATATTCAGGCAAAGTAATATTGATCTTTCTAATATTGATATTTCAGAAAGTAGTAAAAAAGTTGAAGTTAATGTTGTGTTTGGATCAGGGAATTTGCTTATTGACCCTGCTAAACCAATGAAATTAAATATAAGTACGGTTTTTGCAGATTGCAAATTACCTCATCGTAGTATTAATTTCTTTGGAGATTCAAATTATACTACTCCTTCTTATGTAGAAGGTGAAAATTACATATTGCTCAATATTGATGTTGTTTTTGGTAATGCAATTGTTATTGAAAAAGGACAAGAATGAAGCAAAATTTATTGAAATTCATATCCGAACTAATAGTAAAAGGAAGCAAATTTGGGCTTATATTATCGGATGAAAAAGAGATAAATTATGGAGTACAGTTAAAATTTGAAAAAGATGGGATAAATATTCCTATAAATATCTACTCATCTAAAAAAAAAGGGATTTCTACTGTTATCGGGGGATCACCAACTAATTCTTTACGTACCATATTTCAGCAGATATTGGAACAAAAACCTGATCTCGTTAAGCGTGACCATGAATGGAAGATATGGGCAGGAACTGATGAATCCGGGAAGGGAGATTTTTTTGGTGCTCTAGTTGTTTGTGGCTTTATCGTTAAAGAGAACGATGTACTGGATATTCAGAACCTGGGTGTAAAAGACTGTAAATTATTAAGAGATACTGAAGTAATTGGAATTGCTGAAAAACTATATGCAAATTATAAAAATAATATTGAAACATTAATCTTGCAACCGGCCAAATATAATGAGCTGTATGCAAAATTCCGTCAGGGGAATAAAAAATTGAACGAAATGTTAGCCTGGATGCATGCACGAGTAATAATAAATTTGAATAAGAAAAATCAATTTGAAGGAGCTGTAGTAGACAAATTTACCAGTGATCAAGTTCTCACAAATTCACTTGTAGAAATGAAAAGTATTAAACTTATTCACAAAATAAAAGCAGAAGATGATATCGCTGTGGCAGCAGCATCTATTATCGCACGTTATCATTTTTTAAATAGCATTGATAAACTTTCACTTAGATACAAATTGAAGTTCCCAAAAGGTGCATCAGAGAAAGTGATAAAAGTTGGTAAAGAATTTGTTGAAAAATATTCTAAAAACAGATTAAACGAAGTAGCAAAAACTCATTTCAAAACATATGAAAAAATGTAAATGTTACTATTATAAATTAGAAAATTTAAATTAATAGGATAGTAGATGAAAACACTTGTTATGGAAACAATGCCGAATCTATTCTGGGAAGAGATCCAGAGAAAAGGATTGAACGCTTTCTTTACTGAAAGTTGTAATTCAAAAAGTGAAATTAAAATAATAATAATTCGAACTAAAATAAACTTTGATAAGAATTATTTCGCAGATTTTCCTAATCTAAAAATGCTCATCCGTGCGGGAACTGGATTTGATAATATTGATTTAAGCGAAGCTAAAAAACGAAATGTAATAGTATGTAATACTCCCGAAGCAAATGCTTATGCAGCGTATGAACAAACTCTATCGTTTATATTAGCATTAATAAAACAGCATCAGATTTGTAAGGATCAAATGTTAAAAGGCAATTGGAAGGAGAATATTAAACCCAACTGGGAAGTATCAGACTTAAACGTTCTTGTGGTTGGAGTTGGAAGAGTAGGTACACGAGTAGCAGACACTTTGAGGTATCTTGGGGCACAAGTGAGGGGAGTTGATCCGTATTTATCTATTTCTGAATGGAAACAAAAAAACATTGAGCCCATTATATATAAGGAAGGACTTGAGTGGTGTAATTTGCTTACTTTTCATTGTCCGCTGACAATTGAAACGAGAAATTATTTTAATCTCAAAGAATTGGATATATTGCAAAATCCAATCTGGTTAGTAAATACCTCACGGGGAAAAGTTGTAAGCGAACAAGCAGTTTCTCATGGTTTATTGAAGGGTAAAGTAATAGGTTTTGCATCTGATGTTTTTTCAGAAGAACCTTGGAAAATGAAAAAGTTTGCGGAATATCCAAATGTAATACTCTCTCCACATGTAGGTTCTCATACAAAAAAAGCGAAAATACGAATGTCTCTTGAAACTTTAGAAGTGTGGTCAAATTACGTAGATATGCATCAAATCAATACAGAGGTTAATAAAAAATTTATATTTTCTAATCAATAGAAAAAAAAACACAAAAAACCAACAAAGAATTTGACATAAAAGGGGTAGATTTCAAATTTGCCGAACCTCAAACGAATGAGGTATTTTTTAATAGATCATTACAGAAAAAACAAGAGATAGAAGTGTGGTGAGTGAGAGATAATATTAATA